>JAEEGL015189140.1_pt1 | contig 29257 bp, 21 predicted proteins | sample 9134231 | NCBI WGS metagenome assembly JAEEGL01 (sample SAMN16246548, study PRJNA631951) | gut metagenome | biome: gut microbiome; feature: rumen; material: fiber-attached | host: Bos | place: Iran: Karaj | collected 2018-10 | reverse complement strand
GGGCTGAGGTCATCCCGCCCTACGGTGAAAACAAGACCCTCGTTCGTCGTGGGCTCCTCCTATGGGGGAGCTGGCTTGTGAGCGTGGCGAACAAGACTGAAGGAGTCTGCTTTATTTTTTATCCTCACGGACATCCCTGTTGCGGGCGGATGATATCCGCCCCTACGACGCAAAACTCCGTTTTGCCCGGAACGCGGAACCGCGTTCCCTACGATTATAATCGGCGAAGCCCTTTAATCGCTCATTTCTCCTTACTCATTGCTCATTAAACATAAACGGCACGGAAGAATCCGTGCCCTGCATGCTATGTGAGGTTTGAGGTTTACCCGCGGGCGACAGGTTGTCGCCCCTACATTATCTCCCCAGCAGTTTTTTGATAAGTTCGGGTATGTTCGTGATTATTCCGTCAACCCCGCACATTATAAGATATTTTGCGAGGAACGCCTTATCGACAGTCCAGACATTTACTTTTATGCCGTTTCTGTGTGCGCGGTAAACATAGAACGGTGTTACGTGAATAAAATGCGGGTGGAGGGCGTCGGCTTTAATCGATTTGGCGTAGGATATCGGGGCAAAGAAAACCTTTACGCTGCTGAAGGTCTGCAGCGAGTAGAGAAGCCCCGTTTTGCAGGCAGAATCTATATCCTTCGCCTCAACGAGGAGTTTCGCGTCAAAGCTCGAAATAATGAGTTTGTCGTAAAGGCCGTGCGATTTAACGGCGTCAATCGTCTTTTGCACAATACCCGTTTCGCCCTGTTTCGGGGATTTCAGTTCTATGTTGAGAATTTCAATATCCGCGCCCTCGCAGAGGGTCAGGAATTCCTCGAGCGTGGGTATTTTTGTGCCCTTGAAATCCGCCGAGAAGTAAGAGCCGAAATCGTACTGACGCAGTTCCTCAAGGGTTTTTTCGGCTATGAGCCCTTTGCCGTCAGAGGTTTCGTCAATCGTGTAGTTGTGGCAGACTACGGGCACGCCGTCTTTGGTGACGTGTATATCCGTCTCGAAGCCGTCAACAACAATTTCAATCGACTTCTGAAAAGCGGGCAGAGTGTTCTGCGGAGCGTGTTTGTTAGCGCCTCTGTGAGAAATGACCTTAACGGGCATATCAACATTCCTTTCAATATTTTATGTTTTAATATTATCATATTTTTCAATATAATCAACTTGAAAATTGCATAAATTATGCTAAAATTTATTTATACCGAACAGGGGGACTGATGAAATGGAGAAAAGAATTTATATTTCCGCCACCGCTCACCTCGACACCACCTGGCTGTGGACTCTCAGAAACACAATCGAGCGCTATCTGCCCGAGACCTTCGGGCGCAATTTTTCGCTTTTTGAGAAATATCCCGATTACAGGTTCAGTTTTGAGGGCAGTTACCGCTACGAACTTATTGAGGAATACTACCCCGAGGCGTTTGAAAAATTGAAAAAATATGTTGATGAGGGCAGATGGTGCCCCGCGGGAAGCTGTTATGAAAACGGCGATGTAAATGTCCCCTCTCCCGAGGCGCTTATAAGGAACATTCTTTACGGCACTCTTTATTTCAAGGATAAATTCGGCAAGACGAGCAACGACATATATCTGCCGGACTGCTTCGGTTTCGGCGCGGCTCTGCCATCCGTTGCCGCGCACTGCGGATTGAAGGGCTTTGTCACCGGCAAACTCACCTGGGGCAGCGCCAACGGCGTTCCCTTCGACCTCGGCAAATGGTACGGAAACGACGGCAGTTTCGTTTTCGCGGCTCTCAAGCCCGGCGATTACGTGCGCTCCTTCCCCTCAATCAGAGACAATAAGGAATGCACCGACAAACTTGAAGATAACATTAAAAAATACGATCTGCCGTGGACCTATCTCTACCACGGCGCAGGCGACAGAGGCGGCGCTCCCTCGGAATACTCGGTAAAGAATGTGTCGGACGAGATTAAGAAAAATGATGTAAGCGACATAAAGGTTCTGCCCGTATCGTCTTCACGGATATTCGACGACCTCTCAGCCCTCCCGAAAGAGAATATTGAAAAACTGCCCGAATGGCGCGGCGAACTGCTTATGACCGAGCACGGCACGGGTAGTTATACCTCAAGAGCGATAGGCAAAAGGTGGAACAGGCGCAACGAACAGCTGGCGGACGCAGCCGAAAAAGCCGCCGTGTGCGCTCATTATTTAAGGGGTTACCCCTACCCTCGCAAGGCGTTTGAACAGGCGTGGAAGCGTGTAATAGCCCACCAGTTCCACGACGATATAACGGGCACCTCGATTATGGAGTGCTACAAAAAGAACTGGAACGACTACGCCGCTTCAATGAATATGTTCGCGGGCGAGTACACCGCCGCCCTCTCCTCCGTATGCGGCGATATTGACGCCTCCTTCTGCGAGGGTGTGCCCGTGGCTGTGAACAATCCCCTTCAGTGGAGAAGGAAAGAATCCGTGCGCGTCACTCTCGGTTGGAAGAGTGAAAAGGAAAACGCCCGTGTTTTCGACAGAAAAGGAAATGAAATTATCTCGCAGGTTGTCAAATGCGAGGGCGGCAGAATCGAACTTGTTTTCAGCGCCGATGTGCCTTCGGGCGGCGTTGCCGTTTACGATGTACGCCCCTCGGATGAGCCCTGCGCGCTGAAATCCATGCTTGCCGTAAAAGATAATGTTATTGAAAACGAGTTTATCAAAGTTACAATCAACAAAAACGGCGACATAAGCCATATTGTTGACAAAAAGACGGGCGTTGACGCTCTCGCCTCGCCCGTGCGACTGGCGCTGATTGACAACACCGAATACACCTACTGGCCCGCCTGGGAAATAAAATATAAAGATATAATAAAGCCCGTGAGCGGCAACCCGAAGCTCACCGGGATGAAGCTTATTGAGAACGGCCCCTCGAGAATCGCCTTTGAAATCACGAAGCAGAGCGGGGAATCCGTGTTCAGGCAGATTGTGTCGCTTGACGACAAAGCGAAATATGTGAGCGTTTTCAACGAAATCGACTGGCGCTCGCCCGCGACTCTCCTCAAAGCGATTTTCAACTCGAACGCGAAAAATCCCGAAGCGACTTATGACATAGGTCTCGGCAGTCTGAAGCGCCCGAATAACAGCGAAAAGCTCTATGAAGTGCCCGCGCAGAACTTCGCCGACATAACCGATGAAAGCGGAAAGTTCGGCTTGTCGGTGTTCAGCGATTCCAGGCAGGGCTGGGACAAGCCCGCCGACAACCTTCTGCGCCTGACCTGCATAAATACCCCGAAGGGCAGTTTCCGCTGGGAGTGCTCGCAGCACCTTATGGAATTCGGATTAAACAGATTCTCGTTCGGCATTTACCCGCACGCGGGCGGGAGCGAAAACGGCAGTGTTCAGTACTCCTGCGAGTTCAATCAGCCCCTCGCCGCCTTTGAAACGGATAATCACCCGGGCAGCGTAAAAGAAGATTTCTCATTTTTCTCGGTAAGCGATGATTCCGTATGCGTTCGCGCTCTGAAATTGAGCGAGAAAAGCGACAGTATAATTGTCCGCTTCAACGAAACAGAAGGAAAAGCGAAAACCGGAGTGCGCTTTAAAATCGGCGAGGGTATCGACAGCGCAGCCGAGGTTAACGGAATTGAGGAAAAGACGGGTGACGCGGTTATCCAAAACGGCGAGCTTGTTTTTGACATAGGAGCGAACTGCCTGAAATCCTTCGCCCTCACTCTCAAACAGAAAGAAAACAAAAACGAATATGTCTGCACGCCTGTCGAACTGCCGTATAACGCGAAGGTTATGACAGAAAACGGAAGAGGGAGCGAAGCGACCACGGCTGACGGCGTTTCACTGCCGCTTGAAATGATGCCCGATGAAATACTTTCGGGCGGAGCGCTTTTCAGATTGCGCAAGGGCGAAAAGGACGCGGTATTCTGCGAAAACAGGGCGAAGGTGCTCCCCGACGGCAGCAAAAAACTCCACCTGCTTGTTTTAAGCACGCAAAAGACCAAACTGAAGGTTGTGTTTGACGGCGTTTACGCCGAAAAGAGCATCGGAAAAAGCGCGGATAAAATCGGCGCGTGGGATCTCTACGCCCTCGGTGAAACGGGATTTTTAAGCAGGGAGCCCGTGGCGTTTGAAGCGACCCACACCCACGACGAAAACGGCGACAGGGTGTGCGAAGGGCTGTATCTTTTCAATTACACCTTCGACATTCCCTCACACGCGGTAAGTTTCATTCTGCTTCAGAGCCCGGATGTGTATGTTCTGGCCGCCTCGACGGACTGCGACGGTCATAAATTCGTGAGCGCGACGGAACTTTACGACACTCTCGAAAAGAGGGATTGCACATTCAATCTTTCCGGCTCTCTCAAACGCGCGGCAAGCCCGCTCGCAGTGGAAAAACTGGTTTATAAAAAGATTCCGCCCGAAACCTCCTGGTACAAATACGGCGAAAAGGAGGCGCGGGGCAGGCAGATAACCGACATTTTCGGCGACAAACGCGCGCAGATAATATCGAAATTATTGAAGAAGTGAAAGCACAGAAAAGCGGAACGGCAAAACCGTTCCGCTTGATTTTTTTATTTTATTTGAGAAAACTCGCCGCTATGTCGGGCACGTTTGTAATTACGCTGTCACAGCCCCAGTCGCGGAGATTCACAATATCCTGCGGGTTATCGACCGTCCAGGGATTTACCGCCATACCCGCGGCGTGGAAATCGTCGATATATTTTTTATCCACAAGAGCGTAATGCGGATGAACCGCGCTGCAGCCGATTGATTTGCAGAAGCCGACGGGGTCGGTTCTGAGCATTTCGTCGCCGCATTCGCCTTCGCTGTAGAGCATACCCGTTTTTATGTCGGGGGCGTACTGCTTGCACTCCCTGAGCACATCGGGTGAGAAGCTTGAGATAATCAGTGTGTCCTGCAGACCGTACCGCCTCGCGAGGTCGATTGTTTTGGGAACAATATCGCAGGGCTTCTGCGGAGTTTTTATTTCGACATTTATAATATCAAGCCCCGCGCAAAGTTCGAAGAACTCGCTTAAAAGCGGAATTTTCGTGCCTTTGAAATCGGTGCAGAAATAAGAGCCGAAATCAAGAGCGCGAAGCTCGTCAAAGGTCATTTCGGTTATTGTGCCCTCACCGTTCGAGGTTGCCTCAACCGTGTAGTTGTGGCAGATTACAATCTGACCGTCCTTTGTGAGGTGAACATCGTTTTCAAAGCCGTCGCAGCCGAGTTCAACCGCCTTTCTGAAAGCGGGAATCGTGTTCTGGGGAGCGTATCTGTTCGCGCCTCTGTGTGCTACAATTTCAGTCATAGTTATTATCCTCCGTATATAATCTTTCGCTTTCGAAACTGCCGATTTCTTCCTTTGTTTTAAAAGAGCCGCCGTTGTCAAAAAGAATATCCATATTCTTTATGGCGAAGCCGATGCCGAGAGCGACGCAGTTGAGCGGATCGAGAGCGACAAAGGTTTTTATGCCGGTTTTGTTTTCAATCATTTTGTCAAAGCCCTGTAAAAGCGCTCCGCCGCCCGTGAGGTAAATGCCGCTTGTCAGCACATCACCCGCGAGTTCCGGAAGAGTGTTCTCAAGCACCTGACGCACGGTGTCGGCTATAAGTTCAAGGTTCTGCCTCATTGCGAGATACGCTTCCGTTGAGGTCAGTTCAAAACTTACGGGCATTCCCGTTACATAGTGCTTGCCCTTAACGGTAAGCCCGAGCTCGAGTTCCCTTAACTGCGCGCAGCCGATCTGCTTTTTGATGTTTTCGGCCGTGCGTTCGCCAATAAGCACCGCCCTCTCGTTTTTTATCTGGCGCATTATCGCCTCATCGAGCGCGTTGCCCGCTATATTAATTGACTGCGAGGTAGAGATGCTGCCCATGGTCATAACCGCGACATCCGTTGTGCCCCCGCCGATATCGACTACCATTGTGCCCATCGGCCTGTCGCTGCGAAGCCCCGCTCCCAAAGCGGCGGCGAGCGGCTCCTCTATAAGGCACGCCCTGCCCGCGCCCGATTCTATGACGAGCTCGAGAATGGTGCGCTTTTCAAGACTTGTAACGCTTGAGGGCACGCACACAACCACATTCGGCTTGAACACCATATTCCTGCATATCTTCTGCAGGAAATAGCGCAGAATATGCCTTGTGGCGGTGAAATCGGAAACAACGCCGTTTCGAAGGGGTTTTACAACCTTTATCGAATCGGGCGTTCTGCCGAGCATATCATAAGCCCTTTTGCCCACGGCTATGAGTCTGCCCGTGGCGGTGTCGTATGCCGCTGCGGAGGGCTCCGCGAGAACAATACCCCTGCCCTCGTGATATATGACTATTGATGTTGTGCCGAGATCTATTCCTATATTCGTGCCGAGTATTGTCCTCACCTTCTTTACTGTTTATTTTCCGTGAAACGCGTGAGAGCGAGTGTACAGCAGTAAATCATACCCGCGCCCGCGAGCCAGAGCATTTTCGAGCATTCGTCAAGGGTTTCGCCCGTGGTGGAGACATCGTCGCAGATAAGCACGGTTCTGCCCTCGACCTTCGCGCTGTCCGTCACCTCGAAAACCCCGGCGAGATTGCCGCGCCTCAATACCCTGTTGAGTAAATGCTGGCTTCTTGTTTCGTATATTTTTTTCAGTACTGTTTTATCATACAACAAATTGAGTTCGTTTGCAACCGCCTGAGCGAGCAGGGCGCCGTGGTCGAAGCCCTCCTCCTTGAGCCGGCTCTTCGTGACCGGCACGCTCACCGCCATATCGAAGCGCACATCGGGGAATCTCTCCCTTACGCAGGCGGCAATCATACGCGCGAGCGGCTCGGCGTTAATTCTGTTTTTGTCGAATTTATAGAGGTGAATGCCCCTTCTGACAACGCCCTCATAACTGTAAGGGGCGCAGATGCCGTCAAAGTAGTGAGTCTCCGATTTGCAGCGGCACTCCTTTTTGTTCATCCCGCATTTCAGGCACACGGGCTCCTCGATTTTTTCAACCTTTTCAAGGCACTCTTTGCAGACTCCGTCATAAAGATAATCGACTTTGTCACAGAAGACGCACCTCGGCGGAAAGAAGGCGTTTAAAATTCCGTTCAATAAACCGTTCTTTTTCATACGCCGTTCTCCGATATCAGGAAATGGCCGAGGGCGGAATATCTTTTCGCCTTTGAATTGTTCTCAACCATTGCGCAAACGGTGCGCTCGCTGCCCACGAGAATGAGCATCTCCCTCGCCCTTGTGACCGCGGTATAGAGCAGATTTCTGTAAGCGAGTTTTTCGGGCACCCCGCACACGGGCATAACAACAGCCCTGAACTCGCTGCCCTGGCTTTTGTGAACTGTCACGGCGTAGGCGAGGTCAAGCTGCGAAGCGTTTTCAAGCGGATATTCCACATCCCTTTCGTCAAATCTTATATCCATTACGGCCGAGCCGAAATCGATTTTCCGTATGATGCCGATATCGCCGTTGAAAATGCCGAGCCCCGTCGATGAATCGGCGGCGCTTTTCCACTCGAGGTCGTAGTTATTCTTTATCTGCATAACCTTGTCGCCCTCCCGGAAAATTCTGCCCGAATTGCCGAACTCCTTTTTCGCGGCCGATTTCGGGTTAACTATCGACTGAATGCGGGCGTTTAAGCTCACACAGCCCGCTTCGCCCACCCTTGAGGGCGTAATGACCTGAATGTCATTGAGCGGCGAATAGCCGTACGCTTTGGGAAGCCGTGAAGCGCACAGTTCGCACACCGTTTCGCCCGCGGCAAGCACGGTGTTTCGCTCCATAAAGAAAAAGTCGCTGTCACGAAGGGTCAAATCGGGCATTTCGCCGCGCACAATTTTGTGAGCGTTTACTACTATGGCGCTCTCCATTGCCTGGCGGAAAACCTCGGTGAGTTTAACAACGGGCATAATTGAAGACGAGATTATATCCTGCAGAACATTGCCCGCGCCGACGGGCGGAAGCTGGTCCGAATCGCCCACCATTATAAGTCTGCAGCCGAGCGGAAGAGCGTCCAGAAGCGACGCGAAAAGCCGCACGTCAACCATTGAAAGCTCATCGACTATAACGGCGTTCGCCTCAATCGGATTTCTCTTGTTGCGGGTGAAAACGGGCTTGTCGTTTTCATCCCATTCCACCTCGAGCAGGCGGTGAATCGTTTTTGCCTCATAGCCGGTAAGCTCGCTCATTCTTTTGGCGGCTCTGCCCGTGGGGGCGCAGAGCACGGTTTCGATTCCGTCATCGAGGAGCAGATTGATTATAGCCCTGACCGTTGTTGTTTTGCCCGTGCCCGGTCCTCCCGTAAGAATGAGAAGCCCCTGCTCAACGGCTGTTTTAATCGCCTTTTTCTGAATCGGGTTATAGCATATTCCGCTGATAACCTCGATCCTTTCAATTCTTTCATCCGTCACCTTATTGCCCGAAACGGCAAAATTTTTACGGAATATTAATTCTTTCGCGCAATTTATTTCTGCTTTATAAAGTTCATTCAGAAAAATATATTGTTTTTCATTGATAATTTCCGTGACAGTCGCCTTGCGCGAGTTGAGAACGGCAATGTATTTGTCAATCTCGTCCCTCCCCGCTTCGTCGCCGAGAAGGGTTCTGCACGGAGCGTAAAGCTTTTCAACGGGAACGCAGGTGTGGCCGTTTGAGAGGTTGTGCTCGAGAACATATTTTATGCCCGCGGTCATCCTGTATTCGGGATCCGGCGCCCCGTCAACCATATCGGCTATCTGCTCCGCCTTTTCAAAGCTCATGCCTATCGCTTCATCGCAGATTATATAGGGATTTCTTCTTATTATTTCGGGGGCGCCCGCTCCGAGCGCGCTGAAGATTCTGAGACTCTCGGAGGGTGAAATGCCGTATTTCTCAAGCGAGATTATAATATCCCTTTCGGAGGATTTCATAATAAAATCCTCGGATATCTCGAGGGCTCTCTTTTTTGAAATGCCTTTTATTGTGGCGAGCCGTTCGGGGCAGTTGCGGATAACATCAAAGGTGTTTTCGCCGAATTTTTCAATAATCATCTGCGCGGTTTTCACCCTGACTCCCTTTATCTGCCCGGAGGCGAGGTAATTGTACTGATCCTCCGTGGTGTTTACGCCCTCGCGTTCCACCGATTCCACCCTGAACTGCCTGCCGTAGTTTGAGTGAACGGCCCACTCGCCCGTGAAGGTCACCTTTTCGCCGGTATATACCGCTCCGATTGTGCCCACGGCAGTAAAAATATCACCGTCGCCGGTTAATAAATCCAGCACGGTGTATCCGTTTTCTTTATTCTGATAGGTTATTGATTCTATTGTTCCGCTGAGCTGTTCCATAAAAACCTTTATTCAAAAGAAAATATGAGTGGGACTGTAAGCCGAGTTCTGTCATTTAAGGCAATCATCTTTCTACGCTTTACATTGCTGCAAAGCTTTAGCCACCCTTCGGGGTATCGTCGAGCAGACGCGGGAGCTTGCGCTCCGCCCCCTGTCGGTGTTGCTTCGGATAGGGTTTGCAGGGCCGCGCGGTTCCCCGCGCGCCGGTGAGCTCTTACCTCGCCTTTCCACCCTTACCTGTAAAACAGGCGGTATATCTCTGTTGCACTTTCCCTGAGGTCACCCTCGGCGGCCGTTAGCCGTTATCCCGCTCTGCGAAGCTCGGACTTTCCTCACGCGGCGTCTGCCGCCTGCGACTGCCCATCCCACTCACCCAAGTATTTTAATTCAATATTTACATTATGTCAAATAAATATTTATAATTTATTAAATTTCACTTGTTTTATTATATGCGATGGGCTAAAATAAATTTTGATATACCAAAAGGAGAAATCAAGTGGACGATATATATTTTTCGGGCAATAACAATAACCGCGATGATTACGACATCCCCACCGTGAACATACCCGACATAAACGGTCAGAACGCGGATTACCCCGCCTACCCGAACAATTACCCCGAAGGCGGCTACGGCGGCGGTTATCAGAATAACGGCGGCTACGGTTATCAGAATAACGGTGGCTTCAACCCTCCGCCGTATTATCCTCCGCAGGGCGGCACATACGCTCCCTACAGGGGCAAGGAAAAGCGCGACAAAAGCGCGAAGCGCGGCGCTCCCGTTCCTCCCCCTCAGCAGGATAACAAAAAGGGCAAAAAGAAAAAGGGATGTTTCAGACCCGTCAGGATAATCGCGGCTGTTCTCGTTCTCATGTTCATCGGCTCGTTTTTCGCGGTGCTTCTGTGCGCGGGATTTTCGGGCTACACAAAAACATCGCTTAAACATAACGAATACATACGCTCGTCACAGTTGGCGAACGACCCGTTTATTCAGAACATCCTTCTCATAGGCGTGGACGGCGCGGACGGCACCGATTCCCTCCGCTCCGACTCGATGATGCTTGTATCCGTCGATCTGCGACACGGCAAAATAAAGCTCACATCCTTTATGCGCGACAGCTGGGTGTTCATCCCCGATTACAAATACTCAAAGTTGAACGCCGCATTCTCGCACGGCGGAGCTCAGCTTGTTGCCGACACAATTGAATACAATTTCAAGGTCGATATCGACGACTATGTGCTTGTGAACTTCACAATGTTCACCGAAATAATCGACGCTCTGGGCGGAGTGGATGTTGAGGTCACCGAGAAAGAGGCAAGGTTCATTAACAGAACAACACGCCAGACCGTTGACAGCGGGCCTTCCGTTCACCTGAACGGCGAGGAGGCGCTTGTATATTGCAGAATCAGGAAACTCGATTCCGACTATATGCGCACCTACAGACAGCGCAAGGTGATAAAGGCGCTTATGAACGAGATATCCCTCTCCTCCCTGCCCTCGCTGCTCAGTGTGATAAGCAGGGTTCTGCCGAAGGTGGAAACAAATATGAACCCCGTAAAAATAACGTTCCTCGCCTACAAGGGCGGCTTCTCGGCGCTGTTTTTCAAAATTGAGTCCACAAGAATACCCACGGACGATTATTCACGCGATACAACAAAAGGCGGTCAGAGCGTTGTTGAAACAGATGTTGACGCGAACGCGGATTATCTTTATAACTTCATTTACAATGACTCCGCCGACGCCCTTGACGGACAGGACTGAACTATGAAAATCAATTACTTTCAGCGCGGGTTCAACTTTTCGCAGGACGGGCCCGGAAACCGCCTTGTGTACCATTTTCAGGGCTGTAATTTAATATGCCCCTGGTGCGCGAACCCCGAGGGTATCTCAAAAGACGGAACTCTTATGACAGGCGACAGAGTAAACGGAACTTACTGCGAAAAGGGAGCGGTAAACGGCGGAAAAATTGACAGAACAATCTGCAGAAGCTGCGATAAACCCTGCGTAAAAATTCCCGCCAGCGGAATAAAACTCAGCTGTGTCTCCGAGGAAACTGAGAGCATTGCCGATTACGCGAAAAGCTGTGAGCCGATGTTCTTTGACGGCGGCGGCGTTACCGTGACAGGCGGCGAGCCGACTGTGCAGTTTGACGCGCTTACAGAATTGTTTATGCTGCTGAAAGAAAAAGGCATCAACACCGCCCTCGAAACAAACGGCACTCACCCGAAACTGCCCGGACTTTTTCCGCTTATCGATTATCTCATCATAGACTGCAAGCATTACGACAGCGAAAAGCACCGCGAAATCTGCGGCGCGGGCAATGAGACAATACTCAAAAATATTGAACTCGCATGCGAAGAGAGAAACCGGCTTCTTGTGCGCATTCCGCTCATAGGCGGCTTCAATTCATCCGCGGACGACGCCGTGAGATTCGCTGAAACTTTTGAAAAAATCACAAACGATAAATGCGGTTTTGAATTTCTCATGTATCACGAATTCGGCAAAAACAAATACGAACGCTGCGGTATGACATACACAATGACCGATGAGGCGAAGGTCGGTATTGAAGAAGTTAAACTGTTCACCGAAATATTCAACGCTCACTCGCTTAAAACCGTACGCACATAATGCCCGTAAAGGAGAATGAAAATGGCTCATAACATCTTCGGCACAACCGGCGCGATAACAGAAAAGGCAAAGGCGCTTTTCAAAGAGGAGAGAAGCATAAAGCGGCTGGACGGCTGGTTCCTTTCAAGGGAGACGGCTGTGAAATCCGATGAGGAAAACGCCGCCCTTTCAAAGGAGATGAGAGCCGCGCTCGCGCTCAGGGCGATGGTTGATAATCTGCCGCTCTCGGTAAGCGAGAACAACGTTTTCTGCGGCACGCAGAGAGACGCCTTCGCTAAATCCTACGCCCTCATAAACCCCTCTTTCCGCGTTGAGGAGTTCTGCGGCTACTGCGACCCCACAGCCGTTTTTGATGACATTGAGCCGGATGAAACCTTTACGAAAGAAAGAATAGACGCCCTTCGCGAAAAAACGAAAAACAGCGCCTATGTCAGGGATCTGAGCGCCGTTTATGAAAAATACGAAAACTTCACGGGCGAGGTCGCGTTTTTCTTCGAGCAGGTCACGGGGCATCTCATACCCGATTTCAGACCCGTGCTCAGATACGGCATCTCCGCAATCAGGGCGGAACTTGAGGCAAAACTCGAAGCCGAAACAGACGAAAAGAAAAAGGACAATTACAAATCATTTATTATATCACTCGATTGCGCTGTAACTCTCGCGAACAGATACGCCAAACTTTGCGAATCTCTTATTGACACGGCGGACGAAGAGAGAAAAGCGCAGCTTGAGTTTATGGCAAAAGCACTTAAAAAAGTTCCCGAATATCCCGCGGAGTCACTTTATGAGGCGATACAGAGTTTCATCATCTGCTGGCAGGTGATGTGCCTTGAGCAGGCGCCCAACCCCTTCGCTTTCTCCGTGGGCAACGCCGACCGCATATTTGAGCCGTACAGGCGGATGAGCGGTGAGAACCGTGACGAGGCGGCGGCTATGTTCAGACATTTTCTTGTGTTCTTCAATGTCGCCGACAGAAGCTGGGCTATTTCGCAGTCGCTTCTCATAGGCGGCAAAGACAAAAGCGGCGGCGACCTCACAAATCCGACATCCTACGCTCTTCTTGACGCGTATTACGATATGAACCTGCCCCAGCCGATTCTTTCCGTAAAACTTCATAAGGGCACTCCGAAGGCGCTCTACCGCGAGCTCGGCAGATTCCTTTTCACACCCGGCGTTCTGACGCCCTCATTTTTCAACGACGATTCCCTTTTTGAAATACTCAGGGAGCGAAATGTGGCGGAGGACGACCTTGCCGACTGCTCGGTGGCGGGCTGCCAGGAGCCGCTTATTATGGGGAAGGACTCAGGCAACACCACCAACACCTGGTTCAACCTCGCGAAGGTGCTCGAGCTTACGCTCGGCGGCGGCGACTCCCTGCTTACGGGCAAACACATCTGCCCCGTTTCAAAGGGTGAGAACACCCTTGACACACTTAAAAACATCCGCAAATATTTCTATGAGAACGCCGCGTTTTTCGCTTCACAAATGGCTCAGGCGGGCAACGGCGCCTCCCGCGCTCTTTTCAACCTGCCCGTTCCGTTTCTCTCCGTTTTTATGGGCGGTAAGGAAAGCGGCATCGACTGCAGGGACACCGACGAGCAGGGTTCTGTCTATAACGGCAGCGGCTGCCTTATTCACGGGCTTTCGGTTGTGGCGGACTCGTTCATCGCGATTGACCGCCTTGTAAAGGAACGCCCGCAGGACGCCGACAAACTCATTGAGGCGCTTAAGAACGATTTTGAGGGTTATGACGAACTTCACGAATGGCTGCTCGCCTGCCCGAAATTCGGCAACAACATAAAGGAAGCGGACGACGAGGCGGGAGAAATTGCGCTTAAAATATCCGATATCGTCTCATCGCAGAAGAACTATCTCGGCAACCCCTTCCGCGCGGACTGGAGCACGCCCTCCACCCACCTGCTCTACGGCTACTGGGTGGGCGCCACTCCCGACGGCAGAAAGGCGAGAACGCAGCTCAATTACGGCGTTGACCCGCTCCACGGCGAGGCGACAAACGGGCTCGGCTTCCGTATGCTTTCAAATATGAAACTCCCGTTTGAGAAATTCGGCGGCGGCTACGCCTCGCACCTCGGCATTAATCCCGCGTTTTTCAGAGCGGAAACAAACGAGGGCAAGGGCGAGGATTTCGCGGGCAGAATTATAAACCCGCTGTTTTTCAATCCCGCCAAAGAGGGCATTGAGCCGTTCTATCTCTATGTAAATGTCACAACTCCCGAAACACTCCGGAAAGTGCTCGCCGAGCCGGAGAAATACGCCCCGGGCGGAGTTTACATAATGAGAATACACGGCACATTTGTAAACTTTCTGGATCTCTCACCCGACATTCAGCAGGATATCATCACGCGGCTCGACCTCGAGTCAACAAGGATATGATTATGGATAACATGTTAGCGCTCGGGCTTGACATAGGCACTACCTCAATCGCCGTTATCGCCGTGGATTCCGTCACGGGCGAGGTGGTTGACTCCGCTTCTTTCAAAAATGATTTCACTCTTGAGGGCAAGCCATTCGAGCGCCTTCAGGATGCCGTTAAAATAACGGAAAAGTGCGTTGAGGTCATTGACTCGTTTATTGACAGGCACCCCGGTATTCTCTGCATAGGCATAACCGGGCAGATGCACGGCATTCTATATATTGACGGCGAAGGAAAGGCCGTGAGCCCGCTTTACACCTGGCAGGATATGAGCGGCGAGGAGCCGTATGAAAGCGGCGAGTCTTATTCGAAAAAGCTCTCCCGAATAACGGGTTATCCCGTGGCTTCGGGCTACGGCTCGGCAACATATTTTTACCATAAAGAAAACAATCTCGTGCCCCCTTCAGCCGTTAAAATCTGCACGGTGCACGACTTTGCCGCTATGGCTCTCACGGGCAGGAAAACTCCCGTCACCCACATATCGGACGCCGCGAGTTTCGGGCTATTTGACATAAAGACCCGTGAATTCGACAAAGCGGCGATTGAGAAAGCGGGGCTCAATTACGGGTTTTACCCCGATGTTGTCAGCGGGGCGCGGATAATCGGCGAATATAAAAATATTCCCGTGTGCTGCGCCGTAGGCGACAATCAGGCGAGTTTCATCGGCTCTGTCGCGGACTGTGAGAGCAGCGTGCTTGTGAACATCGGAACGGGCAGCCAGATTTCGTTCGCTTCCGAATCGCAGGCGAAAAACGAGAACGCCGAAACCCGTCCGCTGCATGAAAGCAAAAATATAATCGCGGGTTTCGCCTTGTGCGGAGGCAGAGCGTTCGCCGCTCTCGAGAAATTCATAAGGGAAACCATTAATCTTTCGGACAGCAAAACAGACAGCGCCTACCCGTTTATTGACCGTTTTCTCGCCGTATCGGAAGAGCCCCGCGACCCCCTCACCGTCAGAACAACCTTCGGCGGCACGAGGGCTGACCCGGGTATGAGAGGAGAAATATCGGGAATCGGGCTTGACAACTTCACCCCCGCTCATTTAATATACGGAGTGATGAACGGTATAGCGGACGAGCTTGTTTCAATTTACAATTCCTGCGAAAAACCGACGCACAGCAGAGTAATCGGCTCGGGCAACGGGCTCAGAAAGAACAGGGCTTTGCAGAAAATAATCGAAAAACGGCTCGGAATGAAACTGTTTATTCCCGTAAACAACGAGGAGGCGGCATACGGCGCCGTGCTTTACGCGCTGACCGCCTTTGGCAGATACAGAACACTTGAAGACGCGCAGAAACTTATTAAATATAAAGAAGCAGGAGACACCCAATGAAAAAATCCAACCTCACACTCTCAAAAGATTTTAAAATCGCAAAGGTTGACAACCGTATTTTCGGCTCGTTTATTGAGCACCTCGGCAGGGCTGTTTACGGCGGCATCTACGAGCCGGGTCATCCCGAGGCGGATGAAAACGGATTCCGCAAGGATGTCATTAAACTCATCAGGGATATAGACGTGCCCGTTGTGCGCTATCCGGGCGGAAACTTCGTCTCCGGCTACAACTGGGAGGACGGTGTCGGTCCCGTTGAAAACAGACCGCGCAGGCTCGAACTCGCCTGGTCCACCACGGAGCCCAACACCTTCGGCACAAACGAATTCATGAAATGGTGCAAAGCGGCGGGAACCTCGCCTATGATGGCTGTGAACCTCGGCACAAGAGGGCCTGACGACGCGAGAAACCTGCTTGAATACTGCAACATTGAAAAGGGAAGTTACTACAGCGACCTGCGCCGCTCCCACGGGGCGGCAGAGCCGCACAACATAAAGCTCTGGTGCCTCGGCAACGAGATGGACGGCGACTGGCAGATGGGCCACAAAACAGCGGAGGAATACGGCAGAACGGCGAACGAGACCGCGAAAATAATGAAATACCTCGACCCGTCTGTTGAGCTTGTTCTCTGCGGCTCGTCGAACAGTTATATGAAGACCTTCGGCGATTACGAGAAGACCGCTCTCGACCTCTCCTACGACAAGGTCGATTACATCTCCCTCCACCAGTATTTCAACAACAGCGACAACGACACAAAGAACTTCCTCGCCAAAAACATGGAACTTGAGGAATACATCAAAACCGTTGTGTGCATCTGTGATTTCATAAAGGGCAAGCGCCATTCGAAGCACAGCGTTCACCTCTCGGTTGACGAGTGGAATGTGTGGTATCATTCGCACGGCGCGAAATTCGACCGCTGGTCGGAGGCCCCGCACATTCTTGAGGATGTCTATAACTTTGAGGACGCCCTTCTTGTGGGTCTTATACTCATAACAATGCTCCGCCATTCCGACAGGGTGAAAATCGCCTGCCTCGCGCAGCTTGTCAATGTAATAGCCCCGATTATGACCGAAAACGGCGGCAAAGCGTGGGCGCAGACAATTTACTACCCCTATATGCACGCCTCAAAATACGGCAGGGGCTACGCTTTAAACGGCATACTTGAAACGGACAAACACGACACCAAGGACTTCTGCGATGTAACCGACATCGACTGCGTGTCCGTCTGGGATGACGAAAACGAGGAACTCACCGTTTTCGCCGTAAACCGCGACTTTGAGGAAAAGAATGTTCTGAGCGTGAATCTCAAGGATTTTGACGGCTACAAGCCCGTGGAGCAGATTGTGCTTTCCGGCTTCGACATAAAAGCGGTCAACACCGCCGCGGACGGCTCCGTAAAGCCCGTGAGCAAGCCCCTTGACGGCGTTTACGAAAGCGTGAAGGAGATTGATCTTTCTCCCCTTTCGTGGAATGTAATCAGATTCAAAAAGTAATATACAAGTTCAAAGCCGTCCTGCGGTCAATCCGCAAGACGGCTGTTTTTTTATCTGTTTTTCTGTTTTATTCAATCGGCTGCGCGCTCCAGCAGAACTCAAACACTCCGCCCTTTTCAAGGCGCTGAATACCGCGCTTGTTTCTGATGTCGCCGTAATCTTCCCTGCCGTCGTTTACGCCGAACCACGGCTCAATGCAGACATAGGGAGCGCCCGGCTTTGCCCAGATGCCGAGAAACGGTATTTTGCCGAAAGTCACTTTGATTTTTCTTTTAAGCCCCGGGCTTATAATCGTGACCGACCCGGATTTTATATCCGAGAGAATCAGGGCGTCCGGCTCAAATATTTCCTTTGTGACGGTGATGTCACATTCGTTATCGAGAAGCGGGAACTTTTCGGGCACAATGAGATTGTCGGACGAAATGCGCTCGGTGCAGAGTGTCTCGGGCTTTTCGAAGCGCACGGTGTCTCCGATTTCACAGTTGAAGCCCGGATGTGCGCCCAGAGAAAAATACATTTCGCCTTCGGTTTTGTTTATGACCGTGTGCGTCGCTTTGATTTTGTCGCCGTCAAGTTCATAGCCGACAAGCAGTTCGAACCCGTAGGGGTACTGTCTGAGAGTCTCCTCACTGCTTTTAAGCGAAAGTACGACCTTCGTTCCGCTTTTTTCCTTAAGCTCAAATTCCTTTTTTCTCGCGAAGCCGTGTTTCGGCATAAAGTAATCCCTGCCGTCAATGCTCAGCGTGTCGTTTTTCACCTGACCCACAACGGGGAAAAGTATCGGCGCCTGACCGTACCATATTTCGGGTTTTCCGTACCAGATATATTCCGTGCCGTCCGCCTTTTTTCTGAATGAGTGCAGTTCCGCGCCCGTACTGTTTATTTCGGCGGTGAAGCGGTCGTTTTCAAGTTTGTAAAACATATAAAGTCCTCCGGGTCTTTTTTTAAAAACCTTCGAGAAGGCCGAAAATGCTGACGCCCAGAAGCAAAGCTAACAATCCTATTACCGCAGCCAATCCAAGCGCAACAAGTATTGCGTAAAGACGTGAACGGGCAAAATTTCTGCGGTTTATGTTGTCGTTATCAAACGCAAAGACTATGCAGATAATCAAGCCGATCGGCCCAAGCATAAACAATAATGAATAGCCGAGATAACCCCACGGACTCAGAGGTTTGAACTGGGGAGGACAGTTTGCGGGATACTGCGCGGGATCCAGATACATCGGCTGGGCGGCGGGAGACGAATAATATCCCCCCTGAGACGGGTCTGAATAATACTGTTGCTGATTATAGACCGGTTGTTGCTGATTATAGACCGGTTGCTGCTGATAATACTCCTGCTGCGCGCTCTGAGCGGTTGACTGACCGCAATAGGGACAAAACTGTTCATTTTGTGCCAATTCAGCACCGCAATTAAAACATTTCAAGGCAAAGCCCTCCTAAATTGTTATTAAATATATTTTACAAACAATAAAATAATATGTCAATTGTTTGAGCGATTTTTGTTGAACAGTAAGAACTGAAATGATATAATATGTAAAAATGAAAAAGTGAAGGTTATTTATGAAAGTTCAGGGAATTCTTTTTGATATGGACGGCGTGCTTATAGACAGCGAGGCGCTTATTCTCGAGGCGGCAATCACGGGGCTTAAACAGTTCGGGGTTTTCGCGAAGCCGGAGGACTTCACCCCCTTCATCGGCGCGGGCGAAACAAGATATCTCGGCGGACCGTCCGAAAAATACGGCGTGCCCTTCAGGCAGGAGATGAAGGATGTGGTTTACGCCATTTACGCCGATATTTTAAAACTGCATCCCGACGCGGTTTATGACGGCGTTTACGATGTGTTGAACGAGGTTAAGAAAAAATACAGCATAGCCGTGTGCTCCGCGGCGGACCTTGTGAAGGTTGAGCACAATCTGAACGCCATAGGCGTAACCCCCGCGTTTTTCAACGCCCTTGTGACGGGAAGCGACGTAACAAGGCAGAAGCCGTTCCCGGATATCTTTCTCAAAGGAGCGGAGCTTATCGGCTTACTGCCTGAGAAATGCGTTGTTATTGAGGATTCGATTAACGGTATAAAAGCGGCAAAGGCGGCGGGAGCGCTGAGCGTGGGAGTCACCACATCGTTCACGGCGGAGGAACTGGGGGAAAAGGCAAACCCCGATTATATTATAGACAGCATAAAGGAATTTCCCGCCGTTCTCGAAAAGATTGAAACGGAATAAAGATTAAGGCAGCCACCGGAGAGGTGACTGCCTTTTTTTAAAAATCAAACACTTTTTTAAGCCAGGTTTCGCAGAGCGCCGTCCAGCAGGCGAGGTGTTTGTTGTATTCAACATCCTCTTTCCTTGAGAAAACCGTGCTGTCGGCAAGTGAAAAACCGTGATATCCCTTTGAGAAAATGTGCATTTCAAAATCGACTCCCGCCTTTTCGAGTGCGTCGGCGTAGCGAAGCGAGTTCTCAATCGGAACGCAGGTGTCCTCCCTGCTCGCGACTATGAATGTGGGAGGAGTGGTTTCGTCAACATATTTTTCAACCGACGGTATGGGCTTAGCGAGTATTCTGCCGATTGACTCGAGAATGCAGGGATAAACGAGCACCGAGGCGTTGGGTTTAACCCTGCCCATGGCGCTGAGAGCCGCGCACAGATGACCGCCCGCGGAAAAGCCGACAGCGGCGACTTTGCTGTTGTCGATATGCCATTTTTCCGAGTTTTTTCTTATTGTTTCAAGCGCTTCCTGAGCGTCATTGAGCGGCGCGGGAAAAGCGGCGTTTTCTTTTATGGAATATCTCAGAACAAAGGCGTTGAAGCCCATAGCCATAAACGCAAGCGCCACGGGTTCGCCCTCTCTGTCGGAGCAGAAATTGTAGCCGCCGCCGGGAATCACGAGCATGGCGGGTCTTTTTTCAAAATTCGGAAGTTCTTCGGACGGGTCCTGTATGTAGGCGGTCAGCGACGCGCCCTCATTTGTAAGGTCAAGTTTTTCAACCGTCATATTTTACCTCCGTTTATTCGGCGAAGATTTTGAAGGTTTTGATTTCGAACGGGTCAATCTCAAACGAGATATTGCTGCCCTCAAAGCCGTCAAACGCGGTGTCCTCCCTTTCGAGAAGGTTGCACTCGGTCATATCCTTTATGGCTATGAAGAAATCAACGCTTACCTTCGTTCTTCTGCCCGTCTTTTCAACGAAGCGGAGAATAAAGGCGTTTTCGTCCTCACATTTTTTGAGCGCTTCGAGAGTCACATTGTCCGCCGATACGGATATAAACGACTTTTTGACCTCGCCGCCCTCATTTGCGGGAACCTGTACGGGAACAAAGGGATTGTTGAGTTCAAGCCCTCTTGTGATTGTGCCCGCGTCTTTCCAGTTATCATTGTGCGGATAGAGCGAATAGGTGAAGTAGTGGTCGCCCCTGTCGGACTGCGGATCGGGATTCATCGGCGCCTTGAGAAGGGTGATAATCATCCTCTGTTTGTCAACCTCATAGCCGTATTTGCAGTCGTTGAGAATCGACAAGCCGTAGCCGTCCTCGCTCATATCGATAAAGTTGTGGGCGCTTACCTCAAACTTCGCCTTGTCGTAGGGATTGTGGCGGTAGTTTGAACTCTCGATTGTGGCGTAGGCGATATCGCGGGTGAACTTCTGCGCCTTGATATCGACATCGAAGCCGACTTTAAGAAGCTTCTGCTTTTCGTGCCAGCCGATATATGTGTCAAAATCGATGCGGTCGAGATCGTCATAAATGAGGATATTCTGCTTTACAACGGAATGAATAATGTTTTTGGTTATTGTAACGCAGGTGAAAACATCGCCCTTCACAACACTCTCAATTTTGCCGGGCTCGGTCGGGAACTCCCTGTCAACATAGGTCGCGACTATATCCCAGGCGTCATATTTGCCGGGAAGATCCTCGAAAATTCTGAACACATTGCCGCTGCCCGAAAGCACCTCGCGGCTGTTCTTTTTGTCATAGATTGAAACGAGCTCCGCCCTGTCGTCAAACACGAGCGAGAAGTTTCCGTTTTCAATTTCGGAGGCGTCGATTGCCTGTGCCGCGGGAACGGCGGCGGGCTTTTTGTAATATACTTTGAAACCGGCTGCGGGCACATTCTTCGCTATGAAGGTCAGAACCTTTGTGCCGTCGGGCTTTTCGTACGCCTGAACGGGCACTTTCTTGCCGCAGGGCGAGTAAATCCCGACTTCCTCATAAGGCAGTTCAACTTTGGAGGTCGCCTCAACGCCCAGGGAGTTGAACAGGGCGAAGGGCTTGCCGTATTTCTCACCGCCGTCAATATTGCCGGCGATCACGTTGAGCGCCTCATCCCTTACCGCTTCGCCGATTGAGATTATATTCTCATATCTTCTGCACCAGTCGGCGAAAACATCGGTGATGTGCGAGCCGGGAAGACCGTCGTGGAACTGGGTTGTGAGAAGTTCCTGCCAGCCCTCATTGAGTTTTTCAAGCGGATAAACATAACCGTATTTCGCGGCTATTGAAGCGAACATCTCCGCCTGACGGTAAAGATTTTCGCAGCGTCTGTTGTATTTTTTGAGAAGCGCCTTTGTGGTGTGCACTCCCCTGTGTTCCTCGAGGTAGAGTTCATCCTTCCAGGTGGGAATGTTTGTGTCGGTCGCTCTTGATTTCATACGGGCGAGGGAGTCCTCGATTTTGCTTATCTTCGTTTCGGGCAGACCGGGGAATTTGTTGTAGCGTTTGGCGTACTCGAGCATTTCGGTATCGACTCCGCCGCCGCCGTCGCCCCAGCCGTAGCAGTACATTGACTCGCCTATTGTCGCCTTGTCGGTGTATCTCTGCCAGTTCATTTTAAGCGAGTCCGCCTCGACCGTGCCTATGAAGTGAGTGGGCGGAACAATGGAGAACACCTTTGAGCCGTCGGGGCCCTCCCACCAGAAGGTGCTGTATTGCCAGGGGTTCGTGTCGTTCCACACGCCCATTTTATGGGTTACGAAATACTCAACGCCCGCCTTTTTGAGAATCTGCGGCATGGCGTAGCTGTTGCCGAAAACATCGGGAACCCAGCAGGTTTTCGGGGTGATGCCGAAGGTCTTTTCGGCGTATCTCACGCCGTGAAGAAGCTGGCGGGTGAAGGATTCGCCGGAAATAAGGTTGCAGTCCGGCTCAACCCACATGGCGCCGATATATTCCCATCTGCCCTCCTCAATGCGTTTTTTGACCTGGGCGAACATATTGGGGTAGCGGTTTTCCATTTCGATATAGGTCGGCACGGTGCTCTGCGAGAAGATGAAATCGGGGTACTGCTCCATAAGGCGGAGCATTGTGGCGTGAGTTCTGCCGAGTTTGCGGATATACTCCTTGTATTCCCACATAAACACTATGTCGAGGTGCGAGTTGCCTATGAGCGCGAGAGTGCCCTCCGAGGCGTAGTTCGGGTTGTTGTATACCCTGTCAACGAGAATCTTTTTGGCAATTCTCAGTTCCTTTTTGAACTCCTCGCCCTCAAGGTCGAAATCAACGTGTAAAAACGCCTCCTTGAGCGCGGCTCTTATAACATCGGCAAGCCCCTTGTCGAGCACGGGCATAAAGAGGGCGTTGAAAACCGCCTTGAAATCCCAGTAAACATCCTCAATTTCCGGGTCAACAGCGCCGATGAACGAGCAGGAAAGGGTTTTGATTGACGGCTCGTCGGAGTGCCACACGAAATATGATTCAATGTCGATATCGTAGTGCTCGTCGCCCTTCGCGCAGGGAGTGAGGAGCACGGTGTTGCGGAACGGGTCAAGCCCCTGATAGGGCTCGCCGTTTATTGAAAGCAGACTGTCGCCGCCGAAATAGATGTTGAGGGTTACCTTTTTGCCCCTGAACCTTTCGGGCATATCAAACGAGTTTTTGAAAAACGCGCTCCAGCCGTTCTCGCCCCATTTGTCGCCTACATTTATTTCCTTCCAGTCGTCATAGAAAAACTCATATTCGCCGGGCGCTTTGTAGATGCACTCCTTCATCTTCCACGCGGGAATGCTTTCAAGGTCGGTGAATATTTTCTTTTTGAGCATTTTGAGTTTGGCGGTAACAAGGTCGTCAAACGAGAAGATGCCCCTCTGTTTGCCCTTTGTTCCGTCACGCCAGTCGTTTACGTGCGCGTCCATCGCGTCAAGCGAGGCAACGGCGTCAAGGTCTTTTATTTCTGCCAAGGTTTCATCATCCTTTCACAAAAAACATATTAAAAAAATTATATCATTATAACTTTTGTTTTTCAACAAAAATGTGTATCTGATTTTTTTGACTTTTATACTTATTTATGTTAAGATTTAAAAAGTTTATACAGGTGGTGATTATATGAGCCGTGCAAGCGGTGTTCTTCTGCATGTTTCGTCCCTCTGGGGCGATTATTCCGAGGGCTCTCTCGGCAAGCCCGCGATTGAGTGGGTCGATTACCTCGCCGACCTCGGTTTTACATACTGGCAGGTGCTCCCCTTCTGCCTGCCCGATGAGTTTTATTCGCCCTATAAATCCTTCAGCGCGTTCAGCTTTAACCCCTTTTTCATCGACCTTGACCTGCTCTGCGCCGAGGGGCTGCTGACAGCCGCGGAGGTTAATTCTGCAAGGCAGAAAACTCCCTACAGCTGCGAGTTCGCGCGGCTTTCGGAAGAGAGGATGCCCCTGCTCGCGAAGGCGGCAGAGAGATTGAGCGATGAAAAAGCGCTTGAAAATTTTTTCAAGTCGCACCCCTACACCGGCAAATTCTGCGAGTTTATGGCTCTCAAGGCGGCGAACGGCGGCAAGGACTGGCACAGATGGACTGTCAAAAAGCCCGATGAAAAAAGTCTCAGAACCTGGCGCTTCACACAGTATAAATTCTTTGAGCAGTGGATGGCTGTAAAGGAATACGCTAACAAAAAGGGCGTGAAGATAATAGGAGATATCCCGATTTACGTTGCCCTCGACAGTTCCGATGTGTGGTCTGACCCCAAGCAGTTTCAGCTGGACGAAAAGAATATGCCCAAATGCGTGGCGGGCGTGCCGCCCGACTATTTCGCCGAGGACGGTCAGCTCTGGGGAAACCCGCTGTATGACTGGAAAAAGATGGAGGCGGACGGTTTCTCCTGGTGGAAGGACAGAACGGCGTTTATGTGCGAACTGTTCGACGGAATACGCATTGACCATTTCAGGGGGCTTGAATCCTATTACAGCATAGCCGCCACGGAAAAAACGGCGAAAAACGGCAAATGGATAAAAGGGCCCGGCATGAAATTCGTAAAGGCGATAAGCCCCGTTTGCAAGGATAAACTGATTATTGCCGAGGATCTCGGCGACATTGACGATAAAGTAAGAAAGCTTGTTGATGACAGCGGCTTCCCGGGAATGAGAGTTCTTCAGTTTGCCTTCCTCGGCGACAACAATTCGCCCCACCTGCCCCACAACTACTGCGCTAACTGCGTTGCCTACACCGGCACTCACGACAACAACACGCTGCTCGGCTATGTGTGGGAGCTTGACGAGGGCACAAGAAAGCGCCTGCTTGACTACTGCGGCTATGACGGCTCAAACTGGGACGCCTGCTACAACAAAATTCTTGAGATGATGTTCCGAAGCCACGCCGACACGGTGATTATTCCCGTGCAGGATCTTCTGCTTTACGGCAGCGACACGCGTCTCAACACCCCCGGCACGGCGGACGACAACTGGAACTACCGCATTACGAAGGAACAGCTTGAAAAGGTTGACAGGGAAAAGTTCAGAAAATGGAACAAGCTTTACGGGAGAATATGAATTCCCCCTCTGAATAACGAAAAACCCGGATGTGATTTTTTCACATCCGGGTATTTTTTACTGGGCGAGTTTGCGGTCAAGCCACACGGTCGCTATATCCATCGCGTTGTAAAGCCCGCGCTGTTCGGTTTTGTTTACTATTTTTTCACGGGGTTTTACAACCTTCGGGTCGGTGTTGACAAGCTGAACAACAACTCTGTCGGCGACCTCCATACCGTTTACCTCGCGCGTGGACATAACCTGCATAATCACCACGAAGGGCTCGTTCATAAAGCCGTAGTAGATGACCTTGCCGTGACGCACGAGCGGTCTGCCTTTATACATCAAGAACTCGTTTTTGTTTGCCATGGAACTGCCTCCTGTTTTATTCTATGCCGAGATAACTTTTGAGCATCGCCTGGAGCAATTCGTCGCGGTCAATGCGTCTTATCATACTGCGGGCGTTGTTGTGGGTCGTAATATAAGTCGGGTCTTCTGAGAGGATATAGCCGACAATCTGATTTATGGAATTGTAGCCCTTTTCGTTGAGAGCGTTGTAAATCTCAACGAGAGTTCTTTTCATTTCGATTTCGCTCTCGTCCCTGATTGAGAATTTTATGGTTTTATCGGTCATATTTTTCACCTCCGTATTAATATATTATATTACAACTTTCATAATAAAACAACAGTTTTTTTCAATTAATTCGCTTTACGCCCTGAGAGCGACGCCGATTGTGCCGAGATTAGCGACAATCGAGTCAATCCACGCCTGAACCTCTTCCATGCCGAGCGTGCGCTCGTGCGAGGAGAAATTGAAACGCAGGGTTATGCTCTTTATATTCGCCCTGTCAAACAGGTCAATGAGTTTTACGCTTTCGAGCTCCGCTATGCTGAGATCGCTCCACGCCTTCTCAATCTGCGAATATCTCACATTTTCGGGCACCACGAGCGAGAGGTCGTAATAGGTCGCCTGCTGAACGGAGGGCTCCTCAAACTGAACAGCCGAGGCGGAAAGAGCGGTGAACGCGTCCATATTGATTTCAATGCACACAACGGCGGCGTTCTTGTCAATCTTCACCCTGTTGGTGGGATAGAGAGCGTTTATTACGCCGACCTCTTTGCCGTCAATCGAGATTGAGGCGGTGTTCTTGGGATGCTGCCAGTTGTGGCGCACGGCGATTTTTTCATATTGAACGCTCTTCTGCTTTATGAGGGAGGCGAGGCAGTTTACTATTTCAACGCCCTTGAGGTAGATTGTTTTTTCATCCGTTGCCTTGCTGTAGAGAACAGCGCCGAGGTGCTTTTCCTCAACACAGAGCCCGTCGGAGCCGGTGCCGTTTACCACTCTGCCGATTTCGAATACTCCGAAGGTGTCGGCGTAATCCTTGTTTTCGCTCACGGCGGCGAGCATTGTGGGAATCATAGAGTTGCGAAGCACGCTGTTGTCGGGATTGTCGATGTTTATGACCTTGACATTGTCCTCAACCTCAATGCCGAGTTTCCTGTATTTTTTGCCGTCGCACCAGACATAGGAGTGAAGCTCGCTGAAGGAATATTTCTTGACGAGTATATCCTTGACCTCGTAATCCTCGTTTTTCTGCTTGGAGATTCTTACGGGCTTCAACGGGCTTTTCGTTGTGGTGATGAGGAAGTTGTCGTAGCCGTAGATTCTCGTAATTTCCTCAATGATGTCCGCTTTCATCGTGACATCCTTTGTGGCTCTCCACGAGGGCACGTCAACGGTGAAGTTCCCGCCGTCAAAGTCAACGCCGAAGCCGAGAGCGGTGAGGGTTTTGATAATCCTCTCATTGCTGATATCTATGCCCGTGTAGCGGTCAACATACGCCTTGTCGAAGGTGATTGTGATGCGGTCGTAGTGAGACACATATTTGTCGTTCATAAGAGAAGCGACTCTCGCGCCCGGGTCCGCCTGTTTTACGAGTTTCACAAAGCGCTTTACGGCGTATTCAACAAGCTCGGGGTCGAGCATTTTTTCATATCTCGCCGAGGCGTCGGTTCTGTGATTTAAGCGGGAGGCGGATTTTCTTATGCTCACGCCGTTGAAGTTCGCGCTCTCGAGCACCACCGAATCCGTGCTGCCGACTATTTCGGAATCGAGACCGCCCATAATGCCTGCTATGGCTACGGGCGTTGTGCCGTTCCATATCATAAGAGTATCGGTGTCGATATTTCTCTCAACGCCGTCAAGGGTTGTGAACTGTATCGGCTCTTCGGGAGTGGTCACGACTATATTGCTGATTTTGTTCGCGTCAAACGCGTGGGTCGGCTGACCGATTTCGAGCATAATGTAGTTGGTGACATCGGCGAGGAGGTTAATCGGGCGCATACCGCAGTAATAGAGACGAATCTGCATTGCCACGGGGCTGACATTCACGGTGATGTTCTCCATTTTGAGGCAGGCGTATCTGTAAACGAGATCCTCCCTGCCGATTGTGATTTCGGTTTTGTCCGTACCGTCATAATCGAGCGAGGCGAGGTCAAGGGGCTTTAACTCCCTGCCTGTGAGAGCCGCGAACTCGCGGGCAATGCCGTAGTGACCCCAGAGGTCCGGGCGGTTTGTAAGCGACTTGTTGTCAACCTCGAAAATGATATCCTCAACGGGATAAACTTCCTTTATATCTTTGCCGACGGGAGCGTCCGCGGGCAGTTCCATAAGCCCGGATTTGTCATCGCTCAAGCCGAGTTCATAAGCGGAACAGCACATACCCTCCGACTCAAAGCCGTAAACCTTCGCGAGGGTTATCTCGCCGCCGGGCACTCTGCCGCCCGCCAGCGCGAGGGGTATTTTCATGCCTTCCCTTACATTGGGAGCGGCGCAGACTATGTTGCACACCCTGTCGCCCGCGTCAACGGTGAGAAGGTGGATGGGCTTTTTGAATTTTTCGTTTTCGGGGTGATCCTTTACGGTCAAAATCTGACCGATTACAACCTTTTCGATATCCCTGCCCTTGTAGAAGATATCCTCAACCTCGGCGGTCGCGAGGGTGAAACTGCCGATTAATTTTTCAATGTCGAGACCCTCAAGGTCAACATATTCCTTTATCCAGTTAATTGATACAAACATCTCTTACGCCTCCTTGTCTTCGGGAACTGTGAACGATTTGTCGGTAAACTGCGAGAGAGATTTGAGATTGCAGCCGTTGAAAACGCGGATGTCCTTTACTCCGTATTTCATCATCGCGAGACGGGTCATACCGAGACCGAACGCGAAACCCGTGTATTTTTCGGGGTCAACGCCGCCTTCTGTGAGCACGTTGGGGTGAATCATACCGCAGGGGCAAAGCTCGAGCCAGCCGCTGTTCTTGCAGGACGGGCAGCCCTCGCCGCCGCAGATGAGGCACTGAATATCCAGCTCAAAGCCGGGCTCAACGAACGGGAAGAAGCCGGGGCGCAGACGCACGGTGATATCCTGCTGGAACACCTCGGAGAGCATTGTCTTCATAAAATATATGAGGTTGGAAATGGAGATATCCTTATCAACCATCATTCCTTCCATCTGGAAGAAGGTGTTTTCGTGGCAGGCGTCGATTTTTTCGTTGCGGAAGCATCTGCCCGGGAATATAGCCCTCAGCGGAATGCCCGCCTCGAGGTCGTCCTTATATTTTTTCAATATCATATTCTGGGCAGCCGAGGTCTGGGTTTTGAGAAGCTGACCGGTGCTCAGATAATAGGTGTCCTGCATATCCCTGGCGGGATGGTGCTTCGGGATGTTGAGCGCCTCAAAGCAGTTGTAGTCATCGGTGATTTCGTAGTAGTCCTCAACGGCGAAGCCCATTGTGCGGAATATCTCCTCCACCTCGCGCTGAACGAGGGTGATTGGATGGTACGAGCCCGCGTTGATGTTTACGGGCATGGACTCGTCATAGGCCTCGGCGCTCTCAACAAGGCGCGTTTCCTCGGCTCTGATAAGTTCGGCCATGCGCTCCTGAATCTGCGCCTCAATGCTCTGCTTGATTTCGTTTATGCGCATTCCCGCTTCCTTTTTCTTTTCGTTGGGAATGTTGCGCAGTTCGTTCATAAGGTCGGCAATGTGACCTTTTTTGCCGAGATATTCAATTCGCATCTGTTCGAGGTCGGAAGGCAGCTTCGCGCTCTCGATTTTCTGCCGGAACATCTCTTTGAGTTTTTCGGTTTTTTCTGTCATAATAATTCCTCCGGAATATGATTACTGAATTGTGACGAGGGGTAAAAAAATAAAAACTCCGCCCCGAAGGGCGGTCCTTCATAAGCCAGTAATGCCTCAAAGAGCGACCTTCGCACATCTTATGCAGGTATTCCTCCTCGGAATACGGCAAGTATTACTCGTCGTCATAACCTGCAAATATGCACAAATTTCATCTCTTTGAGGTGT
>JAEEGL015339348.1_pt1 | contig 29258 bp, 30 predicted proteins | sample 9134231 | NCBI WGS metagenome assembly JAEEGL01 (sample SAMN16246548, study PRJNA631951) | gut metagenome | biome: gut microbiome; feature: rumen; material: fiber-attached | host: Bos | place: Iran: Karaj | collected 2018-10 | reverse complement strand
CCGGAGGTCTGATGCCAGACTTCTATTGTTAACACCTGGTGCGGTCCTGCAGCAATGTATGACCGCACCTTTTGATTTTTGTCCCCAAGATACAGTGTTTTTGTCCCCCACCGGAAGGACCCTCAAGAAAAGATTTGTCCCCTTAAAAATTTGGGGGACAATCGGGGGACAAATGTGAAAAGACTAAAATTGTATAGTATTGATTACTAATAAATTATCGTATTCATCTATTTCCCGCATCGGAAATAATCCGAAATAAACCGGACATACCCCAAACTGTTTCTTAGTTTGCTTGGATTTCTTTTGCTAACTTTGTCTTTATATGAACGAATTACACTATGGAAGAGAGAAACGACATAGTCATATACAAGTCCGAGGACGGCTTGGTGAAGATGGAAGCGCTGGTTGACCCCGTGAACGAAACGATATGGGCCAGCCAGAAAGCAATCGCCGCACTTTTCGACTGCACCAAACAGAACGTTTCCTACCACATGGGAAAGATATTTGCGAGCGGAGAATTGGAGCGTTCCACGGTCGTCAAAGAAATTTTGACTACCGCACAGAGTGGCGCCAGAGGCCTATCCGAGGACAAGGTTCTTTATTATAACCTGGATGCAATCATTTCTGTCGGCTATAGAATCAACTCGCTTCGCGCAACAAAATTCAGGATCTGGTCAACTTCTATCATCAAGGAGTATATGCGCCGTGGCTACGTGGTTAACCATAACGCCGTTTCCGAACAGAAATACGAAGACCTAAAGAAAGCAGTTGGCCTGCTGGAGAACGTATTCAGCAAAGAGCTGCTCCTCACTTCCGACCAGGCGACTGACCTGTTCGACGTAATTCGAGACTACACCTACGCCCTTGATACGCTGGATGCTTACGACTACCAGAGTCTCAAAATAGCTGACACGACGGCTCCGGAGCGCTTCCACGCCACCTACGAAAATGCTATCGAAGCCATCAAGAGCCTGAAGGAGAAGTTCGGAGCAAGCGAACTGTTCGGAGTCGAAAAAGATGCGTCCTTCCACAGCAGCATCGGCCAGATATATCAGACCTGGGAAGGCCGCGACCTCTACCCCAGCATTGAGGAGAAAGCCGCGATGCTGTTATACCTGGTGGTCAAGAACCACTCCTTCGTGGACGGGAACAAACGAATCGCAGCCACTCTTTTCCTCTGGTTTATGCAGAACAACGGCATTCTTTACCGTGCCGACGGAACAAAGCGCATCTCCGATGCTTCCCTTGTGGCGCTGACGCTGATGATTGCGGAGAGCCACACGGACGAGATGGACACGATGGTCAAGGTCGTCGTTAGCCTGATTAACCGGAAGAATTAGCCCGACGAGATGGCAACCAACGAAGTATCCGGAAATATTTTTCAACACTTCCCCGCGGCGAAAATGAGTTCAAAACAGTCCGGTTTAGGTGACAAGTGATACCCGTTTTTTCTGAACCATATTGAACCACAACCCGCGCAACTGATTGATTATCAGCATATATTTAGTCCCCATCGAAAAAAAGTATTTTTGATTTTGAATTAAACTTTACAATATGGACATGAAGTTTTGCCAGAGCTGCGGGATGCCGCTCACAGACGAAGTGCTCGGCACCAATGCCGACGGCAGCAAGAACAATGACTACTGCAAGTACTGCTATGAGAAGGGCAAGTTCCTGCAGGAGTGCACGATGGAGGAAATGATCGAGCAGTGCGCCCAGTTCGTGGACGAGGTGAACAAGGGCCTGCCTCAGCCCATTACGAAGGAAGAATACATCGGTCAGATGAAAATGTATTTCCCGCAGTTGAAACGTTGGCGCAAATAAGAGTGAAAGGACCTGGAGATAATCGTGTTATTGTCTCCGGGTCATCAACATCCGATATGCTTCTACGGCGTCACGAAAGGTGAGGCCGGCATTTTCCCTGAGCCAGCTCTGAAAATCTACTTTGAAGCGGAAGTTCTTGCCCAAGTACTGCTCGAAGAATGCCCGCAAGTCTTGAGAGCAAACAATGTTGTCTTCGATGACATCATCCAGGGAAGCCGGCACCTGACGGTTCACAGCACTCCTTTTGGCTTTGGACTTGGATGAAATGAGCTCCGGCAGCGTTGCCCGGATGATATCCTCCAGGTAGTCCCGGTCATCCACATTCGTAATATAGAAATGGTCTCGGGCGCTGGGATAAGGCGGCCGGAGTACCACTTCATCCAGCACGGCTTCGCCGGCTTCCGTCATCTTGATATACAGGTTATTGTCGCAGATCAGGCCGAACAGGACACCGTTGCAGTAGATGCAATAGTCCCCCATCATTTTTTTGACGGCAATCTCCCCGGCACCGGAGCACTGGTCAACAATATACTGAACGAAATCTGAATTGCTTGCCATAATAAACCTTTATACCATTTTCCCATCTTGCCGCTGCGGATCGCACAAGCGATGAATAGCAAGGACACAGCGAAAAAGAATCTTCTTATTGTTCGGGTTATCTGCTTTCACAAATATAGCCTTTTTCCCAAAAATACTCAAACACAGTCGTGCCGATAAATAGTTCGTCATGGCCGATCCGATGGGCCATCTTTGCGACAGAGATTCCCGATCATGCCGAATAAGACCATGACGCAGGAAATATCAGGACATGCTGTATTTACCCTCGCAGAGGGGCACCGTATGCCTGTCTATCAGACTGGCATTGAGCGTGGTGCCAAACTCGTATTCATGTCCGGCTCGGGAATCGTTTCGCCTGTACTGTCCATCAGTCAGGAAATAGAGCGGTTCATAGCCCGCTTCGGAGTCTGTTAACAGCATCCTTCGTCGGGAGGAATTTGGAAAAGAAGGGAGAAAAAAATACATTTGTGGTATGAAGACCAGATCCTTACTATGCTTGGCCGTATCGTTTATCATCGGCCTGAACAGTTGCAAACAAGAAAGTTGTACAGTCAAGGGCACCGTCCAGGGAGTCAAGGACGGGGCCGAACTCGTGCTGCAGGACGATTGGAATAAATGCAAGGTCATTTCCACCACGACTGTCAAGCAAGGAACTTTCGAATTTCATCCCCGTTTCCCGGCTCCGACCCACGTGTACCTGTATGCCACGAATCCCGAGGATGTATATGCCAATCCGTATGACGGAGGCCAGCTGAAAGATTTCTTCCTGGAGCCCGGCACCATCTTCGTCGATGTCCGGGCCGAAGATGAGATTGACATGTGCAAGGGCGCGACGGGAACGGTCCTGAACGATGCTTTCCATAAGATTATGACTGCAGATCCTGCTGCCAGGGAGGCGCTTTGGGAAGAGGCCATCCGTGATGAACAAACGAATCTCCTGGCCTTGGTACATGCCGACGATTATTCCGACGATCTCTCCCGGGCATCGGAAATCATAGACTGTTTGTCCCCCGATCTGGCCAAGGCCTATAAGAAATACATCGCAAGCTTAAAAAAAAGACTGGTCCGCAGGGCGGAGGCGGCCGAACGGAGGAAAATCGCGCTCGAAGAGGAGGTCAGTCTCGTTGGTGAGCACTACATGGACATGGAATATCCGGATACGGACAACACCCCGGTCCGCCTGAGCGCGGTCGTGGAGAATCCCCAAAACCGCTATGTCATCCTAGATTTCTGGGCAACCTGGTGCGGGCCTTGCGTGAAATCCATCCCCGGGCTCCGGGAGGTTTATGCCAAGTATCATGACAAGGGCCTGGAAATCTACAGTATATCCCAAGACTCCCAAGCCAAGGAATGGAAATCCTTTGTGCAGAAGAATGAAATGAGCTGGATCAACGTGCTGGCCAGCGACGGCAAGGCCAACAAGGATTATGGCATCGAGTTCATCCCGAGGGTCTTTCTGATTGACTGCCAGACCGGAAAGATCCTGGTCCACGAAGGCCACCCCGACCTTGACGCCATCCTTTCCCGCCTGCTCCCCTGATTCAACCTAATCGTCATGGCCCAGTTATTTCCTGTTCGTCATGGCTTTTCGTCATGGCCGACCTGATCGGCCATCTTTTCGAGAGATTCCCGGTCAAGCCGGGAATGACGGGTAAAGGACGTGACAGGAGAGCGCTATGTGACAGCTACGTCTCTCGGCTGAAGCACGGGTAGAAACCTACCATTTGATGGCGTGGTAAATGGCATCGGCCAGCATGCGGGCACCGGTGGCCTGGGGATGGACGCCGTCAATCAGGTAGGTGGAGTCCGGGAAAAGGTCCACGAGATCTACCCGTTCCAGGCCGAGTTTGGCAGCGATTTCGGCAATAGCGGGACGTACGCCTTCTTCCAGGGTTTCCGGGTAAACGCCCAAGACCGGAATCTTGAAAGGAAGATGGATGCGGATGGGCGCGATGAGGATGACACGCGGCTTGGAAGGCAGGCCCAGGTAGGACTTGACCAGTTCCGTATAGTCCCGGCGGAAGATGTTGGGATCCCAGTTGCGGCGCTTGGTGTCGTTCGTGCCCAGCATGATGAGCACGATGTCCGGATTCCAGTCCAGACTCTCCTGGTAAACTTTTTTCTTGACGTACGGGGTATCGGCATCAAAGCGGGCCGATGCATCATTGTAGCCGAAGTTGCGAACCTCATAATCCGGCCCCAGTTTCTCCTGAAGGAGTACTGGATAACTCTGTTTAAAGGGCCTCAGGAGCGTAAATCCCCAGGTGATGCTATCCCCTATGCATGCAACGCGTTTCATAGATCATCAAGCGCCGAAGAATGACAGGATAAACTGTAGACTGGCCTCCGGAAGGGCGGTGTGATAGGCCATGTCATACACATAAGGGACCTTGGCGGCATAAAAAGGCATCATCCGCTTCACAAAGGCATCCAAAACCTGGGGATCGGTGGTGCCCATATAGGCCGGGTAGAAGTAATCCCAGTGCGCCTTCATGGTTTCGGGCGTAACGTGGAATAGATTCGCGGCCCGGTCTGCTTTCATCCTGTGACACATGATCCAGACCATGGCCAGATCCCATTCCACGCAGCCGTAGCTGAATTCGCCCACGTCAATCCAGAGGGTGCGTTTCCCGTCGGTGATGATATTGCCGATCTGGAGGTCTCCATGCAGCAGGGTCTCCGGCTCCGGGACCGTCTCCAGGAAGGCCAGGGCGCGCTGCTTGAACGCCTCCGGAACCAGGTTCTTTTCCTGGTAGAATTGGGTAAGGGCCTGTTTGTAGGAGCGAAGCCGGCTTGTGTCGGCCGGCATGGAATGAAGCTTTTTGGCCCAACTGGCAAAATCGAGGGAAATCTCCTGCAGGCGCGCCGGCTCTTCGGAAATGATCCTGGCAAAGGAGCGTTTCCCCGGAATGAGTTCATACTCTGCCCCGAAGCGCTCTCCGTCGGTAACGAGCCGATACGGTTCCGGCGTCGGGACACCCAGCTCATAGACGATCCGGGCGGTCAGGAATTCCGCCCGGGCCCTGTCGGCCTCAAAGCCCGGATTGTAGAGTTTGGCCAGGGTATTCCGGCTCTTGTGCGTATAACTGATGGCGGTTCCGCCTTCTCCGGTCTGAACGTATTCGTTCAAATCAATGGTCTCGTAGGTTTGCATAAGGGCGAAGTTAGTCATTTTTGGCGAAAATACGTAGCTTTGCCCGCCTGCAAAACGGCGACCTCATTTTTGTGGGGCTTCCCTTGGATTACCACGCAGAAAGCAGCCCCATGAACTTCGTGGCCCCGGACGGCACGATGCCACCCTATTGGGAATGGTCAGGACCAGTACAGCTATCATCACCGGAACATTGTCGATGACCGGAATCGGAACACTGTTCCTTTTTACGCTGCAAAGTTACGCTCCTTTCACTATCGGAGCTATCCCCATTTATAGCGATTCGTGACAGGAGACAAAGGAGACATTCATAATCGCTTGACGCGACCCCGAAGTGCTTCTTAAAGACTCGGGGAAAATGCTGGGGATGTTATCAGTACTATGCTCACAATCACGGAGCCGCCGCTGACAGTTGGATGCAGCAACTTGCTACCCTGATGTTCGTTAATCCCGAAAGGTCGCAAACGGTTTTAACCTCATCGGGGCAGTACCATTCCGGTTTAACGCGTTAAGTAATATCCCAGAGCCACCAGGCCGATGCCCTTAAGGGCCAGCGAAGTTACACTGTTTTTTGCCAATTGGAATCCCAAAATTGATGCTTTGGAAAATTTCGTCAGTGTGCGGCGTTGCCTGCCGTCGCAGATCAATATAAATTCTTTTGCTAACTTTGTGACTGTAATATGGAAACGACAGTAGCATTCAGGGAACTTCGCAGGAGTGAAATCCGCCAGGCGGCAGAGCTTGCCGTCCGCGCCTTCGACGACTACGAGTACTTCACCAACTGGTTCCCCACCGGGAAAGAGCGCAATGCCTTTCAGTTCAGCGTCATCTGGCACGAGTACCGCACCAACTACCACCGGGCCCATTATCTGGTGGCAACCGTTGATGGAAAAATGGCCGCAGTAGCCCAGCTCAATTCCCCTTCATACAAGAAACCCTCCGACCTGAAGTATCTACTCCACGGCTGGCTTAGCGTGTACAAAAGCGGTAACAGGAAGGTGATTGACGAGTGGCTCGCGATGGATGCCGCCGCGGGACAGCCGTGCCACGACTACCAGAAGACCGGAGAGGGTATCTGGTACGCCAGTTCCTTGACTGTCAATCCTTCATTCCAGGGCAAGGGAATAGGCTCGAAGTTCCTCGAATATTGGGAAGAGTATGTCCGGGAGCGCGACGGCCAACAAATCGTTTTCTTCACGAACTCCCAAAAGAATCTAAACTTCTACTTGAAGCGCGGATACGAGGTCTTTGACGAGCGGGAAATCCAATACAACGGGAAAACAATGGGCAGCTGGAGCCTTAGGAAAAGACTCCGCTAACCTTGGAAGTAGTAGCCGAAGCCGGCGCGGGCGACGAGGGCATCGGCCTATCTCATTTTCCATGCGGTCGCTGCCCTCCTCCCCTTTTTCGATGCGGTCATACAGGCGGAATTCGTCCTCTTCGTCAGACTTGCGGGGCCGGATAATCTTGCAGACCAGTTTCTCAATCTGGGGGATGAACCAGATCAGGATAGCCTACCCTTTAAACGTGTAACCGGCCTTCTCGACGGCCTCACGTACGGCATCCACGGCGGCAGGGCCTTTGATGGTCAGGGTTTTCCGGGAAGCACTGGCTTTGGCCGATTCCACACCGGGCACATCCTCCACGGCGCGGCAGACAGCGGCCTCGCAGTGGCTGCAGTGCATGCCTTCGACCGTGTAAACGGCCGTATTGGGGTCATCGGCCTTATGGGAAGTGAAGCGTTCAAACAGTTTCATAGTAAGAGCAAATAAAATGAGGGTTGTTAATACAACGGCACAAATAAGCTTGAAGGGGTTAGGGAGCGCCGCCTGGACAGTACAACAAGGGTCAACGCCATCAAGCGGCTGTGCAGTAAGTCCAACGGCATTCACCGCAACCCCGAACAGGATGGCAAAGCCCACGATGACAAGCAGGTAGATCCACGTAAAGCGCCGCCCCATCGCCTTCCGCACCACCAGGATGGAGGCAAGATTCACGGCGGGGCCGGCCATCAGCATCACCAGCGCAGCACCGGGAGAGAGGCCTTTCATCATCAGCGCAGCGGCGACAGGGATGCTGCCGGTGGAGCAGATGTACATCGGCACGGCTACTATCAGGATGACCAGCATTTGCAGCAGGGGCTGGCTGCCGAAGTGCAGGAAGAAAGCATCGGGAATGGCCACCTGGATGAGCGCCGCCACCAGAAGGCCCACGACCAGCCTTCCGCCGATATCCTGGATCATCTGGAAATAGGCGTATTTCAGTACGCGGAAGAGCTTGTTCCCCGTCTCCACCCCGCAGGAGGTGGCCTGCCAGGAAGCGGCGTCATCCTCCGGAACCAGCCTGTTCACCAGCAAGCCGCCGCAGACGCCCGTGACGAGCGCCGCGACCGGCCGTACGATGGCAAAGCCCAGTCCCATCAGCGAGAAAGTAGCCAGGATGGAATCGATGCCCGTCTGGGGCGTCGCTATCAGGAAAGAGGCCACCGCCCCCTTGGACGCCTTCTCATTACAAAGGCCGATAGCAGTAGGAATTACCCCGCAGGAGCAAAGCGGCAGCGGAATGCCAAGCAGGGCAGCCCACAGGACTGCCCGCTTGTTATCCTTAGAAAGGTATTTCCGATAAAAACCCTGCGGCACAAACACATGAAGCACGCCGGCGATAAGAAAGCCCAGCAGCAGATACGGAGCCATCTCGCAGACCACATTCAGAAGTGCCAACAGGTATTCACGCATATACCTGCAAAGTTAGTATTTTTAAATATTCCATTCAAGGGCGCCCTGCTGGATGTCCTGCATCCGCTTGTAGAAGCCGCCGGAAGCCGTCAGCTGGGCCGGCGTTCCGCATTCCTCCACTTGGCCGCCGTTCAGGACCACGATCTTGTCGGCCCCGGCCACGGTGCGCATGCGGTGGGCGATGATGATGACGGTCTTGTCCTTGACCAGACGGGAAAGCGACTCCTGGATGAAGGTCTCGTTCTCGACATCCAAGGAAGCGGTGGCCTCGTCCATCAGGATGATGGGAGCATCCTTCAGGAAGGCCCTTTCCCCTATCGGTGCAATCCCCATTTATAGTGATTCGTGACCCTTTCCGACCTTGCCTTCGACAAATAGTATTGAAAAAGCAACAACATGTTTCTTGACAGGCATTATTGCATGTCGTATCTTTGCATCGTCAACCAAACCCCGACAACCAATCTGAGGCGGAACGAAGGGCCCTGTACGACAGCCACCTCTCCCAGCTCAAACACTGGAGATAGTGTTTTACACCGTTACGCATTTTCGGCGACACGGACCTCGCTCGCGCTGGCAGGTTTCAGAAGCAGCACAGAAAAAGGGCTAAAGCCATGCCTCGATATCTTTCTCAAAGGAAGAGGGCTCGGTAACGGGGGCGAAACGCTTCACGGTGCGACCATCCTTGGCGACGAGGAACTTGGTGAAATTCCAAAGGATGTCGCTGTCCTTCTCGACGCTCTTGCTCATCCTCTTGAGCATCTCCCGGGTTGCCTTGGCCTTGAGGCCATGGTACTCTTCGCTGGGGGCAGCAGCCTTCAGGAAAGTGAAGACAGGAGACTCATGGGAACCGTTGACGTCCGTCTTGGACATCAGAGGGAAGGTAACGCCATGGTTCAGACGGCAAAACTCGGCAATCTCCTCGTTAGAACCGGGTTCCTGGCCGGCAAACTGATCGCAGGGGAAGCCGATGACGACAAGTCCCCTGTCCTTATACTTCTGGTACAATTCCTCCAGTCCGTCGTACTGCGGGGTGAATCCACATTTGGAGGCTGTGTTGACAATCAGAAGCACTTTCCCCTCGTACTGAGAGAAATCCACTTCTACGCCTTTGTTATTCAAGGCTTTAAGACTGTAAATCTTTTCCATGGTTTTGTCATTTTGGGCGGTGGTCGTCAGTGTCAGCATGGCAGCCACCAAGGCAATCATTATTTTATTCATGTGGCAAATATACAACCATATTTTTATATCGCAAGCGATATTTATGCTTTTTTGTTTGATTTCTGAAAATAAAGCTTTACATTCGTATCGCAAACGATATTTAAGCTGGATAACGCCCCAAAGAAAAAGCTTTTAATTACCCTTGCAACACTTGCCTGCCTGCTCCAGGCGGCACCTGTCAGCGCACAGGATGCGCTCGGCACCATTTTCTCCCGAAAGAGCGTACGCACGTACACGGAGCAGCCCGTCTCCGAGGAGTAGGTGGAAACCGGAGAATATCCACTATGAGAAGTGGTAGGACTTCCAGTTGCACGCAGCCCAAGTCGAAATTCAATAAGGCATGGGCCAAATATGGGACCAGGGTGCTATTTGTTTTGCAGTACAGGGATAATTTCGTAACTTCGTAATCGTAAAAAGAGCCGAATGAATCCCCTGTCCCAACGCCTGCTGAACCAGCAACTCATTTGTCCACAGCTAACGACACCGTATGAGGTCGTGTCGTGGATGGGCGGGATGCAGGCGCAGGAATACCGGATGATGCGCTGGGCTGTGGGGATGCGCACCAAAAGGCCAAGTGCCCGGGCGTTTGAGAAGGCCTACAATGAAGGTCGGATTGTCCGGGTACACCTTTTCCGCACAACCTGGCAGCTGGTGGCCGGAGAAGACCTGGGATGGATGTTGGAACTCTGCCGGGACAATGCCTTGCGCGGGATGGCCGGATGGATGCACGCCAACGGGGTGGACATCCCGCTGGCCGAACAGGAATCCATCCAGCTGATCTTCCAGGATTACCTTTCCAAAAGCCGGATTGCCCAAAAGGCCGATTTCGCCCTTGCGCTGGAAGACAGGGGCATCACGATGGATGGGCACCGGCTCTCCTACCACATTCGCCTGGCCGAATACAGCGGCCTTCTTTGTAGCGGAGACCTGTTTCCCCTGAAGCACAGCTACGCCCTATCGGCCGACAAACTGCCCCAAACGCCCAGAATCACCAAAGAAGAAGCGCTTGCCAAGCTCGCCAGGACCTACTTCCGAAGTCGCTGCCCCGCCACCCTGGAAGACTTTGTCTGGTGGAGCGGCCTCAATATCGGCGACTGCAAGAAAGGTATTAACGCCATCCGAAGCGAACTCATCGAGGAACGCTGGAAAGGCCTCTCCTTCTTATGCCACCAGGACAGCCGCACCCGCGGATTCCGCAGCGGAACGATCACGCTGCTTCCTTCATACGATGAATACTTGATCGGGTACAAAAGTCGTCACGTGGCTGTGCATCCTGACCACATGCACCGCGCCCACAGTGGCAACGGCATCTTCTGGCCCGTCATCCTCCAGAACGGTGAGGTCGTGGGTAACTGGTCTGCTGCCGATGGCAAAGTCCGGACCGATTATTTCTTTCCCGAGGCGAGCCTCAGGCAGAAGGCACTGGCGCAAGAAATTGAAAGGTATCAGAAGTTTCTTAAGAAATAACTTGTTTTTTTGCATAGATGAGTAAAACCCTGACAGACTACAATAAAACCAAACTGGCTTGTTATCTTGGGTTTGTGACGCAAGCCATTGTTGCCAATTTCACGCCCCTCCTGTTCATTGCCTTTCATCGTGAATATGATATTCCGATTGCCAGCCTGGCTCTCATTCCGGCTGTCTTTTATGCCGTTCAGCTGATAACCGACTTCCTCTGTGCCAAATTCAAGAATATGGACTATCGAAAGAGCATCATCGTATCGGAGATAAGCTCTGCCCTCGGACTCGCAGGCATGGCCTTTTTACCTCAGCTCTTCCCCGACCCGCTGATCGGCATTCTCATCTGTGTATGCATCTATGCTGTCGGAAGCGGCCTCATAGAGGTGCTGTGCAGCCCCATCATCGAAGCATGCCCATTCCCCAATAAGGAAGGAATGATGAGCCTGCTTCATTCGTTCTACTGCTGGGGGGCTGTTGGCGTGATTATCGGCTCCACCCTATTCTTTACCGCCTTCGGGCTGGAAAACTGGCGCATCCTGGCTTGTATATGGGCTTTGATCCCACTCTACAACATCATCAATTTCGCCACATGTCCCATCGAGCCCATTGTACAGGATTCGGAGGGAATGAGTATGGGCCAGTTGCTTAAGAACCGCTTGTTCTGGGTTTTCCTTGTTTTGATGGTCGCCGCAGGAGCATCCGAAAGTTCCATGGCCCAATGGACCTCTGCTTTTGCAGAAGCATCGCTGGGGGTCGACAAGTCTATCGGAGACTTGGCAGGCCCCTGCGGATTTGCTTTCTGCATGGGTCTTGGACGAATGTGGTATGGAAAGAGAGGTCAGAATAAGGACTTGTCGGTCTATATGACCTTCGCCGGAATCCTATGCTTCGCTGCCTATCTCACCGCATCTGTGGTACCGCTTCCTATGATAGCCTTCATGGGCTGTATGCTGAGCGGTCTGGCCGTAAGCATCATGTGGCCAGGCTCCATCAGTCTCACATCCGCGCGAATTCCCAAAGGAGGTACGGCGCTGTTTGCCTTACTTGCCCTTGCCGGAGATGTAGGAGGGACCTTAGGGCCCTCACTGGTGGGACTGGGTACGCAAAATAGCGAGAACAACATCCAAAGCGGTCTGCTCGCCGCATCCGTCTTTCCTCTTATCCTGGTCGTGTGTCTGCTCGTTCTTCGTCGTAAAAAAGCGAAGATAGCGCGTTGAATGAGTGCCGACAGATCGGGGGGATGAAACCGCATTTTTCCATTACGCGCCCGTTCCAGGGCAAACTGCAACAGCCGCAAGCCATACCCCTTTCTCTTATAGTCCGGATTGTTCCTATAGCAGTGCAGCACAAAGTGCTCCGTGCATCCCGGGCGATAGATATTCCAAAAAGACTCGCGGGTGAGCATCTTTGCACCCATCAAATGGCTTCAGTTTGCAGAAAAATGACGATATTTGTCCCTATGAAACGAGTGCTTTTCATATTATGGATTCTGTCCATTACCATCGGCTGTGGACAGAAACCGGCGCGCCTGCAAAACGGCGATCTCATTTTTGTGGGGCTCCCCTTGGATTACCAGGCAGAAAACGGCTCCGTTGACGAAGCCATCTCCTCGGCTACCGGAAGTCAAGGGGCCTTGAATCTGATTCATGTGGCCATCGCCGAGGTGAAGGCCGACAGCGTCTGGATTATCGATGCCACCATCGCCCACGGCGTGGACCGGCATCCGCTGGACACGTTCCTGAAGGACTTCACGCTCAAAGACGGCCGCTATCCCGAATTCATTGTCAAGCGGGTCGCAGGAGTGGATGCCCATGCCGCCGTCCAGAAGGCGAAGTCCTTCTGCGGCCGGAAATACGACCTCCGGTTCCTTCCGGATAATGAAGACCTCTATTGCTCCGAACTGGTTCAGAAAAGCTATCTGACGGCCAATGGAGAGCCTGTCTTCGAAAGCAGCCCCATGAACTTCAAGGCCCCGGACGGCACCATGCCCCCCTATTGGGAATGGCTGTTCGGCCAACTTGGGATGGAGGTTCCGCAGGGTTTGCCCGGAACCAACCCGCAAAAGATGGCCGAATCGGCCTGCCTGCTTGATGTCGGGGAGATGCCCGGAGTGGCCGCAGGCCGCGGCGCACAGAAAGAGGATGCCTCACCCGCCCTTTAGGGTTGTTTTGCCAAAATGCGTATCTTTGAGCCATGGAATACCTGTCAAAGCAACGATACGACGAGATTTCGGCCGAGCTGAAGCACCTTATCAACGTGGTCTATCCCAAAGTGAAGGAGGATCTCGCAGAGACGCGTGCCCAGGGGGACCTGAGCGAGAACGCGGGATACCGTGAAGCTAGACGTATCCAGGCAAAGACCATCAGCCGTATCCGTTTCCTGCAGAAAGTCCTGGAGCATTCCCGCGTGATTGACCCCGATGCCCTTCCCAAAGACAGAGTCTGCCTTCTGAGCCGGGTCGAATTCACGAACCTCTCGACCCATACCCGAATGAAATGCGAGATTGTCAGTCCCCACGAGATGAACCTCGAGACCGGCAAGATTTCGCTGAAATCCCCGATTGGCGCCGCCCTGATGGGCAAGAAGGTGGGCGAAATAGCCGAGGCTCAGGTCCCTTCCGGGGTGCTTCGCCTGAGAATCGAAAGCATTGCCACCTGACTAGGCAGAAGAATCTGCGCATACCTCTTTTTTGAAAAAACAAACTCACAGCCATCGGTCACTCAGCTGCTCAAATACCGCCGGGACCACGGCAGCGCCGTTGTTGTGCTTGCCGATCCGAACCATAATCAAGTTCTTATGCGGGTTCACATAAAGCACTTGTGCGCAGATACCCAGGGCATAAAATCCAGGGTACTCCCCTGTTTTAAAGTTTTCAAAGCGCACGTCATACCAGCTGTAATGGTAACAGGATTCGGGATTGAAGCCCGTGGTGAGATCAATCCACGCCTCGCTCACGATGCGCTGGCCGTCCCATACACCCTTGTTCAGGTAGAGACGACCTATCTTGGCCAGGTCTTTCAGGGTACAGCTGATGCCCCCGAAGGCATGGCCCACCCGGTGCTTGCGGCTGTCGATATTGACCAGCGCCACCGACTCCATCTGCAGCGGCTTCCAGACCTTCCGGGCAAGATAATCGGCATAGTGCCGGCCCGTGGCCCGCTCGATCACGACACCCAGGATGGCCGTCGTCATGCTCTCATAATGGAACTCGGTGCCCGGTTCACAGCGAAACTTTAGTCCCCGGATCTGCCTTACCAGATTGTGCCCGTAATTGAGCCGGGCAATGGCGTTCACCGTCTTGAGTTCCTTGATGTTGAACTCGTATTCGTCATCGAAGTCCAGACCGCTGTACATACAGAGCAGATAACGGATGGTGAGCCTGTCCCACCGGGGGTCCTTTCCTTTCAGTTCCGGCAGGTATTTGGTGACAGGATCGTCAATGCTCCCGATATACCCCTCGTCCACGGCGATGCCGCACAGCAGCGAGGTGATGGACTTGGACACGGAGAAGACCGTGGCCAGGCGGTCGGCCGAAAAGTCTCCCCAGTACTTCTCGTACACGATGCGGTCATCGTGGATGATCATGACACCCTGCGTCGTACTCACATCGCCCAACGCCTCTTCCAAGGTCTGGTTCACGCAGCGGGGCGGCTGATTGTAGAAATGGAGGGTATCCAACCAGGCGGCCCGGGATTCGTCCCCCGGGAACTGGAACGCACGGTCTCCCCGCGCTACCGTATCATGAACGTGATTCGCAAAACTGAAGATATTCGGGCCGTAGAGGCCGTCGGCCCGGTAGCCTCTGATCATCGAACACGAGGACAGCAGCAGGGCCCATACGGCGAGGAGGCCGGCTTTCATGAAACGAAATAAATCCATAGCGGCCAAAGATACACATTTTTCCCGAATAAGCTTTTTGATGACATGTCATTGAATTAGCACAAAAAAACGTATCTTTGTCTAAAACCATCCGGGCACCATGTACACCCGGCGAAACGCTTGCAGTAACCGTCATGAAAAACACGAATAGCACCTATCCGCAAATTGACCTGTCGCTTTGGCAGCAGGTGGGCGAAGGCGGCAACGGGAAAACCTACGAGAACCCGTCCAGGCCAGATGTTATCCTGAAAGTCAATAATGAACGGCTGAGCACCCTGGAGGCCGTCAAGCATGAATTCGACGTATCCAAGGCCGTGGAAGGCCTGGGACTGGCGGTCCCGGCCATGTACGAGATCGTGTGTGCAGGCCAGGCCTATGCCACCATCTCCCAGCGCATCAAGGGCAAGAAATCCCTGTCCCGCATCTGCCATGACGAACCGGAGCGTACGGAAGAAATGGCCCGGCTGCTGTGCCGGAAAGGCAAGGAGCTTTTTGCCACGCCGTGCGACACCGACTTTTTCCCCAGCCGGAAAGAACAGGTGCTGTGGGCCATCGACCACGCCGGCTTCGTGAGCCGGAAGAACCGCCGGAAGATCCGTGCCTTCCTTGAATCGATTCCGGAGAACAACCACTGCGTTCACGGGGACTTCCAGACCGGCAACATCATCCAGTCCGGCGAGAACTATTACTGGATAGACCTGGACCGCTTTGCCCATGGGGACCCCATGTTCGACATCGGCCACCTCTTTCAGATTTGCCAGGTGTATTCCTCCATGAAGCAGGTGCAGGAGATCTTTCACATGAGCCAGGCGCAGCTGAAGCGCCTTTGGGAGGCCTTTGCCCAGGAGTATACCGGACAGGAGGATCACGCGGCGTTTGACCGTCTCGCGGGCAAGTTCGCCTGCCTGGACGTCATCGTGCGCAACTACTTCATGCCGGCCACCTTCTTAGAGAAGCTCTTTTTCAGCGTCATTGTCAGAAAACTTGTAAAGGCGTACTACGATGCGGAATAACAAATTACTCTTGATGATGGCATCCCTCATCCCCACCAGCGTTATGGCCCAGCAGTTCCTTCCGGTCAAAGGGATTGTGAATGCACGGGACCTGGGCGGTTATACGGTGCAGGATGGCCGGACGGTCAAAAGCGGAATGCTCATCCGGGCCGCCCATCTTGCCGATGCCAAGGCCTCGGACATCGCCTACCTGGAGAGTCTGCCCGTTTCGGCCGTCATCGATTTCCGGAAGGAACTGGAGATGCCGGGGAAAGAGGACAAGGAACTTCCCGGCGCCCGTTATGTGAGCCTTCCCATCGATGCCAGCGGAAACGCCATGGAAAAGGCCACCGAGCAGGAGAAGAAGAAGTTTGTCGGCCGGAACAAATTTGATATAAAGAAGGTTATCGTCCCTGTCGCCTTTAATAAAAAGGCACAGGCCATGGCGCGTGAAATGTATCCGACACTGCTTTTCACCCCCGAATGCCAGGAGCAGTTCGCCCGCTTTTTCCGCCTGGTCCTGGAAACGGAAAACGGCGCCGTCCTCTATCACTGCACCCAGGGGAAGGACCGTACCGGGGTTGCCTCCGCCCTGCTGCTGGCCGCTTTGGGCGCCAACCGGGAGACCATCGTGGCCGATTTCGATGCCACCAACCGCGTCTATGACAAGGACGTCAGAAAGTATAGCCGCCGCGTCAAATTCCTGGGAGGCAAGGAAGAAGAGATTGCCGTTGTCAAGGCCTTCATGGGCTGTAACACGGAGAACTTCGTGAAGGCGCTGGACCGGATTGACCAGCAGTACGGGTCCCTCATGGCCTACCTGAAAGGCCCGATCGGCCTCAGTGACGCCGACATCGAAACCCTGCGGGCCCGCTATCTTACCCCTTAGTTATCAGAAACCTGTTAGTTAGTAATTGTATGAAAAAGACCCTGATCACCCTTTTGTGCGCCCTGCTTCTGCTGCCGCTGCAAGCTCGTGCGCAGTCCGTCTCGGACCTGGGTACATGGAGCAGCATCCAGCTCGTGAAATCCTTCGGCGCCCCGTATGCCATGGCCCGGCTCGAGCACCGTTCCTTTGACAATATCCGGAGTACGGAATGCTGGTTTGCCATGGTGGGCGGCGGCTACAACTTCAACAGCTGGCTCAAGGGAGACCTGAGCTACGAGTACTGGAGCATCCCCTCCGCCGGGAACATGGTTCAGCACAAGGGGGTATTGTGCCTCACCGAGACGCTCAAGCGCGAGGGCCTGGCCGTCGCCCTTCGCGAGAAGTACGAACTGGCCTTCAACCCGGCATCCGAGTCATTCAGCCATACGCTCCGCACCCGTCTCCGCGGGCAATACAAGGCTCCGGACAGCGCCTTTACCCCCTATGTGATGTATGAGATCTTCAACAGTCTCGAGGGCAAGGGATGGATTCGCTCGCTGCATTATGCCGGCACGGAAATCCGGCTTGGCGGAGGCCATTCGCTGGACTTTTTCTACCTCTTCCACCTGTACGACAAGGCCGGCCAAACCGCTGCCTGTCACTTGCTGGGCGCAGGTTACAACTTCGTATTCTAGCCTACAGGAACTATTCCTGTTCGTCCACCAGGGAGGTCGTGACGCGGACTGTGACGGTGCTGTCATAGCAGCCGAACATCTGCTCCACGTCCTCTTTCCTGCGTATTTTGGTAAAGAGGCTCACCACGGGCACGATCACCAGGCCCAGCACCATGGCCAGCACGCCGGCGTTGATGGGCGAGGTGAAGTACGGGCTGATGAAGACGCGGCCCGTGAAGGTGCAGTACATACAGCCACACATCACGGCCACACCTGCGATGAAGGAAGCCCACACCGAGGCCGACGTGGTGCGTTTCCAGTAAAGGCCGTACAGGAACGGAGCCAGGAAAGCGCCCGCCAGGGCACCCCACGAAATGCCCATCAGCTGGGCAATGAAGGTCACGGAACTCTTCGCCTGGATAATGGCCAGGGCCGATGAGACCACGATGAAAAACAGCACCAGCAGACGAATGCTCAGCAGCTGGTTCTTTTCACCCAGATGCTTTCCCTTGCGGGCCTTGGCCACCGCCGGGTCGATGATATCCAGCGTGAGGGTGGACCCGGAGGTGAGCACCAGCGAAGAAAGGGTGGACATGGAGGCCGACAGCACCAGGATGATGACCACCCCGATCATGAGGTCAGGGAGCGAGGCCAGCATGGACGGCACGATGCTGTCGTAGATGGGCGTACCCGCTGCCGTATATTCGATATGCTGGCTATAAAGCCGGCCGAAACCACCCAGAAAATAACATCCTCCGGCCACGATGATGGCAAAAAGGGTGGAGATGATCGTCCCCTTGCGGATGGCCGCCTCGCTGCGGATGGCGTAGAATTTCCCCACCATCTGCGGAAGCCCCCAGGTTCCGAGGGAAGTGAGCAGCACCACGCCCAGCAGATAGATGGGCTGCGGCCCCAGGAACGACACAAACGCACCTCCCAGCGAAGGAGCCGCCTCGGAAGGGATTTGCGAAAGGCTTTCCACCGCGGCGGTGAAGCCGCCGTTACCGGCCAGGACGGAAGCAATCACGGCGCAGATACCCACCAGCATAATGAGTCCCTGGATGAAATCGTTCACCGCCGTGGCCATATAGCCCCCTACCAGGACGTAAACACCGGTGAGCACCGCCATGCCCAGCACGCACCAGAGGTAATCGATGCTGAAAGCCATGCTGAAGAGCCGGGAAAGACCGTTATAGAGGGAGGCGGTATAGGGAATAAGGAAAATGAATACGATTACGGATGCGGCCACCTTGAGCGGCGTGCTGAAAAAACGCTTGCCGAAGAAATCCGGCATCGTCGCGCTCTGCAGGTGCTGCGTCATCAGGCGGGTACGACGCCCCAGGATGCGCCAGGCCAGCAAGGAGCCGATGAGCGCATTGCCGATACCGATCCAGGTAGCGGCCATACCATATTTCCAGCCAAACTGTCCGGCATAGCCGACAAAGATAACGGCCGAAAAATAAGACGTGCCAAAGGCGAAAGCGGTGAGCCAGGAACCGACGTTGCGTCCGCCCAGCACGAATCCCACGACATCAGAGGCGGTCCTGCGGCAATAGATGCCGACGCCGATAGTCACGGCAAAGAAGAGGACCAGGAGAATACACTTGATTAACATGCGACAAATTTAATAAAATATTTTAAATGAGCATCATCTGTCCGTCATATTCGCATTTTCCCCCAAAAGCAAGGATTATCCTAATTTTCGCAAAAGCCGTTCTAAAATATTCCTGCATAATTGCAGACCTTTGCACCCGCTATGATGGCAACCTTACTCATATCCCTTTTAACAATCGCTTCTCCAGCGCAGGATACCCTGCTGCAAGCGGCCACCGTGACGGCCCTGAAAGAATCCGTATCGCTGGAAAAGATTCCCTCGCCCGTTTCCGTCATCCGGAAGGATCGGCTCCAAAGAAGCGGCACGTATCGTCCTAATAGCTTGAGCAGCCTGGTTCCCGGCCTGCATATTCCGGACTACGGGGCCTCCCTCACATCCACCATTTACCTGCGCGGCCTGGGCTCCCGCATGGAGAACCCCGTGATGGGTCTCTATCTGGACGGCATCCCGGTGCTGGACAAGAATGCCTACGACTTTGACTGGGAAGGACTTCGGAGCGCCACGATGCTCCGCGGCCCGCAAGGGACGCTCTATGGCCGGAATGCGATGGGAGGCGTGCTTTCCCTGCAGTCGCTCTCTCCTCATGACAAGCCGGCCCCGGTCCTGCACCTGGAATACGGAAGCGCCGCCACCCTCCGGACAGGCGCCGTCGCGGCATGGGGAAACCATGTCTTTTCCGCAAGCTACCGGCACACAGACGGCTTCTTCCCCAATGAATACCAGCAAAGAAACTGCGATCCCTACGATGGCCTCTCGGCCCATTGGAAATGGGAACGGCCCCTGAACGATCGGCTCTGGATGGGCCATTCGGCCTGGGTGAGTCTGTCCCGGGAGGGCGGCTTTGCCTACGGCCCCTGGAAAGACGGGCAGCTCGGGCAGGTTTCCTACAACGACGAGGGAAGCTACCGGCGGCTATCCGTTATCGAGGGCGTCCAGGCCCGGTGGCAGGGCCAGGCCTTCACGGCCGATGCCGCCTCGTCCATCCAGCTTCTGGCCGACGATATGCGGATGGACCAGGACTATACCCCGGCATCCGTCTTCACCCTGCAGCAATGCCAGCTCAGCGGCGCCGGCACCCTGGAGATCCGCGTCCGGCGAAGAGACGCCACCGCCCCCTGGCAGCCCCAGACGGGCATTTTTGCCTTATATAAACTAAATCACCTCACGGCCCCCGTCACCTTCAAGCGGGATGGCATCCAGCGGCTCATCCTGGATAACGCCAACAGCCACATACCCGCCGACATCGGCTATCTGGCCATTCCCGACCAGACACTGCCGGTCGATTCCGATTTTCATATCGGCAGCTGGAACGCGGCACTTTTCCACGAATCGGTCTTTACCACGGGCCGATGGCAGTTCACAGCCGGCCTCCGCCTCGACTACGAGGGCGGCCGGATGGACTATGACTGCCTGGCCAGCCTGCATTACCGTTTCGTCCCCACGATGACGGCCGATAAACCCTTCTCGGCGCCCTACCGCGGCCGCCGGCACCATGCCGTATTCGAAGTCCTGCCCAAATTTTCCGTCCTGTTTGAGGCCTCCGCTCCCCTCTCCCTGTACGCCACCCTGTCCAAAGGATACCGCGCCGGCGGATTCAACACCCAGATATTCTCCGACATCCTCCAGAACGAAACCATGAACGGCCTCATGAAGGATCTCGGCGTGTATCTGGACCGCCCCATGGTCTCCGTATCTGCCGACCATACGGAATATGCCCCCGAAACGGCCTGGAACGGCGAACTGGGGGCCCGGCTGCGGAAAGGGAACCTGCGTGCCGAGGTCTCGGCCTATGCGATCGCCGTGCGGAACCAGCAGCTCACTGTCTTCCCGCCCGGCATGTCAACCGGAAGGATGATGACCAACGCCGGCCGAAGCCGCAGCCTGGGCACCGAAGCGGAACTCTCCTGGACGAGTGGCGACTTACGCGCACACGCCGGCTGGTCCTGGTGCGACGCACGCTTTGTCCGATACCATGACGGAAACCATGACTATGCGGGCCATCATATTCCTTATGTCCCGCAGCATACCCTCTATCTGGGACTGGGTTACCGTTTCCAGCTCCCTGGCTGCCAGCTGGACCTGGACCTGGACTCAAAAGGAGAGGGCCCCTTCTGGTGGAACGAAGACAATACACTCCGGGAGCCTTTCCGTATCCGGCTGGGCGGCCGTCTGGCGCTGGTTTTCCCGCGCTGGGAAATCTATCTGCGGGGCGAGAACCTGAGCAACACGCAGGGCCGCAGCTTCTATTTCAAGTCCATCGGCAACGAATTCTTTGCTTCCATCAAACCACGCATCCTCCTAACAGGTATATCAATTAAACTATAATACAATGAAAATCAAGTGTTTATTTGCAGCCCTCGCCGCACTGTCCCTGCTTGCATGCGGCAAGGAAGACCCCGACTCCCCCACCGCAGCGGAATCGATTGAGTACAGCGGAACGGTCACGGTCATTTACCAGGAAGCGCCCTTCGACAACGAGAACATCCAGGTTACCTACACCCCTGCCGAAGACGGCCAGACAGTCTCCATCACGATCCATCAGATCCGTTTCGTTCCCCAGATGCCTGTCACCATCGATGTGACCATCCCGGACATTGCCCTGCAGGCCAGCGGCGAAAAGACCCTTCTGTCCTGCGAGAAAACCATTCCGCTGGCCCTGGGCGGCGAGTATCCGAAATATACCGTCACCAACCTGGAAGGCGAGTTGCTTGGAGACGCCCTGCGCTTTTCCCTCAATTTCGGCAAATATCCCACGTCCTTCAGCGGACAGAGAAAACAGGACTGACAAATAAATTCGTATCTTTGTCGCCGATATGCAGCTACAAGCCCATTGGAACCCGGAGGCCGATTTTTCGCGCATGCCATTCTTCATCCGGAGAATGGACACCTCCGGGTATATCCGGCCGGCCGAGGCGCCTGCGGCAAGGCTTCCGCTCATCGGCTTTGTCTATGTAAGTTCCGGTGAGGTCCTTATCGAGGCCGACGGCACGCCCTATCTGTGCCAGGCAGGACAGTTGCTGCTCATCCCCCATCAAATCCCGTTCAGTATCCGATACTACCGGAATGCGGTGGGCTATACAGGCGGATTCGCGCCCTCCATCCTCGCAGATACCAGACCCCTGAAGTACCTGTCCTCGCCTCTCCACCAGGGATTCTGGTTCGACGAAGGGGCCTTTATGGGGGAGCTTTTCCGGATGCTGGCCACTTCCTTCGAGAAAGGCGACAGGGTCTTTATCGAGAAGGGACTCGACCTCCTGCTTTCCCGGATCAAGCCCTGCCAGGAAACGGCTTTCCCGCCGGCTGTGAGATTGTTTCTGGAATCCGTCTTCCATCCGGACAAGACGCCGGGCACCGTCCGTTCCTATGCCGACGAAAGCGGCATCAGCGAGAACTACCTGAGCCGCCTGGTGAAAAAATCCACCGGCCGCAGCGTGGGTGCCTGGATAGACATTGTGCGCATCCAGCGGGCCAAGCGCCTGCTGGCCGATACAAGCTTAGCGGTCATTGACATCGCGGCCGCCGTGGGTATCGAGGATCAGTCCTATTTCTCCCGCCTGTTCAAGAAAGAAACCGACCTCACCCCGTCGGCCTTCCGGAAAAAGATGCAAGGTTAAATCAGTATGTGTATGAATTGTAACGGAATCATCATAGGCGCGGCCGTGTTCCTGAGCATCGGCATCTGCCATCCGCTCGTAATCAAGATGGAATACCATTGGGGCAGGCAGAGCTGGTGGGTCTGGCTTGTGGCCGGACTGGCTTTTTGTGCCCTCTCCCTGTTTGTCCGAAACGACCTGCTTTCCATCATCATCGGCGGCTTTGCGTTCTGCTGCCTCTGGGGCATCCACGAGATGTTCCTGCAGGAAAAGCGGGTGCTGCGCGGCTGGTTCCCCGAGAATCCCAAGCGGCACGACTATTATGAAGCCCGCCGCAAGACGCTTGACTGAGTAAAAACAGATGGCATGATGGAGCAAATTGCCCTGGTTGGGGATAACAGTGCCGGCAAGAGCCGCCTCGCAGCCGCTTTCGCGGCCCGCTGTGCTGCGAAATACATCTCGTTCCGGGACTCCTACGGGAGTTACGGCGACCGCAACTTCTTCATGCAGCAGCGCTGGAACCTCTTTACCCTGGAAGGAGATCCGCCCTCCGCCGGCGAAGTGCTCCATGGCGAAGCGGCCGCCAGCAGCGACCCGGCTGCAGCCGCCCGCCGTCTGGAAGAGCTGACGGCCCTGTTCTCCATGGAGCCGTTTCTGGACAAACCGCTGGTCACTCTCTCCTCCGGAGAACTGCGCAAGTACCAGCTCACACGCGCACTGCTCAGCGGTCCGCGTACCCTGGTCATTGACAACCCCTACATTGGCCTGGATGCCGGCACCCGGACCCTTCTTACCCGGCTTCTGGAAAGCCTGACGCCCACCACCCGGCTCGTTCTGGTCCTATCCCGGCCGGCAGAAGTCCCCGCGTTCATCACCCATGTCATTCCTGTCGCAGCAGGAAAGCTGGGAGAGAAAATCCCCCGCCAGGTCTGGATGGACAGCGTTTTGCCGCCGACGGTGATCCGGCTGCGCAACGTGACCATCCGCTATGGCAGCCGCGTCATCCTGAACGCCCTGGACTGGACGGTGCGCGAAGGCGAACACTGGGCGCTCACCGGTGCCAACGGAAGCGGGAAAAGTACGCTCCTGAGCCTTATCAATGCCGACAATCCCCAGGCCTATGCCCATGATATCGAATTGTTCGGAAGGCGGAGAGGAAGCGGGGAGACCATCTGGGACATCAAGCGCCAGATTGGCTTCGTGAGTCCGGAACTGCACCGGGCCTTCCAGGTGGATGCCCCGGCCCTGGATATCGTCACCAGCGGCTTCTTCGACACGGAAGGGCTGTTCCGCAAGCCCACAGCAGAGCAACGTGCCCTGGCCCGGCGCTGGATGGCGGAATTCGGCATCGAAGAATTGGCCGATATCCCCTTCCTGCGGCTTTCCAGCGGGTATCAGCGCCTGTGCCTGGTGACCCGGGCCTTTGTGAAGGATCCGCCGCTCTACATTCTGGATGAGCCCCTGCAGGGACTGGACGAAGCCCTGCGCCGGCGGGTGAAAGCCCTGCTGGACCGCTACTGCGGCGCGCCCGGCAAGACCTTAGTCATGGTCACGCATTACCCCGAGGAGTATCCGGCCTGCATTGACCACAGCCTGAGCCTTTGACAATCTTCCAGCCTGTGAGCCCCACCAACATGGAGATGAGCGGAGAAAGGATGTTGAACAGGCAGAAGGGGGCATAGACCAGGGTGGGAACAGACAGAATGGTAGCCTGGGTCATGCCGCAACTGGACCAGGGGAAAAGCGGCGAGGTAACCGTTGCCGAATCTTCTACGCTGCGGCTTAGCAAGCGTCCTTCATAGCCCTCCTTCTCAAAGGTTTCCCGATACATATCCGAGGTAAGGATAATGGAAAGATACTGATCCGACACAATCCCGTTCAGGGCCACGCCGGTAAAGACCGTAGAACCCACCAGACCCCCACGGCTGCGCGTGAGGGGCCGAAGGATGCGCGAAAGGTCGGCAATCATCCCGCTGGCACTCATACAGGCGCCGAAGCACATGGCACAGAGAATCAGGTACACGGTATTGAGCATACCCAGCATGCCCCGCCCCGACACCAACTGGTTCACTTCGGGATTGCCCGTATCCATCTGCACCGTATTATACACGGTTTCCACCGTTCCGGTGAAAAGGATCTTGAGATCCGAACCCGAGGTTACCCCGGAGCCGATACTCCGGATGATGTCCGGCTGGAAAATCAAGGCCGCCACAGAGGCCGCGAGGGCCGACAAGGCCAACACCAGCACGGCCGGAAGCCTTTTCCAGATCAGAATCACCGTAAAAATGGGCACCAGCAGCAGCCAGGGCGTGATGTGGAAGGTGGATTGGAGTACCGTGGCATACAGCTGCATCTCCCCCGCCGTCTCCCCGGAATGGGTAAGGCCCATGATGGTAAACACCACCAGGGAAATGAGGATGGAAGGTACCGTGGTGAAAAGCATGTAACGGATATGGTCGAACAGGGCCACTTTATTGAGGGAAGAGGCCAGTACCGTGGTGTCGGAAAGCGGCGAAATCTTGTCTCCGAAATAGGCGCCGGAGATGATGGCGCCCGCCGTCATGGCGTCGGAAAAGCCTTCGGCCCGGCCGATTCCCAGCAGCGCCACACCCACCGTGGCAATGGTGGTCCAGGACGAGCCGGTCATCACGGAAACCACCGCACACAACGCGCAGGCTGTGAGCAGGAACACCTTGGGATGGATGATCTGGACCCCGTAGGTGATAAAGGTGGGAACCACACCGCTCATAGTCCAGGTACCGGATATTGCCCCAATCAGAAAAAGGATGAGCAGCGCTTGCGCCACGTCGCCGAAATTGCCGGCAATGGCCTTTTCAAAGGCCTTCCAGGGCGTTTTGTACAGCCACATGGCCAGCCCAACGCAAACGCCGGAGGCCACGAGCAGGGTCACCTGGGATGCTCCCAGGATAGAATCGGCCCCGAAAATGGAAATGTCCAGGGCCAGGAGGGAAATCAATACCACCAGGGGTATCAGCGCAACGAGGGTCCTTTTCACCGAAGTAAGAATTTACGGTGTAAAAGTAGCGATTTTTTGTAAGGAAACAGCAAATAATTGATATATTTGTTTCCAATTATGCCAATCAGCCGCTCTGAGTTAGTTAGTATGATGAGATCTTCCTTGTCCCAAACCCTGGCTGCGACCCTGGTCGCCCTGCTTGCCCTTTCCTGCGCCAAACCCCAACCGGACCTGTATTTCCCGTCCACGGCCATTCATTTTGAAGCCTCCGGAGCCCTCACGCAGGAAGTCATCCTGAACACCAACCAGGCGTGGACGCTCTCCTGTGAAGAAAGCTGGGTCAAACTGAATCCCGCCTCCGGGGCAAAAGACGCCGCTTTCACCGTGAGCGTAGAGGAAAACCCGAGTCTGCATGAGCGTTCGGCCATCGTGACGGCCCGGGGGGGAGAACTGCAAGCCCAGCTTAGCATTTTCCAGGATGGCGCCACCCCCAGCCGTAAAACGGATTCACTGACCCTGGTGGCCCTCTACCAGGCATCCCATGGAAACAAATGGGCGGCCGAGATACGCTGGGATCTGAAAAAGCCCATCGATCAGTGGTCGGGCGTTTACTTACTGGGAGACCGGGTGGAAATCCTGTATTTGCAGGACCTGACGGAAGCATGGACCCTTCCGGCCGCCGTGGGCGACTTCACCGAAATCCGTTCACTTACCATTGCGAACGCCTCGGTGGAAGGTCCCATTCCCGATGAGATTTATAATTTGTCCAAACTAGAGTTATTATCTCTGAACAACAACAACCTCACAGGAAGCATATCCCCCAAGATTGCCCAGCTCACCAACGTGTTCGCGTTTGCGGCCGAAAATAACAAGAACCTGACAGGAGACCTTCCCAAAGAAATCGGGCAAATGCAAAAGTTGCAAGGCCTCATGCTTAACCATACCGGCATTACCGGTATGCTTCCGGAAGAGTTGGTCAACTGCAGCCAGTTGCAAACGCTGATGCTCCACAACACCCAGTTGAGCGGCATTCCGGACAACTTTAACGATTGGCCTTCCCTGCGTACCCTGATTCTTTCCGGCAATGCAGGGCTTACCGGTCCCCTTCCCGCCTCGATCGGCCTGTGCCGGAATCTTCGCACCGTGGAACTCCAGCAATGCAATTTCACCGGGAATATCCCAAAATCCTACGCCAACTTACCCGACGGCTGCATTTCTTTGGCCCTGAATGGCAACCAATTAAAAGGAACCGTCCCTTCCGGCGTCAAGGCGCATGTCAACTGGAACCGGTGGAATCCCCAAGTCAATATCCTGCCCCAGCAGGATGGATATGGCCTTGCCGAGTGATTTTTTCCTTGCATATTTGAGGCGGAAATACTACCTTTGCGTCCCGTATTAAAAAACTGTCCAAGCAATGAAATACGGGTTCGACAACGAGAAATATCTCCAGATCCAATCGGAAAACATCAAGAAACGCATTGCCGCCTTCGGCAATAAACTGTACATGGAATTCGGCGGCAAACTCTTCGATGACTATCATGCCAGCCGCGTACTGCCCGGTTTTGAGCCCGACAGCAAATTCAAGATGCTGGAACAACTCAAGGACGATCTGGAGATCGTTATCGTCATCAGTGCCGTGGACATTGAAAAAAACAAGGTGCGCAGCGACCTGGGCATTACCTACGACGTGGATGTCCTCCGTCTCCGCGACGAGTTCATGGCCCGCGATTTCAGCGTGAACAGCGTAGTTATCACCCACTACAACGGCCAGTCCAGTGCCGACGCCTACAGAAAGCGCCTCAAGCGCATGGGCATCAAGGTTTACTATCACCATACCATTGAGGGATACCCCAACAATGTGGCCCTCATCGATTCGGAGGAAGGATTCGGCAAGAACGACTACGTGGAAACCACCAAACCGCTCATCGTGGTGACCGCCCCCGGCCCCGGAAGCGGCAAGATGGCGGTGTGCCTGAGCCAGCTCTACCAGGAGAACAAACGCGGCATCAAGGCCGGCTATGCCAAATTCGAGACGTTCCCCGTTTGGAGCATGCCCCTGAACCATCCCGTAAACATTGCCTACGAAGCCGCCACGGCCGATCTGGACGACGTCAACATGATTGACCCCTTCCATCTGGACGCCTACGGGGAAACTGCCGTGAACTACAACCGCGACGTGGAGATTTTCCCGGTGATGAACGCCCTTTTCGATGACATCTACGGTTCCTCTCCCTACAAGTCCCCTACCGACATGGGCGTGAACATGATCGGCTCCTGCATCAGCGACGATGCCGTGTGCTGCGAGGCCGCCCTGCAAGAGATTATCCGCCGTTATTACACCGCCCTCTGCAATTTCGCCGACGGCAAGGCCACGGAACAGGAGGTGAACAAGATTGCGCTCCTGATGAAGCGGGCCAAAATCACCACGGCCGACCGCAAAACCACGGTGGCGGCCAAAGAGCGCCTGCAACAATGCGAAGTGGCCACGGCGGCCATCGAACTGGAAGACGGCACCATCCTCACGGCCGGCACCAGTTCCCTGCTGGGCCCCAGCGCCGCCTTGCTGCTGAACGCCCTCAAGCACCTGGCCGGAATCGCCCATAACGTGAAGCTCATTCCGCAGACCATGATTGAGCCCATCCAGAAAACCAAGGTGCACTACCTCCATGGAAAGAACCCCCGTCTGCACACGGACGAAGTGCTGGTGGCCATTTCCATGATGAGCCTCCTGGACGAGAACTGCAAACTCGCCCTGGAGCAACTGCCCAACCTCCGGGGCGCCCAGATACACTCCACCGTCATGCTGGGCGAAGTGGACCGGAAGACCTTCCACAAACTGGGCATCGGCCTCACCTGCGACCCGGTCAAGAAGATCAAGGACCAGTAATCAATGCTCGAAAACCTCCTCATAGCCCTGGCGCTTGCAATGGACTGCCTCGCCGTGTCTGTGGTATGCGGGGTCATTGTGCAACACAGGGACCGCTGCCGCTGGTCCCTGGCTTTCTTCTTTGGCCTTTTCCAGGCCATGATGCCGCTCATCGGCTGGTTCCTCACGAGCCGCTTCAGCCACTATCTGGAGTCGGTGGACCACTGGATTGCCTTCGGCATGCTGGGCTTCATCGGCGGAAAAATGATCTGGGATGCCTTCCACGAGCAGGACGAGCCTTCCCTGAATCCCCGCTCCCTCAAGACACAACTGTTGCTGGCCATTGCCACCAGCATCGATGCCTTGGCCGTAGGTATAAGCTATGCCTGCACCGGCTACGAGACGCTGGCGCAACTCTGCCCTCCCCTTGCCGCCATCGGTCTGGTCTCCTTCCTCATGAGCATCCTGGGTTTCCATCTGGGCATGCGATTCGGAGCGGCCGTGAACCGGAAGGTGCGTCCGGAACTCCTGGGAGGCATCATCCTCATCGGCATCGGCATCAAGATTCTTTGCGAGCATCTTTTGGGATAGCACTTTTTTATTAAAAAAATTTGGAAAGTCACAAAAAACACCTATCTTTGCATTCCCAAACAACGGTGCTGTAGCTCAGATGGTAGAGCAATGGACTGAAAATCCATGTGTCGGCAGTTCGATTCTTCCCAGCACCACTTAACACGCTGAAAATCAGCAAGTTACGCAACTTACGCACAACTTTACGCATAACAGGCCGAAGGTTGTGCGTAATTTCTTTATCTGAACAACCCTATACTATAATAGCCCGTAAGGG
>JAEEGL013538526.1_pt1 | contig 29258 bp, 24 predicted proteins | sample 9134231 | NCBI WGS metagenome assembly JAEEGL01 (sample SAMN16246548, study PRJNA631951) | gut metagenome | biome: gut microbiome; feature: rumen; material: fiber-attached | host: Bos | place: Iran: Karaj | collected 2018-10 | reverse complement strand
TCGCTATGTGAGAGTAGGTCATTGCCAGGCATTTTTTTTATGCGGAGCGGTAGTTCAGCTTGGTTAGAATGCCTGCCTGTCACGCAGGAGGTCGCGGGTTCGAGCCCCGTCCGTTCCGCCACTACTTCATTAACCGACCTTAAGGGTCGGTTTTTTCGTTTCTGGGGAAATGAAGTTTTATTTATAAATATTCCTTTTACGGATCATTTCCTCTGCCGTCCTAACATAACCTTATTCACGCCGTAATCGGTTCTCATTGCCTCTTCAACGCGTGTCCTGATATTTGAGCTGTCTTTTGGTTACCTGTCTTTAATTGCGCATCTTAGGCGGCTTTTGCCGTATATCCATCCGTTTAAACCGCGAATTATACGTGGCTATAAAATAATTATATACAAGGGACACCATCATCATTCCTGCCAATAATGTCCTCTTAAAAATTTTTGCCGATCAAACTCAATATAAGATCGTGATAATATATTTTATAAATTTATAAATACGCATCGGGTTCATGATATCTAAGTATAAAATTATTTGATGTTGATATATCATTTATTTGAAGATAGCATGTTTTATAAGCTAATTTATGATTTATTGTGATGGGGTTTAATAACCTTATTTTTGTTTTTAGTCGACACAAAATGTTTTTTTTGTTTGCAAAAGTCTTGCTAAATGATCAATAATAGCAGGAACTATATTTATATTAATAAATTTTATTTTACTAATTATTATTTATTATTTTTAGTTAATTTAAGCTACTTATGTAGCCATTAATTACGCTCAGTGAATATAACGGAAAATACTATGAACACAGTTAATGCTAATGGTAGATCTGCTAGAACTTCCAAGGGGATGGCCGCAGCTCTGAAGAAGCCGGCAATTGCCAAGCCAGGAAACAATAAATGGAATCAGGAACGTAGATTGGAATTCATTGATTACCGTTTATGCTGGAGTGGTCACATAAACAGATCTGACCTGGTTGAATTCTTCGGTATCTCAATTCCTCAGTCTTCTCTGGACCTTGCCAAGTATACTGAAATGGCTCCTCATAATCTTGAGTACGATCGTCATCAGAAGGTTTATGTTAAGACTGCAAAGTACAGACCTTTATATTCAATCTGTAGTGCAACCTCCTATCTTAATGACCTTTACATGAATGCTCAGGGCATTATTCACGATACCAGTAACTACCTCCTTCAGACTCCTAACGTAGCCTGCTTTGTACCGCCAAAGCGCAGTGTGGATTTTGAAATCCTTTCAACCATTGTTTACTGTATTTTAAACAAGTGCTCCCTCCGCATCACTTACCAGTCCATGAGCAGAATCGATCCTGCAAGCAGAGTAATTTCACCTCATGCACTCGGTTTTGACGGTATCAGATGGCATGTTCGCGCATACTGTCATGAAAAGCATGATTTCAGGGACTTTGTTCTTTCCCGTATTCTTTCAGTAGGTAAGATTGATGTTTCAAACATTGATCCTAACGAAGACATGAGATGGAATTTCGTGGTATCTCTTCACATCATTCCAAATCCTAACCTCTCAGAAAGCCAGAGAAAGGCCATTGAGCTCGATTACGGTATGGAAAACGGCGAGGTTGTGTACAAGTGCCGTCAGGCTCTGCTGTTCTATACCTTAAGAACTCTCCGTCTGAGTCCGGATGATAATGAAGCCGATAATAACCAGATTGTGCTTAAGAATAAGAACGAGATATTTGTTCTGCTGAATATGTAATTTCTGATCCGGATTCACATATTTAGTATGTAAGCCGATATTTATGATACAATGAACCGCACATTTGTGCGGTTTTGTTTTGTGCATTTTTATGGAGCAGATATGACTGACAATTCTAATCAGCCTTCAGATAAAGAGTATAGGTCTGATCCTGAAAAGCTTAGTTACATAAATCTATCCAATCCTATTCATTTGCTGGGAACTGCTTTCGGGCTCAGTTTAAAGACTCCTCGTCCCGGAACGTTTACCTGTCTTGCATCCATTCCGCTCTGCATTGTTTTTGTAAGCTTCTGTCCGTGGTATCTGAAGCTTGCCGTGCTGATGTTCATGATACCGGCATCAGTTTACATCTGCACCTCCATGCTTAATCTTATAGGCATGTCAAACAAGCACAGAATCGTGTTTGATGATTTCGTGGGTATGCTGGTGACATGTTTCTGTCTGACTCAGTGGTATTACGTCATCATTGCCTTTTTCACCTTCAGGTTTGTTGACATGCTGAAGCCGTGGCCTATATCCCTGATGTTCAGGCATCTGCCGGCAGGTGTATGCGTTGCCCTGGATGACGTTATAACCGGCATATATTCCATGCTGGTTATCATGTCCTTACAGTATGTGGTATTTATACCGATGATGAGTACACTCTAGCCGTGGTTGTATAGCTCCCGGTTCATGTTGCGGAGCAGATATACGTCACGGGAAAGAATAAAGGACAAAGGTCGTAACGGCTTTTGTCCTTTCTTTATGTTCGTTGGGTTTCTGAAACGTAGCGTGATTTTTCCGGTAACCCGAACGTGGATAATCACGCCGTAGTCAGATGCTCGAAGGATTGTGACGTGTCACTGCTGATGTTGTAGGCTGCGTTATTTGCAGGGTTAAACGGAGTTTTGGCGGTAAGGGCGGTTTCGAAGAAACTCATTGCCCCGTCTATGTCAAAGTTACGATAGCCGTACTGCAGACACTTCAGATCCTTGCTGAGGTACTTGTCATACTTGTCGTATTCAAGGTTGCTGATTTTAGCCGCAAGCTCCTCCTCACTGAGTCTAGGAGCCTCCAGTATGGTCTTAACCACCTGTTTGTATGTAACGGTTGAGAGTCCCGGGAGCAGAATGTAGCTGCTGATCTTTTTGGCCTGAATCCTGTAGTGCTTGAGGATCTGCACTATGGTGTTCATAATCTTATCTCCCCTCCACGGGAAGATATAAAGTCCGTCCATACCCATGATGTATTTATTGTCTTTAAGCCCCAGTTCCCGGAACAGCTCACGGCCTTCCAGAAAATGTCTGGCTGCCGTTTTGTTGAGATAGGCCGGAATGCCGTTACCGCAGTACAGTTCATACATCTTTTCACGTATGCCGTCATGAATCCTGCTTGGTCTGCCGTCCATTACAATCGGGTTGGCCTTGTCCTTATAAGGCTTGACGGATATCTGGCGTTTTTCACTGTTGAAGAAGATAACCTGCCAGCCCTTACCGGCAAAAAGGAATGAATCCCCGAGACTCAGAGGCTGATTCAGGGGAACGGTGCCTATGTTGGCTCCGTTAAAATCGATGGTATATTCCTCCTGAACCTTAAAGGAACTGTAGAAGCTGAATTTTGAAACTACCTTTTCCCCGGTAAGCCCCAGAATAAGGTCTCCGTCCCGCATCTGCGTGATAAGGTCATTTTCACCGAGGGATTTCAGGATCATGGCAAATATCTTCGGGGTAATCAGTGAGAACGGTCCCGTCTGGCACAGCAGCTTCCACAGGCTGAGAGCCTTGATGCTTCCAGTTTCGGATATTACACTCAGAATCTGCTGAATCAGAGTGGACATGGCGTATTCGTGTGTTGCCGGCGGTTCATACCAGTTGTTAAGCATGAGTTCCAGCAGGGCGGTTGACAGAAACGTTTCATCCCTCAGTCTGGTTTCAAGAGGGTGAGAGGTATCTGAATAGGGACTCAGTTCGGATATGAAAAGACGCAGTATCGCAGCCCTGTCCCTTCGTCCGGAGCGTCCTATTCTCTGGCGCAGCCCTGCAACCGAAGACGGAGCGTCAACCTGCGCTATAGAAACCACGTCACCTATGTCAATGCCCAGTTCCAGGGTCTGCGTACAGATTGCCGTGGTTGGCAGGTTTGCCGATTTAAGGCGGTTCTCAAGTCTTTCCCTGAGATCCTTAGACAGTGAACTGTGGTGAGGAAAGAATTCTACCGGCAGATTGTTGTCCGTGGATATCCTGTCCATGATCGTTGCCAGATACTCAGTCTTTCCACGGCTGTTTGCAAAAATCAGATTTGTGGTTCCGCGGAGCAGTTTGAAAAGGTCGGCTGCCACGGCATCGTAGCGGAAAGGCCTGCCGGAGGAATCCCGGTCAGAACCGTCGGTCATGCGGTCGTACCCGCGCAGCTGCAGGAGCAGCTTTTTATTACCGGTTCCGCTTTCAACAATGTGCGGTCTGGAGTTCGGAGCGGAACGCAGCCAGCGGCCCGCGGATTCAATGTTGTTGAGGGTGGCGCTCAGTGCTATGCGGGTAATCCGCTTTTTAAGAACCATTTCCAGCCTGTGCATCTGACTCAGCAGCTGATAACCTCTCTCCACGCCGATGAAGGCATGAAACTCATCGATAATGATGTATCTTAAATCCTTAAGATATTTACGGTACCATGTGGAGTAGTTTATCAGAAGGGATTCTAGTGATTCCGGTGTTATAAGCAGAATGCCGGACGGCTCCTGAATGGTTTTGGCCTTAACGTGGGTGTTTATGTCTCCGTGCCACGGAGTTACCTTGATGCCCACAAAATCCCCCATGGCCTCGATTCGTTTAAACTGGTCATTGATGAGGGCCTTCAGCGGGCTGATGTATATGGCGGCTATTCCTGAAGGATTGTTGTTGAGAATTGAGGTGCATACCGGCAGAAAAGCGGCTTCCGTTTTACCGCTTGCCGTGGCCGCACTGATGATCACGTCAGATTTGTTTTCAAGAATAAGGGGAATGGACTGTTCCTGTATTTCATTAAGCTGCTTCCACCCCAGATGATGCAGATACCTTATTATGAGGGGATGAAGCATCTCTGAATTTGATTTCTGAGTCATAACGTCAATGCCCTTTGCCGTTTCAATTGTGAGAGGGGAGGCGTACCTGCCGGAAATGCGGAATGCCTTCCCCTTTATGTTATCAGAGTCTGAAACTTACCAGTTCGTCTTCATCGTCATCGTTACCGGAACCGCTGCCGTCGGTATTGCCGTCTGCGGATCCCGTACCGTCATCGAAACTCATGAATGAGTCCTCTTCCTCGCGGTTAATGTTAATGTCCTTCAGAAGATCGGCCCATTTGAGCTCCGGATTCTGTTCCAGAATGGAAAGCAGATCCACAAATGCCTTTATGGTGTTTCTCGGAGTTTTGAAATATGCTTCGCCGATACGGGAAGAACAGTGGCTCAGGAATTTTGACAAGGCCTCATCCGGTACCAGATAGCTGTCTTCGTTGTAGTAGGCAAAGATGTTGCGGATGTTGTGCAGAAGAACATAGAGCTCTTCCGGAGTCAGATTGTTGAGTCTCATTACCGGACCGCTGAGATCATTGACGCCCGCAGCCTTGGCAAATACGTTGGCGGCAAGTCTTGAATGCAGGGCCTCATAACTGTAAAGCCCCTTGCGTGGATCTTCGAGAAAGTCCACGGTTCCGCCCATGACAAAACCAAGACCTCTCACGTTACCCTGAAGACAGTCATTGATGATGCGCAGAATCTGTTCGTAATTGGCTTCGCGGGAGCGGAGATTGTGGATTTTATAGAGGTTTACCATCTCATCCATAAGAATGAGCAGTCCGCGATATCCGGCAATCTGAACAAAGACGCTTAATAGCTTGTAGAAATCATAAACTGAGGAATCATCAATTATGGTTCTGACCCCGAGATCCTGACGGGCTTCGATGCGGCTGTGATATTCACCGCGGAGCCATTTGTTGGCACAGTCGATGAGGTAATTGCGTCCTTCATTGAAGCCTTTCCAGTAGGACATGATTACCAGTGTAAAGTCAAAACCGCCAACCATGTCGTTAAGAGGCTTTAAAAGTTTTTTGATGACCTCGGTACATTCCGTGCCGGTTTCCTCGGCTTCCGTTCTGGCCAGGGTTATGAATTTTTCCACAACGGAGTTCAGGGCGTTGCCGTCAGGCTTTGCCCTGGTTGACATGTTTCTGCTTAATTCCTGATAGAGATTGAGAGCCTGACCTTTGGATGACTGAAGACGTCTGTCGGGAGACAGATCGGCATTCATGGTTACCAGACCTTTTTCATGAGCAATACTGCGTACGAGCTGAAGAAAGAAGCTTTTACCGGCACCAAAGTCGCCGATAACGAGTTTGAATGTGCTGCCTTCGTTTGCAACCAGATCAAGATCATGAATCATTGATTCAATTTCTTTTACTCTGCCTACCTGAATGAACTGCAGGCCGGTACGGGGAGTTACGCCTGAACGTAATGACTGAATAATGGATTCTCTTTCGCGAGGTCTCAGTTTTACTGCCATTTATGTATTGTCCTGTTATATTTCCCAATCGATCATTTCATTATAGCCCAGGCGGTGTATTTCTGCATTAAAAATTAGGCCGGATGGCGGGTTACGCACGGCCTCCGGCTTCTTTTACGTATAAAAGAAGACCCGTTATCGTTTAAACGATAACGGGTCTTCTTATCTGTTAACGGCTTAGTCTGCGTATTAGCTTAAGCTGTACTTCTTGAGCTTCTTGCGAAGGGTACCGCGGTTGATGCCCATCATCTTTGCAGCCTTGGTCTGGTTGCCGTGTACGAACTGCATTACTCTGTCAAGAAGCGGACGTTCAACTTCACTTAACACGATTTCATAAAGGTCAGTGGTATCTGCATTTGCAGGATTATTAAGGAAGTTGTTTACTGAAGTTAAAACTGATTCATATAAAGGTTTCTGTGGTACAGCCTGAACTTCTTCTGAAGTCATGGTTCTCTGAGGATTCATTTTATTATTGATATTTAACATTTCAAACCTTGCAACGATAATATAAAAATACTGCAGACAAAGAGATTACGCACACATAAGGGTGTATCTGCAGGACTGGTTAAACAATATAAACTGACGAGGGCATATATTATTATTTTTTAAACAAATTTTAAAGTGTAATTTTTGATTACGAACGTAAATTTATAAAAAAAATAACTTGAAATTTAAAATTATTTTTTTCTGCCGGTGATGCGGCACCATTCATCCCTGAATACCGGTTCGTCGAGATCAAACCACTGGCTGTAGATCTCCATCAGTTCCTGACACTGGTTTTCAATAATGCCGCTGATGGCAAACAGTCCGCCCGGGTTCACCATTGATGCTATGGCAGGGGCAAGCTCTCTTAAAGGACCGGCAAGAATGTTGGCTACCAGAAAATCAGCCTTAAGGTTTTCAGGCTGTTCCTGAGGCAGATAGAGCTTGAGTCTGTCGCTTACGCCGTTTCTTGAGGCGTTTTCGGTGCTGGCTTCAATTGCCTGAGGATCTATGTCTATGCCGGTGGCGCATGATGCTCCCAGCTTAAGGGCGCTCACTGCCAGGATTCCCGAACCGCAGCCGAAGTCGATGATGTTTTTACCCTTAAGATCCAGACTGTCGAGCCATGACAGGCACAGGAAGGTGGTAGGGTGGGTACCCGTACCGAATGCAAGCCCCGGATCAAGCATGACGTTGACGGCGGAAGGATCCGGAATGTCGCACCAGCTTGGGCAGATCCACAGACGTTCACCGCATTTGATCGGATGGAAGTTATCCATCCATTCACGTACCCAGTCCTTGTCTTCAAGCTGTTCAACCTTGTAGGTAATCTTGTCACCGAAGTGCTCGTAGAAAAAGTCGATAATGCGTCCGGTATCCGTATCGGCATCAAAAAGGCCGATTACGGTGGTATTTGTCCACAGCTTGGTTTCTCCCGGAAGAGGTTCGTATACTGGATTATCGATGGTATCCATATAGGTAACGCTCGCAGCTCCGAAACCGGATAACATACCGGCGATTTTTTCCGCCTTCTTATCGGTAGTTCCCAGTTTAATTTGAATCCATGGCATTTATTTCTTCCTTACAGGTATACAGATTCTTGAATTTGCTTTTTTCAATTGAGTACGGTTCAATCATGTGGTATTCACTGGTAATGTCAGTCAGACTGTGGGTGGCAATGCTTAACATGTTGGAGTATATGTCATTGGTATTGTCACGCATGGTGTATGAGACACACTTGCTGAGACCGTCCGTGTATCTGGTTGCGGAACCGTTGCTGTTAAGCGTGTCCATGTCTATGACATAAAGATCCCGTACCGTAAAAGTAACGGTTGCATCGTGTCTGGTGGCATGAATGATGTTGTCAAAACCGCCCAGAGCCTTGATTATGGTGATTGACTTCAGACTGTAGTCCTGGTTACCGAGATCGGACAGTATGTCAATGATGAGCGGTTTTACGCGGATAATCTGACCGGTCTTCTGGGTATAGCGCTGCTTTTCCTTCAGTACTGCGGTTGAGGTCATGAAGTTGCACAGGAAGATAAACAGGGAGTACAGGATGAATCTCATGTCTCCGAGGTTTATCTGACCGAGATCTAGATTCGGGTTATAGAAAGCCTTGTTTATGGTCTGCGGCTCAAAGGCTATCTGGTAGCCGATGATGTAATAGAAAACGCAGTTGATGAGATAGAGCCCGAAAAGGGAAGGCTGCATCCACAGCAGGCATATGAGAAGCATGCTGATGCTGTAGCCGGTGGTGGAACTTGCCGCCGCCAGCAGCGTAAGAATCAGATAATGGAATTTCTTTCGCTTGTTCTGTGCCAGGGTAATCGCCAGGAAAATTCCCGGGAGACCGGTGGTGAAAATTGCCGTTGTGGTGCTGTAGAAACTCTGAGATACGCCGGTATTGACAATAAGGTGTCTGATTTCCAGAATAAAGTTACCGAAACCGAACGTTTCGCAGAACTGGTAGATAATACCGTAAATGAATGAGTAACTGTCGTTATAGATGTGACTCATGTACAGGTTGTTTATGGATGTCTGAATGTTCTCATACAGCGAAGACGACAGAAAGCACAGCACGCAGCTCAGAATCATCAGGATGATGAAGGTTATCGTTCTGTTGAGTATTTTTGCCGTCAGGGTGATTTTTTTATGGCTGCGCGGGTGCAGGAGTGCCGTGGTCAGAGGTCCGAGAAATGCCGCCACAAGTGACGAGTAGGCATAGTCCGGCTGAAGAAGATGCAGCAGTTTGTATATCAGAAAAAAGGATGAGCACGTGCCGATTACAAGCCATGAACGGTTGCTTGACGGGATGACCAGCGCAAGGCCGAGAGCGAAAAGGCACGGAATTACCGCAGTGAGAAAATGACCGTTTCCGTCAGGCAAAAGAAAGCCGGCACCGGTAAGCTGAGCCACAGTGCAGAAGAGTATCGGCAGAATTATAAAAAGGGAACGATTATTTATTTCAACTTGCATTGATAAAAATCTGAAAAACATGACCTATATCATATATAATACCCAAAAAAGCGAGAATAAACGAAAAATTTGAAGAATTATTTTAGTTATTATATAAATCGGGATGTTGAAACTATAGAATATCAATAATATTATCAATTTATATAATATCTTAGTTGTGATCCTTGTCGTACATTTTCTGTTCAAAAATGTAAAAAGATGCTTTTCTTATATTTTCTGAAATTCCCGCAGGCCTGACATTGATTTACCGTCCCTGATATGAGTCGCTTTTAGATTATGAAGATTGTACATAGGATCCCTGACTCCGAGCTTAAGAATCTGCCCAAATGGAATCTGGATCCGGTTCTGACGAGAATTTTGTGGAGTCGCGGAGTAAACAGCCCGTCTGAGGCCGTTTATGATCTTAACAGAATTCTGAGTCCTTCCCTCCACGGTCTGTCCGGAGCCGTTGACATTCTGGCCGAGGCAGTTATAAGTAACAGAAAAATCATGATTGTCGGTGATTATGATGCCGACGGGGCTACCAGTACCGCCCTTGCCATGCGCTTTTTCAGGGACATAGGATACGCCAACGTCAGTTTTGACATTCCCAACAGACAGGATGACGGATACGGACTTAACGAATCAATCGTGCTCAGAGCGGCGGAAAACAGCGTTGACGTGATTGTGACCGTTGATAACGGCATTTCCGCCAATGCGGCCGTGGCTCTTGCGGTAAGCATGGGCATAAAGGTGGTCATAACGGATCATCACATTCCGGGTGACGAGCTGCCTGAGGCGCAGGCCATCGTAAATCCCCATCTGCCTCACTGTACTTTCCCTTCAAAAAACCTGGCCGGTGTGGGAGTTATTTTCTACGTGGTGGCTTCTCTGAGAACCGAGCTTAACAGACGCGGTTTCTTTAAGGATAAGCAGGTACCGGTTGTCAGCAACTATCTGGACTTCGTGGCTCTGGGAACCATAGCCGACATGGTGCCGATGGATTATAACAACCGCCTCATGGCCGACTACGGTATCCGGCTGATAAGAGCCGGAAAAACGACGAGGGGAATGACGGAGCTCATCAAGATATGCGGACTGAGCAGTCAGAACTTCAAGGCCACGGATATCGTGTTCTCCCTGTGTCCGCGCATTAATGCCGCAGGACGCATGGCGGAAATGAGCTACGGCGTCAGATGTCTTCTTGCGGAAAACGAGGATGATGCCAAGGTGGGAGCAGGGCTGCTTCAGAGCTTTAATGCGGATCGCCGCAGCATTGAGTCAAACATGATGAATACGGCCCTTACCCAGATTCGTCTTGAGTATGACACCGAACTTCCCGAAGCGCTTGTTTTATACAATTCATCTTTCAACATCGGTGTCATGGGAATAGTTGCCGCCAAGATCAAGGATCTGACCGGGCTTACCACGGTGGTGATGGCGGATTCTCCCGACAGGGATTATCTGGTGGGGTCCGTTCGCGGAGTTGAGGGATACCACGTTTGTGATGCCCTGAAGAGGATCAATCAGGACCATCCTGAAATCTTCAAGGCCTTCGGCGGCCACAAGGGGGCCGGCGGTCTGACCATAAGAAGGGAACATCTGGCCTCCTTCAAGGAACAGTTCATTCTTGATTCCTGTCGTTACAGCACTGAAAGAACCGATGAGGTGATAGTAACGGACGGGGAACTTCCAAGCGGTTATTTCGTGTCGGATTTCGCCAGGGTGCTGGTTTTTGATCAGCCGTGGGGCGCGGAATTTGCGTCACCGGTCTTTGACGGGGTCTTCCAGCTGGTAAACCAGTATGTGGTCGGCGGAAAACATCTCAATGTCAGACTGCGGATGGAAGACGGAACGATGCTGTCAGGCATGTATTACAATCACGACGTTAAGGTATGGCCTAACTATGCCGTGCGCAATGTCAGGGTGGTCTTCGGTTTTGACATTCAGAAAAACAGCAGTGATGCCGGATTGAGGCTGATAATCCGTAACATGGAGCAGATTTGAGGCGCGGGAATGCTCCTGTCGCCCGGATGTCGGGATCTTGGGAATGAAAAAGGAAGAAGAGGCTGACTCTTCTTCCTTTTTTTGAGTTGCTTAATTCCGTCCTACCGGGGGACGGCAACCGTTATGCTTTCTCTTCCGGTTCAGCACAGACCTGTGGTTCCATGTTCGGTTTTATGCCGTTATCCGAGCATCTGCCGGCATGGAGTGCGGCACCTATGATGCCTGCGGTATTAAGGGTTTCCGCAGTAACCACCCTGGTTCTGACGTCGATCTTTTCAGAAAACTTTTCAAAGCTCTTTGAGGCTCCGCCACCCAGAATGATGAGATCCGGATTGAAGAGAAATTCCAGACGGTGGAGGTATTTGTTGAAACGTTTACCCCATTTCTTCCATGAGAGCTCGTGTCTCTGTCTTGCAGAATCCGAACAGTAATGCTCGGCAATGTCATCATTGAGAATCAGGTGTCCGAGTTCGGTGTTGGGGAACAGCTTTCCGTCAACGAATATTGCGGAACCGAGACCGGTTCCTATGGTAATCATCATGACCACGCCGGGAACGTTTCGGCCGGCACCGAATTCAACCTCCGCAATACCTGCGGCGTCGGCATCGTTCAGAACGTAGCAGTCAAGTCCGGTGGTTTCGGTAAACAGCTTTTCGGCCGGGGTGTTTATCCAGGTCTTGTCGATGTTTGCCGCGGTGAAGGCCGTTCCGTGATGAACGGTGGCAGGGAAACCGCATCCGACGGGGCCGTTGTAGTCAAATCTGGATACGAGATCCTTCAGAGTCTTTGCCACAGCTTCGGGAGTTGCCGGCTGAGGGGTTTCGATACGAATTCTCTCACTGACAAGCTCACCTTTTTCGGTATCAACCAGTGCACCCTTTATGCCTGAACCGCCGATATCAACTCCCAGAACAATCATATCTGACTCCTTTATGCCAATGCAACGTGTCGGAAAACACACAAACCATGCCTATCATCATAATACACCGCGGTCTTTCATAATCAGAAATCCGTTCAAAATATGCAATTTGATGTGAGTTTGTACAAATTTTGAAAGATATTAAGCGTCGGGGGCTTTATTTCAGAAACTGCCGGACAGAAGTTTTACGGCCCGGGTAATATGCTGAATGACCATTTCGTACTCTCTGATTTCCCGAAGGGTTCTGCTGTTTTCGGCTGAATCTGCGGATAGGTCCTGGGAACCGCCGTCAGGAGATTCCGCTGAAAGCGCGATTTGACTCCGCAGAAGATTAAGCTTCTTCATGACGGAGTTTCTCAGAATGATAAGATAAGGCAGATAGATTTTTGAGCCCGTGTTGGCTGCCGCTATTACGCAGTTGCGCATCATTTTGCAGAAACCGATGCGCAGAATCGGCGTCCCCGCAAAACTCTCCCTGAATTTTTCCGGAGTGAGTGAAAGCAGTTCGGTAAGTTTAAGAAAATCCTTATCGAATCTGTCGGCAAATTCACGATCGGCCGCGACTGAGACCTTTCTGTTAAACGGACAGGTAAGCTGACAGGTGTCGCAGCCGTATATGCGGTTGCCGATTTTTGCCCAGAGATCGTCAGGTATGTATCCGCCGTATTCTATCGTAAGATATGATATGCATTTCGATACGATGAATTTCTGCGGATTCAGTGCGCCCGTGGGACAGGCGTCAAGGCAGCGGTGACATTTATCGGGACAGGCAAGAGCGGAAGACCGCACATTTCCGGCTTCTTCCGCCTCTCCCGTCACGGGATTAATCCCGGTAAAGGTGAGAAGATCCGCGGCTGAAGATTCCGGATTCAGGTTCAGGGTAATGATTCTGCCGTCACCGTTCAGGTTCATGTCAACCAGCAGTTCCCCGAGAAATATCATGCTGCCGGCGTCCCGGTGTCTTATGAGATTGTTTCGGCCCTTGACCATAAAGGAGGATGCGGCCGCAAAATGCTGTTCGTAAAACGGGGCACTGTCGGTGATGGCCCTGTAACGGATGTCCGGGAAATAATCCCTGAGCCATTCGCCGAGCCGTTCAAGACGCTGCTTCAAAACCTTGTGATAGTCACGTCCCCTGGCATATGCACTGATGCAGCCGCAGTGGGGATTATCGGTAGAATCAAGATTACGGTAACTTAAGGAGATGCTGATGACGGATTTGGCTCCCTCAAGTATGAGAGAGGGATTATCCCTTACCTCACGATTGCGTGACAGATACTCCAAATCCGCGGGAATGTCCGTGCCAAACTTTTCATCAAAAGACTTTTTGCCGCCAATGGCGTAACCAGTTGGTATAATATGAAGGGAAATGATTTGCAGTTCATTACATTTTTGTTTCAGTTTTAACCAGAAATCGGCGGACAGTTCCGGCAGTTCATCAGAGAGCGCATGCATGACAGATTATTCCATTTCACAGATACCGTATACGGATACTTTAACACAAACGGTTTTGGATTGTTCACAAATTAGGGAACTGGAGAAAATATACCTCCCGGATACCGGCTACGATCTGATGCGTTATGCCGCCGGAGCCATATACGATAAGATTAAGGAACTGAATCTTGACAGAAAAAGGCAGATTCTGGTTTTTGCGGGAAGCGGAAACAACGGAGGCGACGGCTATGAAATAGCCGCCTCCTTCATGAGTGACGGTTACGATGACGTAACGGTTGTCAGGGTAGTTCCGCAGAAGGAGGGCATTGACGCCAATCTCGCCCGCAGGCATTATCTGGATAACAACGGCAGGGAGCTCGGTTTTGAGAATGTCAGCGAGGCGGCTTCTTATGTGAGTGACGGCGCCGTCATCGTTGATGCCGTTCTCGGTATAGGCATCACCTCCTGCGGCGACAGCCCCAACGCACTGAAAATCAGGGATGCCGTACGTCTTGTGAACAGCCTCAGGGCTGAGAAAAGGCTTCTTGTTCTCAGTGTGGACATTCCTTCACTGCTTAATGCGGACAACGGCATGCCGGTGGGCGTAGAGGCGGTCATGGCGGATTATACCTATACCGTCTTTACGGCAAAGACCGGAACACTGACGGGCAGGGCAAAGGATTACTGCGGAACCGTGAAGGTCGTGGGAAATACCCTGCCGGATTTTGAAGACAATCTTATGAGAATACGTGACGGCGGCGTTTTAAGGCATTTCGTTTCCTACGGAGACATCCTTCCGCTGCTCCCGAAGAGAAACAACTGCGCACATAAGGGTACTGCCGGCAGGGTGCTGCTTGTGGGCGGTTCAAAGGGCATGACCGGAGCCCTGATTCTGGCTTCACTTGCCGCCCTGCGCAGCGGTGCCGGACTTATCACCTCTCTGGCGCTTTCAGGCGACATGACGGCCTTCAATGCCGTGAATCCGTGCATCATGACGGCCGGGACGGAGGATCTTGAGGAGAAGCTTAAATCTGCCGGAGCCGTGCTGATTGGTCCGGGAATGGGACGTAAAGCCCAGGCTGAAACAATCTTTAAAAAATGTATAATGAGTACCTCTCCGAAGGTCATAGACGCAGACGGACTGTATCATCTGCATGCGGTGCATGCCGTTGCCGACGAAGGCCCGGTCAGATCCGTTCTTACTCCGCATGTCGGCGAAGCCGCCATGCTGTGTGACGTACACGCTTCGGAAATAGAGGCTGACAGTGTCGGTGCGGCACTTGAGATAGCCCGAAAATACAGGGCAGTATGCGTTCTTAAATCCGCTTCCACCGTCATAGCAACCCCGGACGGAAAGACGTATCTGACGTCAACCGGATGCTCCGGAATGGCCGGCGGAGGCATGGGAGACCTGCTGTCAGGCATCATAACCGCCCTGCTCGGGCAGGGACTGTCTCCGGTTGAGGCGGCCGTGTCCGGCGTGCTGATTCACGGGGAGGCCGGAAGGTGTGATGCAGCGGCAAACGGTAATATAGGCATGTGCGCAACTGATCTGCTGCCGTACGTGCGCCTGCTGGTAAACGGCATATGTCCCAGAAACTGAGGTGTTAGGATTATTAAAGGAATCAATAGATGCAGACTAAAGTTTTTCCGTTACACGATGAAACAAAGACCGAACTTCTCGGCGCGGTGCTCAGCAGTGTCTGTCCCGCCGACACGACAATCTATCTTACCGGTGATCTCGGAGCCGGCAAGACCACGATGACCCGCGGTTTCGTCAGGTCAAGAGGCTATAAAGGTGTGGTTAAGAGTCCTACCTATACCCTGGTTGAGGAGTATCAGACCGACGGCGTATACGTTTATCATTTTGATCTGTACAGACTTAATGATCCCGAGGAGCTTGAGATGATGGGCATAAGAGACTATTTCTCTCCTTCATCCGTAAGAATCGTGGAGTGGCCTTCAAAGGGTGAAGGCATTCTCCCCGAGGCGGATCTTGAGGTTAATCTTGAGATTGTCGGGAACTCGAGAAATGCGGTGATCTATGCCAGAAATGAAAAGGGATCTGCGATTCTTGAAAAGATGGTTTTCCCGAAACCTGCGGAACTGTAGCGCCATTTTGATAAAACGTTTTCGTTAAGTGCCTGTCCCGTTTCTTTTTTGTCGCTTTTTTGATGTATAATGAACGGGAAAATGTTGTTTTTACGTCGGTTTTATGAAGGAGTGCGACTCCTTCCTGTCTTTGAATAATAATTCTTATAACTGCTTATGATGTGTGCTTGTCTAAAATTTCTTATCGGCAGAAGGTCTTTAATTAAGGCCTTGTGCATCCTGTTCGCAGTGTCCGTGACATGTGCGGAGGCTAATGACATAATCGGAATCAAGGCTTCGCAGACGAAGGACTATACCAGGATAATCATTGAAACGGAAGATGTACCGAAGTACAGCTACAGTGTTTCTCCAAACGGTACCGAATATACCGTAAGAATAATGAATATCGCCAATCCGAAGAAGAAATACGGCATGGCCACGATTACCAGCAGCAGTGTGCTTCAGTCGGTAAAGAGAGGCTCCGGGAATCAGGAGGTTTTTTACGTCTTCGGACTGAAGAAACCGGTGGTTCCGTCATTTAATTCATACAGAAATACCGGAAGCTCAGGTGCCAAGCTTATCATGGAGTTCCCGCATAATCAGACCGTGCCTGAGAGAAAGAAGGTCGTCACCATTGCTCCTGCCGTGAATGACGTCAGGAAGACCGGAACCGCGGCAAAGCCTGCTTCGGGTCAGTCCTCCATTGTCGTTGCCACCGGCGTCAAAACAGGTAAAAGGACGGATTCCGAAGAGCTTGAGGCCGCTCTTTTTGATACCCTGAACGAAGCAAGCGATAATGATGACCCAACTGAAAGTGTTGAGAAACGGCTGTCCAATCCTGAACCGCCTAAGCCTTCCGCCAATATCAGAAAGAATCAGAATACGTGCGTGGTGGTGATTGATCCCGGTCACGGAGGCAAGGACCCGGGAGCCATCGGTAAAAAGGGTACCTATGAAAAGAACGTGACGCTGGGCGTTTCAAAATATCTGCTTGAATACCTGAACGGCGACAAGACCCTGACCGGATATCTTACGAGATCAACCGATAAGTTCATCGCACTCGGTGACAGATCCAAGATTGCGCGTACCAGAAAGGCGGACATGCTGATTTCAATTCATGCCGACAGCGCCGCTAACAGTGAGGCCAACGGTGCATCCGTGCTGGTGCTTTCAAAGGATCGTGCCGACCGAGAGAATGACAAGATTACCGCAAAGGACCAGACGAAGCTTATCGGCGGGGCCGGTGATGCCATAAACCACATGTGCGGCGAGAACAAGTATCTCAAGGACTGCTCCTTCGTCGTGGATCTCGCCTCCAGCTCATCCATGAACTACGGCTTTGAGCTGGCAAACAAGCTGCTCGACCGTCTGAAGATGATTACGCGTCTGCATAAGAAGACTCCGATAAGCAGATCGCTTGCGGTGCTTAAGGCTCCTGACATTCCGTCACTTCTCATTGAAACCGGGTATCTTTCCAATGCGGACGAGGAGCGTCTTCTCGCAACCGATAAGTACAGACGCCGACTTGCCTACGGCATTTATCTCGGCATCAAGGATTTTGTTGAGGCGAATCCGAGCGTATGTCTGAACAATGCGGCTACCGTTTCATCCGGCAGCAGCGGACACGCTTCAGGTGCTGCGGCAACCAGAAACGTAACCATACACGTGGTGAGAAAGGGTGAGAATCTTTCGCTCATCGCCAAGAAGTACGGTGTAAGCGTGTCGTCCCTCATGAAGCTGAACGGTCTGAAGTCAGGCCGGGTGAATGCGGGGCAGAAACTCAGGATCAGATAATGACAATTAAGGTATTACCGCCCCAGGTCGCAAATCAGATTGCGGCCGGTGAAGTTGTTGAAAGACCGGCCGCCGTTGTCAAGGAACTCGTGGAGAACTGTCTTGACGCGGGAGCCACCAGAATTCTGGTGGAAATCGTAAACGGCGGAGCCAAAAAAATACTCATAAGGGATGACGGCTGCGGCATACCGCATGATGAACTGGCACTGGCGTTAAGACGTCATGCAACCTCGAAGCTTTCATCCATACAGGATCTTAACCGCCTCACCAGCATGGGATTCCGCGGTGAGGCCCTGGCATCCATTGCCGCAGTGACAAGACTTACCCTTACGTCCAAACCAAAGGAACAGGACATGGCTTACGCCGTTGAGGTGGAAGGCCTGTGTCAGGAGCCGAGAATTTCTCCGGCATCCCATCCCGACGGAACAACCATCGAGGCTCTGGATCTGTTTTTCAATACTCCCGCCCGCCGCCGTTTCCTTAAAAGCGAGAAAACCGAGTTTATGCAGATAGAGGAGGTTTTCAGGCGTATTGCGGTAAGCAGACCTGACGTGGCCTTTGTGCTGAAAAACAACGGAAAGGTGGTCTACGACCTTAAACCGGTAACCGGACAGAATGAAATCAGAAGACTTGAGAGTCTCCTGGGCCGGAGCGTAACTTCCGACATGAGTTTTTTTGAATGGTCAGACTGCTCACTGTCAATAAGGGGCTATGTGTCAGTCAGGGCTCAGAATAAGCCCGTGCAGTATTTTTTCGTAAACAGGCGCATTGTCAGGGACAAGGTTGTAATTCATGCCGTCAGGGAAGCCTATGAGGCCGTGTTCGGAGTGAAGGGGGATGTTTCATATATCTGCTTTCTGGACATGAATCCTGAGGATGTGGACATCAACGTGCATCCGCAGAAGTTTGAAGTAAGATTTCAGGAATCAAGAAGAGTTCATGATTTTATCCAGACATCAGTCATGAATGTTTTCAGAAACGCCGGCATGGTTCTTCCGGAAACCATGAGTGAGACCGCTTCGTCTCAGCAGAATCATCATTATGCGGGCGTAAAACCAGTCTCCTTTGACAGGGAGGCCGTTGCCGGTCTGTGGGCCGGATACGGGGCTTCTTCGGAGAATAAACCGGAAAACTCCGGTACGACGGCTCCTAAAAGCATCTTTTCGGAAATTGAAAGGAAGGATCTTTCGGAACTTCTGTCATCAGGAAATGATGAGAGAGCCGGTGCGGATAATGAAAAGAATGCGCTTAAGCCGGCAGCCGGCACGGGCCTGAACAAGGGATTGGAATCCTCAGACGTTTTCCGGTCCGCAAGTCATGACGCAGCCTCCGGAAAACCTGCTGCCGAATCAGCGGGAGCCCCCGCAGGAGATAACGGCTACGGCCGTCTCTTCAACCTTAACCGCGGAGCCGGTTCGGGCGCCCTGCGTCCTACTTTCTCGGGCGGCCATTCGGGAAAGGTTAAGTGGTCTGAAGATGCCATGAGCAAAATGTTCGGCACCGAACGTTCTTCCGCGGAAATGGAACTGCCCGTCAGTGAAAGCGCGGAAGTCAGCGGCCTTTCCGTATCAGCGCTGGCCACCGGACAGGGAGCCGGTGCGGCTGTTTCGGAGTCCCTTGGGTTTACCGGAACTGCTGAAACCGATGATGCCTCCATACCGGAACTGTCTGATCCGTGGATGAAGGATGAAATCAGTGAATATTCGCTCTACAGAACCGTCATGATTACCGATGACGGGCAGTGTGCGGTTATTTCCAACGGTTCGTCCCTCAAGATTGTCCGACTAAAGGTCCTTGCTGAAGCTCTTTTTACGGATGCGTTCGAGACGGACGGAAAACAGCTTCTCAGACCTGTCAATCTTCTGGTTCCCTTTGACTTCAGGGACGGGGGAATAACACAGAATAAGGCATCGGTTCTGCATGAGCTGGGATTCGTGCTGAGAACGTGTCAGTCAGGATTTACCGTTCTCGCGGTTCCTGCCGTTGTGAGAAAAATGAATCTTGCAGGGGTCATGGGGGAAATCGTTGCCGGAATTGATGAGGACACCGGAATCAGGGAGGCCGTAAGGATTCTTGCCGGAATCCTTTTTAAGGCCAGGGTTCCCGCCTCCTTCAGCTCCAAAATGACGGCAAGACTGGTGCAGAGCATTACCTATGAAAAGTATTTTGAAGAAAAATTAAGTACCGGTTTTGAAAATATAGATTTATCGGAACATATCAGTAATTTGTTAAAGAAATGAAGCCCAACGCAATCTCACTAATGGGGCCTACCGCCTCCGGAAAAACCAGCCTGGCCATAAAACTTGCCGGGGAACTCGACGGTGAAATAATAAGTGTCGATTCCGCACTCATATACAGGGGAATGGACATCGGTACCGCCAAGCCGACAATGGAGGAAAGGGCGGGGATTGTACATCACCTCATAGACATTATCGATCCTTCCGAAAGCTACAGCGTGGCAGCTTTCAGAAATGATGCCCTGAGACTCATAGACGATATAAACTCCCGCGGAAAGATGCCGATACTTGTCGGGGGAACCATGCTCTATTTCAAGGCGATAACCGAAGGTCTGTCTCCGCTTCCGAACAGTAATGCCGAGGTCAGGGCAAAGGTTAATGCCATTATCGCCGGGGAGGGACTTCCCGCACTCAGGGAACTGGTGCATGAGGTGGATCCGGAATCCTGGATGAGAATAAATGAAAATGACGCACAGCGACTCGGCAGAGCCTATGAGGTATATCTCCTGTGCGGACGCAGCATGACTGAAATAAACAGGGAACACGGTCAGTATGAGTGTCCGGTTAATCTTCAGGAGTTTGCGCTGCTGCCGGATCGGGAAAGAAAATATCTGAAGCCGCTGATTGCAAAGCGTTTTGACATGATGCTCGAAAACGGCTTTGAGGCTGAGGTCAGGGCACTTTACGAACGCGGTGATCTGAGTCCGGAACTTCCTTCAATACGTTCCGTGGGGTACAGACAGATGTGGATGTACCTTGAAGGCGAGGTTGATTATGAAAAAATGCGTGAGCTTTCGGTAATAGCCACCTGTCAGCTGGCAAAGAGACAGATGACGTGGCTCAGAGGCTGGAAAAGCTCCGTTGAGTTTCTGGATCTTCTGGCTCCGGACAATCTGAGCCGTATTATGTCGGTACTGAAGAACCGGTTCTGACATTATGCGGAAAGAAACGTATAGTAAGTAAATATATTATCGCCTGTATATAAATACAATAAATAAATCTTATTTAAAAATTTGATTTTTGCTGATTTTTTATAAAGGTAATACCGGATGTTCCTACTGAAATTTTAATGGAACTTCAAATATTTATCAAAAAAATAGTGATGTGTATCAATATTTGCAAAACTGCGTTTCACATGATAAATTTATTATGATATTTCTATATATCGCAATATCGCGTTTAGTTTTTTTGCATGCTGGATTATACACATTATAACCATTATTACAAATAATCTAAAAAAATAATAACAAATATATAATAACAATAATATAAGGAATGCATTATGTCCAAAGGACAATCTTTACAGGATCCGTTTTTAAATGCCTTACGCAAGGAAAGAATCCCTGTTTCAATCTATTTAGTTAACGGAATAAAGCTTCAGGGTCAGGTTGAATCATTTGACCAGTTTGTGATTTTACTTAAAAACAATGTGTGTCAGATGGTGTATAAGCACGCCGTTTCAACAATTGTTCCCGCAAGAGCCATTGCAAATCTTAATACCACAGAGTCTGAAAAGGCAGAGTAGGATATAACCTCAAGTTATATACGATAGGTATCGGATTTGTTTGATTTTGATGAAAGATATAAGGGCGGTGAACGCGCCGTCCTTGTTAATGTTGATTTTGTCCAGGAAAACAGCTGTGAGGATCTCAATGAGCTGAAGCTTCTGGCAAAATCGGCAGGGGCTGTGGTTGTCGGAATTTTATCATGCAACCGCAAGATCCCCGATCCGCGTTTCTTTATAGGCAGCGGCAAGGTAGAGGAACTGCTTACGCTTGTTTCCGAATCCGAAGCCGAAACCGTAATCTTCAACCATGAACTCTCTCCGTCACAGGAACGAAATCTCGAAAAGGAATTAAAGTGCAAGGTTATCACCAGAACGGCACTTATTCTTGACATCTTTGCCCAGAGGGCCCGTACCAGGGAAGGTAAGCTGCAGGTGGAGCTGGCTCAGCTCAGGTATCTTCAGACCAGACTTGTCCGCGGGTGGACCCATCTGGAACGCCAGAAGGGCGGTATAGGCATGCGCGGAGGTCCGGGTGAAACCCAGCTTGAAAGTGACCGTCGTCTGCTTCGCGAGAGAATTACGGCCTTAAAGGCTGATCTCGATCTGGTGGAGCGCCGCCGTACTCAGAGCGGCAGGGCCCGAGTTCACAACAATGTTCCCGTGGTTTCCTTTGTGGGATATACCAATGCCGGCAAGTCCACTCTCTTTAATCTTCTGACTGATTCCGAAGTGTATGCGGCCGATCAGCTGTTCGCCACTCTTGATCCTACGCTGAGATCCGTTGAGATGCCTCACATAGGAAAGATTATTCTGGCGGATACCGTGGGATTCATAAGACATCTGCCTCATGATCTTGTTGCGGCCTTCAAGTCCACACTGAGTGAGACCAGGGATGCCGATCTTCAGCTTCATGTCATAGATTTCAGTGACGAAAGGGTAAAAGACAATATCGAATCGGTGCGCAGCGTTCTTGAACAGATTGAGGCGGACGATGTTCCGCAGCTGCGTGTCTACAATAAGATTGACCGTCTCGATAAGGTGAAACCCGGTATTGTATACAATGAGCACGGCAGACCGGAGGCCGTTTACATAAGTGCGGCCAGAAATGTCGGTATTGATTTTCTCTACAAGGCCATAGCCGAATTACTGGGTAATGACCTTATTGAAATTGTGGTAAAATTGCCCGGAACCGAAGGCGGTTTGCGTAACAGACTGTACCAGATGGGAGCAGTCAGCGGTGAGACCTATTCGCAGACCGGAGAGATGATACTGACGGTAAAACATCAGCGTGTTGAACTGGCTCAGCTCAACAGTCGCAGTAACGGAGCTCTGGAAAGGTACTGCGTTAAGCCTAAGAATTTTACCTTCAAGGTGCCGGAATTCTAATCTTAGATTTTTAATTTGTTGATTTGGAGGAATAAATGGCCTGGAATGAGCCTAATAATAATGATCCTTGGAAGCAACAGCAGAAACGTAACAATTCCAACGATTTGGCAAAGAAGGTCAATGAATTTTTTGAAAAAGGTTCATCACTGACCTGGATTGTTTTTGCGGTTGCCGTTCTGGTCGTTATTCTGTTAAATAACTTCTATACCGTAAAGGAAGCCGAACAGGCTGTTGTTCTGCGTCTCGGAAAATTCAGCCACATCGAAATGCCCGGACTGCACTGGAAAATACCGGGAATAGACAGGGTTACGAACGTGGACGTGAAAATCGTTCAGTCAACCCAGTCCTCCGGTTCAATGCTGACTGAGGACGAGAATGTGGTTAACGTTGAAATGAAGGTTCAGTACAGAATCAGTGATCCGAAGGCGTATCTCTACAACATGGTGGATCCTGATCTGAGTCTTGCTCAGGCTACCGACAGTGCCCTGCGCTACGTAATCGGTCATACCAAAATGGATGACGTGCTGACAAACGGACGTGAAAAGGTCCGTCAGTCCACCCGTGAGCTGCTGGAGTCCATTATTTCCCAGTATGACATGGGTATAACCATAGTGGATGTCAACTTCCTGCCGGCCCGTGCTCCGGAGCAGGTTAAGGCTGCCTTTGACGACGCGATTGCCGCTCAGGAAGACGAGCAGCGCTTCAAGAGAGAGGCTGAAGCCTATAAGAACGAGGTTGTTCCGAAGGCTGAAGGTCAGGCAAAAAGAATTCTTGAGGAAGCCGAAGGTTACAGCCGTAAGGTTGTCGCCCAGGCCGAGGGTGACGTGGCACGTTTTGAAAAGATTCTCCCTGAATATCAGGCCGCTCCGCAGATTACCAAGCGCAGAATTTTCCTGGAAACCATGGAAAAGGTGTACGGCAGCAGTGCCAAGGTGATTATCGGGGCTGATAAGAATTCAGGAGGCCCTCTGATGTACATGCCTCTGGACAAGCTTATTGATTCAGTCGGTGAACAGAAGAACAGCGGAGGAAAGAAGTAAATGAAAAACCTTAATACGATAATCATTGGTCTTCTTGTTCTGGCCGTTCTTGCCTATCAGTCCATTTTCGTGGTTCCTGAGGGACAGAAGGCTCTGCTCACCCGCTTTGCCAAGGTTGTCAGAAACGGTGACGGTGCGGTAAGTCTTTATGAACCGGGTGCCGGATTAAAGATTCCTTTTGTGGACAAGGTTATGTACCTTGATGCCAGAATCCAGACTCTGAACTCAACCGCGGACAGATTCGTGACATCTGAAAAGAAGGATCTCATCATTGATTCCTACGTAAAGTGGAAGATTACGGATTTTGAAAAGTTCTACACCGCAAACCAGGGCAGCTTCCTTATAGCGGAGGACAGACTGAGGGATAAAATCACCACCAGTCTGAGAAGTCAGATTGCTCTTCTTAACATCAGGGAGATTGTTGCCGGAAAAAGCAGTAATGAAGAGGAACAGACTGAGACCGGCGGTTCTTCCAAGCGCGAACAGATTATGCAGAACACCCTGACCATAACCGGTCCGGGTGCTGAAAAGGATCTCGGTATCAAGATCGTGGACGTGCGCATAATGAAGATTGAACTTCCAAGCGAGGTTTCCAGTTCAATATATCAGCGTATGCGTGCCGAACGTGAGGCCGTGGCCAGACTGCACAGATCCCAGGGACGTCAGGAAGCTGAAGCCATCAGGGCAAAGGCTGACAGACTTGCGGTGGTTAAGATTGCCGAAGCCGAACGTCAGGCCGAAATCATTCGCGGTACCGGTGATGCCTCAGCCACCAAAATCTACGCCGATGCATACTCAAGAAATCCTGAATTCTTTGATTTCCTGAGAAGCATGGATGCATACAGCAACAGCATGACAAACGGCGGTAACGTAATCGTCACCGACAGTAAGAATGAGTTCCTGAAGTATTTCAGGTAATCCGCTGATTCAGAGCGTAACCTAAGAAGGCCCGTCATAAATCATGACTGGCCTTTCCTTTTTTGTGAAAAGGAAGCGGGACGGGAAACTGTAACGGATCCTGAACGTTGTAATTTAAAATTTATGCCGATGCGATCTTTTACCGGGTTTAATTTGTGACTGATTTATGATAGAATTCATTGTTTGTTTTTAATCATGATTGTGAATCTGACGTCACCGCCGGCTTCGTGCGGGCCGTAACGGCTGATTCGGAATCTTTTGTTAACCAGATAGAAGTGTTATAAATTAGTATGGCTCATAACGTTGTTGTCTTAGGCACCCAGTGGGGTGATGAAGGTAAGGGTAAAATTGTTGATCTGCTAACTGATGAAGCGGATTACGTTGTTAGATATCAGGGCGGTCATAATGCCGGTCATACTCTGGTAGTTGATGGCAAAAAGCAGGTTTTACGTCTTATTCCTTCCGGTATTTTACGTCAGAACTGTACCTGCGTTGTAGGTAACGGTGTTGTGGTTTCCCCGGAAGCTCTTTTAGGTGAAATCAGAGAACTTGAAGAAAAAGGCGTTGAAGTAAGATCACGTATGGTAATCAGCCCTGCATGTCCTTTAATTCTTCCTTATCATCAGGCAATTGACCGTGCCCGTGAAGCCAAGCTCGGTAAGAAGGCTATAGGTACCACCGGCAGAGGTATCGGTCCTACCTATGAGGATAAGGCAGCCCGTCGCGGTTTAAGAGTAGGTGACATGTTTAACATGGAAGATTTTGCCGAAAAGCTTGAAACCGTAATGGAATACCACAACTTCTGTCTGACCAAGTACTATAACGTTGAACCTATTTCCTATGAGAAGGTCCTTGAAGACTGCAGAAATTACGCCAAGGAAATTCTTCCTATGGTTCAGGACGTAACCTCTCTGCTGGCAAAGGCAAGGGAAGCCGGTAAGAAGATTATGTTCGAAGGTGCTCAGGGTACATTCCTTGACATCGACCAGGGTACCTATCCTTACGTTACCTCTTCAAATACCGTAGCCGGCGGCGTAAGCACCGGTTCAGGCTTCGGTCCTAGAAACATTGAATACGTAATCGGTATCGTTAAGGCATACACCACCCGTGTAGGCGGTGGTCCGTTCCCTACCGAATTACTGGACGAAACCGGTGAATATCTGTGCACCAAGGGTGCCGAATTCGGTTCCGTAACCGGTCGTCGCCGCCGTTGCGGCTGGTTTGACGGCGTGGCAATGCGCAGATCAAATCAGATTAACTCCTTAAGCGGTCTCTGTCTGACCAAGCTGGATGTTCTCGACGGTCTTGATGAAGTTAAGCTTTGCGTGGCATACAAGAAGAGCAACGGCGAAGTTATCGACTATTCTCCGCTTGCCGCTGATGATTACGAAGGTCTGGAACCTGTTTATGAGACCATGCCTGGCTGGAAGGAATCAACCTTCGGTTTAAAGAAGTTCGAAGACCTTCCTGAGAATGCCAAGAACTATATCAAGCGTCTTGAAGAAATTTCAGGTGTAAGGGTTGACGTTATCTCAACCGGTCCTGACCGTGAAGAAACCATCGTGCTTCGTCATCCTTTTGCTGACTGATAGCGGTTCGGTTCAGATATAAAATTCTGAGTACTGAGAGTCTGATGCGTGAGCGTTAGACTCTTTTTTTATGTTTGGGTGGTGTTCACATTTTTATTATTGTTATGTAATAAAAATGTGATGTATTTACATAATTTGCAAAATTTTAAATATATTATTACAATTATGTAATAAAATCAAAAATACCTTTTTGTATAATTTTTGATAATGTTCCGGTGTCGGAGCGTTTAGATAATAATAAAAAAGAAATACCGATAATAAATAAAAAAATAAGTATCTGGTCTGTATTTTATCCTGCCTAAGCTCAAAGCATGCAAATCCTAAGTCTGACAGGATGTTCTGAATTATCAGAAGATTACGAGTGTACAGACGAGGGGTTTTTATGCATCCTAAGAATATACTGATTGTCGATGACGACAAGAATAATGTGCTGGTTCTGGCGGATTTTTTAAAAGGCTTCAGACTGATGGAAGCCACAACCATGAGGGAGACCATGCAGGTCGCATCCCTGTGTCTGTTTGAGCTGATTATCATAAACATGCAGACCAAAGGTCTCGATACAATATATCTTATAGAATCCCTTAAAAGATTACCTTTAACCCAGTCCATTCCGGTGGTGGTTCTCAGTGACGGTGTTAATTCCGCACTTGAAGACCGTGCGTTTGAACTTGGAGTGGATGATTTCATAAACCTGAAGTCATCAGTTTCCACCATCAGTTCCAGAATACTCAGAGTCGTTGACTATCAGCACTGTCTCAGGGAGATTGCTCTCAAGGATGAGATGGCTGAAGAAAAAATCGAGCAGATGCAGAAGAAAATAATTGAGTCATTTGCATCAATTATCGAAGGTCGTGACTATTCCACCGGCAGTCATATCAAGAGAACGGCATCCTATGTTGAAATCGTCATCAGAGGTCTTCTTGATGCCGGATATTATCTTGACGAGCTTACCGATGACTTCTGTCAGGCATGCGTAACCGCAGCTCCGCTTCATGATATCGGTAAAATTACCGTGTCTGATACAATTCTGTGCAAACCGGGCAGGCTTACCCTGGATGAATTTGTGATTATGCAGACCCATGCTCAGGTTGGCGGTAAGATGATAGCGGAAACTCTTTCCGGAATGGAGAGTACCCTGATTCTTTCAACTGCCGTCGACATGGCTACGTATCACCACGAAAAGTGGAACGGTACCGGGTATCCGTATAACCTCAGGGAAGAGGAAATCCCTCTCTGTGCCAGAATTATGGCAATAGCGGACGTGTTTGATGCGCTTGTGTCAAAGAGATGCTACAAGGATGCGATGAGTTACCGTACTGCCTTTGAAATCATCAGGGATGAGGCAGGAAGACATTTTGACCCTAAGATTGTTGAGGTTTTCATGAACCTTAAGAATGAGATAATCAGCGCATCCGAAAATCTGGTGGCAGAGGCTGCCTGATTTATTTCCGTTAAATATCAGTACTTGCGTCTGTATGAGGCGTATGCCAGTTCCCTCAGAGCCTGCATGTAGTCTGATTCACTGAATACGGCTATGGCGTCTATTGCTTCGCCGATGAGTCTTTCGGCGACTTTGTCGCAGGAGGCGATTGCATCGGTATCGGAAATGATCTGCAGAATCCGTTCCACGCATCCGCCGTTAATGGCTTCATAAATGGTTTCGCGACTTATACCCCTGTCATTGTTCAGTGCATAGATTAGCGGCAGGGTTATTTTCTTTTCATCCATGTCCTTACCCACAACCTTGCCGAGGACTTTGCTGTCTGAGGTATAGTCCAGAATGTCATCAGCTATCTGGAAGGCGTAGCCGATGTTGCGTCCGTACTTTGCCAGAGCTTCAATCTCTGTGTCCGTGCGGTTAAGAATGAGTCCCGGAATTTTGGTGGTGATTTCAAACAGAACCGCCGTTTTGGAATATATGGTCTTGAAATAGCTGGCTTCGGTAATCTCCAGATTGGCGGTGTTGGTCATCTGGGTGAGTTCTCCCTGTACCAGGGTTGTCAGGGCGTCTGAAAAAACTCTGCTGATGCGGGCATCGGTTGCTTTGATGGTGGCATTGTAGGCCTTGGTAAACAGGTAATCGCCGCCAAGTACCGCTACCTTATTGCCGTAGGCGCTGTTGACGCTGGGAATGCCTCGTCTCATCAGACCCTCGTCGATTACGTCGTCATGCATCAGGGTGGCAGTATGCAGAATTTCCACGGCTGCGGCCATGGAAAGAATGTCTTCGTTGTGTACCGCGTCCGGTGATATCAGTCCGGTTATCAGTGCCATGAGTCGCGGACGGATGCGCTTGCCACCGGCAGTGATGAGGTGGAAGCATGCCTGATTCAGAAGCTCAACAGGTGACTTGATCTGTTCCATTATCAGTCTGTCTATTTCCTTGACGGGTTCATCAGTCAGTTTCATAAACAAAGATTCAGACATATCAATCACCTAATTACTTCAGTTTCCACGTAACGCCGGTCCTAGTGAAAAGACTAGCGCTGAGATATTATATTACATTTGGCCTATAATTTAAATTTACGAAGTGAATGATTTTGTCGGCGTGAAAGGTGTTTTTCCGCCGGCGCCGGCATTATGAGGGAACGGACTGAAGCTGAAAGAATATGAGGTGTACCTGAATACCTTGGTGTGTAAATTTCAGACAGGTGACTTTAAATTTTTTTTGATTATATTCAAATTTTACCTTGCATAAGAAGTGAGTAATCTGTATAATGCACGCCATTATCATTTTAAGATTTTTATGTATCCGGCTCAGCTGGATACTTTTAAGAGGAATATATAATGTACGCAGTTATTTCAACTAGCGGCAAGCAGTACCAGGTAGCTGTTGACGATGTATTAGAAGTTGATTTAGACGCTTCTAAGAACGTTGGCGATTCTGTAGATTTCGATAAGGTACTCATGGTTGCCGATGGAGACAACGTAAAGGTTGGTGCTCCATATGTAGAAGGTGGTAAGGTAGTTGCTGAAGTAATTAAGTCTGTTGGTGGCGAAAAGGTAAGTATTACCAAGTTCCGTCGTCGTAAGCATCATCAGAAGGTTACCGGTCACCGTCAGTGGTACACTCAGGTTAAAATTACCGGTATTAATGCATAAGGAGTAGACAATGGCTCATAAGAAAGCTGGTGGTAGTACACATAACGGT
>JAEEGL011613643.1_pt1 | contig 29259 bp, 20 predicted proteins | sample 9134231 | NCBI WGS metagenome assembly JAEEGL01 (sample SAMN16246548, study PRJNA631951) | gut metagenome | biome: gut microbiome; feature: rumen; material: fiber-attached | host: Bos | place: Iran: Karaj | collected 2018-10 | reverse complement strand
TGCAGGCCTCGTGTTTGCGCTCCAGCACGGGCTCGATGTTGACCCAGTGGGTGGGGTGGAACATCTGGCTCTGTGTGCCCGACATCGCCTCAAAGTAGAAGAGCTTGAAACGGCGGTCAAGCCGTCGCCAGGCATCCATGACGAGGATGCCGCAGCAGGCCTGGTCGCGGTGGCCGTCCGGTGGCCAGTGGGGCATCACAATGTCGGGGTTCGCGCCGGCGATGAGCTCGCGCATCTCCTTGTAGCGCTCCAGGTTCACCTCGGTGTTGCCGTCCACCTGGCTCATGAAGATGTGGCGTGCCCCGGTCACCTTGCAGGCGTTCTCGCTCTCCACCACGCGGATGGCGGCAGCCTCGCTGTGGCTCTTGCCCGCGATGCCAGCCTCGCCGCGTGTGAGATAGACGCACACCACCTCGTGGCCCGCCTCGGTAAACAGGCACATCGTGCCGCCGCAGCAGGTCTCGGGGTCATCGGGGTGGGCTCCGATGGCGAGCACCTTGAGCCGCTTGCGCGGCGTGGTGGCATTACTGCTGTTTGCTTGGGCGCTCATGCCCAGGGGGAGGCCCAGCACCGTGGCTCCTACGGCAGCAGCCCCGGTCTTCTTGATCATTTCTCGTCGGTTCATAGTGATAGGGATATTAAGTTGTCACAAATGTATCTCTTTTTTGTCAATTGCACAATGCTTGACCTGATTTATTTGTCGTTTTTGATGATGATCGGTGTTGCCCACATTAGGTGCAACCCACTGTTATCTAGCTTCACCCCACGCCAAGTCGCTAAGAATAATAGTATTCATGGTTATTGGTGGACATGGATATTCATGTTTAATCATTTTTTTGTCGACGGTTTAGCATGAATGGTTATCAGAGGTGATAAAAATGTTAAAAAATGGAGAATTTATTTTTTTTATTTGATTATTGATTATTTTTATGATTTGCAGATTTCGTCCTATGACATTTTGGCGTCAACTACCTCGCCTTCGGTAGGTGTCCCCACCAGCAGAAGGTATCGGATGAAAGTGGCGAACCTAGGTGCCCTTTCATCGGGATCATAACCAAATTGTTCATAACCAACTAGTCGTAACCGAATTAATGATAACCGAATCATTTTATATTGTTTAATTAATTAATCGCATGAAAAAGTTACTACTAATGCTAATGATGCTCGTCTTGTCCATTCCGATATGGGCGAGCGAGCACACGGTGGTCATCAACCGTGGAGAAGTGCTAGAGCAAGGCAATGTGTCTGGCGTCCTAGCCTATTATTGCGTCAAGGACGGCATCATGATGACGTTTACCGATGGCCTTGACAATGAGAATTATCTCGTGGAGCGCCGTAATCTGACCTTTGAGGTCCGTTCGGCGAACTACATCATCAAGAAGATTGTGATGCACTGCGTGGATAACGTCCTTGAAGGGGATCCCAACTTCTACTGGGGGCCCACGACAATCAGTGTCGTCAACAATTTCACTTACCCGGGACAGTTAGGTAATTACTACATCACCAACAACGGCTACGACGGTGTGTGGGAGGGCCAGACCATGGCACTCCAGTTCACCAGATGTGAATCCTGCATCGGCCGAGATCAAGAGCATCCGCTACTACAACTTGATGGGCCAGGAGAGCACGTCGCCGTTTGAGGGTGTCAACATCATGGTTACCACTTACAAGGATGGCCACATCAGGTCGACCAAGTTCATGAAGTAACCCCCCTCTGACGCCTGTCGTCACTTGATGAATAAGAGTCGCGCGACCCGCAATCAGGGGCCGCGCGACTTTTAATAATGCTGTCGTCAAGTGTTGTTGACTTAGAAGGTGCCGTTCAGCAGGAAGCCGATGAGAGCAGTCACATCCTGGATGTTGATAATGGTGTTGCCGTCAACGTCGGCATTGGCAAGATTGACGCCCTCGGTAGTTCCGTTCAACAGATAGTTGATGAGTACCGTTACGTCTTGGATGTTCCTGGCTGTGTCGCCGTTCACGTCACCGGGCAGAACTTCGGGAGCCTCGGGGAAGATGATGGTGTGGAACGAGGTGCCCTTGATCTTGGTTTCTGTACCGGCGGTGTAGTAGTAGGCGTTGGCAAAGTATTTCCAGCCGTTGACAACGTTGTCAAAGTCTGCCTGCACAGTCTTGGTCTCGCCCGGTTCCAGAACGATGGGCATGCTCATACCTTGTACCGAGGTACCGCTGTTGCCTGTCGTGTGCTTGTAGAGCTTGAAGGAGAGATCCTCGTTGTAGGTCTCGGTGCCGTTGTTGGTGACGGTGAGCTCTACGCTGAACTTGTCGCTGGTGACGATCTTGTTGGTGGCATCGGTGACATTCAGCACCTTCAGCGTGCCGCTCAGTGAAGCTTCGGGCATCGGGTTGACGGTTATCGTGCGGGTGGCGATGGGGGCACTACCGTCATCATTCCAGGACCAGGTGAGGGTGTAATCACCGGCTGCTGTCGGCATGAAGCGGAAGGGGATGTCGGCGGTCTCGCCCTTGCTGATGCTTACATAGGCTGCTGCAACAAAGGTATTGTTGGCAAACATGTAGAGCAGATTGTTGTAAGAATCGCCATTGTTGGTGATGTTCATATTGATGTCAATGGGACGGCCATTGTGCATCATGCCTTCCATGGTGATGTCGTTGACGGTGTAGTCGCGCTCTGCTGCTGAGCCATAGCCCTTGATGGTGCACTCGTTGCCGTTGATGGTGACCTCAAAGTAGTTCTTGTCGGCACCGACACAAGGACGCCAGTTATCCAGGCCATACTCGCTGCACATGGGTAGGATGCGATAGGTACCGCTGGTCATGCCTTCGCCGAAGCTCACAACCTTTTCGGTGAGTGTGAAATAGTTTCCAGGCTTTACACCAGTGGTATAAGAGCTATACAGGCGCTCCATGAAGTTGTTATTCTCATCGAACAGACCCCAACCGAATCGGGCTGCAATCACCTGGGACGTATAGTTGCGGAAGCGTCCCGTGATAGTTGCTCTGAAGTCAAAGTTGGTGGCCTCGCGCGTTGTGGAAGCGCTGTTCAAGGCAACATCCGAAACCGTCATGGCAAAAATGTTTTCTCCCTCTCCAGGCTCAATGCCCACGACGGCGGCCTGAGACAAAACGTAGCCGTAAACTCCGCTGGCACTGCCCGTACCCTGCAGGTCGGGGTTGAGCACGTTGAGCAGGAAGTAGCCGTTGCTCTGGCCGTTCCAGCCCCAGTTGAAGTGGTACAGACCCTCACCATTATAGCCATCGCAGATGAAGGCGTGACCGCCTGTCTTCTTGCTGCCGCTATAGATCACGGGGCGTCCTGCTGCCAACTCATTGTAGATGATGTCGGCCCACTCCTGGGCGGTGTAGTTGCTGCGATACAAGGCGTGAGCGCTGGCCTTGTAACCGAAGTAGGTGGACAGGAAGAAGGGCGAACGGGTGGTGGTGGCACCTGACGAACCGTCCTTGAAGTCCATCTCGGCTGCCTGGGCGGCATATTGGGTCAGTGTGGCGGCGGCCAGACCCTCGACGCTCAAGGTGTCGCTGGTGAGGTAGCCGTCCTGCATAGCCTCCCAGTTAAAGGCAACGGGTTCAAGCGCTGGCATGACGATGCCCAGACTCGATGTGGTGTACTCGGGGATGGTCATGGTGGGCTGTGCCGGCCATTTCCAGTAATACATCACCTGAGCCAGTGCTGTTGCAACACAACCGGCCACGGCACGAGAGCCGTTGATAAAAGGCAACAAATGGTTGTAAGGACCCTTCTGCGACCAGGTGCAGGTCAGCAGCGGGCTGATGGCGGGACCGGCTGTCAGTTGGGGGGCAGCCATGTTGCCCTGGTCGAGAGCCTCGATCTGCTCGGCATAGCTATCAAGCAGCTCCTGCAGGGCCTCGGGAACCTCCTGGGCATTAAAGGAGCCCTTGTCACTGTAACCCAGAATGGCAGGTGCGCGGTCATCACCGGCAACGATGACATAGCCGTTGCGCTCGGCGTTAAACACATAGTAGGCAGCCTTGGTGCTTGTAGCGGGGGCGTTAAACTTGCCCTGCTTTTTAACCAACTGCAGATTGGTGGACTGCATTTTGTGACTTGCCATGAAGTTCTCGGCAATGCTTCGTGCCTGACTATCACTGATAGTCTCGGCCCATGCGGTGCCGCAGGCCATTGCCAGAGACACCGTTAACAATAAAGTGAAAATCTTGTTCATTGGAGATTAATAGTTAAGATAATAATACTGTTTTCACGGCAAAGGTAACTTTTTTTGGTGGAATTATTGCTACCTGAGGTTGAAAAAATGCTGTATAAGTATCAATTAATACGTCATGAACAACAAAAGGAGCTGGAACAACTTTAGAATATACAATTCAAGTTGCTCCAGCTGACGTGTGATTGCAGCCTATGCCGTTTGATAAATCTGCCGTGTGATCATGGGCGGCACAGGAGTAGCAGCGTGCGGGCTCGGTGCAAGCGCCATGCCGTGCCATAGATGCTGTCCTCGTCGCCGTAGAGCGACATCAGCGTGTAGTTGGCGAGTGCGCTGACCATCGCGTTCTTCAGCTCGCTGCCAAGCGACAGCAAGGGGCGCTTGTCGAGGGCCAGTCCCAGTACGATATTCTGGCTATCGATGTTGAAGTTGATGTTCTGGCTCACGATGTAGCCGCTCATGCGTGCCAGCAGGTCATCAAGACCCTCGCGCACGCGCCGGTCAACGATGGGTTCATTACTGCGGTTCACGCCCCAGGCGGTGGCGTTCTCGGCGGGGTGCCAGGTCCCCTCGGTGTAAATGGCTTGCTGGATTTCATCCAGGTTGATAACAATGTCAATGCGGTATTTCATGGTTTTTAGTTTTTTAGTTTTTAGTCGCTAGTCTTTAGTCGTTAGTTTTTAGTCACTGGTCACTTATTCCAGATGATATTGAATTCCTCACTCCTAACTTCTCACTTCTAACTCCTAACTCCTAGCTCCTGATGGCGTGGGGGCGGGCCTGGGGGCAGATCTTGGTCAACGCGGTGGCGGGAGTGATAAAGAAGCGCGAGGCACGGCAGTGTTCCAGTACATGGTCGACGGCATCCTCGATGCTGATGCCGCGCTCTTGCAGGGTAGCAACTTGCCGAGCGATCTCGAACCACATTTGCTGGCGCAGGCGGCGCTTGGCAAGGCCCATTTCCTCGCTGGTGCGGAAGGTGCGGGCATTCCCTGCCTTCTTCTGCTCGGCATTCAGCAGGTGGCACACGCAGCGGTAGGCGCGTTCGTGGTCCACGTGGTAGTGGGGGTGTCCGTTGGCGATGGTAAACTCCACAGCGGCTCGGCGTGCCTTGCACATCGGTAGCCCCTGTTCGATCAGGGCATCTAGGGTGGGGTGGTAGAGCTCCAGGAACTCCTTGTCGCGCTGCTGGCACAGCTCGCGCTTTCTGATTTCTGATTGCATGTCTTTCATGGTAAAAAGTGTGCTTAAATGGTAAAACAATAATTTTGACGTTGCAAAAATACAACATTGTTGGTGTTTTGTCAATACTTTTGACTGATTTTTTTCAAAAAACAATCAACAACAACAGCAATAAGCCATGACCACGGTTACCGTCGGGCTTTGATCTTCTCACGCGCGCATGCGTTGTTGTTGGGGGAGAATAATATTTTTTCTTGTTTTTATTTTTTCTTCTATAGGGGGTTGTAGGGGGAAATCTTCTTTTTTGTTTTTATTCTTTTTAGGGGTTTTGTATTGGTTTTGGTTTTTGCCGTTTTTGGGCTTTTCGGTTTTTCTTGGTTTTTTCGGTTTTTTGCAGTTATTGAAAACTTGTTGTACCTTTGCCGCCACATATTATAATAAGTAGAATCAGATTATGAAACATATCTTGTTGACTTTACTGGCTGTTATGGCAACATTGACAGTGGCAGCCCAGTCCAACCGTTTTTACATCAAGGACTTTGAACTCGATAGGGATTCTGTCATCAGTGTGCCGGTAATGCTCGCCAACGAGACAGCGATGCGAGGCTTCCAGTTCGACATGTCATTGCCCGAAGGCTTGGCGCTGGATGATCCCGACCTGACCAAGTACAGCAAGGGTTTCGATATGCATTTGGTGTGCCGTGCGTTGCCGGCAGGTGGCTATATCGTATTCGTTTTTCCAAGGAGTGCCACATGTTACCCACCAGCTACAGCGGCAGTAGTGACGTTAACCTTCAGCGCCAGTTCCGATTTCAAGGGGGGCGATGTGATCATCAGCGAGTGTAAAGGCTCCACCATGGACAACAAGAGCTTCACGCTCGATGGCGACACGACTCGCGTGACCGTCCCCGCCAGCTCCCTCATCGGCATCCCCATGGACCAGACCCAAGATAAAGGCATATTCTATTAGACCCTATCGTGTGGATTGTACGATCTGGTGCGATGGGCGGCAAGTAGTGGCTGGGGCTGTTAAGGCGGGCGGTAGAATGTCGCGGACGCTGTGCCGAGAGCTTTAAATGGATTAATTACCTTCTCTTTTTAACATAGTTCATCAAAAAGCCTTTTTAAATCAATAATGAGTAAGGAAAAATTATTGAAAGACAAGAGCAGAAGCCGCTATCTGTGCTTTCTCTTGTTGGTTATCAGTGCGCTGTTTCATGTCGTTGAGGTTGAAGCGACTACCTATGTCACTTTTAATGACGGTCGTCTCTATGTGTTCCCGGACACCTGTTTACAGACGATGACAGAAGAGGCAGGACGGATTTCCTTTGTCGCTCATGATGGGACAGTTTACTCCTATCCAATAGAGACGATAGCATCCGTTGATGAGCAACTCAGCAAGGAATTGCCCACGTTTTCATACTTCAGGTTCAACAACAAGTACAATTATCAATTGTTCTCGGATGCTGTCGGAATAATTACCGATGATGTGGTCAACGTGACTGTTGCCGGCATCGGCAAGAGGCTCACGTCATCGTTCATGTTGTCTGATGAGAATGCTCGTGCCTATGTTGACGGCAAGGAGCAGGAGAGTAAGGTGAGTCGCTTGCGTTTTGACAACAGCCGCACTTATGTCGTCGGTTATCCTGGTGATTTGATTCTTTCTCGTCAGGCGTCAGGTGAATATGCGATGTTGCCTTTTGGCAGGACATATACCATTCATGTGGATTTTCTGACCGACCACAGTACTTCTGTTCCTCGTATTGACATTAACACCGTGGGCGGCGTGAACATCACTAGCAAAACAGAGTATGTCGATGCTGAGATTGTCATTGATGGCGCTGGGGTATATCCGTCAATGACCGACTCGGTAAAGATCAGAGGCCGCGGGAATGCCTCATGGTCGTCCAATCCTGATGCAAAAAATCCGTACCGCCTGAAATTTGCAAAGAAAGTAAGGCCTTTGGGCCTTTCTAAAGGTATGAACTGGGTATTGTTGGCAAACAAGATAAAGGGGTCAATGTTGACTAATGCCATTGGTATGAAAGCCGCGAGTTTAATTGGTACGGTTGCTGTCAATGACATGATCCCGGTTGATTTATACGTCAATGGGACCTATAAAGGCAGCTACAATTTTACCGAGAAGGTGGGTTTCTCGAATAACAGTATAGACTTAGAAGATGAAACGGCTGCTGTTTTGCTTGAACTGGACGTATATTATGATGAAGCAGATACTCAAAAGTTCAAGACATCGATGAATAGCATCCCTGTCAACATCAAGCATCCCAATTTTGAAGAAGACAGCACTGTGCTCACGATGAACATGATTCAGAATCGGTTTAATCAATTTGTGGTAAGCGTCCTGTTTGGTAGTGATTTCTCTAAACAAGCAGATATAGATTGTTTGGCCCGTTATCTAATGCTTAATGATCTGATTCTGAATACCGAGATCATTCATCCCAAAAGCCTGTTCTGCTTTAATGCTAATCTCTTGGAAGACAGCAGTAAATTCTGTTTTGGACCAGTTTGGGATCTAGACTGGGCTTATGGTTACAATACATCCAATGCCACCTATTTTGGCTATAATGCAACAGCCGATTTATACCTTGCGCCTCTTGATCAACAGTACTTTATCAGGCGGCTGCGTTATGGGTCTGATACTGGTGAGCACTTGTTCGGGCTGTGGAAAGATTTCATGGGTGACAAGCTGGACGAGTTGTGTGAGTTCTGTCAGGACTATTATCAATATGTTGCACCGTCTTTCGCCAAGAATAAGGCGGCAGGTCTTGATAACACCAATTACGCTGCGCAGTCGGTCAAGGCTGCCAATTGGCTACGGCAGCGCGCCAATTTTATATTTGACAAGCTGAAGGCGGAGTATGTGCTCGCTGGAGATGTGGATGGTGACGGTGAACTAAATATTGATGATGTTGCGTTGTTGATCAGTTATCTGCTGTCAGCCAATGGCGAAATGGTTAACATGGATAATGCCGATGTGGATGGCGACAAGATTATCAATATCAATGATGTCACAACATTGATTAGGATGTTGCTGGCAGGTGAATGATAGAATGTTTTAATACTTGACCCGGTGGAATCCCGATTAAACCAATCGGGATTTTCTGGGTCTAAGGTGAAACAATTAAAACCATTAGCGATGAAGAGATTATTGACTACGGTATTGTTGCTGCTGGCGATGGTCATGCCGCAGCAGGTGGAGGCAAAGGACTTCAGCAATGAGACCCTCAACTACGAGGTCGTCTATCACTGGGGCCTGATATGGAAGCATGCTGCCGATGCCACGTTGAGTACCCGCAAGACCAAGGACGGCTACTATGCCCAGCTCACGGGCAAAACACGCTCATGGGCCGACAAGGTCTATCCCGTGCGCGACACCCTCAAGTGCACGATGAACAATGACCTCAAACCCTTGCTCTATGAGAAGCTGACGCATGAGAAGGACTACTATGCCCGTGATGTCATTAAGTTCTCCTATAGTAGTAGCAACACCAAGGCCCATTGCACGCGTTACCGCAAGAGCGGCACCACGTCCATTGACTTGAGTGCCAAGTCGCAGGCCTATGATATGGTGAGCGTCTTCTACATGCTACGCAACCTGGACTATGATGAGTTGAGCCGTAACAAGAACTACACGACCATTATCTTCTCGGGCAAGGAGAAGGAGTACCTCACCATCAACTACAAGGGCGTGGAGAACATCAAGATGCGCGACGGCACCAAGCGTAAAGCCCACCGCATCGACTTCCGCTTCACCCAGGAGGGCGGCAAGAAGTCCAGCGACAACCTGAGCGCATGGATGTCGACCGAAGCCGACCGCATCCCCTTGCTGCTTGTGGGCAAGCTCCCTGTCGGCGAGGTCAAGTGTTTCTACAAGGGGTAGGGGACTATATCATCGATCAAAACCAGTCATCATAGCACGTGCTATGCACGGAATAACAAAACTCAATTTGTATACAGATAAACAAATTGAGTTTTTATTTTATACATGATGAAGCACTGTTCCGTTTTTCACTTATAGTGGATTATTTGGGACAGATGTTTTTTGTTTATGCAATTTGTAGTAATTTTGCAGCGTTAAAACAGACCTTTTTTATCAGTAAGGATATGCGTAATATCATTCTTATAGCGCTTTGCGCCATTTCGTTAATGGCATCGTCCCAGGTGGTGACGTTGGACTCGTGCCGCCACATGGCTCTGCGCAACAATAAGGAAATCCAGCAGGCATCGCTTGCCATCGACAAGGCAGGCTATCAACGCAAGGAGGCCGCTGCCGCCTATCTGCCGCAGTTTGACCTCATGGCGGGTTATGTCTATAATTCTCGCAAGGTGTCGCTCATCAAGGAAGACCAGATGCTGCCTACCAAGTCGTTCAACCTGCAGACGGGCGCCTATGACTTCAACCTGGTCATCGATCCGCGCACGGGGGCTCCCCTGCAGCTCGAGAATGGTCAGTTTGTCCCCTCGACGGTGGCGCTGTTGCCCAAGAGTGGTCTGACCTATAACATCCACAACCTGATGGGTGGTGCCCTGACGGTGACTCAACCCATCTACATGGGCGGAAAAATCACTGCTATGAACGAGATTACCAACCTGGCCGAGCAGCTCGCCCGCGAGATGCGCGAGAGCAAGGTCGAGGATGTCATCTATAATGTTGATGCCGCCTATTGGCAGGTCGTTTCGCTCTGTGCCAAGCAGAAGCTTGCCACCAGCTATGTGGGTCTCGTGCAGAAACTCGATGATGACGTCAAGGCAATGGTCAACGAGGGTGTCGCCACGCGTGCCAATCAGCTCGCCGTTGATGTGAAACTCAACGAGGCCAACGTCGATCTGACCAAGGTCAACAATGGCGTGACCCTGTCGCGCATGCTGCTGGCGCAACTGTGCGGCTTGCCCGTCAACACCATGATGACCCTTGCCGACGAGGGCCACGACAACTTGGACATCACGCTTGCCCCGTCCAACTTCAATCTGAATGAGGTCTATGACAGGCGACATGACATCCGCTCGCTGACGTTGGCTACCAAGATCTATGACCAGCAGGTCAAGGTCGCTCGCAGCGAGATGATGCCCAAGCTGGCTGCTGTCGCTGCCCTGCACGCTACCAATCCCAACAGCTATGACGGTTTTGAGAACCGCTTTGGGGCGGCTTTCAGCGTCGGTGCAACCCTCAAGGTGCCCCTGTGGCACTGGGGTGGCTTGAGCAACAAGGTCAAGGCTGCCAAGGTCGAGGCCGACGTCAAGCGTCTGGAACTCGACGATGCTAAGGAGAAAATCGCCTTGCAGATCAGCCAGGCTGCCTTCCGTTATCAGGAGGCCTATAAGACCCTTGAGGCCACCAAGGCCAACCTGAATCAGGCCGATGAGAACCTGCGCATCGCCGGCATCGCCTTCAAGGAGGGCATGGGCACCATCGATGAGGTGCTTGCCGCCCAGACCGCATGGCTCAAAGCTAACAGCGAGAAAATTGATGCCGAGATCGACGTCCAGCTCACCCATGAGTACCTTGCCAAGGTCATGGGAACGATGAGCTATTAGGATAATAAAGACTGACAACTAAAAACTGACGACTCAATATGGAAAAAGACGAACAGAGAACTGTGGTCCGCAAGAAGGACAAAGCGCTGCTGGCAGCGCTGGCAGTGTTTGCACTGGTGATGGCTAGTATCGCTATCGTGGGTATCTTGCTCATCCATCCCGCCGACACCACTACTCAGGGTCAGGCCGACTGTGATGCCGTGCGCGTGAGCGGTAAGCTGCCGGGTCGCATCGTGCGCTTCTATGTACACGAGGGCGACACGGTACACAAGGGTGACAAGCTGGTGAGCATCTATTCCAGCACCGTCGATGCCAAGTATTATCAGGCCAAGCAGATGCAGCAAGCTGCTGCTTCCCAGAACCAGAAGGCCGAGAAGGGTACCCGTGAGGAATTGAAGCAGGGTGCCTACAACATGTGGCAGCAGGCCGTTGCCGCCCAAACTATCGCCGAGAAGACCTATCAGCGCGTGGAGAACCTCTACAAGCAGGGTGTTACCACCCAGCAGAAACGCGATGAGGCCAAGGCCGCCTATGACGCTGCCACCGCCCAGGTCAAAGCCGCCAAGGCGCAGTATGATCTGGCAGTAAAGGGTGCCCAGCAGGAGGACAAGAATGCCTCTCGCAGTATGGCAAATGCCGCACGAGGCACCGTTATGGAGGTCGAAAGCCTGCTCGAGGATCAGGTGCTTGTGGCTCCGTGTGACGGCGAGGTGAGCGAGATTTATCCGCAGGAGGGTGAGCTCGTGGCCATGGGAACTCCCATCATGTCGATCGCCAAGCTTGACGAGATGTGGGCGAGCTTCAGCGTGCGCGAGGAAATGTTGAATGATCTGCCGATGGGCAAGGTCGTCAACGTCCGTATCCCCGCCCTGAATAACATGCAGACCAAGATGTCGGTCTATTACATCCACGACATGGGCAGCTATGCCGTCTGGCAGGCCGCCAAGGCCCAGGGTCAGTATGACAGCAAGACCTTTGAGGTCAAGATGCGTCCCACCACCAAGGTGCCCAACCTGCGCCCAGGCATGTCGATTATTCTGGAGAAGTAGGTTTTAGGCTTTAGGTTTTAGGCTTTAGGTTTCTAGAGGGTCTAGATGATCTAGATATTCTAGAGGGTTGAGAAAAAGAAAAGTGATGATTCTGAAATATATAGGGCGTTCTTTCAAGCGCGGGTGCATCCAGCTCGTGCGGCGACCCATGTATTTCCTGTTGATCGTCATCATGCCGCTGCTGTGCTGCTGGTACCTGATGGACCTGATCAAGAGCGGCAGCGTGCAGAATGTGCCTGTGGGCATCGTTGACCTGGACAACAGCATCATGTCACGACAAGTGTCGCGCACGCTGAACGGCTTCCAGCAGGTGAACATCTGCCACCGTTACAGCAATTTTGCCGAGGCTCGTGATGCCGTGCAGCGCGGCGAGGTGATGGGCTTCTTCCTCATTCCGGAATATCTTGAAGAGGAGGCACTGGGTGGTCGTCAGCCAGTGGTGAGCTACTATGTGAACTATGCCTATTATGCCCCTGCCTCGATGCAGTACAAAGGCTTCAAGACCATGTCATTGCTCGCCAACGGTGCCATCGTGCAGACAGCCCTGCGCACCGTGGGAGTCCCTGAGCAGAAGATTGCAGCCGCCTTGCAGCCCTATCAGACGCACGTCCACATGCCAGGCAACCCGTTCACCAACTATGACTATTACTTGAACTCCACCTTTGTGCCCTGCTTCCTGTCGCTGTTCATCTTGCTGGTGACAGCCTTCTCGCTGGGTATGGAACTCAAGTCGGGTCTGAGTCGCCAGTGGCTCAAGACCTCGGGCGACAGCATGTTCCTCGCCCTTGTGGGCAAACTGGTGCCCCAGACGGTGCTGTTCACCGCCGTGGGCTGGTTTATCCAGTGGATGATGTACCGCTGCTATGACTTCCCGCTGAACTGCAACCCGTGGCACATGCTCAGCGCGATGTTCCTCCTTGTTGTGGCCAACCAAAGCTTTGCAGTACTGATGTTCTGCTTCACGCCCAACTTCCGCTACGGCACAATGTTGTGTACCCTGTTGGGTATGGTTTCGTTCTCGTTTACAGGATTTTCACTGCCCGAGGAGGCCTTGTACCCCTGGGTTGAGTCACTAGGCTATGTGATGCCGATCAAGTACTACTTCCTCATTATGGTTGACCAGGCACTGAATGGCATCGACCTGTATTATTCAAGAGTATATTATGCTGCACTTATCGGGTTTACCATCCTGCCCATGCTGCTGTCATGGCGCTTGAAGAAGGAGTGTCTGAATCCCGTGTATATTCCCTGATAAGATATGACCGAAAAGATGAAACATAGCCGCCTGTTCCTGTGGTTTATCCAGGTGCTCAGGGTGTGTGGACGCGAGTTGCTGCTTGTGTTCCGCGATGAGGGTGTAGTCATCTTCTTCCTGCTGCTCAATGCGGTCTACCCTGTGTTGTATGCCCTGATTTATAACCCCGAGGTAGTGCGTGACGAGGCCGTTGTCGTCGTCGATGACAACCGCACAGCCATGAGCCGCGAACTGGTCCGCCGTATGGATGCGACACAGGAGGTCTCTATCGTGGGCTATGCCGCCAACATGCAGGAGGCCCAGGAGGCGATGCACCGCAAGGCGTGCTACGGCATCCTGTATGTGCCGCGCGATTTTGCCCAGAGCGTTGAGCGTGGCGACCAGGGTCACGTGTCGCTCTATTGCGACATGAGCGTGATGATGCGTTACAAGGCGATGTTTACCGCCCTGTCCAATGTCACCCAGGCCATGGGTGGCGAGCGCCTGTCGGCCATTGTCGAGCCAGTGCTCAACATGGGTGGCAGCATCATCGAGAACCGTCAGGTGCCTGTGGGCAATCCTGCGATGGGTATTGCCAGCGCCGTGCTGCTGTTCATCTTGCCGCTGGTGCTGCAACAGAGTATGATATTGGGTATCGCCATGCTGCATGGCGGCAGCATCGAGCGTCGCCGCCGCAACGGCGGTCGTGACCCGATGGCCATTGAGGCCAGTCCTGGAGCCACCATTATCGGCAAGATGATGTGCCACCAGATCATCTACGTGCTCCCCGTCATCTATGTGCTGCACTATGTGCCGCTGATGTTCGGTTTCCCGCAGTATGGCAACCTCCTGCACATCATCTGTCTCGCCGTGCCGTTCATTATCGGCGTGTCGCTGATGGGACAGACGCTGCAGGCCTTTGTCAACGAGCGCGAGAGTGTATTCCTGCTGTTCGTGTTCTCGTCGGTGGTGTTCGTTTTCCTGACAGGTGCTTCTTGGCCTCGCTACTTGATGTCGAGGTTGTGGTATGTCGTGGGCGACTGCGTCCCGGCAACGTGGATGAGTAATGGTTATGTCCTCATGCAGACCAACGGTGCCACCCTCTATCAAGTGTCACACCACTACTGGATGATGTGGCTACAGGTGCCCGTGATGTTTATTCTGGCCTATCTGGTAGAGCGCTTCGTCAACCGTCGTCGTTATCGCTCGTGGATTGCTGCAAGCGAAGACAACCCCAAGGTGCTCACCCGCATTGACCTCGCCAAGAACGGCGTCGGATAAGCATTCCCCAATCCCTTCTCCTTGATTCCCTTTTCCCGGTAATAGCTGGCTGCTTCCATGTTTGTGCAAGAAATGACATATCCTGAAGGCACGCGAGTGCTGGTGTGGCGGCTCGACGAGGGCGCGCAGCAGTTGCTGGTACTGTGCCGTGAGGCGGGAATCGCAGCCGATGACCTGATTGAACTGCCTGAAAAGCGGCAACGTGAGAAGGCTGCCGAACGCCTGTTGCTGCATCATGCCATGGGTTGCCCAGTAACCTTGTCCCATGACCCACAAGGGGCGCCATCGGTCACGGGGCTTGCCATCAATGTCAGCATTACCCACACTCCTCATCTTGTGGCTGTTGCCATCAATGAGCAGCAGGTTGTCGGCCTCGATGCCGAGCAGATGGATCGTCGGCAGGTGTTGCGCGTCAGAGATAAGTTTCTGAACGACAACGAGAAGCGATTCATTGCCGCTGATTGTCTTCCCGCCCATATCATCGCATGGACCGCTAAGGAGGCCATCATCAAGGCAGTGCGTGACAGTTCCCTGGACTGGACCGACGGTATCACGCTGGAGCCCTTTGCGGTCAATGACCCTTGGCCTGATGAAATCTCCCTTGTCGCCCATTGTCGTGGCCGCCGTTACTCGCTGATGGTACAGACGGTTGAGGACCACGTCATGACTGTAGCTTGCGCTCCTGTTGATTAAGTTGCCCTCAATGCAATAAAGCGTCAAAAAAATCGTTAATATTGTAAAAACTAAAACGATGATAAAGATGATGAAATATTGCATCCGTTTGGCTGTGACCTTTTTGGTGATAGCCTGCTGTGCTTTTACGGTAAGTGCGTTGGACAAGAGTTACTATGCCGAGACGAGTAAGCTTGCCAGCGGCAAGTGGGTGAAGATCGCTGTGTTTGAGAGCGGTATTTACCAGATCACTGCCGATGACATCCGCAGCTGGGGCCTGGGAAGCGACTTGTCCCAGATCCATGTGTTCGGCTACGGTGGCATGCCGTTGAAGGAAGTCATGCTGGGTGACAATTATGCCGACGATCTGCCGCAGATGCCCATCGTGAGAACGGGCGACCGCATCCTGTTCTACGGCCAGGGTCCCTTGTCGTGGAAGCATCAGGGCTCTATCTTCGAGCAGTTGCAAGTGCAGCACCCCTATGCCAACTCGGGCAGTTATCTGGTGACCAATGATCCCCGGTTTAAGGACATCGAGATCGAGAAGGCACAGAGCACTCCTCACGGAGGCCTCGTGACGACCTACACCGAACGCCTCTTTCATGAGCAGGAACTTATCAACCCCGGTGAGACGGGTCGTATCTTCCTGGGTGAGGACTTCAAGAGCAACCGTCGTCAGACCTTCAAGTTTGCCCTCGAAGGCTTGATCGAAGGCAGTGACGTGAAGTCAACGGTGCAGTTTGCGGCCTTAACGCCCACGGTGGGCAGCACCATCCTCCAGAGTTATAATGGCAAGACCTTGCCATCCAATAACCTGGACGACATCAGGGCCGTGTATGATGTGCCTCACATCCATTATTACATGAACGGTTCAGGCGTCAAGGTCTTCCAGCTCGAGGGTACCACCAACCTGGAATACACCCTGGAGTACTCATGCTTGGGTTCGGTCAGCATGGCGCGTCTTAATTACCTTACCATCAACTATAAGCGCAACTTGGAGCTGCGCAAGGGTCATCTTGCCTTCGGTATTCATCTTGCTCATGTCGACAGCTGTTACCGCGTGAGTGGTTGTGGCAGTGCGACCCATGTGTGGGATGTGACCAAGCCCTTTGCCATTAAGGAAATGAAGACCACTGCTGGCGATGGGACCGTGACTTTCAGTCCCGAGAGAAGCGGTCGTCAGGAGTTTGTGGCATTTGATGAGTCGGGAACCTTCCCGAGTGCCGAATTCCTGGACGAGGTTTCCAACCAGGATATCCACGGCGAGCCCACGCCCGACATGATCATCCTTTCTCCCAGTGCCTATCTGGATCAGGCGCGCCGAGTGGCTGCTCTGCATGAGAAATACGACGGTTTCCGTGTACTCGTGCTGGACCACGAGAAGGTCTTCAATGAGTTCTCCAGTGGTACTCAGGACGCGATGGCCTATCGCCGCCTGTGCAAGATGTTCTATGACCGCGGTGTGAGCGAGGACGGTCACAAGCTGGGCTACCTGTTGCTGATGGGCTGTGGCAGCTACGACAACCGCCTGATCGGTACCGATCGCGACGTGCTGAGCTACCCGCATCTGCTCACGTGGCAAAGTTCCATGAGCAACTCGGACGAAATCTCTATCACGAGTGACGACTACTTCGGTATCCTTGAAGACGAGACGAGCCTCGATAACAACGATAGAATGGACATTGCAGTGGGACGAATGATCGTCAAGAACTCAAGCGAAGCCCGCGCAGTGGTCAATAAACTGGAGAAATATATTACCAAGCCTTCCTACGGTGCCTGGAAGAATCAGGCGCTGATGGTCGCCGATGACGAGAACGATGGTGTACACATGCAACAGGATTCTGCCGAGGTGGCTATCGCTAGGGCTAACGGCGCCAAGGACATCATCTTCAACCGCGTGTACATTGACGCCTTCAATGCCGTGAGCAATGGTGGTGCCCGCACCTATCCCGATGCTCGTAACAAGATGTACTCGGCACTCAAGGAGGGCGCCCTGTGGTGGAATTACATCGGCCACGCCAGTACGCAGAACTGGACTGCCGAGGGCTTGATGATGCGTGCCGACGTGGAAACGCAACTCTTCTACCGTCATCTGCCGGTACTGTATGCCGCCACGTGTGAGTACACGCGATTTGACAATACGACATTGGCCAGTGGCGCCCGCATCTTCTTGAATGCCAACGGTGGTGCTGCTGCCGTGCTGTGTCCTGCACGCCTGGCCTATATCGGTGACAATGGCGATTTGAGCAGCTCGATGGGCAGGTTTATCTTCTCGCCCGACGAAAAGGGCAAACCTCGTCGCGTGGGTGACATCCTGCGCCTTGCCAAGAATGGCTTGACCTACTCGGCAAATGACAACAAGCGCCGTTTCTTCTGCTTCGGTGACCCGGCAATGCGCCTCGCATGGGCACCCTACAGTGTGCAGGTGGAGACAATCAACGGCGAGGAGGTTGACCCGGAAGATATGCCTGTATTCAAGGCCCGTGAGGAGGTTGAGTTCAGTGGCAAGATCGTGAACCTGAATGGTGAACTGGCTACCAACTTTAACGGAGAAGTCATCTCGACGCTCTTCGGACCTGAGCAGACAGTGACAACCCACGGGTATGGCGAAGGCATCGAGTTTAACTACCTCGACCGTGCCAACCGTCTTGCCATCAATGTGGACACGGTCATCGATGGACGTTTCACCATACGTGTCATCATTCCCACCGAGGTGAACAACGAGTATGATGATTACAGCCCGTCGCTGATCAACCTGTATGCCTTTGACAGCCGTGACACGCTGGAGGCCAAGGGCTCCAACGACAACTTCATCATCTATGGTTACGAGGACGCAGTGGTGACCGACACTATCGGTCCCCGCATCATCACCATGGGCTTGAATCACGAAAACTTTGTTGACGGAGCCCAGGTCAACGAGTCACCGCTGTTGCTCGCGTCGGTTTCGGACGAGAGCGGCGTTAACTTCTCGTCGGCAGGCATCGGTCACTCGATGACGTTGACGCTCGACGGCACTACCAGTTTCAACGACGTGGCGAGCTATTATACGCCCTTGTTTGCCGATCCTGGCACGCTGGGCAACATCAGCTACCAGTTGAATGATCTGGCACCGGGTCCGCACAGCCTGCGCCTGCGTGTGTGGGACGTGTATAACAACGTGAGCGAGAAGACCATCAACTTCAATGTCGTCAAAGGCCTTGCTCCCGAGATTGCCGACGTCTATTGCACCGGCGCTCCTGCCAGTGTGGAAACTTCCTTCTATGTGAAGCACAACCGTCCCGATGCAGTAGTCTCGGTGACCATCGAGGTCTATGACCTGATGGGCCGCCTGGTGTGGAGCACGACCCAGTCGGGCCGCAGCGACATGTACACCTCGACGCCCATCACTTGGGACCTGGTTGACAAGGGCGGCCGTCGTGTGCCTCGTGGCATCTACATCTATCGCGCCACCATCTCGACCGACGGCATCAAGGAGGCCACCAAGTCCAAGAAACTCGCCGTCACAGATTAAAGTTAACAACACGGATTAAAGCACTGGGAGTGAGGAATTCAAGATTCCTCACTCCTGTTTTTCCCCTCTAATCTTAGAGAGGAAGCGGCTGGCGCATTGATTATCAAAACAAATTTTCATTGAACTCGCCTTAACTCCTAACTCCTAACTTCTAACTCCTCACTCCTAACTCATTCCCCTTCCCGTCCATGTGCCGAAGGCATAACATTTGTTAAAAAATCAGCCGTTTTAGAGAAAAAATGGCATGGATTGCTATGGGTTCAAAACATTGAGGTAAATTTGCCGGTTAACTGCATCCTTTATAGATGAACATGGCTAAGAATAACGAGAATCAGACCATCCTTCCCGAGCCGACAATCCGTCGGTTGCCTTGGTATCTGTCCTATGTTCGCATGCTTGATAATCTCCATGTTGAGTATGTGTCATCGACTCAGATTTCCAAGGAATTGAATGTTCAATCATCACAGATCGCCAAGGATTTGTCTTTTCTCAATATTCGCGGCAAGACGCGTATCGGTTATGAGGTGAAGAGCCTGATTATGGAACTCGAGGATTTCTTGGGTTTCAACCGTGAGCATGATGCGGTGGTCATCGGTACCGGTAGTCTGGGCACCGCCCTGATGCAGGACCACGGTCTGGAGCATTATGGCCTGAAGATTGTTGCAGGCTTTGATATCCGCCCCGAGGTCATCGGCAAGCGCCTGGGAGGACTTCCCGTGTATGACATCAATGAACTCGCAGCCTGGCTGCGCGAGCACCCTGTGTCGATTGCCATCCTTACCGTTCCCGTCGAGAACGCGCAGGAGATTGCCGATCTGGTAATTGCCAGCGGCATGACGGCATTGTGGAACTTCACCCCCTACCGCATTAAGGCACCCGAGGATGTGGTGATTGCCAACACGTCAATCTATGCCCACCTCGCCATCATCTATAACAGGATGCAGAACACTAACAGTGAATCGCGTCAGGGTTGACCCTGGCACTATGATAGAGAGCTACAGGACACGAGATGAAGGTTGTCGGCTTTACAGGAAATTTTGACAAGGTACAGGATAAGCCCGAGTGCTACCTTATGGCCGATTCCTCGATATTGTACACGGGCCGTCCCTTCTTTGTCCCTGACTTCGGTGAGCGCTTTGTGGCAGCTCCGTCTATTGTGGTGCGCATGGGGAGACTTGGCAAGTGTGTTGCACCTAAGTTTGCCCACCGCTATTGGGACGCTTTCACTGCAGGGTTCAACGTTCAGGCATGCCATGACAGCGATCCGTCGCTTGGCGCGTTGGGCAGAGCCTTTGACGGCGCTGCCATCGTGGGAGACTGGAGGCCGGTCACGGGTGACGATGATCCGCTGCATGCCATTGTCGAGTTCAGGGTTGACGGCGAGGTGCTCTCGCGTCATTGCCTTGCCGACATGGACGTGATGCCGCTTGCCGATATGGTGTCGGCAGTGAGCACCCGATGCAGCATCAAGATGGGTGACCTGCTGTTCACCGGAGACTGTGGGCCCCACCTGACCTTGGCTCCGGGCATGCACTTGACGGCAAGCGTGGGTGATGTCCCGTTGCTGGACGTGAAAGTGAGATTGTGACACGAGACAAAATAATATAGATCATAGAGATCAAGACGATAATACAACCAAATACATTGAATATGAGCAAACTGACGAAAATTCAACTTGCATGTGCGGCAATTCTGGCCATCTTCTGTGCCAGTTATGCCAATGCGTTTGACGCATCAAAGTATGCAACTACATCCAAACTTGCCAATGGCAAGTGGGTGAAGATCAGCGTTCCGGAGAACGGTATGTATGAAATCACCTATGACGAATTGCGTGCCATGGGTTTCAACAACCCCGAGAAAGTCAACGTCTTCGGTTTTGGTGGAGCAAAGATCAATGAGGTGCTTGCCGGTACTACTCCCGATGACTTGAGCCGTATCCCCATTCTTCGCGCCAATGGCAAGATTTGTTTCTATGGCCTCGGTGCCATCACTTTCTCGGTCAGTGACTATGCCACGACGCCCCGCTTCACTCGTGTTTTCAACCCCTATTCCCAGGTGGGTTGTTACTTCCTGAGCGAGGTCAGCGATGGTGATAAGACCCCCGGAAGGAAACCCACAGTCTCGGTGACTAGCTATATTGACAAGCCTACCAGCTTGGGCTACTTCTTCCATGAGAAGGATCAGGTGTCCATCAGCAGTTCGGGTAAGGAGATGCTGGGCGAGGATTTCATTGACGGTCAGACCCTGATTGATTACTACTTGCCCGATCTCGCCGACAGCACCATCGTTGTCCAGACCTCGATCGCTGCCAATGTCGACCAGATTACCTATGCCATCGGCATCCTGCACAGCGGAGGCGTTAGCGACACGACCAACTACACGTTGTCATCGTCGCGCATCTACAAGCCCTCGGGCACGTATGTGCATTACAATACAGCATCTCCCTCGGGTAAAGTGCAATTGACGCATCCTGCCGAGCGTGGACAGTTCCAGCCCGCACTGCGTTTCACTGCCGAGGATCCCATTATCACGATCTCCCGTCTGGACTATGTGATTCTCACTTATACCCACACCAACGTTTTGAGGGAAGATGATGATAACCAGTTGTTGATGGGCTATGGTGCTACCCGTGGCACTGAGCGTTTTCAGTTGCCTAACGCTTCCTCAAGCACTGTAGTGTGGTATGTGAGCAATCCCAGCAACCCCACCGAGGTGGTGACCACTGCCTATAATGATGCCAGTGGCCGTGGCTTGTCCTTCTTCTCACCGAGTGCTACCTCGTCGATGTATGTGGCATTTGACCCCGCCAAGACGTTGAAGAAGGTATCTGCCTGGGAGAGCGTTCCTAATCAGAATCTCCACGGTATGCCGGTTCCCGACATGCTGATCATTACCGACAAGTCCATGCATGAGCAGGCTCAGCGTGTTGCTGATCTCCATTTGGCCATTGACGGTATCGATGTGGCTGTTGTCGATCAGGACCAGGTGTTCAACGAGTTCTCCAGCGGAACCCGCGACGGTATGGCCTATCGTCTGCTCTGCAAGATGTTGTATGACCGCAATAGCGCCAAGTTCAAGAACCTGCTGCTCTTCGGTACGGGAACATTTGATAACCGTGAGCTCATGGGCGAGCATCCTGGTGCGCTGCTGACCTACCAGAGTGACAACAGTAACTATGAGGACTTCTCCTTCACCTGTGATGACTTCTTCGGTATGCTGGACGACAACTCTGGCTCTAACATCGCTGGTGACAAGCTCCGCATTGGTGTCGGTCGTATGACCTGTGCCGATGCCGATGAGGCCAAGAGTGTCGTTGATAAATTGGTAGAGTATTATGCCAATCCCGACTACGGCGTATGGCGCAACAACACCATGGTTGTCAGCGACAGTCCTGACAAGGGTGATTACATGTTCCAGGGCGAAGGCTACAAGAACATGATTGACAATGAGCTGCACACTGGTATGCATGTCACCACGATTCACGATACCCAGTATGCCCGCTCGCCGAATGAGGAAGGTGTCGAGGTTGTTCGCAGGACCGCTACCGAGGGTAAGCAGCTGTGGAGCAAACGCTTCAAGGAGGGTGTCTATTTTGCCACCTATGTTGGCCACGCTGGCCCCATCTCGTTCACCAAGTATAATAAGATGTGGACGACCGGTGATGTCGCTTCGACCAGCTATAGCCACTGGCCCATCATGTCGACTGCATGCTGTGACGTTGCTCACTTTGACAACGACAGCCGCGGTATTGCCGACCTGATGTTCCACAAGCGCGATGGTGGTGCTATCGCACTGCTTTGCAGCTCGCGTATGGTATACGCTAACCACAACGATGCACTCAACACCTATTTCATCAATGGCTTGTTCAGCTATGACTCTACTGGTGTGATGCCCACATTGGGCCAGGTGTACATGGGCTCCAAGAACGGCTTTGCTGCTGCCAATACCAACAAGCTGTCGTTCTTCCTGCTGGGTGACCCTGCCATCAAGATCAATTATCCTATCTCTCGCTTCAACCTCGTTGAGGTGAACGGAGCCGATATGTCCGATCCTAGCGATCAGCCCATGATCAGGCCGCTCAAGAAGTTTGATGTCGTTGCCCATGTCGTTGATACCGAGGGCAACCTCGACACGAGCTTCAATGGTGAGGCTACGATGACGCTCTATGACAAGGAGGAACAGTTCACATCGATTACCCAGACGGTCAACAATGAGAACGTTACTCGCAAGATCTACTTCAACCGCGATAAGCTGAGCGAGGTGACGGGTCGTGTTGTCAATGGCGTGTTCAACGCTTCGATCATCGTGCCCGACGAGCCTAAGGCCAAGAACGAGTTGGTACTGCTGCGTGTCTATGCTCACAAGGATGGTACCGACTACATGGTCAACGGTTTCACCAAGAACATCAAGATGCTCCCCTACAATTCCACTATGGCTATCACCGACACTCAGAATCCCGTCATCACCAATATGTACATCAACGATGAGACTGGTTTTGAGAACGGTTCGATCGTAGGTCCCAACTCGATGCTCTACATCACTGCTACCGACGACCAGGCCATCTGTGTAAGGGAGAACTCGCTGGACCACAGCATGACGCTTGTGCTCGATGGTGGTAAGCCCTCTTATGGTGACATCACTTGCTATGTTACCACGAGTGATGAGGGTAGGACCGTCAATATCGAGTTCCCGCTGAACAGCCTGTCCGAGGGTATGCACACGTTGACCTACACCGTCTTTGACATGCTGGGCAACAGTGCCGAGCGCACGATTACCTTCATGGTGGGCCAGAACACTCCGTTCAACCTGACGGCTGACAAGATTCCCGCCTTCGTTAACGAGAGCGTGAACTTTGACGTTGAGACCGAGTTGACAAGTTCGCCCGATGTGATCGTTCGCGTGACCGACGCCACGGGTAAGCTGATGTGGAAGACCACCACCAGCACCTTCCCCGTTGCTTGGGACATGAAGGACATGAACGGCAACAAGGTGCCCGCCGGTCTGTACCGCTTCTTCGGTACCTACAATGACGGTGTCAACTATGGTGGCACTCCTATCAACAAGCTCATCGTCCTTGACCCTGTCAAGACGGCTAACTGATAACCCACCAGGTTATCAATCCTGAAACAACGCGCGGGAGTGTCCTCATGGACATTCCCGCGTGACGTTAAGTGGGGGTATACACATAAAAATATTGCGGCCGCACCACGTGGTGGTGTAGCCGCAATAATTGTTAGTTGTTGTCTGAATTATTCGCCGGGAGCGATTGCGCCAGTGGGGCAAGCGTCGGCACAGGTGCCGCAGTCCAGGCAGGTGTCAGGGTCGATCGAGTAGATGTCGCCTTCCTTGATTGCATCGGCGGGACATACTGACTGGCAGGTACCGCATGCAACACAGCTATCAGAAATTACGTAAGCCATAGTGTAGTGTAATAAAAATGTGAATTAATTAATAATGTAAATGTAAACAGTACGGCAAAATTAGTGCTTTTATTTGAATTGGTGGCATGTTTTGCCGTTTTTTCTTTATCGTGAGTTGTTTTTTTGTGATTTGATGTTCATTTCTCGCATTTTTTTTGTACCTTTGACCTTAGGTCTTAGGCCGGTTGCGCCTGGGGAAAGTTCTAAGTTGTTGGGCTTCCCGTTAGGCTTGCACCACCTTTGATATGGGAGATGCAGGAAAGTTTAATCACTCCCGAAAAAAATTTTTTCAAGAGAACGACAATGAAACCAACTGACTGGAAAGACGCACTGGCCAATGCATTTAATGTGCCCGTGCCTGACGAGAACCAAACACAGGAAGATCAGCCACAGCTCGAGGACAGCGCCGATGCCGTGGAGCAGCAGGGCAAGACTCGGCTGGACATCGTGCTGGAGAAGAAAGGACGTGGCGGCAAGCAGGCGACCATCGTGACGGGCTTCACCTGTGACGACGAGGCGCTGAAAGAAGTCGCTTCCAAGCTCAAGCGTTCGCTGGGCGTGGGCGGCAGTGCTCGCGGCGGTGAGATATTGATACAGGGCGACTTTCGCCAGCGTGTGCTCGCCGAGTTGACGTCGATGGGCTTCAAGGCACGCATCATCTGATAGAAGCATAACTATAGAATAATCCCCATATATGAACAACCACACCGAAAACACCCCCCGCAACCTGCTGGTCATCAAGGCGTCGGCGGGCTCGGGCAAGACCTATCGGCTCGCCCTGGAATATATCAAGCACCTGCTGTTCACTGTCGATGAGGACGGCAAGACCCTCTTGCCTCGTCGTGGCGCTAACGATACGCGCCTGCTCAATGCCCACCGCCAGTTGCTCGCCATCACCTTTACCAATAAGGCGACCGACGAGATGAAGCAGCGCATCGTCAATGAGCTGCATCGCCTGTCGCTGCCTGGTGTCAAGAGCGACTACCTGGCAGGATTCATCGAGGAGTCGCAGCTTGACGAGGACACAGTGCGCTGGCTGGCGCGCCAGGCCCTGAACGAGTTGCTGTTCGACTACAGTAACTTCAACGTGAGCACCATCGACTCTTTCTTCCAGTCTATCCTGCGTAACTTCGCGCGTGAGTTGGACCGTGACTTCAACTACGACATCCAGCTCGAGGAAGACTATGCCGTGCGTGTGGCCGTCCACAAATTCCTGCTCTCGCTGGGCAAGGAGGGCAAGCCGACCCAGGTGGACCAGTGGGTCAAGGACTACCAGCGTCATCTGCTGCGTGGCGATGCCGAGACCAAGAGTTGGAAATTCTTTGACGACGGGGGTAGCCTCAACAAGTTTGCCAAGATCATCAACACCGAGCTGTTCCGTAGCAGGATGGATGACATCCGTGCCTATCTGGGTTACGTCGATAATCAGGGCCGTTTCTGCAGCGATTTCAAGCGCATCCGTGAGTTCTATAAGTTGATGCACACGACCGTTGAGCAGCTTACCCAGCAGGTGGACCAGAGCCTGCAGACTCTGTGGAACGATCTGGCGCCATTCACCGATGCGCTGAGTGGCAGAATGACACTCAAGAAATGGCTCAACAAGGGGGAAATCTCCCCGTTGACCGATACGCTCAAGGAGGCTGATGAGGCCCAGATGGCCAACCAGTACCTGAAGAATCAACAACCGTCCGGGGACATCATCCAGCACCAATTGCAGCTGGTAAGGGACTACTATGCCAGCCAGCAAGCGGTGGACTTCTTTAGCCACATCCAGGACAACCTGGGCTTGTTGGGCATGCTGGCGATGATTGACCTGTTCCTGGAGGAATACCGCCACGAGTCCAACTCCATTCTCATCGGTGATACCAATGAACTCATCGGCACCGTGCTCAAGAGCGGCACCGACTTTGTGTATGAGCGCGTGGGGACGATGATTTCCCACTTCATGATCGACGAGTTCCAGGACACGAGCACCAAGCAGTATGAGAACTTCCGCGGGCTGCTGCGTGAGAGCCTGGCTGGCGGTAATTTCAATATGCTCATCGGCGATGCCAAGCAGTCGATCTACCGTTTCCGCAACGCCGACCTGACCGTGTTCCGTGAACGGGTGGGCGAGGACTTCAAGGACGATGTGACCTCTGGCCGGCAGCAGGGCGACGACGATGGTCGGCCCACGTCGACCAACTACCGCAGTTCCCGCAACATCATCGAGTTCAACAACAGCCTGTTTGAGTTCCTGAAGGAAAAGTTCCAGGATCGCCCGCCGGTTGTCGGCACCTATGGCGACATCGTGCAGGGTATGCCTGGCAATATCGACACTGCCAAGGTGCCTGGCTACGTGCGCCTGATAGCCGCTAACCTCAACCATCTGCTGGAGAGTGATGTGGTGGCAGCCGCCTTGCCTGCTGACTTCCAACCCGAAGAGGGTAGGGACGTGGACGTGCTGACGGTGTTGCCAGGCTATCTGATGGAACTGCATCAACGCTACGCTTGGGGCAGGATCGGTATTCTGGTCAATGCCAACACCGACGGCGACAAGGTGGTGGAGTGCATCCTCGACTATAACAAGCGCACCACGGGCGAGAAAATCAACATCATCTCGGGCGAGTCATTGTTGCTGAACAATTCGCCCATCATCCGCCGCATCATCGCCATGCTGCGCTTCATCGACATCAGCCAGTTTGGTGCTGCCGAGGAGGACGCCGACGATGCCTTGCAGGATGACCTGGGACGTCGCTTGCAGCGCAAACGCATCAGTGACAGGCGCCTCTATACCGCCTTGAATGACTTCATCCAGGCGATGGCTGCCCGACCTGGCGCCTCGCCGACCGACAACGGCATCCTGTTGGCGCAATGCCTGGAGCAGCACTTGTCGGACGGTGGCGCATCCGCCGACCCGGATGACGAACAGCTCATGTCGAGTGCCCTGGAGCAGCTCTTGCCGCCTGCGGGCGAACTCACCACACTGGTGAGCATTGTCGAGACCATCATAGCCCACTTCAAGCGTAGTGCCCGCGATGGCGGGGATGTGGACCGCGAGGTGGCGTTCCTGATGGCTTTCCAGGACACGGTGATGCAGTTCAGCTCACAGCGCAACGGCGGCAGTGTGAGGGAGTTCCTCAAGTTCTGGGACGAGAAAAAGAACAAGCTTGCCGTGAGCAGTGCCGACAGCGGCGATGCCATCAATATCATGACTATTCACAAGGCCAAAGGACTGGAATTTGATTGTGTCGTTATCCCCTTTGCCAAGTGGGAACTTGACGGCAATAGCAAGGAGAAAGCCTACTGGATGCCGCGCGAAGTCTTTCTTAAAGCCTTTGAGGGACTGATGCACGGCAAGGAACAGCTTGACGCAGATATCGTGCCGCCGCTGCTCCATATCAGCAAGTCGTCTGCCGTCAGCCTGACGCAGGCGGGCACCTTTACCAGCGAGGCTGCCGAGTTTGTAAACAAGCAGGTTGATGATGTACTCATCGACAACTTGAACAAGACCTATGTGGCGATGACCCGTCCACGCACCGAGTTGCACATCTTTGCCTCGGGGAATGACAGCACGATTGCACCGCTGCTCACCGAGTTTGCCGACAGTTCGGGTGTGATGACCCCTGTCGCCGATGTCGACGGCTGGTATGAAAAGGGTACCATCCCCACACGTGAGGCGATGGATGCCCTGCGCGAGAAGGAGGCCCAGAAACAGTCCGAGCCTCAGCCTCAGCGCGTAGGCATCAACGGTTATACCGTCAACGAGATACCGCTGTCGCTGCGTGTCAGGGTGGAGCACGCCTCCAGTTCCAGCATTGATGCGGGCCTCAGGCTGCACGGCCTGTTGAGCCGCATCCATGACCGCAACGATGTGGTGCGTGTGATTGACGAGGGCGTCAAGCATGGCGTCATTACCACCGACCCCGACGATCCCTGCAGCCTGGACAACGTCAACCGCCACGTGCGAGATGTCATCATGGATGAGGGAAGCCGCGTCGCCGCTTGGTTTGACCCCGAGTGCAGGGTTTATAGCGAGCGCACCATCACCACCGCCTCCACCTCGTTGTGGGATGAGGACGGCATTGAGAACCTGCGCCCCGACCGCATCGTCCGACGGCATGACGGCACGATTATCGTCATCGATTACAAGAGTGGCCAGCGCGACGACAAGCGCTACCTGCGCCAGCTGCAGCGTTATGTTGCCAAGCTGCGTCTCATCTTCCCCGATGCGCCCATCGCCGGTCGCCTCTGGTACATCCTCGAGGACACAATCCTCGATGAGCGCGGGAAAGAACTGGAAATTGGGAGTTAGGAGTTAGGAATTAGGAGTTAGGAATTAGGGCCACCTGTTATTCTAGATCATCTAGATTTACTAGATAATCTAGTCATTCTTGACAATCTGGAGCCACTAGGGGCGATAACTGAAAACTTTTTTGTAATTTTGCGGTTTGAATCATATTATTGACTAATAACTAGTGAATAAAGATAAATACTATGTCTATTGATCAGATATTGGCTGAGGGTACCGCGCAGGCGGTGAAGGAGTTGTATGGTGTGGATTTTCCTGCCGAGAAGATTGTTCCGCAGACGACGAGGAAGGAGTTTGAGGGCAACCTGACGATTGTGGTATTTCCGTTCCTGAAGGCGTCGCACAAGGCGCCCGACATGACGGCACAGGAGATTGGCGAGCACCTGCTTGCTCACTGCGAGGCGGTGGAGAAGTTCAACGTCATCAAGGGTTTCTTGAACGTGACCATCAAGCCGTCCTTCTGGACGAGTGTGCTGCGTCATGTCGCCGAGACGCCGAACTATGGCTTCAAGGCGGCTACCGACGACAGCCAACTGGTGATGATCGAGTACTCATCGCCCAATACCAACAAGCCGCTGCACCTGGGCCACGTGCGCAATAACCTGCTGGGCTACAGCCTGTCGTGCATCATGGAGGCCAACGGCTACAAGGTGGTGAAGACCAACATCGTCAACGACCGTGGCATCCACATCTGCAAGTCGATGCTCGCTTGGCTCAAGTGGGGCAACGGCGTCACGCCCGAGTCCGCTGGCAAGAAGGGTGACCACCTGATCGGCGACTTCTATGTGCTGTTCGACAAGCACTACAAGGCCGAGATCAAGGAACTGATCGAGAAGGGTATGAGCCCCGAGGAGGCCGAGAAATAGGCACCCCTCATCC
>JAEEGL016268416.1_pt1 | contig 29260 bp, 37 predicted proteins | sample 9134231 | NCBI WGS metagenome assembly JAEEGL01 (sample SAMN16246548, study PRJNA631951) | gut metagenome | biome: gut microbiome; feature: rumen; material: fiber-attached | host: Bos | place: Iran: Karaj | collected 2018-10 | reverse complement strand
GCCGTTATCATATAGATGCCATTTGCTCCGCGGCAGCTCGCTATCTGCCTTAAACCGTTGACGCACCTTACATAAGTCGTAATGTTGTCCGTGTCGGGAATGAAGCTACTCGGAAGATATCCGCTTTCCAAAATAGTTTCTTTCCAAGTATCGCCGCCCAAGTCATAGGACCCTTCGTCGAACATGTCCGACTCGGAACTACCCTGATACTCCTGCATCAGTTTTGCCGCGGCGTCGTGCTGCATGGCCATGCGGAAAGCCATTGCGGCGTCTTGCATCTCCTCGGGTTGGTTAAGGTCGCTGCTCGGTAGTCTAAACAGCGTAAACATTGCGATGATTACAAAAAACGGTATTGCGATAAGCCAGAAAAACATCGTCTTCGTCCTTTTTAAAAAAGTTAAAAAAGAACCACATTTTCTTTTGGAAAAAGTGGCGGACGTTCACAACCGTACAACTTGACCGGCTCAGCCTATTCAGCATAGCCTATTTGGCTGACATCCACCTCAAAAGAGCCAGTGAATGCAGCACCTATAAAGCGCCGAAGAATAATCATCGACTAAGTTGTAGGGTTGTGACACCCATAACAGTTCTTTTTACTGTTACAAAATTAGACTAGCAGGTTTTTGCGGGATTGCAAAAGCAGTTTTCGGCAGGGGGCTTTGCGGGCTTTTCTAGGCGTTTGAGGCTTTGGCCAAGCCGTGGGAATTGATAAAGCCGCCGATACTGGAGCGAATAAAGTCCTTTGCCTTATCGACGGTGTCGCAGTAAAGGGCAAACTGCGCGTCGGTGGCAAGGGCGCGTTTAATCTCCCGAATGTCCAAAAGAACATCCGACGCCGTTTTGTAAGCGTATGAATCAGGCGGAGCAATACCCTTTACGGCAAGCAGAACTTCCTCGGCGCGGGCGATATTGCCGCTCGCCACATCCATACGCGCAAAGGTCAGGAAAGGCGTGGGACTATGCGGGGCAAGGGCGATTGCTCTTTCCACCTCGGCAAGGGCGGAAGCCTCATCAAAGGTGTAGGTGATGGCGGCATTCATGGCCAGCGCGTCCGCGGCGGCAGATGTGAATTGGTCGGTCAGGACGCCTTCGGGAAGCCTTTGCGCCTCTTTCATGTTATAGGAGGAAAAGTCCGATAAAACCTCGGACAGCAGGCTGACATCGCCGTTTGCCAGCGCCGCAGCCACTTCGTCCTTTGAATATGGCGGAGTGTATTGCTTTTTCTGGGCATTGTAGCGGGTAAAGCGCTCGCCGATACCCATGTCCTCCATAATCTTTTCGTAAAAGTTCACGACCTCGGTCAGCATGTCGTAGTCAATGTTCGGGTTAAGCACCCTTGTATTCGCGAGAATGCGCGCGATTTGACGGTCGGCCATGCCTTGCTCTTTCATGTCCAAAATGGTTGAAAGGAGCGCGGCGACTTCGTTCTTGGCATCATCGCCGAAGAAAAGAGCCGCGATGGATTCCGCGCGTATCTTGCCTGCGATAATCTGCGAAGAGGCAAAGGGGTTGGTATTATCGGCGGTAAAGTCCCCTCCTCCTAAAGGGTCGGTCAAGTAGTCGGTGCGCTCGGGTATGGGGTTGCCAAAAACATCGGTGGTAAAAGGATTTGCTTCTTCCATGTCAATGACAGACTCACCTAAGGCGCTTTCCTTGGCGGCTTGCTTTGCTTTGGCTTGGGAGCGCTGGCGCTGGCGTTGGCGCTGCTTTTCTTTGGCTTTGGCGGTAGCCTTGGCAGAGGGCTTGGACAGAGCCTTAGGAGTCAGCTTTCTTTTAAGCCACAGGAAAAGCCTTAACAAAACGCCGGCGGAAACGGCTGCAATGATAAGAATGCCAAACAAAAAATACATGTCTGTCCTTTTACTTACTTCTTACTTTCTCTACCCCTAAATAAGAGAGCGGGCATTATAGCACAGAAAAAGCAAATTTAAAATTGTAAAGTGCGTGCCGCGAGTCTTTATGCAAAGAAAACTTGCTAGGAGCGGGGAGCGGGCAGTCTGGTGGCGGCGGGACGCCTTAGGCTTTTCTTGCGCCAGAACTCGCTTTTAAGAGCGATAAGGAACAAAATCGTTTCAATGGTGCAGGCAATTACCGCCGACCAGCCTAAATCATACAGGGTCGAGCCTTCGGGATAAGTGAGGATAACGGCGGCAGGAACGCGGACAAGGAAAGTTGTGGAAATGCTTATTATCATTGTAAAAGTCGTTCTGCCGCACCCGTTGAAAAAGTTCAGCATGCAAAGGGTCGGAGCGATTACCCACAATTCCCAGCTTGAGGACAGCAGGTATTCTTTGCCCGCGGCTATGGTCGCCGCATCATTTGTGAACAGTGCCATCACCCACTCGGGAAATAAAATCTGCACGAAAAAGAAAAAGCCGCAAAAGATGTAGGCATAAGCGATACTTAACAATAGCGCCTTTTTCGCCCTTTTAATGTAGCGGGCGCCGATGTGTTGGGCGGTGATTGCCGCTAAGGCTATGCCCAGCGAAAAAGCCGGAAGCATGGTGAAGCCGTAAAGCCTTTGCCCTATACCATAGGCGGCGGATGACGCCAGCCCCATCTTGTTGGCAAGCGCGAAAATCAGCAGGAAAGAAAGGTTGATAAGGACATCTTGAAGCGATATGGGAATGCCGAGCACAAACACCTCTTTGGCTTTGTCTTTACAAAAGCAAAAATCTTGAAGGCGGAACATGAACAAAAACTCGTGCTTGCGCAGATACCACAGCGCAAAGACAAGGCCTGCAAGTTGCGCTATTACCGTGGCAACGGCGACGCCTACCACTCCCCAGCCGAAGAAATACACAAAGATAAAGTCGAGCACTATGTTTAAGGATACGGAAAGCCCTACATACAAAAGCGGAGTGATGGAATTGCCGAGCCCGCGCAGCACCGCGCTTATCATATTGATTAAAGAGATAAACAGCATACTGCCGGCGCAAATGCGAATGTAAACGGTGGCGGGTTCCACTACTTCAAGCGGAGATTGCATAAGCTTTACTATCAACGGGGAAGCAAAATAAAGGGCGAAACCGCACGCTATACCCAAGGCGGAAAATACCGTCATCATCGTGCCGACTATTTTATCAAGCTCTTCCAATTCCTTGGCCCCGAAGGCCTTGCCTATCATCACGGTCGCACCCGTGGATATGCCGAATATGAAAAGCATAAAGATGAAAATGGCGGAAAAGCCTATGGCTACGGCAGAGACGCCTATGCTCCCTTGGGTAAAGTGCCCGAGGATAAACAAGTCCGCTAATCCGTAAAGAGCGTGGAAAAGGTTCATAAGAACAATCGGTGCCGAAAACTTTATCAGCGCCGAAGACAATTTGCCTTTGGTTAAATCAACCTCTCTCACTTTCCGTTTTCCCTTTTTAAAAGACCGTTTTTATAGCATTTAGCTTTTGTTTTTACAATAACTCTTTTCTTTTTAAAGGGGTTAGAGTAGAATCTCGCCTGTAATGCGGAGGCAGGTATGATAATTCAGGAAAAGCAATATGTGGTTATGACCGATAAAGAAGGACGCGTCATCGTTTGTATATCGGTTAAGGATATGGAACCGGAAAATCCCATGATACTTTATGACGGCAAGGATCACGCCATGTTCTATCGCCGCCGCGGGCAAACCGTTATGCTTGACTATATCAACAAAGAAATGCAAAAGCCCGTATATGAGGCGAAGCAGGTCTTTGTGGTAGAGCTTAAAGATCCCAAAACCGCCGCGCGGACCTATGTCGTGCCTATCAAACAAGTGCCTAAGCTTCCTTTGGAAAACATTGAGCTGGTCACGCCCGACGACATTATCGCCGAGATGGAACGGACCGGCAAAAAGCCCGAAGATCTTTTAAAGAAAATCTAGGCGGCGGGCAGGACTTTGCGCCTTTGTCTTTTGCGCTTTTATCCTTTTAATTTATTGCTCCTTACAGGCGGCAAGTTGTCTTTTTAGTTTTTCCAGCCTCCCCAGCCATAGCCACAAATGAGGGTGCGAGGCTTCATCTATTGATTCAAGTTCGGCGGCTACTTCTTTGCCTGCTATGGGAAAAGGCGGGCAGGTGTCCTTTGATGCGGCGCTATAACTCGCCATCGTGCAGGCGGCGCATAAGCTCAGCCCTAGAAAGGCAAGGCTCGCTCGCAATTTCATTTTGCTTTTTGATGACGGTGTTGGCGGTTTTAAGAATGGAGAGTTCGGCATCTTGTTTTCCTTTTCTATACGATAAAATGAGGGGGAGCAGCTTTACCAGCCACTCCCCTGCCGCGTTTATGACGCTTGCGATTATGCTTGGCATTTTAGCCTGCCGCAGAGTCTTGTTTGCTTGCGGTTTTAGCATTGCCGATATTAAGCGCCAAAAAGTCGGCGACCTTTTTCACGGCGGCGATAATCTTGTCATCAGTCGTGTTCGGAGTGATGGCGGCAATCGCCGATGCTCCCGCTATAACAGAGGTGATGACAATAAAAATCGTGTCAATGTTGGTCATGATAAAATCTAACATTTTATTTTCCTTTCTTTAAAAGTGTTGAAGTTAAAAATTAAGTTAAGTTAAAAAAGCCGCCCTTTTTAAGGGGCGGGGGATTTGTTTTTTTCGCGTTTGATTAAGTGATTGAGCGGCTAAAATTGCTCTTGATTAAAAAATCGTTCTTACTTTGAGACAGTGATCCTTAAGGCACTTTTCCGCATCGCAATTTACATCGGCGCAGTGTTCGTAAACTTGCTGCTCGTAAAGTTCCGGAATGCGAAGAGACATTTGGTAAACTTCAAAAAAAGCAAAAAGCCAAATCAGTATCATTATCTTTTTATTGACAAACCAACTTAAGATAAAGACGCATGTGAAAAGAGTTATAACATCTTTTCTAAAGCCGACTATGTCCGGTCTTGACGCATTAAAAAGATTGAAGTCGCCAAGGAAAACGGTAAGGATAAAAATAACGGCGGAAATGATTAGCAATGCGCCGCATATCTTTTTTATCATTCGCACCCATTTATTATTTGCGATACTTTTTATACTTTCTTTGAACGAGTTCATCACAGTTTCCTTTTGGTTTAAAGCGTCCTTTCAATACACCATAAGCATCTGCCCTTAAATCTTCCCAGCTTTCCGAAAAATTATTTCTGCCCGAGAACAAATCTTCAACTTCTTTTTTGGCTCCACCTCCGGCAATCGCTGCCGCTTCGCGCAATCCTTTTTGTGATTGTTCGCAGCTGATTAGAGCATGCTTATATTTGTCATTGTAGACCTTGTTGGAAGTTTTGTCATGATTATTTAATTCTTTCGCCCTTGCTTCGGCATTTATTTTGGTTTCGGCTATTTTTTGACCAAAAGCATATGCAGTGTCATATGCAGGAGAGTTTATTTGCATTTTATTTTCCTTTCTTTAAAAGTGTTGAAGTTAAAAATTAAGTTAAGTTAAAAAAGCCGCCCTTTTTAAGGGGCGGGGATTTGTTTTTTTCGCGCTTGATTAAGATAGTAAATCTCTTATCGGATTTACTTTCAAAGCATCAGATAAAGTTTTAAGGTTAAGACAAGGAGCAGCGGCCAGCCCAGCAGCCAAAACAGCCTGAGCTTCCATTTCTTCGTGGTGAAGTAACTTAAATATATTGGCAAAAGTAAAACATTTACAAACACAAAAGAAAAAATTTCGTCGGAAAGGTTTGCTTTTCCGGGAAGGTTGCCGCATAAAGAATAGCTTGCATTTTCGGTGCAAAGCCAACACAAAAAAACATTGTATGCCATCAAAACGGATACGCAGATAAAAGGGAAATAAAGCGCAAAGACTCCTGCCTTTTGTATTATGTTTTTTGCTTTGTTTGATATGTGCATTTTACCAACCTTTTGGATATTTTACTTCTAACAGTAAATTATTGCCGTTATCTAAAAATTTTTTGTTAAAATCTCCCATTTCTGAAGTTAAGTCAATACAGCCATTGGATCCTTTACTTATACCGCCATGAACGGAAAAACTATCGCGATCCTTCATATCGTTTCCCTTAACTTCATCTAGCCATATTCTGTTAGTTCCCCAACCAAAAATGCTCTTAGGCCAAGAACCAATTCCTACAATTCCGATTATGCTATCTTTAACTCCTATTTCTTGATGTCTAGATTGCTGTAAAACATATTGTCCTTCGGGGAGAGGTCCTTCACCTTTTAAATCTTGGTATCGCCCAGATTGATAATTGCTATGACCGGATATAGCATTCCATGCTTTTATGATTTTTTCCCCTTCCTTCCAATATAGATATTTGCCATCAAATTCTAAATGATGTTTGGGATCAACCTTAACTGTTTTTTCTCTACATTTTCCTTCTTGTCTATTCTTACTTTTACACTCTTCCAAAATAGTGACCTCCCCCACCTCAACCAATTTGCATTTGCAGTTGGGGTGGAGAGGGGGAGACGGAGCGTCATCTTTGTTTGCAAAAACTTTGCCGGCAAGGCTCTTGCATTCTTCGCAGGAAGAAGTGCTTTTTTCCGATTGCCAAATGTATGTTTTATCGCTCATTTATTTTTTCCTTTCTTTATGACTTTAGGAAATGTCGCTGTAAAAAATGTGGTTGCCGATTTCGGCGCAAGGGACTGCGGTGGCGGCCCAAAGAGGATTTGCTTTGCGGTGATGATAGTGAGTGGCGCCCCTTGTTTTATCAGGCAAAACACCGCACACCGCCCTTCTGGCTATGCGTTGGCAAAGAGCAAAAACGCGGTCGGTCCCGTCAACCTTTTGTATTAAGTCATAGTTGGGATCGCTTTCATTCCAGCACGAAAATTGACGAGGGCGAAGGCAGACATCTTTGACCGTCGCTCCCCACCAACACCCGCCTTTACTTCTGGCAAAGCGCACGCGGTTTATGACGACCGAGGCGATGGCCTCCATGCCCTTTAATCCTTCGCCTCTTGCTTCGCCGTAAATCGTGCGCGCGAGAATGTCCACCGCGCCGCAGCAATAGCCTTGGCAAAAAGTGTCTTTGTCATAGTTGTCATTTGCATAAATCATTTTGTTTTCCTTTCTTTGGTTAGAGTTAAAAACGAGGTTAAAAAAACCGCTTTTCTTACAAAGCGGCAAAGGGCTTATAAAGTGCATAAAAGAAGGTTATCTTTCCTTCTTATCAAGCTTGTTTTCAATGCGCAAAAGGTGCTCGGTTAAACGCTTTTCAACAGCGTTTAAGTAGCTGAGCGAGGCGTAGTTTTTTGCGACTTCCAGCTTGTAGGAGGACAAAGATTCCTTTATCTTTACGATGTTTCCATCAACAAAATTATGTATGTTTAAGATGCTTTTTTCGGTCTGCCGTTGGTTATAAATAATCATTCCGAAAAGCGCCGCCATTGCGGGCAATTCAAAAACGCTTATCCACCAAAGCAGATTAATATCGGAGAGGTTTTCCATTTTTTATCCTTTGTGTTTGTCTTTGTTTTTTAGGTTGAAGTTTTCCTTAAAAAGTAAAATCGGAGGAGGCGACGAAGCTGCCGCCGCCTTGCCAATTTTGCATTTTTACAGGGGTGGTTTGTATGGTGTTTGCCGTCCTTATCGGTTCGGATAAAAGGCAGCCGGCGACCGCGTCCAAGCCGTCGTCGTGTCCCGAGCCGAGCGGTGTCCACTCTCGCATTTCGGTTATAAAAGGCGTGTCAAAGACGCTTTTATGCACAAGCAGAGCGCGGTTGGCGAGCGGGGCGTCAAAGGCCTCGATTATTCTTTCGACTTTGTTCTTATGCGAAGTGCTTTCAATAACCCCACACCTTACGCCTTGGTTTATTAATTCTTGGCGCAAAATGCTCGGGAGAAACTTGCCGATGCCGTTGCTTTCAATGTGAATGGCGGGCAGGTGGTTTTCCTTGATAAAGGCGATTACTTCCAGCGCTTGACGCGTGGCTTGATTGTCGTCGTCGCTCACCTCCAGATACTTCACTTTGTGCAAGTGGTAAAGCCCGTCAGCGCCGGTAAAAACGCAAGCGATGACGCTGCCGTCCAAGCCTTGCTTTTTGCCCCATGCGGGATCCCACCACGCGGACACCGAAAGCATCTTTTTCGTGCCTATAAAAAGGCTTGAGGAGCGATTGCTTTCTTTATACGAAAGCTCGTCGTCATAGACTTGCAAGCGGTCAACATCAAGTCTGCCTTTGGTAAAGTTTATCGGCTTTAGCATCATTTGACTCATGAACTTATTAGGGCCGGAGCGCTGCTTCAGACTTTCGATTTTGTCTTTGGGGAAGCGCTCTTTCCAAGCACTGTTGCCGCTTTTATCCACAATCGGAATCCGTAAGGTTTTGTATCCTTCCAAAAAGGCGGGGTTCTCGTCGGTCGAGGTCGTTTGGTAAATCGTGTAAAAGGTGTGAGGCGTGCCGATGTAAAGTATCATGCCGTTCGGAGTAAGGACAAAATCCAGCTCGGAAAGCTTGGCGCGCAAGTCCCTTCTTTTTGCTTCGCTGGAGCAGGTTTTGGGCACTTCAACATCGTCGCAAATGATAATGTCGGCGCGTGAACCGGTGATGTTTGCGCCAAGGCCTTTTGCCAAAACCGAAGGGTCGCGAAGCTCGCTTTTCCTATTCACCGTAAAGCGGTCCGAGGCCCATTGATCCTTTACTCTGGGGCGAAGGTGCTTGGTTAAAGGGTGGCGTTCGATGATGCGCTTAATGTTGCGCACCATCTTTTTCGCCAGCTCAAAATCAGCGGCGACGATAAGGATTCTTATGCCGGATTTTATCGTTAAAATATACGCGCAAAAAAGCCCTATCAAAGTCGATTTTCCCGAATTGCGAAACGCCAGTAAAAGCGCCTTTTTGTCGTCGGACATAAATACTTTTTCAAGCCACTTCGCCATCGCTTTATGGTGATGAGGAAAAGACATATCCTGCGAGTGATTCCATATCCAAACAAACTCCTCAAGCGTGGGAATGCGTCCGGCAAAAGGATCTTCTTTAATCGTCGTATTCATAGGTGTATTCTTCTTCATCTTCCATAGAGTTCAGGGCTTCGTTTGCTTCGGCGAGCAGTTCTTTTATATCGTCGGTTTGGCTTTCTTTATCTTGTGTTTCCTCGCTCCATTTTGCGATTTTTAAAAGGGTTTCGGCGTGAGCAAGGGCAGCTTTGCAGGCACTGTGATAAGCGGCAAAGCCTTTGGCATCAGCGGGGATATCGGCCGCGGCGAAGGCGTCGTAACTGTTCATCACTTCGCAAATCCGCGAAGGCAAAAAGGCGCTTAATTCTTGCTTTAAGGACGGTAAATCGTTGGCCGAGTTTACCTTCATTTTTGCTTTTTAAAGTGCTTACGATTTGTTCAGTTCCGAGGCAAATCTTGATGTGCCGGAGGTAAGCGAATCTGCCGAACTCAGCAAGCTTTTCCTTTGGGTGGCCGAGGCGCTGTCCGCGGCTCTGTCAAGCTTGTGAAGGTAGCCCTCGCGAAGGTATTTTAAATCCTCTGCACTGTCGTCTTGAATGCGGTTTAAAACGGCGAGCGAAGATCCTTCGTCCGGGTCTAATCCCATTGCGGCAAAGGCGGCGCGTTGTTTCGCCAGTTGCTCTTTTAAAAGGTTCTTTGCTTTTCTTTCTTCTTTGTTTTTTTCCAAGGCGAGCTCTTTTGCTCTGCGCTCGGCGGCGGCCTTGGCGGCGTCGTTATCGGCACTGGTTTTGGCAATGTCGGTGACGGTGCCTACCGCCATACTGGCAAGCGCCAGAATTGATGTTAAATCCATGTTATTCACTCTCTTTCATTTCGGTTATTACAGATAAAAGGTTAAAAGGCGCGGGGGCGGACGATTCTATTTTCCACAAAGGATCAAGAATGTTGCGTGACCAACCTATGCCTTGCAAGATGATGTCCTTGGTATGCTTGTTCGCAACCGATGAAAAGTTATCGGTGCCGCCAAGAGATAAAGGAAGCGCCGGCTCCAATCCTCTGCCCGTGTCAATTTCAATGGCGGGAGTATCAAGCACGCGAAAGATGCCGCGAACAAGGCGGACCGCCTTTGCCGCTCGGGAATTAGAGGAAGCGCAAGCGGGCGGAAGGGGGACTACTTTGTGCGTGAAGGGAAGTCCTATCGTTACTTTTTTTGCTGCCACATCAAGCGTGACAGAGCCTTCGGAAACTTCCTTTGAAGCGACGATTAAATCATCGGCGATAATGGCGACTTCTTTGCCTTCAATGTGATCAAGGCCGCTCCATGTGCTTTTAGCGGTTAAGGAGCTTCCTTGTAAGGTGCTGTCGGTAAAGCAGTCTTTATCAAACACTTCCAAATAGTAGTTTTCGTCGCGCTCCACTATGACATAGACATTGCTTCCCACTACCGCGACCGAAATAAAATTGCCGTCGGTTTCGTGCTTTGACCACGCGCTTACGGATTCCGAGCGGTAGTTGGTAAGGGTGCACAAAGACCCGTCTATCATCACGACAAACAAAAGGCGCGTATCATCGTCGTAGTCTTGATCAATCGGCTGATTCATCAAGTGGTGCGATATCATTGCCAAGTCGCTGGACTGGTAACTTTCTTCCAAGTCCGAATACAAAAACTCGCGGATACTGGTGCCGCCGCCGGAGCAGAAAATCGTCGCGCCGTCCACATTGCGCGGAGGGACATAGCAGTATGAAGGCGAGCCTACTCGAGTTTGTCTTTTAAGCTGGATACTTGTCGGAGTAAGCGGTTCGCCGGTTACCATCCACTCGGCGCCCGAGGTAAAGACTTCCAAATGGTTGCCGGAAAATACGGCTTTGATGGCGTTTACCTGATCGGACAAAAGCCCGAACTCTATCGCCTCATCGTCCAAACCCTCGCCTAAATCAAAGTTTTGCATGTCGGCGGATTTGCTCATCCAAAGGCGGTTGGGCAAGTCGCGCGAGCCGCCTATGACCAGCCTGTCTTGGTGGAAAGTTACCGCTACGGGATAGCCGCGAATGCTTGAAAAAGCCTCTTCCTTCCAGTCGGCGGTAGTATTGCCGGCGGGCTCTTCTCCCGCGGGAAAAAGAGTGGCGGTGGTGACTTTGGCGGTGACCGTCGTTGCGTTGGTGTAGGCGGTGATTTCTATTTCGCCCTTACCTACGCGCAGCCTTCTGCCGACATAGTTTGAGGAGAAAAAGTTGGCAGAGGAAGTCACGGTTATGCCGCTACCCGTAAGTGCGCTAAGCGTTAGCGTAACATCAGGTTTGGCAAACTTGAAAAACGGCTGATAAGTGTAGCCGTCGGCGCTATAGAAAGTCCAATCCTCTATGTTCCAAACCGTGTGCGAGGTGCGGGTGATTTTCTTTAAAGGGTAATCGGGGTGGGCGATTAAAATCGTGTCCGCGCTTTGCGTCCAGCGCAATTCCTGTAAGTCGCTTTCAAGCCAAGGCGTGGTGAGCGTGGCGACCAAACTTTCCTCGCGGTAAATCTTTATGGCTCTGTCTATCAATACGAACAAGTAGGTCTGCTCGGTATTAAAGGCGAAGGATATAAGCCTTGCCCTCTCGCCGATGTCATCAACAAAGCGAAGTCCGTAGCGGCGCTTTATGCCGCCGGTGGGGCTGATGAAAACATTGCGCAGGAAAAGGGCCCCGTTATCATAGGCTCTTAAATCACCTCTGCCCAGCATTTCATACGCCAGCTCGCCCGATGTGAAGTTGGTTTTAACAATGGATTTTATCATGCTCTTACCTCTATAAGTGAAAAGTTATCAATGCTTTTGGGAATGTTTTGCTGGCTGTCTATAAGGCGAGCCTGCTTGAATTCGCTGTCCGCCAATTTGAGCAAAAACTCGGTGCGAGAGGTGCTTTCCGTTAAAGGAAGGCAGAACTCGGACGCCAGCCTTGCAATAAGCGCGTTTTCAAAAAACGAGGGGAAGTTCTCTTCCTGTTGGCGGAAAATATATGTGAGGACCACGCGTTCTCGGTTAGTGTGAAGTTGCTTTTCAACAATGCGATAGTTTATGCCTTTGCCCTTGGTTTCATCTCCTGCCGATATGACGCGCAGGAAGTCCGCGGGCAAGGCGTAAGCATAAGCAAAGTCCGAGGCCGGAGGGTCAAGAAGCCTTGGCAAGCTTGTTTGCGCAAGGGCAAAGCTCCACGGGTATGATGACAACATCGCGTCCCTTATGCTTGGGTATAAATTGGCGGCGACTTCGGCTTCCACCGTGCCGTCTGAAAATGATGTTATGCCGCTTGCACCTATTTTTAACAATGCGCGCGAGCATAGTGAAATTGCACTTATGGTCATTTGTTTTCCTTTCTTTAATGTGAGTGATTAAAAATGTGAGTTAAAAAAAACCGCTTTTTTTTGCGAAAGCGGTTGCGAATTATCGGAAAGTGTTTTTTAAGTAAGCTTGCTACTTTGCTACTGCCCTTTAGGCCTTTTCATTTTCTTTTGCGAATAGAAAAAGTTGTAATAAGTGGCGAAGGCAAAGCCCGCTAAAATCAATCCGAAAAGCGCTATGTCAAAGTAGCTTGAAGCAAAAATTATAAAGCCTTCGCTTCTAAAGAATTCATCAAGCCAAGCGGAAGCAGTGTCCGAAGCTCTGGCAATAAACAATGCCAAAACAAAGGCAAAAACGGCGTAAAGCATCCAGCCAATAGAAGCAAAATAGGCAGCTATTTTCGGGCATTCCTTCTTGAACTTTAACAGGGGTTTCGGCACCTTGTGAAACAACATACGAACAACAAAAAACAAAAAGGTCAAAGGCAAAATAATTTCCATGCATGTTGCAATAAGCCAACCTGATGCAGATTCAGCATCAGCATTATCGCAATATGGCAGCAAAAGGAACAGTATGAAAAAAAGCCCGCCCAGAATTAAAAAATTATTCGTGAAAAACTTTTTCATTTATGTCGTCTCCTTTGCCCTAAACACACTAATCAAAATCTGCTAATATATTTCCGCTCGAGTATAGCATAACCAAAAAGGCACTGAAAGCCAGCGAGCCGAAAATGCAAAAGATTATAAACTCTATGATAGGGTTGATTTTTTTGATGCTGAAAGTCGCAACGATGATGCTTATGCAAAAGCCCGCAAACAAGAAATAAAAGCTTTTGTTTTCAATAAGATTAACCAGCTCGGCAAAGCTAAACAGATCCAGCAACCAGGCCACTATATCCGATAGCCAATTAGCAAAAGGCAACCACCCTAAACAAACAAGAAATTTGTTAAGGTTTTTTCTCTTGGTTATCTTGATGAACCAATCCGGCCTTTTGTTCATGAATATCAGTGTAGCCAAGACTATGAAAAGAGCGGGGAGAATAAAGTTATAAACCATTAGCAAAAATGCGTTCGGGAATAAAGCCGAATTAAGCACAAGACCGGTTATTCCGACAAATAAAAACAGCGCAATATATGCAAAAAAATAAAGCCCGCCCAGGGTTAAAAAATTACTCGTAAAAAACTTTTTCATTTTCGGTTTTTCCTAAAAGTCCTATACAAAGCCAACAGTAAAACAAACGGGAGGATCATGCGCTTTGTCCTCCGGTTCGATTTACTGAAAACAGGCTATGATATCATCATATCCGTGTCAACGGGTCAGCAGTTTTGCATCTGTTTCCCCTTCTTTCATTGCCGTTAAAACAATGGCGGGAGGGAAAGAAGGGAAAAGCTCCTTTCTATCCCCTGCCCCGCCATTTTGCAAAGCGGTTTTATGCCTTTTTAGGTATTAGATTCGCAAGCGGTAATGGTGTTTTGCGTTATGGTGGCAACGCCGCTTGATACCGCGGATACAAGGTAAATCACCAGCTTGGGTGTTCCGTCCATATCCAGCGAAGCAAGTATGACATCACCCTTCTTAAGCAATTCGGTGGTGAAGTAGCCCGCCGTCTCCACAGCGGCTAAATTATCGTCTGTCACATATTGGAAAACTTGGTTACCGGAACCGTGGGCGACAAGCGTTAAAGTCTTTTCTGTAAATGCCATTTATTTTCTCCTTATTATTAAGAAAGTTAAAATTGTGAGGGGTTAGTGCTTTAGGGCTAGCTGATAGCGGCGTCTTCATCGACGATGATTTTTACGATGCCGGTGCTGTCTATCAATACCGAGCCTTGGCTCATCATGTTGTTGACGAAGAAGGAAGCGTGATCGCCGTGCCATGTGATATCAGCCTTTACATCTTGACCTACGGCGTGACCGATTGCGTTTTTGTGATACATAAAGCAATGACGGTAGTTGCCCGAGACGGGAAGCCCTGTGTGCATAATCCAGTTAACGCCGAGCCAGCGACGGGATTCCGTGCCTTTAAGCCAAGGATACTCGTCTCCGACAAACTCGGAATTAGCAAACTCGGACAAGTTCAAAAGGTGATTCCACTCGTTAGCGCCGACAACGCAAAAACGCTGACCGTCATCGGGAACATCGTTCTTGTTAAGCTCGGCATAGGCGGCAAGAATTACCGCTTTGGTAAGACCGGTAGAGCCGTCGCCTGCGGTAAGAGTGGCGTTGCTCATGGCGTTGATAATCATCTCGTCCGTCTTTCTGCCAAGGGCATAAGCGCCGGCGTTTACGATTACATTCCTTTCATCGTGGCCGATTTTAAGCTCGTCCAAGCTGTCAAGCCAATCGCCCGCATAGTAGTCGTAAAGCGTGCATTCGACCGGCGTGTGCTCAAGGTTCATCACGGGAACAAGACCGTGTCTTGCCTTTACGGTGGCAACACCTTTGCCCACCTTTTGGAAAGTGGTGGTTGAGCCTTTTACATCATTCTTGATGCGGACGGTGTTGCGGAGCTTTGAGCCCATGCGCTGGAAGGCAGCATGAACATCTGCTTCGTATTGTTTAACAAAAGAGTCATTTAAATCTATAGACATTTTTTTCTCCTTTTTGGTGTAGTTTTATTTTGTTTGGTGTGTTTTGATTAAATTGTTTAAAGCGCATAACGCTTTGTTTTTGCTAACAATTATTGCTAGTTAGGATAAAGCCTTTTGAAACCTTCGGTTACGCGCTTTAAGGTGGCGGGGTCTTTGTCGCGCCAGTATTTCGGCGTGAGCATCAGCTTTCTTAAAGCCGCCTCGTCATCTATGCCTTCAAAGCCTTGCGCCTTGCCGATTACGGGTTCTCCCGATGCCATCATGTTATAAAGCGCAAGGACGCCTTCATAGGTGGTGGACAGCGGTTCGTAAACGGCTTCGGGAAGGTTCTTTTTGCCCCACGAAGCCAGCTGGCGCGAGATTTCGTTCCAGCGCTCTTCACCGCCAAAATGGGCAATAAGCTTGTCCAGCTGACGATCGGCTTCGTATTGGCAGGCGAGTTCGTGAATGCAAGGAACGACGCGCTCAACCGCCAAGTCATAGACGGCTTGAACTTGCTTTTGGGTAAAGCCTAAATCACGAAGGCGTTTGTTGACTTCGGGATCGCTGGCGATAAGCCTGTCCTTGATTTCGATTTTGTATTCGCTGGCGTCATCGGGGACTCCCATAGCCTTATAAAAGGCGCGGATTTCGTCCGCGGGAGCGTCCTTTGAAGGAATGTTAAAGGTGTATTTCTTTGCCGCGCCGGCGTTTGCGGGCGCCGCAGTTTTTGAAGGTTCGAAAGTCTTGCCCGATAAAAGATTTACGCTCTTATCGCGGCAGGAGTCTTTATCCTCTCTGGTGATTAAGTTTTCCGACATATGAGTTTCTCCTTTTCTTGTCGATTTTTATTGGCTTTGGCTCTTGGTTTTAACCCTCTGAACCGCTTTTAATCAGCGCTTCAATATGGGCGACAAGGGCCTTTTGCCCTTCGCTGAAACGAAGGATTTCTTCGCTTGCTTCCGCTCCAAAACAGCGCTCAAAAGTGATTGAACGAAGATGCTTTATTACTCTGTCGCCGTCGCTTGAGTTAAAAACGCGAGCGAAAGATTTTGCTACCTCGCTTATGGGCAAGGACGCTTCTTTACGATTGCCGAGTCTAATCATTTTGACCTCGCCCGTTTGCTTCGCTATTCGCTTTTAAAGCGCCGGCTATGTTTTTAGCCGCGGTTGCCAAAGCGCCCAGGGTTTGCGTTTCCGCTTCGCTTTTCATAAGCTCGGACGGGACGCCCAAGGTCTTGCCCAGCCATAAAGCGGCGGCGGGCATGTTGACGGCGGCGATACCTGCTTCTCCCATTTTGCCCACCGAAGCCAGCCACGATAAAGTGTTGGCAGCATCGGCTTGCGCTTGACGGCGCGCGAGCGGTGAGGCGTATTCAAGTCTGGTAAAATGGCCGTCAAGATAAAGCGGCGCTATTTCTCCCCTTCTTATCAGAATGCTTAAAGCTCTGGTGATAAGCGGAGTTAAAAGCTCGGATTGCAAGCGCCCATAGGTTGCGCCCAGTATCCTTGCCATTTCGCTGGAGCGTTCCAAAACTTCGGTCGCCGTCATGCTCGGCGCATCAATTTGCCCTAACCTGTCGTTTAAAAGGGCGTGTCTTATGCGGGTGCGCAAATCGGAAAGAATAATTTGCGACACATCGAAGTTGCCCGCGGTTTGCAAAGGAACAAGCCCTTTTGAGCCGACGGCTTTGGGAATGATGGCGCCGGGGACAAGCTTGATGTTGGCGGGGTTCAGCACTCCGTCATCTTCGGCTTGCCAAATACCGGTGACCGCGATGCTGGCATTCTTTAAGATAAGCTCAACGACCTTGTTTGCCGTTTTGATGTCGGGCAAGGCCTTCATTATCGGCGAACGGCCGTAAATCTCGGAAGGGACCTTTTGCCAGCGGAAGTTGATGAACGGTGATGATACAAAAACGCCTTGCTTTAAGACGGGTTTTTGCGTGCTGCCATAACTTCCCAGCGTATCTTCGGCGATAAAGGCAATATAGTCGTAACCGCCGGTTTCTTTCGGGGTTACCGCCTCGATTACCTTTGCTTTTATTTCGCTATCGGCTTTGGCCTTTCTTACGAAGTTCTCGTCTAAAATTGCTTCGGGGAAGCGAGTTCTTAAGACTTCATAGCTGATGAAAGAGCATCTGAAAGTCGTGTCAAGTCTGCCTGAGCCGCTTTCATCGACATACACTTCGGAAAGGGGAATCGCCGTAAAGCGGAAAGCCGAACTTTCGCCGATTTTTGCTTCTTCAAACAAAAGCGAGGCGGTGCCTACGGTGATTAAATCCAAATAGCATTGGTGTATCTCGATGGCAAAGTTGGAGCGGTCAAAGTGGTGCCTTAAAACTTCGGTGGCAGAGGCAAGTTTGCCTGCAATCTCATTTTCATAAGCCTTGCTGTCAATGCCTGCGCCAAGTCCGAACCAACGCGACCAGGGCGGCGTCAATTCGGCGAATAAACTTGCGGCGAGCTGGTCAACGGCGTCGGCAGCGGTGGCGTCAAACAAGGTCTCGCCTTTTTTGATGCCCGTGTCGGTGCCGAAGAATCCTTCTTTTTGCGGAAGGGCGTATTCGTAACACTCTGCCCACAAGCTTTCCCAAGCACTGCGGCGCTCTTTCAACTTTAAAAAGCGAGCGTAGAGTTTTTCGATATCTTCTTTGGCAGAAGGAGCGGTTTTGCTTTCTTTATCGTTTGAGTTCATGGTTATTCTCCAAGTAGAGTTTTGCGGTTGGGAACATCAGAGAGCTGCTCTAAGTATCCCTTGTGCGATGTGTTGATGTTTGAATAGCCGGACAGGTTAGCTCTTTTGGCTTTTTTCCTATCTTCATCGGATTCTGTCTCCTTTGAAGATGTTTCGTTTACATAAATGACTTCGGGTTCGGAATCAGATGAAAAAATGCTGAAGATTTCCCCCATTTGCTTCTCCTTTCTTTGTAAATTGGTTAAGAAAAAACCCAAGCCTTGCGTGCAAGGGGAAAGTCTTTTCATATTGTAGGGATTAAACGAGGCCGCTACCGGTGTGTCCTTTTTATAAGGGAGTAAATGCTGATGATGTCCGGGGGGCCAGTGTTATAGGCACACTTGTAGCGGCTCGTTACTGTGATATATAATAGGATTATTTTCCAATGTCAAGGACTTTTTTCTTATTTTGCTCATTTTTTAAAAAACGATAGAGTTTGTAAGGCGTTTGTATGGTTTTGTCGTGGATGCCGAGCACTCTTTTTGCCACTTCAACACAGGAAAATATGCCGAAAGAAAACTTTCTTATGTCGGGGTGGCGCAGGAAAGTTTCCACAACGGTATAGTGATTCGCCTCAAAGAACTTCTTGATTCTGTCGGGGTCGACAAAGGGGAAAACGCAGACTTCGGTGCGGCAGCAAATCGGGTCAACTATGACGCAATTTTTATCGTTGCTTAAGACGACAAAGCAATGTTTGAAGCCCTTTTTAAGAAACCTTAGCCACCATAATTCCGAATCGCCGCCGAAGCTGACCATTACTCTTTTCCAATCCGATTTCGGTATAGATGTTTTTATCATTCCACAATTCCTTTGCTTCTTAATTCTTGTTCCAAACAATCAATTGCCTCTCGCCACAAAAAGCATTGCAGGCGCGAAGCACCGAATCTTGAGGAAGGAGGAATTTGTTCCATTCCGAATCGGACTAAAATCTTAATGTGAGCAGGGCCGATAAGACCCTTATATTGCAACCTGCGCAAGGAAATATATATATCATTAGTTTCACATGATTTCGCATTTTGGTTGTCTTGCCGACAGAACTTTTCCCTGTCACCAAGACGGCAACGACAGCACCAAAACCACGCCTCCTCGCCACTGCAAAAGGGAATAGTCTGCCTGTTTTCCGTAGGCTTTAACGCTCTTAGTCTTCTCATTATACTTCCCCAAATATACAACTTTAAATAGTTATCCACATTCTCTTAAAAAGAACAATGAATGAACTAATACTATATTTTATTTATGTCAAGAGGGAGAAAATTATTTTTTATGTTGTGCTTTTTTGTTGATTTTTTTCCTATTATGTCGGATTCTGTCTTACAGAATTAAGAACTTTTGCAAAGGAGTAATGTGATGCAACTGACTTTTAATGAGATTTGGCGCGGGATTGATGCACTGGCGCAAAATAAGGGAATGTCCGTGTCCGGATTGGCGGGCAAGGCGGGACTTAACTCTACAACTTTTAATAAGTCCAAGCGGGTGGGCGCGGACGGTAAAAAGCGCTGGCCCTCTACCGAAAGCGTGAACAAGGTTTTAGAGGCGACGGGCACTACGATGGACGAGTTTATGTCCTTTGCCGCGGGGCAGCAAGGCTATATGGCTTATCCCAAGCGCACGATTCCGTTGCTGAGCTTGGCGAAGGCGGGGAAAGATAAATACTTCGGCGCGGACGGTCTTCCCTGCAGCGCTAAGGGTTGGGACGGGGTGGATTTCCCCGACGGGCTGGACACAAACGCCTATGCGCTGGAGGTTGCGGATAGCAGCATGGAGCCTTTGTATCGGGAAGGTGACAGGTTGATTGTGCAGCCGGCGGCTGATATTCGCAAAGGCGATCGCGTCGTGGTAAAGACCATTAAGGGTGCGGTGCTGGTTAAGGAATTAAAGCGCAAATCGGCTATGCAGCTTGAGCTAAAATCGCTGGGACAAAAAGGCGAAAGCAAGGTGATTGATGTTGCCGATGTGGCGTGGATTGCTCGCATTTTATGGGTGAGTCAGTAGTCATAGCCCCGCCCCCCCCCTCCTCCTTTTTCCCTTTCCTGCTTTTGGAGAAAAGAAAGCTAGAACCGCATTGCCAAGCCGGTGACCACGCTCCAAACATCGGTGTTGGCGGCAGAGGTTATGCCTGACTTGTCGTCCACCTTCACATAGCCAAGGGAGGCAAAGGCGTCCAATCCCGCGCCCAGTTTATAGCGGCCGGACAATTGATACATCTCAAAGGAAGCTTTGGAAACTTGCCAGTTTTTGCCGCTTTCGTCCTTGCCGTTTTTGGCGTAGTAGTAGCTTGCGGTTACGAAATAAGCGTCGTTTTCATAGCCCACGCCGAAGTCATAGGCGTAGTTGTTACCAAGTCCTTGCGTCTCGCCATTGTCGGCAAAAGCCCCACCCGCTCCGAGTCGTAAGCCTTGGTATTCCAGCTTTAGCCCCAAGTTATATTGGGTTGTGGCTTTTATACCGACATTGTTTATGCCTATAAAGGAAGTGTCCGCGCCGAGCGCAAGGTCGCCCACTTTGCCGTCGTAAGAGGCGGATACGACATAGGCCGAGCTAAACTTGTTTACGCCGCCCGCGGGTCTTAACACCGTGCTGTTATAAGCTCCGTCGCCTTCGCTGAATTCGGTGGCGTAGCGGGCGCCGGGAATATAGCTTGCCGCGACTTGAAATCCTGCGAACTTGGGCGAGAAATAGGAAATTTTCTGGGAATTGCCGTCAAAGTTCATGCCGGTAGAGTAGAGCTTGGTGCGGATTCTTAACCCCAGCCAAGAGGCAAGGCGCGTATCGTCCACATCGAACACGCCCGCGTCGGTGACTTTGTGGTGAAGCCACACGGCAACATTATCGGTCGCGCCAAGTAAGACTTTGCCGAAGCGGCCTTCGGTGTGGATATAAACATGGTCGAGCCAGCCGTTTTGATTAAGGCGCGAGATGTTAAGCATGGCCACGGCGCCGACCTTCATACCGTTAGCAAGCGCCGAGTCGGCGGTAAAGAAGATTTTGCCTTCGGTGCCGACAGCGACTTTGTTGACGGGGGCGCCAAGCTTCTTTGCGCTGCCGTCATTATAGCCGACCCAAGCGTTCAAATAGCCGCCCAGTTTAAGGGAAAGCGGCGAGTCGGCGGCGAAAGAGGTGATAGGGGAAAGACAAACGGTAAGTGCCAAAGAAACGGCAGGGATAATTTTTTTCATGCAAAGACTCCTTGTTTTAGAGCCTTTGATACTAGAAAAGCGGCGAGAAAAGTCAGCCTAGCAAATAGGTTAAGAGGGCTTTACTTAATGAGGAATGAGGAATGAAAAAAATAAAGTTGTTTTTGCGGAATGCAAAAACGCAATCATTCCTAATTACTAATTATTTCCCCGTCATTATCGCGCGCAGCGCGGGAATCCAGTTGCGTAAGCAACCACGGCGACAGCCGTAAATGGATCCCCGAGTTGAGCCTAGCGGCTCCCTCGAGGATGACGACTTTTTTAGATTTTAAACTTATCAACAAAAGAAATCCCCCGACCGATAAGCCGAGGGATTCTTTAGCTTTTTCTAAACTTCCAAGAATTAGAAGCTAAGAGCAAGACCGGTTACGATAGTCCAAACCTTGTCTACGTCATTAACTCTAGCTTCTTTGTCCATATCCAAGTAAGCAAAGGTTGCGAAAGCGTCAACGCCTGCACCAAGTTTATACTTACCGGCTACTTCATACTTCTGGAACTTACCTTGCTTGACGCCGTCTTCCTTACCATCTTTGGAAACGAAGTAGTTAGCGCTTACAGCATAAGGTCCGTTTTCATAGCCAACACCAAGTTCAAGAGCTCTGTCGTTCTTGACACCATGAGCGTTCGCGTCGGCGAAGGTATAACCGGCACCGATTGTGAAACCGGAGAAACCAACATCAGCACCAAAGCTGTATTGTTCAACTCTCTTCGCTCCTTCAGGCTTAAAGTTACCATAAGCAACATCAGCACCAACGGTTACACCGCTGAACTTTCCTTCGTAAGCAGCGCTGACAACATAAGCATTGGTGAAGTCTGCTAAGCCTCTAACAACAGTGCTGGGCTCCCTTGCGCCATTTCTGGCAATTTCAAAAGCGTCTACCGCGTCAGCACCGGGGATGTAAGAAGCACCTACTTGGAAGCCATAGAACTTCGGCGAGAAGTAAGAAACCTTTCTTGCATTGCCGTCAAGGTCAATGGTGGTAGAACCAAGGTCTACGGAAACTTCTTCCAAACCAAGCCAGTTTACGATCTTGGCAGTGTCAAGAACGCTTGCGCTGGGAGCGCCGTTGTGAAGCTTCTTGGCAACGTTGTCGGTAGCACCCAATTCAACTTTACCATACTTGCTTTCGGCGTAAGCATAAACATCGTCCAACCAAGATTGTTCGTCAGCGAATGTGCCGACAACAACTTCAGCAACAGCACCAACTTTGATACCGTTGTCAAGTTTTGTTTCAGCGGTGAAAGCAATTTCGCCGTCAGTGCCAAGAGCAAACTTGTTTACGGAAACAAGGGCATCCTTTTCGGAAAGGTTGGTGTAGCCCATGAATGCATTCAAGTAGCCACCAACAGTGAGCTTCAAAGGAGTAGCAGCTTCAGCAGCGGATGCAAACATACCGGCGGCAAGAAGAGCTGTAGTACCATAAAGAACTTTTTTCATTATAGAAAATCCTTATAAAAAATAGTTAATACACACCCCTTTCGGGGCATAAACACAACTTCCGTATATAACCAAAAGTATGGGGCGTCAAAGCCTTTTTGCTATAAATTGTTATTTTTTGGTCGCACTGTGTCTTTTTTGCAACAGCAAGGATGAAGTTACTGATAAAAAAGGATTTGCCGATAAAAAGAGTTGTGCTAGCCGAGCACTCTTTTGAATACTTTATCTATGTTCCTTGTGTAGTAGGACGAGTCGAGCAAAGCGGTTATCTCGCTTGATGTAAGGAGAGAAGTCACTTTCTCATCTTCTTCAAGAGCGGCGCGGAAACTTTCTTTTTCGCCGTGCCATACTTTCATGGCGGCGGATTGAACATGCTTATATGCTTCCTCGCGCGATAAGCCTTTATCCACCAGGGCAAGCAGAACGCGTTGGGAATAGATAAGTCCCTTTTGCAAATCTATGTTAGCAAGCATCTTGTCCTCGTGGACTTCCAAATTGTCCACAACCTCGTTAAGGCGGTTAAGGGCGAAGTCCAGGGCAATCGTCGAGTCGGGGGCGATAATGCGCTCGACCGAGGAATGCGATATGTCGCGCTCGTGCCACAGGGCGACATCTTCCAGCGCTGGGGTGGCGTAAGAGCGGATTATCCTTGCCAAACCGCAAAGGTTCTCGCTTAAAACAGGGTTGCTTTTGTGCGGCATTGCCGATGAGCCCTTTTGCCCTTTGTGGAACATTTCGTTCGCCTCGGCGACTTCGGTCCTTTGCAGGTGGCGTATTTCTATTGCCAGACGCTCTATGGAGCTTGCGATTACCGCCAGCGTGGCAAAATACATGGCGAAGCGGTCCCTGGGAATGACTTGAGTGGAAACGGGCTCGGGCGTAAGTCCAAGCTTTTCTGCCACATATTCCTCTACGAAAGTGTCAACATTGGCAAAGTTGCCGACCGCGCCGGATATGGCGCAAACAGAGACTTCCTCGCGGGCGCGCTTTAACCTTTCCAAATTGCGGCGAAACTCCTCGTAAAAGCCCAAAAGCTTGAGCCCGAAGGTAGTGGGCTCGGCGTGCATGCCGTGGGTCCTGCCCATGCACAGGGTGTCTTTATACTTTATCGCCTTGGTGCGCAGAGTCCCCATAAGGAGGGAAAGGTCTTGGCAAAGAATATCTCCGGCGGACTTTAGTTGCGCCGAAAAGGCGGTGTCCAGCACATCGGTTGAGGTGAGACCTTTGTGGACATACTTTGCGTTCTCGCCCAAGCTTTCGCCTAAGGCGGTTAAAAAGGCGATAAACTCGTGCCTGGTCGTTTGCTCTATCTCACGGATGCGGGCGACGGTGAACTTGCCGTTTGCCCAAACGGCTTTGGCCGCCTGTTCGGGGACTTGCCCCTTTTGCGCCATCGCCTCGGTCGCGTAGGCCTCAATCTTGAAGCATAAGTCAAAGAAGTTTTCTTCGGACCAAACAGAGCTCATTTCGGGGCGGGAGTATCTGGGTATCATCTTATTTTCCTTTTTCCTTATCCTTATCTTTGCAAATGCTTTTGTAAAAAGCCCGTTGCGGCGGCGACGGCTTCGTCGCTGATGGTGTGGCCTTCGCCTTTTAACACTACATCGGTTACATCAGCGCCAATGGATTTTAGAACTGCCACCGCGGCTTCGTGAGCGGCAAAGGGCAGCGTGGCGTCGTCGGTGCCGTGGGTCATTAAGATAGGCGGCCTGGACTTTATCTCATCTTTTTCCAAAAGCCCGATAACGCCGGAAAAGCTTATTATCCCCGCAACCGCAGGGGCAAGGGTCAAGCCCGTTTGCAGGGCAAGCTGTCCGCCTTGGGAAAAGCCGGCAAGAATAATTTTGTCCTGCCCGATATGGTGGGTAGCTTCTATCTTATCCATAAGGCTTTTTATAAGCCTGACAGCGGGTCTTGCCTTGGTCATCATGGAAAAGCACATGTCGTCAAAGTCACGAAGGTCCGCTCTTTCCAGCCTTTGCAATTCCTCTGCAAGCGAAAACCACTGGTAGCCCATGGGGTAATCGGGAACGGGCTCGGGTGCGTCGGGGCAATAAAAAGCCGTGGTCGGGAAGGCGGAAGCAAAGTAAGGAACAAGCCAAGCCATGTCGTCGCCACGAGCGCCGAAGCCGTGCAAGAGGATTACCGCCGAGTCTGCTTTTTCGGGAACAAAGGTCTTTAAGTCAAAGTCTTGCATGTCTTTTCCCTTATCAAAGCGGGCTACTTTATCTTAATACCGAAAAAGGCGGGCATGTGTTCGCCGAAAGCGACTTTATCCTTGGTGCGCCCTTTGTCGGATGAGCCTTTTTTCTGCTTATGCTGATCTGCGGCGGGACGACGGGGGCTCATATAAGGATTTGCCTCGCGCAGTTGCCTTTGCTCTTGGCGGCGGCGTTCGCTCATAAGCCTTTGTTCTTCGGCGCGCGCAAGCTCTTCCTTCCTTAGCTTTTCCTCTTTCTCCTTATTTTCTCTTTCAAGCTTGGATAAGGTCGGGGGCTTGGGCTTGTGCTTGTTGGGATTGACTTTGGAAATGAACTTGCTCTTGGCGGCGAGGACCTTTCTTTCTTTGTAAAGCGAGGGGTCGCCGAAGTCCTTGTTCAAAATTACGGGACGACCGAGGTTCTTTTCAACGGCGGCAAGAGCTTTAAAGTCGTCGTCGCTTATGAGAGTAAAGGCCTTTCCTTCCTTGCCCGCCCTGCCCGTTCTGCCGATACGGTGGACATAATCCTCGGGCTTATAGGGGGCGTCGTAAAGGAAAACATGCGACACATCGGGAAGGTCAAGCCCTCTTGCGGCGGCGTCCGAGCATACGAACAGCTCAAAATCCCCGTTTTTAAAGGCTTCAATCGTAGCGGTGCGAATGTGTTGGTTCATGTCCCCGTGAAACTGGCAAACGCTGTAGTGCTTGTCCCTTAACACATTGTAAAGGCTGGATACTTCGCGCTTTTTGTTGCAGAAAATCATGGCGTTTTTGATGTCTTCGCTGTTGATAATATCGCAAAGAATCCTGCGCTTTTTGGTGGCGTCGGCAGTGTAAACTACCGTGTGATTGACGGTCTTTGCCGCGGTTGAAGGGCTTGAGGCGAAAACCTCTTTCGGGAAAGTCATAAACTTTTCGGCAATCTCTTTTATTTCCTTATCCATGGTGGCGGAAAAAAGCAAGACTTGGCGAGTGGTCTTTACCCATGAAAGAATCTTCTTTACATCGGGGATAAAACCCATATCCAGCATTCTGTCGGCTTCATCAATCACGACCATTTTTATGCCGGTCATAATGATTTGCCCGCGCTCAAACATGTCTATCATGCGGCCGGGAGTGGCGATAAGCACATCAACGCCCGTGGAGAGGATTTTCTTTTGCTCGGCAACGGACTCTCCGCCAATCAGCAAAGCCATACTTATCTTATGATACTTGCCGTATTTTACGAAGTTCTCGCCGATTTGCGTGGCAAGTTCGCGCGTCGGGGCAAGGATAAGCGAGCGCGGCATTCTTGCCTTTGCCTTGCCGCTGGATAAGATGTCCAGCATGGGTAAGGCGAACGATGCGGTCTTGCCCGTGCCCGTTTGCGCAATACCGACAACATCACTGCCTTTAAGCACATGAGGTATGGTCAGCTTTTGAACAGGCGTAGGTTCGGTGTATCCCAATTCGGTAATGGCTTTAAGAGTTAAGTCGCTTAATCCCAGTTCTTTAAAAGACATATTTTCCTGTAATCCCAATTCTTGTTTTTCTTTGTTATTTTCTTTTTATTATGTTGCATAGGGTGGGGAGTTTAACCTAAAATACTTTAAAATACAAGGTATAAAGGTATACGGGCGAAAAGGTGATTCATGAAGATTCTTTTTATATTTTTGGTTTTGGTTTTCAGTGCAAGCGAGGTGCGGGCGCAGGCGTTTGAGTCGGAAGCCACGATGATGGGGCTTTTGGCAGGTGCGGCCGAGGCTTGCGGTGCGGGTAAGAAGCTTGATGACTATGAGCTTATCGCGGGGAATATCCTGCTTAACAAAGCCCCTACCATAGAGGCGCAAAAGAAAGCGGTGTTTGAGTATTCGCTTGCTAAAATAAAGGGTGGCAAGCGGCAAAAGAACTTTCCCATTATCTCGTGTGAGGACTTTTTAGAGGCTTTCGCAAGGCAAGATATATTTATGGCGACGGTTTATCAGGACGGCACGGTGAAGCTCGCGGACGGCACGATTATTCCTTCAAATAAAGGTAAGCCGCAACCTTAAAGCAAATAAACAGGGGACAAATCAGGCAATGTCGGAATCGCCTTCCGAGTCTGACGGCAGCGGCGCGGGAGCGTCGGTCGGCGCTTCGTTTGTGGGGATTTTATAAACGCCGGAAAGCCAGCGGTTTAAATCAATATCAGCACAGCGCTTTGAGCAAAAGGGAGCGTAGCTCTTGTCTGCGGGCTTGCCGCAAATGGGGCATTTGGCATTTGTATTTGTATTTGCTTTAGTTTCGGTTTCTTTATCCATGTTCGTATCCGTTGTTTATCTTTTATCTATTTAATTATTTAACTTACTTTTCATCAAGAGCTCTAGCGCTTTCCATAAGGCTTTGGCGCCTGCCCCTTCTTACCACTTCCACATGACCGAGCGGAGTGACGCCCGCGACGAGAGTGGGGGTTGGGTCGGTCTTTACCGCTTGTTTCAAAGCGGCTACGACTTCGCCGCTTAAACGGTTTTTGGGGCTTGATATAAAATCAATGACGATTTGCCCCGAAAGATTCTTTAGGCGGATTTGCCTTGCTATTTCCTTTGCGGCAATAAGGTTTATCTCGGTTAAAGTAATATCGGCAGCGGCACCCGAGTCGACATCAATCGCCCAAAAAGCCTCGGTCTTTTCAATGAAAAGGCGGACGCCTTCCTTTGTGGTTACAAGGGGCGACAAGGCGTCGGCAAGCACATCTTGCAGCCCTTCGCTTGCGAAAATATCCGTCTTGCGAGGCATGTCGTCGGTTACAATCTCGCCTATGTCATAGGTGGATTGTAATTCCCTTATAATGTCGGGGACAAACAGAACAAGCGGTTTGGCGGCGTGGGTAAAGGCTTCCTTGAACAGCTTTTTCTGCTCGTCCGAGAAAGAGGCAGAAGGCAAGGTCGTGGTCAGCTTGGCATACTTTTTGCCGTGAGCTTCTTTGGAGACGAGGATAAGGACTTTTGCCCCTATGTCCAGCTTTTTGGTGCTTTGCAGGAAGCCTGTCTGATGTTCGGGCAAAGTCACAAAATACGCATTCGGCACGGGAGCGGCGGATTCTATGCGCCCGACAAGCACGGTGCCGGCGCAAAATCGGTCCTTTGGCAGAATGATGAACTCAATAACCGCGCCACCGTCTATAAGCGCAATTTTATTTTTGCTTTTTATCAGCCTTTGCAGCTTTGGCTTTGGCGCCGGTTTTGGGTTCGCTTTCGGTTTTAGATTCAACACTGCCCCCTGCTCCGCAAAAAATGTTTGATACTTCAAATAAGGGTAAGCCTACAACACCCGAGTATGATCCGCCAATATATGAAATGAAGGCGGCGGCTTTGCCTTGGATAGCGTAACTGCCTGCCTTGTTTTGCCATTCGTCGGTTGCCAAATATGCGTCAATTTCCGCATCGGTAAGGCGTTTGAACTTCACGGCCGTTGTTGAGACTTTAAGGCTTTGCCTGCCGTCTTTGGCAATCATGCAAACCGCGGTAAGAACATTATGCCTTCTGCCGCTTAACATTTTAAGGTTGGCTTTGGCGGTTTCCCGCGAATCGGTCTTGCCGATAATGAACTTGCCTCTTGCGACTATGGTATCGGCGGCAAGGATATTTTCACCGGCGGCGGCAGGGTCTTTGGCAACAGCGGCAGCTTTGGCTTGCGCCATACGCTTGACATAACGAAGGACGGTTTCGCCTTCCTTTCGCTCTTCATTTATGCCGGCGGGGATTACCTTCTTCGGCGTAAGGCCAAGAGTTTTCAAAAGTTCCAATCTTCGGGGCGAGGCCGAAGCAAGTATAAAATCCTTTATCATTATTCTTTCGCTTTATTCTTTTGATTGTTTCACTTTTGAGGGGGCAGGTTTTATGGTTCTTCCTGCTCTATCAAATCATCGTTATAAGTTCTTTCCATGCGCTCGTGGCGTTCCTGCGCCTCTATGCTCAATGTGGCGATGGGGCGCGCGATAAGGCGCTCAAGCCCGATGGGGTCGCCGGTTTCCTCGCAATAGCCATAGGTTCCTTCCTCTATCCTGTAAAGCGCCGCATTGATTTTGGATATAAGCTTGCGGGCGCGGTCACGAGTGCGAAGCTCCAAAGCCTTATCCGCCTCGGCAGTGGCACGGTCCGAAACATCGGGGACGGCAAGCCCGCCCTCTTTCAAAGAGTCAATGGTTTCCTCGGTCTCTTTTAACAGTTGTTCACGCCACTGCAAAAGCTTCTGACGGAAGAACTCTTTCTGATTCTCGTTCATAAAGGGTTCATCGGCGGACGGACGATAATTTTTAGGCAATGTGACCATTTATAATCTCCCCTGTTTCTAAGTGTTTGGATTGATAATCCATATTTTATACCTTGTCAAACTTTATTGAATTGCGCACCCTTGAAGATAAGGATATTTTAACCTTATCGAGATTAGACTTTAAGGATTAAATGAGGTGTGATTATGATGGTGTTTTCAAGATTATTGGCCTTTAGCGGTTTTGCGATTCTAGCTTTGGGATTTGCTTTGCCTTCCTTTGCTCGCGAAGATGACGATTTGCAAAAGTTGATAGACTCCTGCACCGACGGAAGCAACCTTTTCACTATCGTGGTAATGGAAGATAATCCGCCTTTTTCCTGGGCAACATATACCGCCGGATCGGCTAAAAAGAATGTGAATGCTTACGGCATAGGACCTTTGGTAATGGACGAGCTTTTAAAAGATGCAAAGGTTGAAAGGTTCCGCTACTTAAAAGAAGAAAAACGGTCCGATCTTGAGAATCTGGCGCTTGGTGACGGCGAGGCGGACGCTACCATCGGGATTCAATACACGCCCAAGCTTGACCCGCAAATCCAGCGCGACTTTATCAAGCCTTCGTTTATGGCTAATCCCATAGTCGCGGTTATGGCAAAGGGTCGGGAAAAGAAAATCGACGGAGTAAAGGATTTATACGGGCTTAAAGGCGGAATGCTGATAAGGGACGATTTGCAAAAGGTCTTCCCTTCG
>JAEEGL016835123.1_pt1 | contig 29262 bp, 27 predicted proteins | sample 9134231 | NCBI WGS metagenome assembly JAEEGL01 (sample SAMN16246548, study PRJNA631951) | gut metagenome | biome: gut microbiome; feature: rumen; material: fiber-attached | host: Bos | place: Iran: Karaj | collected 2018-10 | reverse complement strand
TGAACGAACAAGAGAAATAGGCATTATGAAGGTTTTAGGCTGCAAAATAAGTGATATAAGAAACCTTTTCCTTCTTGAAGCCGGACTGATGGGTTTTTGCGGAGGCGTTCTGGGCGTGCCGATAAGCTTTCTTGTTTCGTTCATCATAAATTACATGCAGGCGGCACAGTCTACGGGCAATACGGGCATGTATTATGACCCGTCTCTTGTATCGCAAGGGTCTTCGATCATTCCTTTGTGGCTTTGCCTTGCAGCCGTAATATTTTCCTCGCTTATTGGCTTTATTTCGGGTCTTTATCCGTCAATAAGAGCAATGAAGCTCTCTGCTCTTGAAGCAATAAAGAACGAATAATCTTTTTGACTTACGACATAAAAAATTCACACTTTGCGTACTTGAAAAATCCGTCAGAGTATGCTATAATATGAATAATTGTAATCACAGTTGAAAGGGAGGTTTATGCGATGAAGGAAGGAATCCATCCCAAATATCAGGATACCGTTATAAAATGCGTATGCGGAAACGAAATTCCCACACGCTCCACAAAAACAGATATCCACGTTGAAATTTGCTCAAAATGCCATCCGTTCTTTACCGGCAAACAGAAGCTGGTTGACACAGGCGGACGTGTAGACAGATTCAAGAAGAAATTCAATCTTCAGTGATCATAACATTTTAAGAAAATATATCGCCGACGATTACCGCCGGCGATTTTTCCTTGGAACAAAACAAAAAAACAGCTTAAAATAAAGCAAATATTCACATAATTGTCAAACACAAATCTTGACAAAACGAATTAAAAATTGTATCATATAAGTTAATATAAGTTTATATACCGTATCTCAAATAACTGTCAGCAACAGAAAGTAAGATACGGAGAGGAGATTTAATATGAAAAACCTTCTTGCCGATTTTAAAAAAAGCAATTTCAAATATCTTAATGTAAATGAAGACGATGACAGCTCGGTTCTTTTTACAAAGGAAGACGGCATTTCGCTTATTCCTGATGAAAAATCGAGTTTTTATCGCGACCCGAGCGGAAAGAAGAATCTCTCGAACGCTGTTTTTATGTATGTGGACCTTGAGGGTGATTTTATTGTCCGCGCACATGTAGATCACGATTTTGTATATACCGGAGACGCCGCAAGCATAATGATGCGCATAGACGACGACAACTGGGCAAAAATAGGATTTGAAAAATCCGAAACAGGAACAAATTCACTTATAAGCTCTATTACATATAACGGCTGGTCTGACAGAGCAATAGGCGAAACGTATTCGTGGGACAATGTGCGGCTGTATTTTGTCAGAAAGGGCAATACATTCGGAATGTATTATTCCGCTGACGACAAGCACAAAAGGCTGATACGCTATTTCCACTTTGACGCGCCCGAAAAAATTCAGGTGGGCATGATGGCGCAGTCTCCCAACGGAGAAGGAGACGCGGTGATGAATTTCTATACTTTTGAAATTGAACATATTTCAGTTGAGAGCATTGAAGAAGGCGCACTTGATAATTACAGCTGACAAAAACATTTAAATATAATTACTTGATAAGGATAACGCAATGGATTATTTAAAGCTCGCGGAGCTTCTTTTCCCGCACATTGACAAAACCGCAGACTATTACGAAGAAAAATACCCTCCGAGAGATCTTCCGGAAGGCGCAAGAGTAACGAGAATAGCGCCGAGTCCGACAGGGTATCTTCATATCGGCGCGCTATACGGAGCTGTAACAGACGAGAGATCGGCACACCTGACAAACGGCGTATTTTATTTAAGGATCGAAGATACCGACTCAAAACGTGAAGTTTCGGGAGCAGCGGACCTGTTTATTACGATGTTCGAAAAATACGGACTTAAATTCGACGAGGGCGCCGTAAGAAACGGTGACAACGGCAAATACGGTCCGTACAGACAGAGCGAACGAACGGAAATTTATCAAACCTTCGCGAAAAAGCTTGTAGCTGAAGGCAAGGCGTATCCGTGCTTTTGCACAGATGAAGAAATTGAGCAGATCAGAAAAAAACAGGAGGCTGCAGGTGAAAATCCCGGCTATTACGGAAAATGGGCTGTATGGAGAGACGCCGAGCTTGAAACTGTAGAAAAAGCTCTTGCGGAAGGCAAACCGTTTGTTATACGCCTGCGTTCGCAAGGCGACGCCACAAAAAAAATCAAAATTACCGATGCGATCAAGGGCGACCTTGAATTTCCGAAAAACAATCAGGATTTCATAATTCTCAAATCAGACGGCACCCCGCCCTACCACTTCGCGCATGCGATAGACGATCATCTTATGAGAACAACTCACGTTGTCCGCGGAGAAGAATGGCTTGCAACTCTTCCGTGGCATGTCGAGCTGTTTTCCGCGCTCGGATTCAAACGCCCCGTATACTGTCATACGGCAAACATTATGAAGCTTGACAACGGGTCAAAGAGAAAGATCTCAAAAAGAAAAGACCCTGAGGCGGATGTGGCGATGTTTTTGCGTGAAGGATATCCGCAGGACGGTCTGATAGAGTATGTGCTTACTCTTCTCAACTCCAACTTTGAAGACTGGCGCAGGATGAATCCGAAAGCAGACAGAAACGAATTTCCGTTTTCCTTCAAAAAAATGGGAGTTTCGGGACCGCTTTTCGATTTCGAGAAGTTATATGACATATGCAAAGATGTTATATCAAGAATGGATGCCGAAACCGTATATGAAAATGCCGCTGAGTGGATGAAGGAATACGATCCTGAATTTTATGCGATTTTCACAAAAGATCCGGATTACGCAAAAAATATCCTGTCGATAGGAAGAGGCGGCAACAAACCGAGAAAAGATTTCGGGCTCTGGAAAGAGATAAAAGACTACATGGGCTTTTTCTATGAAGAGCTTTTTACGCCTGAATATGTCTTCCCCGAAAACCTTCAAAAAGAAGATATTGCTGCCGTACTTGAGAAATATCCGTCTGTATACAGCGAAAACGACGATCAGCAGCAGTGGTTCGAAAAACTGAAGGACATAGCGGGATCTGTTGGATTTGCGGCAGACACGAAAGAATACAAAAAAAATCCCGACGCATATAAGGGTCATGTCGGAGACATTGCAATGATAATCAGAGTTGCAATCACAGGAAAGCAGGTTTCTCCCGACACATATGCTGTAATACGCATTCTGGGTGCGGACGAGATGAAGCGCCGTATCAATGAGTGTCTGAACGCGATCAAAAAGTCGTAATAGCTGAATTTTTCCGGAACGAGGACAGATATATGGAAGAAACAACAAACTTTATTCATGAAATAATAGATTCCGATCTTGCGGAAGGAAGAACGGATCATGTGCATACACGTTTTCCGCCCGAACCGAACGGTTATCTGCATATCGGCAGCGCAAAAGCCATATACATAAACTGGTCCACAGCGCAGAAATACGGGGGAAAATTCAATCTTCGCTTTGACGATACAAACCCCGTGAAAGAAGACACAGAGTATGTTGATGCGATCGAAAACGATCTGAAGTGGCTCGGCGCGGTGCCGAACGGCGGAATATATTATGGCTCGGATTATTTTGACAAGTGCTATGAATTTGCCGTTAAGCTTATAAAAGACGGGAAAGCGTATGTTTGCGATCTTTCAAAAGAAGATATGGAAAAATACCGCGGGACACTGACAGAGCCCGGCAAAAACAGCCCTTACAGAGAACGCTCGGTCGAAGAAAACCTCGATCTTTTCGAACGGATGAAAAACGGGGAATTCCCCGACGGCGCAAAAACTTTGCGCGCAAAAATAGACATGGCGTCTCCGAATATGAACATGAGAGACCCCGCAATATACAGGATCGTTCACACATCGCATCACAGACAGGGCAACAAGTGGTGCATTTATCCGCTTTACGACTACGCGCACCCCATTCAGGACGCCCTTGAAGGTATCACTCACTCACTCTGCTCTATAGAATTTGAAAATCACAGACCTCTTTATAATTGGGTAGTTGATAACATAGGTTTTCAGGAAAAGCCGCATCAGTGGGAATTTGCAAGGCTGAATATGACATATACGGTTATGAGCAAGAGATATCTGCGTCAGCTTGTTGAGGAAAAATATGTTGACGGCTGGGATGACCCGCGTATGCCTACCCTTATCGCGCTCAGAAGAAGAGGCTATACTCCCTCTGCGATATTTGATTTTGTTAAAAGAGCCGGTATCGCAAAAGCTTACAGTATAGTGGATATTCAGCTTCTTGAGCATTGCATAAGAGAAGAACTGAATGAGACCGCGATGAGAAGGATCGCTGTTCTTGACCCCGTAAAAGTAACGATAACAAATTACCCTGAAGGAAAAACAGAATATTTCGAGCTGCAAAACAATCCGCAGTCCCCTGACGCCGGCACGAGAAAAGTTCCGTTCACAAAATATCTTTATATTGACAGAAGCGACTTTGCCGAGGTCCCGCCTCCAAAATTTTTCAGGCTGAAACCCGGCGGAGAAGTCCGTTTGATGGGCGCATATATAGTTAAAGGCGAAGAAATACTTAAAGATGCGAATGGCGATATAACAGAGATACTCTGTTCGTGTGATCTTGAAACAGGCGCCGGAAATCCCGTTGACGGAAGAAAAGTAAAAGGAACGATCCACTGGCTTTCAAGAGAAACGGCAATTGACGCCGCCGTTCATCTTTACGACAGGCTTTTCACTCTCGAAAATGTTTTTGACATTCCCGAAAACGCTTCGATCATGGATTACGTAAATAAGGATTCGCACACGGTCCTTTCGAATGCAAAGCTCGAACCTTCTCTTGCAGACGCAAAACAGGGAGAACATTTCCAGTTTGTAAGAACCGGATATTTTGTTAAAGACACGAAGAACGAAAACAGTTATAATCTTACCGTCGGTTTAAAAGACAGCTATAAACCTCAATAAATTCCATATTAATAAAGGAGAATTGTTATGGATAACGTTCGTTTAGGTATAATCGGTCTTGGCAATATGGGTTCTGCCCACATTGACAATTATCTTCGCGGACACCTTAAAAACATCACGATAACGGCTATCTGTGATATCGACCCGCAAAAGCTCAAAAATGCGGGAGAAAAACTCGGAGAAGATGTAAAACAGTATCTTACTTCAGAAGAATTGATACGTTCGGGTGAAGTTGACGCAATACTGATCGCAACGCCTCACTATTTCCATCCGACTATTGCGATAGACGGTTTTAAGAACGGACTTAACGTAATGTCCGAAAAACCTGCCGGAGTATATACAAAAGCCGTTCGTGAAATGAATGAAGCTGCAAAAGCGTCCGGAAAAGTATTCGGCGTTATGTTTAATCAGAGAACGAACCCGGCATATCAGAAGCTCAAAAACATGATGGATACAGGGGTTCTCGGTCCGATGACAAGGGCTACCTGGATCATCACCGATTGGTACAGAACTCAAGCATACTATAATTCCGGCGGATGGAGAGCAACATGGGCGGGAGAAGGCGGCGGAGTGCTGCTGAATCAGTGCCCCCACCAGATAGATCTTATGCAGTGGATATGCGGAGTGCCGAAAAGAGTTTTTGCAAAAGCCGATTTCGGAAAATTTCACGATATTGAAGTTGAAGACGATGTAACGGCATTTTATGAATACGAAAACGGCGCTACGGGTCTTTTTGTAACAACAACAGGCGAATATCCCGGCACAAACAGATTTGAGGTTTCAGGCGACCTTGGTAAAGTGGTTATTGAAGGCGGCAGATTCCTTTACTATAAAAACAATAGGTCCGTAAAAGAAAACACTTTCAGCAACGATGGAGGATTTTCCACACCCGGCTGCACCGTTGAAGAGATCAAATTTGATAACGGCGGAGATCAGCACGTGGGAATTCTCAACAATTTCGCGGACTGCATTCTGAACGGCACGCCTCTTCTTGCACCCGGAGAAGAAGGAATCAGAGGACTTACCGTTTCTAACGCTATGCATCTTTCCGCATGGACAAATTCATGGGTCGATATTCCTCTGGATGAAGAAAAATATTACGCGCTCCTTAAAGAAAAGATTGCGACATCAAGATATGTAAAACCTGAGATCAAAACCGGAGCGGTAGCAGATCTGACCGGAACGTATTGATTTCAGAAGATACCGGATATTATTACGGCATTTAAGCGCAAATTTCAGCACTTTACTTCAAAAAAAACAATATTTTTCATTGACATTCAGATTTGTATGTGATAAAATTCCGGTATCAAATATCAGATAAAGGAGCAAAAAATGAAAAAGACAGCAGCAATTTTAATTGCCATTTCATTCATATTCGGTATGTTTGCGATATCAACAAACGCTGATACAACTGCCGATGTTTATGTTACAATAGCCAACGGAGATTTAAAGATAGCGATGGAAAAAGTATCCGTTTCGGATATTGACGGAGACGGTATTATTTCGGTAAACGATGCGCTTTATGCCGCTCACGAAAAATGTTACGAAGGCGGAGCAGCAGCCGGCTATTCCGCAGTCCAGAGCGACTGGGGACTTTCTCTTGCAAAGCTATGGGGCGTTGAAAACGGCGGAAGCTACGGATATATGATCAACGATTCAATGGCAATGTCTCTTTCGGATGAACTTAAAAACGGCGACCACCTTTACGCATATGTATTCACGGATACCGCGGGATGGTCAGATTCATATTCCTTCTTTGATATCAAAACAGTGGATATTCTTGAAGGCAAAACCGTTACCCTTACCCTTTCCGCTTCAGGTTTCGATGAAAACTGGGCGCCTGTTGTTCTTCCGCTTGCAGGAGCAGTGATCACATTGAACGGCGAAAAAACATCGTTTGTAACTGATGCAAACGGCAAAGCAGATGTAACTCTCGAAAAGAACGGTGAATATATCATAAGCGCTGTTTCTGATTCAATGACTCTTGTCCCCCCTGTTGCGCTCGCTATCGCAAGACCTGCGCTTCTTTCGGGAAATCCTTCCACGGATGATGCGGATACCGCAGTTTTCGTTGCAATGGCGATTATAGCGCTTGCAGGAGCAGCAATGCTTATAAAAACAAGAAGGTATGAAAAATAAAATCTTTGCTTTATTGCTTTTAACGGCTATTGCCGTTACGCTTGCAGGGCAGACAGCATTTTTCTCTCAATCAAATAACGTCGGGGAGTATAAAAAACTCCTCGACGATATTGTTGTTTATAACCTCAAATACACAGACACGGAAAACATTGCGCAATGGCTTTCAGACGGAGCCGGAGCCGGAGCTGATTTTTATGCGATCTCTCTTCGGCAGCTGGGCGATAATGACAGTCTCACGGCTTATGCTGATGCGATAGAGGAATATATTGCATCAAACGACGTTAAAAGCTCTGTTACAAGGCAAAAGAACGGGCTTGCGCTGATGGCGTCAGGGAAAAAGGATTCGGAGCTTCTTTTTGACCTTGCCGACTCGACCGTTGGAGAAATGAGTATCATGAGCCTTATTTACGGACTGTTTCTGCTGAATAACGGCGCGTATTCGGAAAAATTCACGGCAGAAAAAGTAGCGAATGAGCTTGTATCTATGCAGTTTGCCGACGGAGGCTGGGCGTTATCAGGCATTTATTCGGATGTTGACGTTACATCAATGACGATACAGGCGCTCTCCCCTCACATATCGGAAAATCAGGCAGTTGCCGAAAGTGTTGAAAAAGCTGTTTCGTTTCTCTCGCAAAAGCAGCTTGACGACGGCGGTTTTCAAAGTTACGGAACAGAAAACCCCGAAAGTTCGGCGCAGGTGATAATTGCGCTTACCTCTGCGGGAATCGATCCGATCAACGATGAAAGATTTATAAAAAACGGAAAAAATCCCTTTGACGGAATGATGAAATTCAGACTTGAAAACGGAAGTTTCAGCCATTTTGAAGGACAGTCCTCAAACGGAATGGCTACATATCAGGCGTTTATGGCAATAACCGCGATCATACGCTTTGATCTCGGTCTCGGTCCGCTTTTTATGTTTGACGAGGTGCCGAATGATAACGATATCTCATTTGAAGAAGAGATATCTCTGATCGAAGAGGATCAAAATGCTCATGATGAGAAGATAACAGAAAGTGTCTCCGTTTCTGAGTCCGAAAGAGATGATGACAATGAGACCGAAAGCGAAGAATATCCGTCTGAAGACGTAAAATCGGAAAGTAACGGCAAAAAGATACTGATTGCCTCGGTCATATTTGTTGCGGGAGTAGGATTTATAGTCGTCTGCATTATAAAAAAACAGAAGGCAGCGACTTATATATTTGTTGTTGCAATAACAGGAATTCTTATCGGCGCAGTATTTCTGACAGACATTGATACGCCGGATAATTATTACGGCAAAAGTTCAAATAAAGAAAATGCCGTAGGAACCGTAACCATTCAGATAAGATGTGATGTTTTAACCGAATTTGATTCAGAATATATACCGAAAAGCGGAATAATTTTACCTGAAACAGAGTTTGACATTGAAGAAGGCGACACGGTATACGATATTTTGGTTGAGGCGGTAAAAAAGTTCTCGATCCATATTGAAACGACCGGACCGAAAAACATCGTTTATATCAACGGAATAAATCACTTATACGAATTTGATTACGGAGATCTTTCGGGCTGGATATATAAAGTTAACGGAGAAACAGTTTCAGTAGGCTGCGGTCAATGCACACTGAAAGACGGGGACAGGATAGTCTGGAGCTATACGCGCGAGCTCGGACTTGATCTGGATTAAGAAGGAAGGAGCGGAATATGAAAGCATTTGACAATTACAACCCGATAACTATATTTATATATTTCGCTTCCGTGATCACAATAGGGATGTTCTGTCTTAATCCTGTAACAATGAATCCTCTTATACTGTTTTTATCTCTTTCTGGAGCGCTGACAACATATATTATAAGGAACAGGATGTCGGGAGTAAAATCACATTTCTTCTTTCTCGGCATGTTTATTCTTCTTGCGGTCATAAACCCGCTTTTCAATCATAACGGCGTTACGGTGCTGCTTATAATAAACAATAATCCGATCACGCTTGAAGCCCTGCTTTACGGAACAGCGTCGGCAGCAGCGATAATAAGCGTTATTTACTGGTTTCGCTCGTTTTCTCAAATAATGACGAGTGACAAACTGCTTTATATCCTCGGAAATATATCACCGAAATTTGCGCTTATTCTTTCGATGACGCTTCGATACGTGCCTTTGTTTGAAAATCAGACACAGAAGGTCATTCAGGCACAGCGCGGACTGGGTCTTTACAGCGATACGGATTTTATGAGCAGAGTGCGAGGCGGAACGAGAGTTTTTTCCGTAATGGTCACATGGGCTCTTGAAAACGGCGTTGTGACTTCAGACAGTATGACGGCACGAGGATACGGAATAACAAAAAGAACTTTCTTTTCGATATTCAAATTCAGAAAAAAAGATATAGCAGTAACGGTGGCATCGCTTATTCTTTTTGCGATCATTCTTACAGGCGTTATATCGGGCGCAATAAATTTCAGGTTTTATCCGGAAATATCGCACGCTCAAACAACAGCGGTATCTGTAATAACTTATATCGCATACGGTCTTCTGACTTTTTTACCGGCAGCAATCGAAACGGAGGAGGAAATAAAATGGAAATACTTAAAATCGAAAATCTGACATTTTCATATCCTCTATGCGAAGAAAAGGCGATAGAAAGCATCTCTTTTTCCGTTGACCGCGGTGATTTTGTAACTGTGTGCGGCCCGACGGGCTGCGGAAAGTCAACTCTGATGCGACTTCTGAAAAAAGAACTTATACCTCTCGGAGAAATGTCCGGAAAAGTATATTATAAAGGCAGAGACGTTCAGACGCTCTCTGAAAAAGAAACGGCATGTTCGATAGGCTTTGTTGCGCAAAGACCGGAAGAACAGATCGTGACTGATAAAGTGTGGCATGAGCTTGCTTTCGGACTTGAGAATATGGGTATGCCGCAGGATGTTATCCGCAGACGCGTAAGTGAGATGACATGTTATTTCGGGATCGAAGACTGGTTTGAAAAAAGTGTGGCTGAACTGTCAGGCGGACAAAAACAGCTTCTTAATCTGGCGTCTGTAATGGTGATGCAGCCTGATATTCTTATTCTTGACGAACCGACTGCTCAGCTCGACCCGATAGCTGCATCCGATTTTATCTCAACACTTTCAAAACTAAACAGAGATCTTTCTCTGACAGTTATTATCACAGAGCACCGCCTTGAAGAAATAATACCCGTAAGCAACAAACTTTTCGCAATGGAAAGCGGAAAAATGCTGAAATACGGCGAAACGAGAGAAACGGTCAAGGCTCTGAGAAATAATGCTGTTTTTATGCAGGGGATGCCCGCCGCCGTCAGGATATTCAGCAGCTTCGATCTTTCCCTCCCCTGCCCGCTCACGGCGCGCGAGGGTCGCGAGTTTATTGAAAAGAATTTTGACAACAGAGTATCTGAGCTTGAAACGCCATTGTCAAATACTGAAAAAAAAGATGCGGTTCTTGAATTTTCCGATGTATATTTTAAATATTCAAAAGAAATGCCTGATGTTTTACGCGGACTTGATTTTAAAGTATACAAAGGTGAAATATTTTGTATACTTGGCGGCAACGGATCGGGGAAATCAACATGCCTGTCTGTTGCGGCGGGGCTGAGAAGACAGTATTCGGGAACTGTACGAGTTCTTGGCAAGAAGATAAAGGATTACAAAAAAAACGAGCTTTACAGAGGCTGTATTTCGCTGCTGCCTCAGGACGTGCAGACTGTTTTTCTTAAAAATACTGTCAAAGAAGAGCTTGAAGATGTTGTAAGCAAAGATCATACCCTTCCATACGATCTTTCTGAACTCAACGACAGACATCCGTATGACATTTCGGGAGGACAGCAACAGCTTCTCGCGCTTGCGAAAGTGCTTTCTTCCGCTCCTCAGATACTGCTTCTTGACGAACCGACAAAAGGGCTTGACGCGTATGCAAAAAAAGAGATCGGCGTTATTCTTCAAAAGCTTGCCCAAACAGGACTTACCGTTGTTTGCGTAACGCATGATGTGGAATTTGCCGCAGAATGGGCAGACAGATGCGCAATGTTTTTCAGAGGTGAAATAACATCGTGCGGTATTCCGTCCGAATTTTTTGCCGGAAACAATTTTTATACTACTGCAGTGAACAGAATGACGAGCAATTACTATAAAAACATAACTACAGTTTCTGACGCTGTCAAAATAATGAGGCTAAATATGAACGGAGGAGCAGAATGATCACGATAAAAAACGCATCCGTTCGAAATGCGCTGAGAATTATTATTCCCTTCGCTCTTATTCCCGCAATAATAATAATGGGAGTTTATGTTTTCAAGGAAAACAGCTACATGTTTATAAGCGTTGGTGTAATAATTCTTTCGCTGATACTGTTTATCAGCGGCTTTGAAAAGAAAAAAACAGGAACCCGACGTCTGATAATCGTTGCGGTTATGACAGCACTATCCGTAGTAGGCAGATTTATACCGGTTTTCAAGCCTGTAACTGCACTTACGGTCATAACGGCAGTATATATAGGCGGGGAAGCGGGATTTCTGGTAGGCACTATGTCCGCTTTGATTTCGAATTTCTGGTTTGGTCAGGGACCATGGACACCGTTTCAGATGTTTGCATGGGGAATGATAGGACTTGTTGGGGGACTTCTTTCAAAGTATCTGAAAAAAAGCAAGGCAGCGCTTATAACATACGGTGTAGCAGCAGGGATCGTTTATTCGTTTATAATGGATTTCTGGGCCATTATATGGAATAATGAAATTATATCAATTGAGGCATATCTCGCGTCGCTTCTGACGGCGATACCTTATACTGTGATATATGCAATATCGAATATGCTGTTTTTTGCGCTGCTCGCAAAACCGTTCGGAGAAAAGCTCGAGCGGGTAAAACTGAAATACGGAGTATAAAAAAGCTGCCGCATTAGCGGCAGCTTTTAACTGTTTTACGATTTTATCATTATATCTTTCTGGCAGCAAAATTCGTCTTTTACAGGTGAACACGTTCCGATATAAAGAGTTGCGTCACTGTCTTCAAGAATAAGCTCCCCGTTTTGATTATAAAGCATAAATCTGTCTACCGGGATATCGAATTCAACGGTTTTTTTCTCGCCTGATTTCAGGGATACTTTTTTGAACGCTATAAGCTGATAGATCGGAGCGTCCGGCTTGTTTTTATGGCTTATATATACCTGAACTGCTTCTGAACCGTCTTTAGGACCGAGGTTTTCTATCGAACACGAAAGCGATGCTCCGCTTGAAGTAACGATATCATCGCAAACTATATCCGAAACGGAGTATTTATTGTAACCCAGGCCGTATCCGAAAGGATAAAGCGGCTTTTCGGTCATATAGCGGTATGTTCTGCCTTTCATGGAATAATCGGAATAGTCGGGCAGCTGTTCGTCAGAGGCGTAAAATGTTACAGGCAGTTTTGCAGAAGGTTCAACTTCGCCGAAAAGGATCTCCGCAAGCGCTTTTCCGCCGTCCTGACCGGGGTAGAAGCACTGTAGGACTGCCGCCGCATTTTCATCCGCAAACCGCAGATCTATCGCACTTCCTGAAATATTAACGACGATGATCGGTTTGCCGACTGATTTCATCATTTCAAAAAGGTCGAGCTGAACTTTGGGAAGGGCAAGTCCGGGCTTATCGCCGCCGAGATCGCTGTTATATGCGTCGCCCTCTTCGCCTTCGAGCTGAGGAGTAAGACCGAGACATAAAACGACGGCATCGGCATATTTTGCCGCAATCACCGCCTCTTCAATATTTCCGTCATTTCCGGCATCGGAAGTATGATGACAGCCTATTGCATAGCGGACATCTTTGCCGTATTTGCGTGCGAAATCACGGATACCGAAAAGAGGTGTGGTATATTCGGAAAGCGTGCCATTGTAATTGCCTACAAGAACTGTTGTGGCGTCTGCGTTTGGACCGATGACTGCAATGTTTTTTATACCGTCATCCGCTCTGAAAGGAAGTATTCCGTTGTTTTTCAGAAGAACTGTTGCATTTCGCGACATTTCAAGTGCAAGATCACGGTGTTCTTTACAGTTGACCTTTGAATACGGAACGGAGTCATATTCCGTTTCATCGAAAAGTCCGAGATCGAAACGGGCTTCAAACAGTTTTTCAACTGCTTTGGTAACAGTTTCTTCGCTTACCATACCTTCAGCTACAGCGACTTTAAGAAATTTAAACGCACTGCCGCAATTCATATAGCAGCCGTTATTAAGAGCCAGAGCTGCGCTTTCGGCACGGTTTGAGGTTACTTTATGGAATGAATCTATGTCGCAGATCGCGCCGCAGTCAGAAACCACATATCCGTCAAATGCCCATTCGCCGTAAAGGATATCCTGCAAAAGCTTTTTTGATCCGCATGCGGGTTCTCCGTTTACTCTGTTGTATGCTCCCATTACCGCCGCGGGACGGGCCTTTTCTATTATATACTTGAATGCGGCAAGGTATGTTTCGTGCAAATCCTTTTCGCTTACAACAGAATCGAATGAATGTCTGCCTTTTTCGGGACCGCTGTGAGCGGCAAAATGTTTGAGAGTCGCATCCACTTTTCTGTACTTCGGGTTCTCTTCAAATCCGTATTGCATGCCTTTTACGAATGCCGTACCCATTTCCGCCGTAAGATACGGGTCTTCGCCGTATGTTTCATGTCCCCTTCCCCAGCGTGGGTCGCGGAAAATATTTATATTCGGGGACCAGCATGTTAGCCCCTGATAGATCTTTGTTCTGCCGAATTTTTTATATTCGTTATATTTTGCCCGCGCTTCGGTCGAAATCGCATCTGCTGTCTTTCTCATCAAAGCAGTGTCGAACGACGCCGCCATACCTATGGCCTGCGGAAAAACTGTAGCAACGCCGCTTCTCGCAAATCCATGAAGAGCTTCATTCCACCAGTTATATTCCGGTATCTGAAGTCTTTCGATCGCAGCCGCTTCATTTGTCAGCTGTGACAGCTTTTCGGGAAGGGTCATTTGCGATACAAGAGCCTTTGCTCTTTCTTTATTTGTCATCTGGTCATCCTCCGGTTGATTTGTTGGTTAAGTATATCATATTTAATTTGAGATGTCAACAGATCGATCAGAAAAATTCTCCCGGCGTATGACGGTAAAAGAATAAAAAATATTGACAAGCGTATTCGATATGTGGTATAATTATAATGATATAATTTGCGGGATCGCCCACTGCTTAAAAAGAGGTAAGACATGCTTTTCAGTTCTCTTTTATTTTTGTTTTGTTTTTTGCCTGTAACACTGATTATATATTATATATGTCCGAGAGGAAAGAAAAACGCATTTAAAAACACTGTCATATTTGTTGCGTCGATAGTATTTTATGCATGGGGAGAGCCGATGTATATCTTCCTTATGCTGTTTACGATACTTCACAATTATATATTCGCGCTTTTTATCGATAAATACAGACAGTCCAGACCAAAAGCCGCGAAAGCGCTGATAATAGTATCGATAATTCTTAATATCGGATGCCTCGGATTTTTCAAATACTGCAATTTCTTTATTTCAAATATCAATAACCTTTTCGGGCTTGGCATAGATTTTCTTGAGATAGCTCTTCCCATCGGCATTTCGTTTTACACATTTCAGACTATGTCTTACACGATAGATGTTTACCGTGGCATAACGGACGTTCAAAAAAATCCGATAAGCTTCGGCGCATACGTTACATTCTTCCCGCAGCTGATAGCCGGTCCGATAGTTCAGTATAAAACCATTGCCGAACAGCTTGACAACAGGAATGATGAGTATAAAAAATTCGGCGACGGCGTAAAGATCTTTACTGTCGGACTTGCAAAAAAAGTGCTTCTTGCAAACAATATCGGAGCGCTGTGGGATACTGTAAAGACACTTCCGCAATCTGAGATGACTGTTGTGACGGCATGGCTCGGAATTATCGCATTTTCTTTTCAGATATACTTTGATTTTTCAGGATATTCCGATATGGCAATAGGGCTCGGCCGTATGTTCGGATTTGAGTTTTCAATAAACTTCAATTACCCGTATATATCGCAATCGGTAACGGAATTCTGGAGAAGATGGCATATTTCCCTCGGCTCATGGTTTAAGGAGTATATTTATATTCCTCTCGGCGGAAACAGAGTTAAAACATGGAGACATATTCTGAATATATTCGTTGTTTGGTTCTGTACCGGATTCTGGCATGGCGCCGGCTGGAATTTTATTATCTGGGGATTATATTTCGGAGTTCTCCTGCTCATAGAAAAGCATTTTCTTTTCAAGTGGTTATGGTCGATCCCTCGAATATTCAGACATATATATCTGCTGCTTACGGTAATTATAGGCTGGGTATTTTTTGCAATAGAAGATATGAGCGTTGTTGGCAGATATCTTGCAACGATGTTCGGTTTAGGCGGAGTTCCGTTTGCCGATGACAGAGCGATATATCTTTTATATACAAATGCGGTAATTCTGGTCATTCTGATTTTTGCATCAATGCCGACGATCCCGTTTATCAAGCAAAAGATTTTGCCTAAATTTGAAAAGCCTGTTGCCGTCATTACCATTGCCGCATGCGTTGTTGCGTGGTTTTTATCTACGGCAAGCCTCGTTTCCGGAAGCTACAATCCGTTTTTATATTTCAGATTTTAGAGGGAAAATGGTATGAAAAACAAAACGGTATATATCTGCTCAGAATGCGGAGCGGAAAGCCCCAAGTGGGCAGGTAAATGCCCTGAATGCGGAGCCTGGAATACGCTTGTTGAAGAATCAGTTGTTCAAAAGCCTGAAAAAACGGCAAAACGAACGTCTTTGGCAAATATTTCAGCGCCTGTAAAGCTAAAAGATGTTACAGGCAAAGATGAAGTGCGCACTCTGACAGGAATAAAGGAATTTGACAGAGTTTTAGGCGGCGGCATCGTAAAAGGAGCTTTATATCTCGTTTCGGGAGAACCGGGTATAGGAAAGTCGACCATTCTTTTGCAGCTTTGCGAAAAACTCGGAGAATCTACGCCGATACTTTATGTTTCGGGAGAGGAATCGCCAAGGCAGATACGCATTCGCGCCGACAGGCTGGGCGTAAAAAAAGATAATCTGTATATTCTCTCACAAACAGACATAGAAACAGTTTGCGAACAGGCATCAGAACAAAACCCCGGGCTTTTGATAATCGACTCTATACAGACTATGAATCATGACGGCGTATCGTCCACTCCGGGCAGCGTTTCTCAGGTCAGAGAATGCACGGCAGAGCTCATGCGATTTGCAAAAAACCGTGACATACCCGTTTTTATAGTTGGTCACGTTAATAAAGAAGGTTCCATTGCCGGTCCTAAAGTTATGGAGCATATGGTTGACGCCGTGCTGTATTTTGAAGGTGAAAGAAATTCTGAATACAGAATTCTGAGAGCCGTAAAAAACAGGTTCGGTTCCACTAATGAGATCGGTGTTTTTGAAATGACGGGTGAAGGGCTGAAAGAAATAGGCAACCCGTCCGCCGTATTTTTACAGGGCAAACCTGCAGACGTTTCAGGCATAGCGACTGTTTGCGTGCTGGAAGGAACAAGACCGATAATTGCAGAGGTTCAATCTCTTGTTGCCCCTACCCCGTTTCCCGCTCCAAGACGTGTTTCGGTCGGTTTTGATTACGGAAGAGCAAATCTTCTGATTGCGGTCCTTGAAAAAAGGTGCAAACTGTTTTTCGGAACATCCGATGTTTATATAAATATTATAGGCGGTCTTAAAATAGATGAACCTGCCGCAGACCTTGCCGTAGCTACCGCTCTTGCCTCGGGACTTAAAGATTTTGTTATTCCCGATGATACAATACTTATAGGCGAAGTTGGTCTTGCTGGAGAAATAAGGGCTGTAACATCGATAGAAAAGCGCATTGCGGAAGCAAGGATGCTCGGATTTAAACGTGCTGTCATTCCGAAACGAAATAAAACGGACTTTAAAACCGACATGGAGCTTATTTGCATAGATAACATAAAAGAAGTATTTAACAAATTATAAGTAATGCTGACGGATAATATCCGTCAGCTTTTCATATGAATAAAAATGTTTTTCTGTTTTTGAGCAATATGTGTTGACAAAATGAAAAGTTCATGATATACTTATTTCTAATATTAATAAAGTATTGCGGAGGTAAAACAATGACTCATATAGTTTTAACAGCTGATAATTTTGAGGAAGAAGTTCTCAAATCCGAAAAACCAGTTCTTGTTGATTTCTGGGCAACATGGTGCGGACCCTGCAGAATGCTCGCGCCCGTTATTGAAGAAATATCCGAAGAACAAAAGGACATAATAAAAGTTGGTAAGATCGACGTTGACGAAGAACCTGAGCTTGCTGCGAAATACGGAATTCAGAGCATTCCGACACTGATAGTATTCAAAGGCGGCAAGGCAGTAAACAAATCTATAGGAGTTCGCCCGAAAGGCGACATTCTTGAAATGCTTTGATTCATATCAGAACCCGCAGACAAAACGATAATTCCCTATAATACGGAAAGGAGCCAAATGGAGTTCAGAATTTCACTTACAGGAGATCTTGGCAGCGGCAAAAGCACCGTCTGCAAAATACTTTCCGAAAAATACGATGCAAAAATATACTCCACAGGGCCGATAGTCCGCCGAATAGCAATGGAACGGGGAATATCCGTTGTGGATATCAATAAATTCATGGAATCGGACCCGACCATCGATTTTGAGATGGATAATCGGCTGAAGTTACTTTCCGAAGAACCGGGAAATCTTATAATCGATTCAAGAATGGCGTGGTTTTTCACAAAAGGCACATTTAAAGTATATCTTTCCACGTCTGCCGAAGAATCGGCAAAGCGCGTTTTTAATGACAAGCAGAGAACGTCTGAAAGCTTTGACAGTATAGAAGAAACAGCACGCCAGATCCGTATGCGAAAACAAAGCGAAAATATGCGGTATAAAGCTTTATATGGAGCGGATTGCGGTTTTTTAGGCAATTACGACCTTGTTGTTGATACTACCGCCGCACCTGCTCAGGCGGTTGCGGATCTTATCGGGGAGATATACGAAAAACATCTGCGAGGAGAAGAACATATAAAACTGTTCCTTTACGGAGGAAGACTGAAACCCTCATGCTATGATTTTTCGGACTGCGAAGAAGAGACTGACGATGCGCCGATAAAAGTAATAATTGCGGACGGGGAAATATATATAAAGGAAAAGAAAGACCATAAAAAGGTTCTCGATTATATTTCCTGCGGCAACAATCTTATCCCTTGCGAAGCGGAATATGCCGAAGAACAACTGCAAACCGACGAAACAACCCTTGCTTTGTGGCAAGAAGCGGTCGAAAAAATCAAAGCAGAAGACAGAAAGCAATAAATATCCACCCGCATAGCGGGTGGTATTTCATTTTCGGGCATAGCCCTACCCTATACTGGCTGCGCACAAGTGCGCTTTGGATTGATCTGCCGGCCATGCAAATGTTGCTTTTACTACCCTTAAATGGTCCCGTGGGTCAAAGTTTCTCTCAATATTTCTCTAATTTCTTTACTTTTTTCTTCATAAAATATTTTTCTCCTATATTTTGGCGCAAATACTATATAGTACTTGCAATTCCACTTCGTATGTGCTAAACTATTTATGTCTATGTTTTCTTTTTTCATAGATCAATCCTCCGTTTGTGATTTTTATCTTGACTGGCAGGTCATCTTTTTATATCACAACCGGAGGATTTTTTCATCGGTTAACCTCTTTTGAACCATGCGGCTATCGCGTGGTTTTCTTATAGAATAGGTTGATAGAAATCACGCACGTTATATAGGATCCACTCTTGCATAGCCACTAAACAAGTATAATTTTTTATCTATTTTGAACACTCTCATTGATTTTCCTTTTATTGTTTCCATTCTGATAAATTAAAATATGTTGCATTTATTTCACAATTTCGTCTCAAAAAAAAAAAAAAAAAAAGATGGTAGAATAAATTAGAATATTATAGTACTTTAAATAATATTCAACAATATGAGGAGATTAGTTATGGCATTCTGTCCACATTGCGGAAACCAAGTCGAGGAAAACGTAAAATTCTGCACCAATTGCGGCAAGGCGATTTACGAAAAGACATCCACCGGAAATGTAAGAAGACAGGTGTACCAGGGAGAGATTCGGAAATGTCCTTCTTGCGGTGCTGAAGTACCAAGTTTTACTGCAACATGCCCTGAATGTGGACACGAGTTTAATTCGGGACAAGTAACATCAACCATTCAGGATTTTTCAGAGAAGCTTCATGAATATGATGTCCAAATTGCTAACGCTCCTACAGAGAAATCCGGTTGGAGTAGTTGGAGTAGTGCGGGCAAAGTGGGATGGGTGATTTTAAACATCTACACCATATGCATTCCGTTGTTGATTTATTCTATTAAACCAAAAAAATATAAAGCCGGATCATATACCCAGCAAAAAGCCTCGTTTATTGAAACTTACTTGTTTCCAAATGAAAGAGAGGCTATTCTTGAAGCCCTATTATTCGTTAAGGCTCAGTTGACTAATATAGTGAATGGGGCTGTAGACGGCGCTAACATTTTCTGGGAAAAAGTATGGTCAAACAAGGCAGCACAACTCCATCAAAAAGCAGAAATTGTTATGCCGACTGATGCTGTAGCAGATCAGACATATAATGACATTACCGCTTTGGAACAACAGTTCAAGAAGAAGGTCTTGATAAGGAGAATTATAATCGTAGTTATTGTAATTGCAGCAGTTATTCTTTTCTGGGCTTTGGGAAGCCGTGGGGAAAGAGTATAGTAATCTGACAGGAGGAAACTATGGCTTTATTGGGAAGAAAACAAAATGGCGGAGGCATTATGGATGTCATACGTTGTGATGAGCCCTCTTATTTGATATGGAAGTGGCATCCCGAAGGAAGTGTTCAGGGTGCAAACAGGAAGGAAAACTCCATAAGATGGGGTTCCTCCCTCCGCGTAAAATCAGGCTCTGTTGCGGTGTTCGTATATACTCGACCTGACGGCAATTCCATGGATTTCATCGAAGGTCCGTATGATGGAATTCTAAAGACAAACAATCTTCCTGTCATTACAGGTTTATTGGGATTAGCTTACGCCGGAAATACTCCATTTCAGGCTGAAGTCTATTTCATAAACCTTGCACAGATAATTCAGACGAAATTTGCAGTTCCATTCTTTGATGTCTTTGATCCGAGATTCCTAGACTTTGGAGTACCAACAGCCGTAAGAGGGACTATCACCTTCAGAATTACGGACTACAAGGGATTCATTGCACTGCACAGGTTAGAAAACTTCTCTATGGGAATCTTTCAAGAACAGATTAAAGACGCCGTTAAGAGATATGTAAAAGCCGCGGTGTCTAATGCTCCCGCAGAAAACGGGATTCCTGTAGTCCAGCTCGAGAAAAAAATCTCTGAAATCAATAATCTTGTTGAAGAAAAGCTTAAAGATCGTCTGTTCAATGATTTTGGCGTCAATGTATCCGGTGTAGACATCGGAAGCATTGAGATTGACCAATCAAGTGATGGATATCAGAAGCTTATGGCTGTTACACAAACTCTCACAACACAGACACTTCAGGCCCAGACAGAAGTTAACATCAAGGAAATGCGCGACAGTCAACAGCTTGGTGTTCTTCAACGCGAAACCGACATAAAAGAAGGTGCTTATGCGAGACATAAGCAAACTCAATCCGCGAATCTCGCTGCATATCAAACAGAAGCAGCTGAGCGCGTTGGCGTGGCTGGCGCTGAAGGACTTGGGAAGATGGGTGCCGGTGGAACCGGCAATGTCGGCGGTGGCGGGATAAATCCTGCTGCCATGATGGCAGGCATGGCTGTCGGCAGTTCGATTGGCCAAAATCTTGCCGGTAATATGAACAACATGATGGGAACTGTTTCTCGCCAAGATGTTAAGCAACAGACAACACCTCCACCGATCATTTCGGCATCATATCATGTGGCTGTAAACGGACAGCCAACCGGTCCGTTCGACATTGCAACGCTATCACAAATGGTTGCGGCCGGTTTGTTCTTAAAGGAGAGTTTAGTTTGGACGGCAGGAATGGCCCAATGGTCGAAGGCAGAAGAAGTCAATGAACTAAAATCAATATTCCCGCAGAATCCCCCTCCAATCCCAAATGACAATTCGGAGATGCCATCTGTTCCATCCACATAATTTACGTCAAGCAAAAAACCGACTGAATAAATCAGTCGGTTTTGTTTTTATGACGTCAGTTTGATTTGATCGCTTTTGTTTTCCACTTTCCGCGCGCATAAAAAATAACGGTCAGAATTGCGCCTGAAACCCATGCGGCAAGGAGTGATATTTGTATACATTGAGGAATTCCGTGAGGAAGCTCCTTTGAAATTGTCAGATATGAAATGATATACGCGAGAGGGACACGTATGACAACAGACGTAGCAAAAGAAATCCACATAGGCGTTATGGTATCGCCTGCGCCTCGCATAATACCCGAAAGGCTCTGAGTTATTGCCATGGCGATATATCCGAAGGCAAGAATAAGCATCAGATCATAGCTCATTTCAACAAGAGACTCTGTATCGGTAAAAATACCCATAATAAACCTGCCGAATATAATAATGGCGGCAGTAAGCACAACAGAAAAACCGAGAGCCATAAATGTGCCCTGCTTTGCACCTTTTAATACCCTGTCGTATCTGCCCGCGCCGACATTCTGTCCGGCGAATGTCGTGAGAGCTGTGCCGAATGAAAAATTCGGCATCATTGCAAAACCGTCAACACGCATAATAACAACATTTGCCGCTACGAACTGCGCACCGAACTGGTTTGTCAGAGACTGAACGATAATCATTGCAGATGAAAAAATCGCCTGAGTAATTCCGGAAGGAAGTCCGAGCCTGATCAGAGTTTTTATGTAGCTGCCTACAGGTTTGAGGTATTTTATGCCGAAATCAAAATGTTCCCGCATTCTGATGATTTTGAGAAGGCAAAGAAACGACGCGATGAACTGCGCAATTATTGTTGCCCATGCGACGCCGGCAACGCCAAGCGAAAACACGGCGACGAAAACGATATCGAGAATTATATTTACCACTGTTGCAACAAGAAGATAAACAAGCGCCGAAACTGAATCGCCAAGACCTCTGATAATACCGCTCAGAATATTATAAAAAGCCATCCCCGCAATACCTACAAGACAGATCATCAGATAATCCGCGCAGGCGTCAAGGACGGTATAGTCTGCTGCCCCCTGAACGACAGGGTCGGTAGGAGTATTTAAGGCAGTCAGAAGCGGCCTGATAAAAGGTGCTGCAATAGCTATAAGAGCAACGCACGATATCAGAGTGACCGTTATGCTGTTGCCTATAGAGTAAGAAAGATCGTTTCTGCTTTTTGATCCGAAATACTGCGACGCCATTATCGTTGCGCCCGAAGAAATGCCGATAAAAAGGACCAGAAGCATATTTAGAATAGGCAAAGAACTGCCTACGGCAGAAAGAGCATTATCTCCTATGTATTTTCCTACAACAATGCTGTCTACAGTGCTGTATAACTGCTGCGCAATATTGCCGATAAGCATGGGAACGGTAAATAAAAGGATGCTTTTCCACGGTGCCCCCTGAGTCATATCTGCAGGTGCAAAAAGTGTTTTTATATTCACATGAATTACCTCATTTTGAAAGCATATCAACTAAGCGATTATATCATAAATATTTTGTATTTTCAAGGTATTTACGAAAAATGTATCATTTTGGTTTTTCTTTTTTCCGCATGATCAGCAGGCGGATGCTGATTTGACAGCCACAACGGAGGTTTAACTGTTGTACGTGTATAGAACAACAAGAAATTTATCGTCAAGGTACGGAGTTCAAGTAATTGTATACAATATTATTGGTTTTCTATTGACTTTTTTCGTAACATGTGATAGTATAGGAGTGTAATTTGAAATATATATCAAATTTCAGAAAGGGTCTTGACATGAAAAGGATAATCGCTTTTATAATTGCTGCAATTATGGTATTTGCATTCTGCGCATGCGGACAGACTGCGTCAGAAGAGTTTTCTCTGGACTTCAATGCGGGAATGGACGATTCAAAAACTAATTTTGACGGATATGAATGTGTTATAATGCAAAATCATATGGCAGAAACAGCAGATACAAGCCTGTTTTCATATCCTTCGGGAACGCTGCTGGAAGATTTACTTTTACAGCGCATTAAAGATATAGAAAACGAGTATAACTGCAAGGTCAAAGTCAAAACAGACGGAACGGTACGTATTGACAGCATAGTTCCTGTTCTCGCAAGCGGTTCTTATGTTGCAGATGTTCTTTTCACTTCAGGCCCAAGCACTTTCATTCGAGCAGGCTTTATGTATCCTCTCGATGTTCTGAGCGACTACATTGATTATACAAACACAGAAAAGTACGGCGGTTTAGGACTTCTTGAGCAAGGTCTTTACAACAGCACTCCGTATTGCGTAACGCCTGCAATGTGGCCGGGAAAACAGACAACGACTTCTTTTGGTGTATTTGCCGTAAACGAAAACCTTATTACACGTTACGGACTGACTGATCCGAGAGATATTGTTGAAAGCGGAGAATGGACATGGGAAACATTTGAGAGTATTATTCCTGATTATCAGATAGATGATGGTTCTGTTCAGGCAACCGCCTGCAATATGACATGGAGCATTATGGACTTTGCAATGATGAACGGGGCTGATTATTATACGATCACTTCTGACGGCACGGTCCTGCCAGCGCTTGACTCAGAGTATATTGCAGAGGCGATCGACTGGTGTTCAAGACTTTTTACAGAGCATAAAGACTGCATAACATTTCTTGATCACGGGGGAATGCTTGATCTTTTCCTTAATGACGGTATAGTTATGACAAAAACAGCAGTTGACCACATTATAAGATTTATGAGTTATAAGATGGATAATTTCGGAGTCGTTCCTATGCCGTGCGGTCCTCACGGAACATACGGCAAGTGGGTGAACGCCTACAACGAAAACATAGCCTTCAGTATTTTATATAACACAAATGAACCTGTTTGCTCTGCGGTAGTTATCGATGAACTTTGTGAAGCGTTCCCCGGGTATGAAACAGAAGAAGATCTGAAAGCGTATATGCGTTCAATATTCTTTGATGACCGTGATATAGATTTTATTATGAATTATTTTGAAAATGCGCGCTGGAATTATTGGGGACACGCAAGTCTTGAAACATTTTTCAACAATGCAAAAACAGCTGCAATTTCAGGAAAATCCGCAACAGAATTTTTATCCGCAAATGCAGAAAGAATCAATAATCTCGTTGTTGAGAATATCGTTCCCAATGTTGATTTTCTTGAAAGCTTTAAAAATAACTCAAAATAAGACAAATCATCGTTTAAAGATTAAAAAAATGCACTTCGATATATGATCGAAGTGCATTTTGATTATTCAACGGTTTACGTTTGCTATTCTGCTCTGTAAACTATTTTTCCGTCAACTATAGTCATATAAGCGCTGGCGGCAACAGTGGTAAGAGGATCGGCATTCCAGATAACGACATCGCCGTCTTTCCCCGGTTCAATGCTGCCTACACGGTCCGCAATACCTATTGCAGTTGCAGGGTTAATTGTAATTGCTTTCCAAGCCTCTTCATACGGAAGTCCTGAATCTGCAGCAAAACCTGCGCACATAGGAAGATATTGAAGAGGAATAACAGGAGCATCAGTAATAATACTTACATTAACACCCGCTTTATAAAGTTCTCCGGGAGTTTTAAAGTCTTTACCCTGAAGTTCAATTTTCGTTTTTGCTCCGAATGAAGGACCTATAAATGCCGGATACCCTTCTTTTGCAAGCTGTTGAGCTATTATAGCTCCGTCTGTGCAATGGTCAAGAGTTAAAAGGACGTCAAATTCCTTTGCTATTCTGATAGAAGTAAAAATATCATCTGCACGGTGAGCATGCGCCTTAAGAGGAATTTCCTTTTTGATTACGGGAATCATAGCCTCAAGCTTCATATCAAAGGCAGGATCTTTTCCGTTTTGCTTTGCTTCATAGTAATTTCTGGATTTGAAAAGAAGCTCGCGAAGCATAGCAGCAACAGCCATACGCGTATATGGAGCTTTTTTGCCGCCCTGACCGTATACGCCTTTCGGGTTTTCACCGAAAGCGCATTTCATTGCGGCGGGATTTTTGATTATCATATCGTCAACGCGGTTGCCGACAAGTTTGATCGCCGCAAAAGTACCGCCGACGACGTTTGCGCTGCCGGGTCCCGTGCATGCTGACGTAACACCGTTTTTTATGGCAAGTTCAAAGGATTCATCGATAGGATTGATACCGTCGATCGCACGCATCTGAGGCGTTATGGGATCAGACATTTCATTGTAATCTGCGCCTTCCCAACGCATGGCAGAATTATGAACGCCGATATGACAATGCGCCTCTACGCAACCGGGGGTTACAAGCCTGCCTTGAGCATCAATAATCTGCATGCTGCTGTCTGGCTTGATATCTTTGTCTAAAGCGGATATTTTACCGTTATCGTCGATAAGAACACAGCCGTTTTCAATGTCAGCACCGACCATAGGTTTGATGTGACCGTTTTTAATAAGTAGCATTGTAAATCTCCGTAATTATAAATTTTCTAATTTTTTTAACTCAGATAAAGTTATTTCGGGAGAAGTATGTAAAATACCTGTTCCCCCGCATTTTTGCCACGCATGAATATTTGCGTCAAGGTCATCAATAAGAATATAGTCCTTTCCTTTACAATAATTCTTTTTTTCTTCTTTAAAAACGATGTTGACTTTAAGATCAGCAGAAAGATATTTGTGCGCCCACTCAATTTTATCATTGGCAGCGCCTGTTATTCCCCGGCGAGGCTTAGGTATACCCGAAAGAATTTCAACGCGATCTCCGTATTTAGAATAAACAGAGTTAAACATATCGATCGCGCCGGGCATGGGAGGAAGATTATAATAAAATCTGTTGACTTTGCGGATATGTTCCCACATTAAATCTTCACGAACATAGTCCTGAGACGACTGATCGAGGATCTCAAAATCAGCAAGCGCGACTACGCCATAGTCAAAATCGGCAAGAACGCCGTCAAGATCAAAAAATATTTTTTTGATAACCACTTTTGCCTCCGAGATAAACAGACAATAAAAGGTATTGATATTTAAAACAGTATAACTAAACCCACAAAAAATAATAAAAATATATTGATATTATAGCATATTACGATTGCATTGTCAACAATATATGTAATCAAAATCAACAGTAAACAGATTAAATATCAAAGAAAAAACCTTGCTGTAATAGCAAGGTTAAAAGAATGATGGAGCAAACCGTTACAAATTCGAACTATTTGTCGTGGGCGGTATTTTGGGAGTGGTAATCGTTTTGGAATAATCGAATATGTCCACTGTCATCCGTATAAAACAGTAACAAAAGCCTATTCATTACGGCTATTGTTGGTGAACCTTCAGGGAGTCGATCTGCGTTATCCATTCATCTGCTACTTTTTTGAATGTGGGGACGGAACAGCGGTCTTCTTCGAACGCGCGCAGTTTTTTCATGACTTCGGACTTTGAACTGCCGTAGATATATTTTCTTTTTCCGTCGGGGAGAGTCAATGTTTCAACCCAGCGGCCGTCAGAGCGGCGCGTCATTTTTATCAGCTCCTGTGCAGAGATTTATTTATTTTTCCATAAGACGATATATGTGTTTGTTTTGTCGATTATGTTCTGTCTGTTTGTGAGAATATGTATAATAATAAAAATTACGGCGGTCGACACCTGAAGGATTTCTCCGGGGTATATTTCTTCAAATGTATATCGGAATACGTATTTTGAATATGAAGAGAGTATCGGAATAAACGTTGCTGCCGCGGCGGCAAGAAAAAGCGCTGCAGATAGAATGAAAATAATAATCAAAGTCAAACCGATTTTTTTTGATGGGTCTATCAGAGGAGCATTGCCTTCTTCATACAGTTTGCTGCGGACATTCTTTTTCATGCGGATCATGAACATCGTTTCAGCCGCAAGCTGATAGTTCAAAACCGATAAAATGCCTCCGGCGATCCATGTAAAAGGTATTACGGCTCTGAACGGGTGGATCCGGTAATAAAAATTGACAAACACGGAGAATACAACGCAAACGGCTGTGATCGCCGCAACGGCTATAATAAATTTCTTTTTGAGGACGGGCCTGAACCGCCTTATATTTTTCTGCACCGCATATAACGCTCCGAGAGGGACAGAGAAAAAAACAGATAAAAAGAACATGAGCGAAATGAAGAGATAGATTGCGGCACCTGTTTCTCCTGGTATCGGATAATATCCGGATATGTCTGACGAATAAAGCATACGGTTGCCTCCTGAAAAATCTGATTTGACTGCGGTTGAGAGTGTTCGGGATTTTACAGTTTGCTTTGATTAGCCTTGGATTTGGTGACAACGGGTTTGAGAAATCAAGATATACATCAAGGCTGTTGTATCTCTCACCCAAGAAAACTCATCAAATAACGCGGGACATGAAAATGTTGACAGATACAGCTATTTTGTAAAAACTTTCGGAATAAGAAAAAGTGAAAACGTCAATGAGTATTATGATATGATTGTTAATGTCAAGGAAAAGGCGACAGGGAGTTATGTTTATACTATACAGATAAACGAAAACAAAACAAGGAAGCAGCCCTCCACCACCCAGGCGACCGATATCGGCGCGGGCTTAAAATCGCGAGAAGCTGCTTCCTTATTCAGCATTATACCACGGAATGAGCGGGATGTCAAGCCCCTTGAAGAAAAAAAGCTGACGCTAGTCTGCAAGTGTTTTCTTTGTAAAGACAACAATAACGCAACGAGAACCGGGCAATCGGCGTCAAACCCATAACAGCCTGCGAGCAAAATTTATTGTATTATTATAACATATTCCCGGCAGGATGTCAATACAGGCAAGTCAGGCTGTCTATATTTGCGCATCAATTCCGAATTTCGATAAGATTACCTTTTTTGTCACTTTTTTTTCAAAAAAAGAAAAAAAGGATGTTTTACAATAATTAAAATTATTTTATCAAAAAAGGTGGATTTTTGTAATGTTTGATCATCCGGGAAAAAAAATAAAAACCGCGGCGAAAGTACTGTTTTGGGTAGGAGCAATCGGTAGTGCGATTGTGTCTAATTCTTTAATGTCTATATTAAACAATTCTTTGGGTGGGCTGTCTGCTCTGCTAGCGATCATTATTTTTATCGTCATGCTATTATTGTTATATGTCATCACCCTTTTAATTGTCGCACAAGGAGAACTTGTTGAAAATTCAACAATAATCAGAGAGAAAATATGCGGCTCAGACTATTCAGAAGAATTCTATGACTCTAATGACGAGCAGTATGAAGAAAATATTCAGCCTGAAGACGATACGGTTAAGCAAGATCCATCACCTGTCATAGAAGAGGATTCGCTTTCTGATGATGTATGTGATTCATGTTCTAAAACGACAAAAGTGCATCAGTGTAAAATTACTGATAATGATGGTATAGTTTATTATCATGTCTTATGTGATGACTGTATTAAAAAAACTCGTTCCATGAAAGGCATAAAATCACTTATTGTTTTTCCTGACTAAAACCATAAATAATTCTCTATTTATTTAGGCTAAAAACAAAATACTGAATACATCGAACTCAATAACTTAAAATAAAAGCCGTATCAGTTACGGCTTTTTTTGGTGCACCTTCAGGAATTCGCTCTCGGCTGCGGCCTCAGACACAAAACAGCTCTGCCGCTCCACCGGAGCGCCATTCACTTCTGTTTTGCTTCGAATCCTTTTTTTTGTTTTATCAGTATAAAAAAAATAAAAGCCGCAGATATTACGGCTTTTTTTTGTTCACCTTCAGGGATTCGCTCTCGGCTGCGGCCTCAGACACAAAACAGCTCTGCCGCTCCACCGGAGCACCATTCACTTCTGTTTTGCTTCGAATCCCTTTTTTGTTTTATCAGTATAAAAAAATAAAAGCCGCAGATATTACGGCTTTTTTGGTGCACCTTCAGGGATTCGAACCCGGGACCCACTGATTAAGAGTCAGTTGCTCTACCAACTGAGCTAAAGGTGCAAACTATTCGATAGAAAAAAAGAGGAGAGTCGGCATCGACTTATCTTCCCGGGTCGTCGCCAACCAAGTATTTTCAGCACCCGCGAGCTTAACTACCGTGTTCGGAATGGGAACGGGTGGATCCTCGCCGTCATAGACACCGACTATTCCTCTTA
>JAEEGL012124756.1_pt1 | contig 29265 bp, 19 predicted proteins | sample 9134231 | NCBI WGS metagenome assembly JAEEGL01 (sample SAMN16246548, study PRJNA631951) | gut metagenome | biome: gut microbiome; feature: rumen; material: fiber-attached | host: Bos | place: Iran: Karaj | collected 2018-10 | reverse complement strand
TTGACAACGTGCAGAGCGATCTCGTAGTCACCGCGCAGTACACGATCAACACCTATACCGTAACGTTCAAGGATTGGGACGGCACGGTATTGAAGACCCAGACCGTCAACTACGGCGCAGCCGCTGCCGCGCCCGCGGATCCCGAGCGTGAGGGCTATACCTTCATCGGCTGGGACACTGACTTCTCCAACGTCACCGGCGACCTCATCGTCACCGCAATGTATGAGGAGAACGAAGTGCCTCCCACCGTGCTCATCGGCGACGTCAACTGCGACGGCGTCGTGACCGCGTCCGATATCTCCTCGCTGTTCGCCTACGTTATGAACGCGGGCTCGCTCAGCGAGCAGGCGCTGCTCAACGCCGACATCGACGGCAACGGCACGGTCGACGCGACCGACGCGTCGCTCCTCGCGCAGATGGTATTCGGCGCGTAACGCATTAGCTTAAACACTCCCGGCACACAAAGGCTCCGCGGCTCCGCCGCGGAGCCTTTCGTAACCGGCAAAGCCGCAGCCGCGCGGCGCCGCAAAGCGTCTCGAAAGAGCGGATCGGAGAGTCAAGCAGGGCGAAAAGGCGCCTTTTTGCCTTAAAGCGTATGCGCCCCGCCGCGGGCGGTTCTTTCACGCGGACGCCGCGAGTAATACCCTTTCAAAGCCCCGTCCGGGCGCTGACGCGGGGCGGGCGGGATCTGCTTTGAGGCGGAGCTGTTTTTTTAATTTTATGGCTCATCGCGGTTGACAGCAGGGCCTGCTTTAAGTATACTATATACGAGAATGTGTCCGAATGTTGTCAATATGCTCGGGTACGCGGGCTTATTCCCGACGTCGCTCACATTCGATATTATTATGAAAAGGAGAAAAGAAACCATGAAAAAACTGCTTGCGATACTGGTCGCCGCCATGATGCTGTTCGGCATATTCGGCGGCGCACTGGCACAGACGGCTGCGCTCAAATCCGTGAGCGGTGAAAAAGCCGGTGCAAAGGTGAGCGATCCGCTCATCGGGAAGAAGACCGCCAACGCGAAACGTGATTTAAGAGCCACATTGGACGAGGCCCTTAACGCGGCAGGCGGCACGATCGCTTTCGTTTCCGAAGGCAGCTATCCGTGGAGGGTGGTCACCGACGACGAAACCGGCCGCATATATGCGCAAAGCACCAACGAGGGCGTGACCTCATCCTCATCCGTGGTCTCCGCGACCGTCGAGGTAGGCTCCAATAAGGCCATCGCGTTTGAGTTCAAGGCATGGGGCGAGGGCAACAGCTCCCCCTATGACAAGTGCATATTCGCGATAGACGGCAACGCTCAGTTCACGTACGGCGCCCGCGACAACGATTGGGAGGAATACGTCGGCAACATCGGTCCCGGCACCCACACTCTTACATGGGAATACTCCAAGGATTCCAGCGTGAATCCCACGGGCGACTATTTCGCCGTGGATAATATTGAGATAGTCGAGCGAGAGGCCGTTCCCGTAAACACGGAGATCACCGAGGCCATAAACGTCGAGGGCGGCAATATACAGTTCGTCAGCGGCGGCGACTATCCCTGGGAGGTCGTTACCGAAGAAGGCGGCCGCACTTATGCCAAGAACGGCAACTCCGGCGTACACTCCTCCACCTCCGAGCTCGCCGCCACCGTTATGGCAGACGAAGGCGATATACTCGCGTTCGAGTTCAAGGCATGGGGCGAAGGCACTAACACCTTCTGGGATCACTGTGATTTCTATGTTGACAACGCGCGCATCATGTATTACGGCGCATATAACAACGCAGCCTGGGAAACCTTCACCTGCACGCTTTCCGCGGGCGAGCATGAGCTCAAGTGGTCCTACACCAAGGATTCCACCGACAACGGCGCGGGCGATTACTTCTACGTGGATAACGTTTCGATCGCGCAGGCCGTATCCGTTGAGTCCATCTCCGCGCCCGAAAGGATTGAGATCCCCCAGTACGGCGCCGCATTGATAGAGTACACCGTGCTTCCCGCCAACGCAACTAACAAAACGGTCACCTTTACCTCCGCCGACCCGAACATCGCCGCCGTTGACCAGAACGGCATGGTGAGGGGCGTGGGTATAGGCGATACCATCATCACGATCACCTCCGCTGCGGATTCCTCCGTCACTGCCCAGGTCGCGGTCAAGGTCATCGAATCCGACATCACGGCCGTTAACATCTACGGCAGCATCGTTTACGATCCCGATGGGAACATCTCGAATCAATGGGTAACGTTCCCGGATATCGCTCCCACGGCGCTCTCCATTCTCGGCGATGCTCCCGAGATCTACGGCGCCGCTTATGCTTACGGCACGGTCTATGGCTACACCTCGTCGGGCGGCTACTTCTTCGCGATCCCCTTCGACGATCTGGCCAACTCCGCAAATTACGTGGGCAGCACCACGATGACGTCGCTGACCGTTCGCAGCATGAGCTTTGACTATACTTCCGGCGTGCTTTACGGCATTGCCAGCGACAGCTCCAACGCATTCTGTCTCGTAGCTGTCGATATGGCCTCCGGCGCTTTGGAGACCGTGGGCGGCATAGACGTCACGATGCTTGCGTTTGCCGTCGATATCAACGGCAACGCATACGGCGTTGCGTCCGGCGGCAATCTGTACGCCATCGATCTTGAGACCGCCGCGCTCACGCTCATCGGAAGCACCGGCCAGTCCGTCAGCTACGTACAGGATATGGCGTTCGATTACGACACCGGCACTCTCTACTGGGCGCACTGCAACGATACGGACGGCGATCTCTACGTGCTCGATCCCACCGACGCCTCCTGCTACAAGATCGACAACATCGGTCCGGGCGCCGGCTGTGAGCTTGTAGGCATGTTCATCGTTCCCGAGAGCGAGCCCGAGCTTCCCAGCGACATCCCCGTGACCGGAGTGAGCATTATCCCCGTGCAGGCGGAGATCCGCGTCGGCAACACTGCCGGGTTCACCGCCGCTGTCTCTCCCGTGAACGCTTCCAACAAGAACGTCATCTGGTCCGTTGATGACGCTTCGATCATCAACGTCGATGAGAACGGCGTCGTGACCGGCATTGCCGTGGGTACCGCACACGTTACCGCCACCACCGAGGACGGCGCGTTCACCGCTTCCGCCGAGGTCAACGTGCTGCCCTCCCTCGGAGAACTCGTTCAGGGTTACTACTTCGAGGACAGCGACGAGGTCTCCCAGTGGACCTTCGTCGATCAGGACGGCGACGGTTACTCGTGGATGTGGAGTCAGGATTACCCCTACGAGGGACTTAACGACGACATTGCCTATGAGGGTGTGGGCATCATACTCTCCGAGTCGTACTGCAACGATCCGGACGCTGCCGGCCCCCTTTACCCGGATAACTGGGCGATCTCTCCCGCCGTTACTCTTCCCACCGAAACCGCATTCGTTTCCTTCTATGCCACCACCTTCGGCAACTACGGCTTTGAGAATATCGCGGTCTATGTCGGCACGGAGGCCGATCCCGCAGGCATGACCGAGGTGCTTCCCGAGACCGCCGTCACCGCCGCCACCACCGGGGCCGTCAACTACGGAGAGTTCATAGTCGATCTCTCCGATTATGCGGGCGAGACGGTCCATATCGCGATCCGACACTTTAACAGCAGCGATATCTTCATTGTCGGCGTTGACCAGGTCGAGTTCACCGGCAGCAACGCCGAGACTCCTCCCACCGTGCTCATCGGCGACGTCAACTGCGACGGCGTCGTGACCGCCACCGATATCTCCGTCCTTTTCGCCTACGTTATGAACGCGGGCTCGCTCAGCGAGCAGGCTATACTTAACGCCGACCTCGACGGCAACGGAGAGGTCAATGCGACCGACGCTTCGCTCCTTGCGCAGATGGTATTCGGCGCATAAGGCGCAACGCAAGACCGACAGACTTAACCAAAAGGCTCCGCGGCTCCGCCGCGGAGCCTTTCATTACCGGCAAAGCCGCAGCCGCCGTGCTCCGCACTATTGACAAATCCGGCAAACGAGGGGATAATTCAGACATGACGGCGAAAAGGGAAAAAGGGCGAAGGCCTGTGATAACGGGTTCCGTGATAAAGCGCGCGGCGGCGTTCTTGCTGCTTGCGGCGCTTGTAACTGCGTGCGGCTGCACCCAAAGCGGGCCGCTCGTGCGCGAGTTTTTTGCCATGGATACCTATATGCGCTTTTCCGTTTACGGCTTAACGGACGCGAGCGCGGCAGAAGGAGCGGCGGACGCGGTCGTGCGTCTGTCGGGCCTGCTTGACGCCACGGACAGCCGAAGCGAGGTTTACGCGCTGAATCACGGCGGCGGGCGGCCCGTGCCCGTTTCGCCCGAAACCTACGGCGTGATAGAGGGCTCGCTCGCGCTTTCCCGGGAGCTCGGGGACTCGTTTGAGCTGACGGTGAGGCCGCTGCTCACCGCGTGGGGCTTTACGAAGGGCGAGCACCGCATCCCCGCGGACGCGGAGCTTGCGGCGCTGATTGAAAACGTGGACGACGGGCGCATTGGACTTGACGCCGAAAGGAATACCGTAACGCTGCCGGAGGGTATGCAGATAGACCTCGGCGCGGTCGCAAAGGGTTATGCGGCCGACGAAGCGGCGCGTATCCTGCGCGAGGGCGGCGCGGAGGCGGCGCTTCTGGACCTCGGCTCCAGCACGATATTCGCCTTCGGCACAAAGCCCGACGGCACAAGGTGGAGGATCGCCGTGAAGGACCCCGAAAACGCCGACGGCGTCGCCGGAGTTATCGAAACGGACGGGGGCGCGGTAAGCACCTCCGGAGGCTACGAAAGGTACTTTACAGGGCCGGACGGCCGGGTCTACTGGCACATAATAGACCCGCGCACGGGCCGCCCCGCAAGGACGGGCATACTGTCTGTCACGGTGCTGACGGAGGACGCGGCGACGGGCGACGCATTGAGCACCGCGCTTTTCGTCATGGGTCCGCAGGCGGCGGAGGAGTATTACCGCGAAGCAGGCGGGTTTGAATACATAATGCTGATGGAGGACGGGAGCGTACTGCTGACCCCCGGAGCGCAGGGCGTATTCACCCTGTCAGGCAGCCGCGCGGGAGCAGAGGTCCGCGTCGTGGGCTCCGGCGCGGACGGCTGAGCGTAACGGCGCAAACGCGGGCGGCGTTGACATAAAGGGTACCTTCGTTTATAATTTACATGAAAAAACACCCGTTATCGGGGAGAAAGAGGTTATTATGGAGCTTAACGAAGCCAAGGCAAAGTTTAAGGAAATGAACCGCGTCCTGCACGCCTACAACCACGCGATGGGCGTTATGTACTACGATATCGAGACCGCCGCGCCCAAGAACGCGACAGGCGGTTTTTCAGACACGATGGCCGCCCTTTCGGAGATAACCTATAAGCTCTCCGTAAACGAGGAGTCGTTCGCCCTGCTCGATCTGCTTTCGGCGCACGCGGACGAGCTTGACGAGATCACAAGGCGCGAGGTCGAGGAGGCGCAGAAGGGTTTGAAGCTCCTGCGCAGCATCCCCATCGACGAATACGTAGAGTATCAGCGCGTGCTGTCCGAGGCTTCGGCGGTATGGCACGAGGCAAAGGTAAAGTCCGATTACGCCATGTTCGAGCCGCACCTTAAAAAGCTCGTTGAGTTTGCCCGCAGGTTCGCAGCCTACGCCGCGCCCGAAAAGGACCCCTACGATTACTGGCTCAACGAGTTTGAGGAGGGCTTTACCCAGGACGTGCTCGACGGCTATTTCGAAAAGATAAAGGCAGGGCTCGTGCCCCTTATTCACAGGATTGGCGAAAGGCCGCAGCTTGACAATTCGTTCCTGCACAAGACCTATCCCGTATGGCAGCAGAGGAAGCTCTCCGACAAGCTGATGGAGGTCATGGGCATAAACCGCGACGACTGCGCCATCGGCGAGACGGAGCATCCCTTTACCACGGGCTTCAACAAGCACGACCTGAGGATCACGACCCATTATTACGAGCAGGATATTGCCTCCAGCATGTATTCCGTTATACACGAGGGCGGTCACGCCACCTATGAAATGGGCAATTCCGACGAGCTTTGGGATTCTCCCCTTGCGGGCGGCGCCTCCTGCGGCATGCATGAGAGCCAGTCGCGCTTCTATGAAAACCTCATAGGCCGCTCCCGCGCGTTCATTGGGCTGGTGTTCCCCATAATAAAGGAGACCTTCCCCGAGCAGCTTGAGGGCGTCGATGCGGAACGCTTCTATCTGGCGGTCAACCGCGCCGAGCCGTCGCTCGTGCGCACCGAGGCCGACGAGCTGACCTATTCGCTGCACGTGCTGATCCGCTACGAGATAGAGAAAAAGCTGATGCACGGCGAGCTCGACACAAAGGATCTGCCCGCCGAGTGGAACAGGCTCTATAAGGAGTACCTCGGCGTGGACGTACCCAACGACCGCGAGGGCTGTCTGCAGGATTCGCATTGGTCGGGCGGCAGCTTCGGGTACTTCCCGTCCTATTCGCTGGGCTCCGCGTACGGCGCCCAGATACTCGCCCACATGAAGAAGGAGCTGGACTTCGACGGCCTCATCGCAAGGGGCGAAATGGGCGTGATCACCGATTGGCTGCGCGAGCATATCCACAAGTACGGCATGATAAAAAAGCCCGCCGAGCTCATTCGCATCTGCTGCGGAGAGGATTTCGACCCGCAGTACTACATCGATTACCTTACCGCAAAATTCAGCGAGCTGTACGGGCTGTGATGAAACCGCGCCTTGGGGGAGCCAGCAGGCTCCCCCTTGTTAAAGGAGGCAAAAATGCGTTATGAGGACGCGCTCAAAGCGTTTTCGGGGTCCGAACGCAGGCTTGCGGCAATTCGCCGCGCGCAAAGCATACTCGGCTTCGACGGCATGACCTGCGCTCCCAAAAACTCGGCGGGGGGGCGGGCGGCGACGCTCGGCGTGCTGACGCGGGCCGCGCACGGGGAGACGCTGTCGAACGAGAGGTACGACGCCGCAAGCGCGATCGCGGAAAATGCGGAAGCTGCGGATGAAACGCTGCTTTTGAAGGCGCGGGACGCCCTGCGTGAGCGTGAAAAGCTGCTGCAAAGGGACGGGACGCTGCTTGCGGAGTACAGCGTGCTGACGGGCGAGGCGTTTGCCGCGTGGCAGGAGGCGAAAAGACGGAGCGATTTTTCTATACTGTGCCCGTATCTTGAGCGTGCGGTCGACTGCGCGCGAAGGACGGCGCTTGCGTCATCGGGTGAAAAAGACCCTCTTGATTTTTGGCTGAATGAGAACGAGGAGGGCCTGAGCGGCGCACGGCTCGACGAATGGTTTGCGCTGATGCGGCGCGGGCTTGAGCCGCTCATGCGCGGGATAAGCCGCCTGCCCGCTCCCGACACGGGGCTGATCCACGGACATTTCCCCAAGTATTTACAGCAAAAATTCACGGAGGAGCTGTTAAGGCTCCTGGGAGTTGACCGCGCCCGCTGCGCAGTTGGCGAGGCGGAGCACCCATACACCACGGTGATAGATCCCGACGATGTGCGCATAACCACTCACTATTATGAGGATAACGTCGCCGCCAATATGTTCAGCGTGCTGCACGAGGGAGGGCACGCCATATACGGCATGGGCATAGACCGCTCCCTTGCGGGGTCCGCGCTGGGGTTTGCGGCGTCTGCGGGCATGAACGAGTCGCAGTCCCGCCTGTATGAAAACGTGATAGGCCGCTCTCCCGCGTTTGCCGAGGCGGTGCTGCCTCTGCTTCGGGGGATATTCCCGGAACGCTTTTCGGGCGCGGAGCCCGGGGAGCTCTTTCGCGCCGTATGCGCCGTGCGTCCTACTCTCAAGCGCACGGAGGCCGACGAGGTGACCTATTCGCTGCACATAATGGTGCGGTACGAGCTTGAAAAAAGGCTGCTGCGCGGCGAGCTTGAGGTGAGCCGCCTGCCCGCCGAGTGGAACAGGCTGTATGAGGAATACCTCGGCGTTCGCGTACCCAACGACCGCGAGGGCGTTTTGCAGGATATGCATTGGCCGAGCGGGCTGTTCGGGTACTTCCCGACGTACTTTTTGGGCAACGCATACGCGGCGCAGATACGGGCGGCGCTCAAGCGCGACATGGACCCCGACGAGCGCATCCGCTCCGGCTCCGTCGCGGACATAACGGAGTGGCTGAGGACGCATATACACCGCTTCGGCAGGACGAAGACCCCGGACGAGCTCATCCGCTCCTGCTGCGGGGGAGGCTTCGACCCCGGCATTTACGTCGATTATCTTAATGAAAAATACGGCGCGCTGTACGGGCTGTAAACAAAAAGCGGAGGCTCGGCGACTTTGAGGCCTCTGCAGCATACGAACAAAGCCGGGCTCTATGCGAGTCCGGCTTTATGTATGCTCTTTGCGATCAGCCCTCGTACTTGACTATGGGCTTCCTTGCGGCGGTGACCTCGTCGGGCCTGCGACCGAAGGGAGCCGGCCGGGTCAGGCCGTCCGCGCCGCGACAGGCGCGGGACCGCGATGAATCAACAAACTCAGGACGCACCTGCGGTCATATCCGCAGCGGGATACAAGAAAAAGCCGGGCTCATAGCGAGTCCGGCTTTACGTATGCTCTTTGCGATCAGCCCTCGTACTTGACTATGGGCTTCCTTGCGGCGGTGACCTCGTCGGGCCTGCCTACCGGCGTGGTGACGGGAGCCGCGTGTATGGCTGCGGGGTCGGCCTTGACCTGCTCCGCAATGCCGCGCATGGCCTCAACGAACTCGTCAAGGGTCTCGCGGGATTCGGACTCGGTGGGCTCTATCATCATCGCCTCGTGCACGATGAGCGGGAAGTAGATCGTCGGGGGATGATACCCGCGGTCGATAAGCGCCTTTGCGATATCGGAGGTATGCACCTCATTCTGCATCATCTCCTCGGTGGGGGTCACTACGCACTCGTGCATGCAGGTGCGGTCATGGGGTATATCGTACACGCCGCGCAGCTTGTTCATGACGTAGTTGGCGTTGAGAACGGCGTTCTGGGAAGCCTCCTTAAGGCCCTTGCCGCCCAGAGAGCGGATATAGCAGTAAGCCTTGACTATAACGCCGAAGTTGCCGTAGAAGCTCTTGACCTTGCCTATGGAATCGGGCCTGTCGTAATCAAGGCCGTACTCCATGCCGTAGTCCTCGGACTCCTTTGCGGTGATGCGGGGCACGGGCATGAAGGGGATGAGGTGGCTCTTAACGCCGACCGGGCCGCTGCCGGGGCCGCCGCCGCCGTGCGGGGTGGAGAAGGTCTTGTGCAGGTTGATGTGCATCACGTCAAAGCCCATGTCGCCGGGACGCACTATGCCCATTATGGCGTTGAGGTTTGCGCCGTCGTAATAGAGCAGGCCGCCCGCCTCGTGGACGATCTTTGCTATCTCCTTTATGTTGCGCTCGAAGAGGCCGAGCGTGGAGGGGTTGGTCAGCATAAGGCCCGCGGTGTCGGGACCGACGGCCTCCCTGAGGGCGTCAAGATCCACTCCGCCGTCGGGAGCGGACTTGATCTCCTTCACCTTGAAGCCGGCCATTGCGGCGGAGGCGGGGTTGGTGCCGTGCGCCGCGTCGGGCACTATCATGACCTTGCGCTCAAAGTCGCCGCGGTACTCGTGATAGGCGCGGATGTGCATAAGGCCGGTAAGCTCGCCGTGAGCGCCGGCTGCGGGCTGCAGCGTGAAAGCGTCCATGCCGCAGATCTCGCAGAGCATCTGCTCCATATCGTACATAAGCCTGAGGCAGCCCTGAGCCATAGCGGGGTCGAGCAGGGGATGCACGTCGTCGAACAGGGGGGCAAGCTCCTCGTTTATTTTGGGATTGTACTTCATGGTACAGGAGCCCAGGGGGTAGAAGCCGTTGTCCACGCCGAAGTTGCGGCGGGAAAGGTTGGTGTAGTGGCGGACGAGGTCAACCTCGCCCAGCTCGGGCAGGGCAAGGGGAGAGGACGCGCGAAGCTCCTCGGGTATCTCGTTCATGGCGTCGGGCGCGTCGCACGCGGGCAGATCGTACGCCCTGCGTCCCTCGTGAGAACGCTCAAAAATCAGCTTATATTCGGAACGCATCACTCTTCACCTCCCATGGGGTCAAGCGTATCGGCGATAATGTCGCAGATAAAGTCATAGTCCTCGGCGTTGTTCATCTCGGTGGCGCACCAGAGCATGCCGCCGTCGGGCAGCACCAGACCGCCCGCGACAGAATAATTGGCAAGGGCGGCGTTCACCTCGTCGGCATGGGGCAGGTCAACGACGAACTCGTTGAAGAACGGGGTCTCGGGATAGCGCAGGGTCACGCCCTCTATCTCGCCGAGCTTCTTTGCAAGCAGATGCGCCTTCGCAATGTTCTGCTCGCCCACCTCGCGCATACCGGCGGGGCCCATTACGCAGCAGTACATGCTGGCCATGATCGCGCAGAGCATCTGGTTGGAGCAGATGTTGGAGGACGCCATTTCGCGCCTGATGTGTTGCTCGCGGGCCTGCAGGGTAAGCACGTACACGCGGTTGCCCTCGGCGTCGCGGGTCTCGCCCGCAATGCGGCCGGGGAGGTTGCGCATGAGCTTCTTGGTGGCGGCCATAAAGCCGACGTACGGACCGCCGTAGGCAAGGGGCAGACCCAGGGGCTGACCGTCGCCTATCGCGATGTCCGCGCCGTAGTCCGCGGGGCGCTTCAGCACGCCCAGCGTGATGGGGTTGACGTAGGCGACGAGCAGACCGCCCTTGGAGTGAACGGCCTCGGCAATGGCGTCCATGGGCTCAATGCAGCCATAGTAGTTGGGGGTCGCGCCGATGTAGCCGGCGGCGCCCTCCATGTTGGCGGTAATGGCGTCAACGTCGGCGGTGCCCTTGTCGGTCATCGGGATCTCGACCAGCTCAAGCCCCGCGCAGTGCGCGTAGGTGTGCATAACGGTCTTTACGTCGGGATGGAGCGACGCGGCGTACAGTATCTTTTTCTTGCGCTTGTTGTCGCGCAGCATCAGCATGGCCTCTGCGGCGGCGGTGGCGCCGTCGTAAACGGAGGCGTTCGCGGCGTCAAGCCCGGTCAGGCGGCAGATCACCGACTGATACTCGAAAAGGCTCTGCAGCATGCCCTGGCTCATCTCGGCCTGATAGGGGGTGTACGCGGTGTAGAACTCGCTGCGCATCGCAAGCTGAGGCACCACGGAGGGTATGTAGTGGCGATACGCGCCGGCGCCCCTGAACACGGGGCCGCCCTCGTCGTTATCAATGGCCAGGCTGTGTAAGTCCTCGCGCAGCTCCTTTTCGGAAAGCGCGGGGGGCAGATCCAGCTCGCGGTGAAGCTTCAGATCCTCGGGAATATCGGAGAACAGCTCGTCCATGGACTGCATGCCGAGCTCGGCCAGCATCTCAAGGCGCTCCTTCTCCGTATTGGGTACATAAGATCTCATCTGCAATCTCCTTTTATGACCCGTGCCGATGGAGCAGGCTCCATCGGCACGGTGTCGGTTCTGATTACTCTTCTTCGGCGCAGAACTTCTCGTATTCCTCTGCGTCCATCAGGTCGTCGGCGATCTCGGTGAACTCGACCGCGGCGATGAAGTTGCCGAACGCATCCTCGTTCAGCTTCTCGGGAGCGGCGTCAAGCTCTTCGTTTATCTCCACGACCTTGCCGGTAACGGCGGAGAAAACGGAGGAGCTGGCCTTGACGGACTCTACAACGCAGTAGCTGTCGCCCATGGCGACCTCGTCGTCAACGACGGGGAGCTCAACGTAAACGATATCGCCCAGAGCCTCCGCGGCGTGCGCGGTGATGCCCATTTTGGCAACGCTGCCTTCTACCATGACCCACTCATGGTCACGGGTGTACTTACGATCGTTGGGAACCATAAAATATACCTCCTGAGGTTAGTTATTTATTTGTGAGCGTCACTTACGCGCGCTTGTAGAAGGGGAGCTCGACCCTTTCGCAGGGGAGCTGACGGCCGCGGACGTCAACGGTCCAGACGGCGTCGTCGGGGCAGTCGGCGGGCACGAGCGCCATAGCGTAGTTGCCGCCGAGGGAGGGAGCGGGACCGCCGGAGGTGGTAAAGCCGACCTCCTGACCGTTCATCAGCACGGGCATATGCTCGCGCACAAGGCCCTTTAACACCTTAAGGCCGATGCGCTGACGGGTCTTGGGCTGCATAAGCGCCTCGCGGCCGATGAACGCGGGCTTCTTGAACTTGATGGCAAAGTCGACGCCGCACTCCACGGGGTTGATCTTATCGCTCATCTCATGGCCGTAAAGGGGCATGGAGGCCTCGAAACGCAGGGTGTCCCTGGCGCCCAGAGCGCAGGGCAGCAGGCCGAATTCGCGGCCCGCCTCAAGCAGAGCCGCATGCAGCCTCATGGCGTCGCCGGCGGCGCAGTACAGCTCAACGCCGTCCTCGCCGGTGTAGCCGGTGCGGGAAACGAGGCACCTGACGCCCGCGACTATGTTGTTCTCGGTGAAGGTATAGTTCTTCGCGGGGATCTCGCCGTAGTAACCGGCGGCCTTCAGTACCTCTTCGAATTTGGGGCCCTGCAGGGCGAGCTGCGCCCAAAGGGGGCTCTCGTTGATTATCTGAACGTCGCCCATCACGTTCTTCTTCATCCACTCGATGTCCTTATCGGTGTTCGCGGCGTTGACTACCAGCATATAGCGGTCGTCGGCAAACTTGTAGATCAGCACGTCGTCCACGGCGCCGCCGTCCTCGTAGCACATGACGGCATAGCGGCAGCGGCCGGGGGTCATGGTGGTTATGTCGTTCGTCACAAGGTTCTGGATATAATCGAAGGCGGATTTGCCCACAACGAACACCTCGCCCATGTGAGAAACGTCAAACAGGCCGCAGGCGGTACGCACAGCCTTATGCTCCTCTATTATGGAGCTGTACTGTACGGGCAGCGCCCAGCCGCCGAAATCGACCATCTTGCCGCCAAGGGCAATGTGCGCCTCGTAAAGCGGAGTCTTTTTGAGTTCTTCCATTATAGTGACCACCTTTCGTTTTTTGTCGGTTGCCCGCGTTAAAGGAGCGTGTACGCGCCTTACCCGCATTATCCTCCTTATTATATAACTAAATCCCTGCGGGTGAAAGGGGCGGAGAGGATATATTTTTGTCGTACGCCCCTTGCATTTTTCCGCGATTGTGTTATACTTTCCAAACCGAAAACAGCACGGAGGCAGGCTATGGGCAGGCAAAGCGAAAAGGGGCTTAAAAAGAGGCGTTCCCGCAGGCGGGAAAAAACGGCTCCCGAGGCGGTATCGCACGACTACGTAAAGGACCAGAAGTTCTATGAGGAGCTTCTGGAGTTTACGGTATCCTTGGCGAACAAGCTGCAGGCCTGCGGCGCGGAGACCTACCGCGTGGAGGATACCATAAACCGTGTCATACGCGCCTACGGCGTTGAAAAGACGGACGCCTTCGTAATACCCTCCGCGATCATGGCAAGCCTCGAGCCCGAGACCGGCCCCGTCGTTACCAAGATAAGGCGCCTGACAAGCGGGGGTACGCAGCTCGACGGCATCGAAAAATACTCCGCGCTCTGCCGCAGGGTATGCCGCGAGACCCCCGACATACCCGTGCTGCGCCGCTGGCTTCATGAAACGGAGCAGAGCGTGCGCCCGTACGGCAGCGTCGTCTACTATCTCTCGGCGTTCCTTATAGGCGTCGGGTTCGGCATCTTTTTCGGCGGCGGGCTTTTGGAGGCCGCGGCGGGCGGCGTCTGCTGCGCGGCGACGGCGGCCTCGCTCCGCTTCATGGGCAAGCTCAACGCAAACGCGTTCTTCACCTCGTTCGTGTGCAGCTTTATTCTGGCGTTCCTCGCAAACGCGCTGACCGCGGTTGGCCTGTGCAAAAACGCGGACATCGCCACGATAGGCGCATTGATGCTGCTTGTGCCGGGGTTCCTGTTTACAAACTCCCTGCGCGACATAATCTACGGCGACACGATGAGCGGCGTCAACCGCCTCGTTCAGGTGCTGATAATCGCCGTGGCGCTCGTAGTGGGCACGAGCGCGGCGGTGTCCCTTGCAAGACACATTTTCCCGTCCATCGGCACGGGGCTCACGCCCATCGCGCACAGCATTCCCATACAATGCCTTGCGGGCCTTATCGGCACGCTGGGCTTTGGGCTGATGTTCAATATGCACGGCAAGGGCGTGCCGTTCGCTCTCTTCGGCAGCGTTATTTCATGGCTGGTTTGCAGCCTGCTGCTTGAGGCCGGGCTTCCCGAGCCCGCCTGTTATCTCATCGCGTCTGCGGCATCGTCGTTCTATGCCGAGATAATGGCAAGGGTCCGCAAGTTCCCCGCGACGAGCTATCTGCTCTGCGCGCTGGTGCCGCTCATACCCGGCGCGGGCATTTACTATACCATGGACTTCATACGGCGCGGGATGACCGCCGAGGCATACGCCCGCGGGATGGCGACCGCGGCGATAGCCGGGGCCATGGCGGTGGGCGTACTGCTCATATCCACGGCGTTCCGCATGTGGGGCGTGTGGAGAAAGCGCAAAAAATGATTTAACGAAGCATTGCCCGGGGTCCGCCCCGGGCTTTTTCGCGCGCGCCCGGACCGGCGCACCAAAAGGACTTGCGGTTTTGCCCGAAAAATGATACAATAATATTTGGTATTCTTTGATTATTCGCGGTTTTTCCGCATGGGAGTGAAGGATTTGGTTAAAAGGTTATTGACGGCCGCGCTGGCGGCGATGACCGCCCTATTCGGGGCGTGTTCCGTGCCTTCGGGCAGCGAGTGGGGCGACGTTGTGGATATCGGAGGAGAGCCCATCGAAACAGGCGGGGTCGTGATAAGCGAGCTGATGGCGGAAAACGATTCGTTCGTTCTGGGCTGCATCGACGATTGGGTGGAGCTTTATAACCCCACGGACGCAGACCGCGACCTTTCGGCGTACGCGCTTACCAAGGCGGAGGCGGGGTCTCCCGTCATGCCGCTCGAGGGGCTGAGCGTGCCCGCGGGCGGCTATACCGTGATACGGCTCACCGACGATTCGCCCTTCCGCCTGCCCAAGGAGGGCGGCGCGGCGGTGCTGCTTTCGGGCGGGAAAGCCGTTTCAAAGCTTGAATTCGGCGTGTCCGACGGACGCTGCTCCTTCACCGCCGAGGGCGCCGTTGACGCGCCCACTCCCGGGTATCCCAACAACGCGGAGGGCGAGGAGGCGTACCTGGCCTCCGTCACACTGCCGCCCGTGCGCATAAACGAGGTGGTCTCGTCCAACGGCAAGTATGCTCCGGTGGACGGAAAATACTATGATCTCGTTGAGATATTCAACGGCTCCGGCTCCGACGTGAGCCTTGCGGGGTATTGGCTCTCGGACAAGAGGACCGAGCCCGCGCGCTATCGCTTCCCCGACGTGGTGCTGCCGGCGGGCGGGTACTACGTTGTTTACTGCTCGGGTAAAACGGGCGAGAACATGGCTCCGTTCAAGATCAGCTCATCGGGCGAAACGCTGTATTTAAGCACCGAGGCGGGCTTTGCGGACGTGGTCTGCGTGCCCGGCGACCTGCCCGAAAACGAGAGCTGGGGCAGGGACGGAGCGGGCTTTGCCTATATCGCCGAGGTGACCCCGGGCGCCGCAAACGCCGCGGGCAGCTCGAGCGGCCTGGGCGCGCCCGTGCCCTCGAAGGAGTCGGGCGCATACGACGAGCCGTTCATACTGGAGCTTCAGGGCAGCGGCACCGTCTACTACACGCTTGACGGCACCAAGCCCGACGCGAATTCGCGCGTTTACGACGGCGGCATATCCATAGACGGCATAAAGACCGTGCGCGCCGTGTGCATGGACGGCGGCAGGACGGGCGCCGAGACAGCGCTGTTCTACTGCGTGGGCGTTGAGCACGCCTTCCCGATATTGAACGTGACCGCGCCCAAGAGCGGCCTTGAAAAGGCCATGACGCAGATCGCGGAGGAGTACGAGCAGCAGTCTTACGTGACCCTGCTTGAAAACGGCAAGGTCGCCTTCTCCGTGCCCTGCGGGTTCAAGCTGCACGGCAACGATTCGAAGAAGGGCGAAAAGCAAAACTTCCAGCTCCGCTTCCGCTCCGAATACGGGCTTTCAAAGCTCGAATACCCCGTGTTCGGCAACCGCAGCTTTGAAAAGTACAATTCGCTCATATTGAAGGGCGGCAGCGAGGACTTCGTGTTCTGCGGCTTCCGCGACGAGCTCTGCACCTCCATAGTCGACGGCGCGACCGAGCTTGCGGTGCAGGCGTACCGCCCGGTCATACTTTACCTGAACGACGAGTACCGCGGCATTTACTGGCTGCGTGAAAGGATAGACGCCGAGTTCTGCGCGCAGAGGATGGGCGTTTCCGACGAGTCCGTGAATCTTTTGAAGGACTTCGGCGAAGCGGTCGTCAAGGGCAGCGGCGCGGGCTTCAAGGCGCTTTCGGAATACTGCGCCTCGCACGACCTTAAAAACGAGGCCGACTATAAATACGTTATGGACCGCATCGACTCCGTCAGTATGATGGATTGGTATATCTGCCGCTCGTACATGGGCGACACCGACCTTGCCAATATCCGCATGTATTCGTCGGACGAGGCGGACGGCAAATGGCATTGGTGCTTCTTTGACCTTGACTGGGCGCTGTGGAACGACACCGAGGACCCCATAGGCAAGACCGCAAGGAACGACGGGCATCACAAGATAATGACGGCGCTCCTTAAAAACCCCGACTTCCGCGACAAATTCTTAAAGCGCTACGCGCACCTCATGCAGACCGTGCTGAACGAGCGCACTATCTGCGCCAAGGCGGACGAGTTCGTGGAGCTCATGGAGCCGGAGATCGCCGCCGACCGCGAAATGTACGGCTCCAGCGTCAGCCTGTGGAGGGACTTCGTGGCGGGGCTGAAGGGCTACGTCAAGGACGGCAAGCGCGACAGGACGGTGCTGCGCGGCATCAGGAACTACTTCGGGCTAAGCGAATCTCAAATGATACAGTACTTCGGCAGGGCCGAGTGACCGACGGGCCTTCACGACGAAACGGAAAGGGAAAACCATGAAAAAGACATTGGCATTTTTGCTTGCGGCGCTTATGCTGGCGATGAGCCTGCCCGCAGGCGCCGGGGCGGGCTCCGCCGAAGCCGCGACGCCCGGCGCGCCGGGGAAGCCCCGCGTCATTACGGACGCGGACGGGCTTGAGGCGCTTGCTTCGGCCGTCAACTCCGGCAGCGAGACGGGCGGCTTTTACGAGCTCGGCCGCGATATAGATATGTCCGGCGCGCTCCATACGCCCATCGGCACGGCGGAGCACCCCTTTACGGGCAGCTTTGACGGGCGCGGGCACAGCATCACGGGCCTTTATGTCAGCACAGACGGCTGCGCGGGCCTTTTCGGGGTCAGCACGGGCGCGATAAGCCGCGTTGATATTTCGGGCGGCAGCGTGTCGGGCGCAGAGTGCGTCGGCGCCGTCGTCGGCCGCGGCTCCGCCGAATACTGCACAAGCTCCGCCTCCGTCACGGGCGCGTCCCGCGTGGGCGGCATAACGGGCGAGGGCGAGGCTTACGACAGCGTTTGCCTTGGAGCCGTCACGGGCAATACCGAGGTGGGCGGCGCGGTAGGCTGCGGCGAGGCGCGCAGGTGCGTCTCTCGCGCATCCGTCACGGGAAACACCCGCACGGGCGGCGTTACCGGCCTCGGCGCGCATTTCGGCTGCACCGACGCGGCGAGCGTCAGCCGCGGCTCCGGCGAACAGCCCGCGGCGACCAAGCACAGCGTATCGAAGTTCATAAGGTGGGCGCTCACTCATATAGACCCCGCCACCATACCCACCAACGCGAGCCTTTATCTTGCGGCCGACAGCTGCGGCGCATCCCCGTGGGAGTACCTTTACGGCGCGGTGCGCGTTTCGACCAGCCAGACGACCATCAACAATTTCTTCGGCAACTACTATACCACCTATATGGAGCGCACCCAGTACGACGACATAACGAACGATTGGAGCCGCTCCACCTACGCCTGCGACTGTCAGGGCCTGCTCGACGCTTGGATGACCCACGAGGAGGGCGTTACCACCGACATAAACGTGCAGATGAACTACTCCAACTGGTGCACGTCAAAGGGCGAGATCGACTCCATCACGCGCGATTGGGTGGTGGGCGAGGCGGTGTTCGTTTACTCCACCAAGCTTCAGAAGATGAGCCACATAGGCTGGATCTGCGGCTTTGACGAGAGCGGCATACCGCTCGTGGTTGAGGCGCGCGGCGTGGCCTGGGGCGTGGTCGTAACAAGGCTTACCGACAGGAGCTGGACGCACCGCGGCCTTATGACCGTGCAGTTCAGTTACGACGCCTCCATGAAGGGCGGATCCGGCTGTCTGCCCGACAGCGACGGGGAAACGCCCGAGACGCTTGCGGGCGAGTGTGCCGAGTGCGCCGCGTCCGGTATATGGGACGGCAGCGCGTCGCGCGGGTTTGCGGGCGGCTCCGGCACGGAGGCAGATCCGTACGTCGTTTCAAACGCAAGCCAGCTTGCCTACCTTGCATCCTCGGTCGCGGGCGGCACGACGTACTATAATAAGTACATCGTCCTGACGAGCGACATTACCCTTAACGACACCTCCGATTGGGACTCCTGGGACTTCAACAACCGCCCCGCAAACGAGTGGACGCCGATCGGCATTTACACGAATTACAGCACCATCAAGCCCTTCCGCGGCAGCTTCGACGGGCAGGGCCACACGGTCTACGGGCTGTTCTGCTCCGAAAACAAAAAGAGCTTTTACGGGCTCTTCGGCTACGTCGGAGCCAACTCCTCCGGCTGTATCAAAAACATCAACGTCGACAAGTCCTTTATCGAGAGCAGCTACAACACCGGCGGCATAATCGGCTATATGAAGGATTACGCCAAGGTCGAGAACTGCAGGAACGGCGCAAAGGTGCGCACGGGCTATTGGGGCGGCGGCATCGTAGGCTACGTCACGAACACGGCGGGCACCACCGTAATAAAGAACTGCACGAACGTGCGCTCGGTCAAGGGCTCCACGGGCGTGGGCGGCATAGTGGGCTTTGCACACGAAAACTGCACCGTGTCCGGCTGCTCGAACACCGCAAGCTATATCAAGTCCTACGAGCATACAGGCGGCATAATAGGCACGGCGTTCACGTCGTCCGTGCTGTTCTGCCGCAGCAATACCGACGTGCGCGGCACCGACTGCCTCGGCGGCATAATCGGCTGGGGCTCCGGCTCCTCCGTGCGCGAATGCTACAACGGGCACGATTTCACCTCGCGCTACCGCTCGGGCGGCGTGGCGGGCTATATGACGGGCGGCTCCGTTAAGGACTGCTTCAATACCGGCGCGCTCACCTGCATCGAAAGGGCGGGCGGCGTCGTGGGGCAGGCCGTTTCTGCCTCCGTCGAAAACGTCTATAACGTGGGCACGGTCACAGCCAGAAGGCTGAGGGGCGGCATAGTCGGCTCCAAGAACACCGCCTCCTCCGTGACGAACGCCTATATGGCCGAGGGCTGCTGCTCCGGCGGCAACTCCAACGGCACATATCTGCCCCTGGCCGCGTTTGCGCAGCAGGGCTCGTACTCCGGGTTTGATTTCAGCTCCGTGTGGCGCTTCTATACGGGCAATTCTTACCCGTTCGCGCAGCTAAGGAACGTTTCGTATTCGGCGGGCAATATCCCCGCCTACACCCCCGCGGATCCCACGCCCACGCCTACCGCGACTCCCACGGCAGAGCCGACGGCAGCGCCCACGGCGACTCCCACGGCAGACCCCGAGCCGACGGCGACTCCGACGGCAGACCCCGAGCCGACGGCGACTCCCACGGCAGACCCCGAACCGACGGCGACTCCGACGGCAGACCCCGAGCCGACGGCGACTCCCACGGCAGACCCCGAGCCGACGGCGACTCCGACCGCAGAGCCCACGCCCACGGCGACTCCGACCGCGGAGCCCACGCCCACGGCAAGCCCCGAGCCCACGTTCGATCCGGGCGATCCGTCGAATTATCCCGTGCCCACAAGGGTCTTGAAGCGCGGCTGTACGGGCGACGACGTTAAGTGGCTGCAGGCGGCGCTCACGCTGCTGGGCTATCCGCTCGATATAGACGGAGTTTTCGGCCCTGCGACCGAGGCGGCGGTGATCCAGTTTCAGCAGGATCACGGCCTGACGGTGGATGGAATGGTGGGCTCGCAGACCCGCGCGGCCATACTCGAGGCGCTTGCGGCGCTCGGCGGCTCCGGTGAGCCCGAGCCTCCCGAGGAGGGACTGCCCGGCGACGCCGACGGCGACGGCACGGTAACGGCAAGCGACGCGCTGCTAGTTATGCGCGCGTCGATGGGCCTTGTCAGCCCCGACGACTGCCCGCACATAATGAACGCCGATATGGACGGCAGCGGCGCGCTGTCCTCCTCAGACGCGATAGCCGTTATGCGCATAGTGCTCGGGCTGGGCTGAAAAAAAGAGTAAAAAGTTTAAGGGCGCTCCCTCGCGGAAGCGCCCTTTGGTTACGGTCATATCACCGGGTCTTAAGGTCGAGATCGGAATCTATCTCAGTCACTTCAATGCCCGACAAAAGCGGCAGCAGGTGCTTTTCGGTCTCCTTTTCGGAGGTCGAGCCGTAAAGGTCAAGCAGGCGTCCGTCCCTCATGACGAGCACGTACGAGCCGAAGTTAAGCCTTTCGCCGTCTGAATTGTACCTTGCAGCAATGTGGCACACCGTCAGCACGTCCGAAAAAAGGTACTGCTCGCGGCGGAAAAGCTCCCCGTCCTGCGGGGCGTCAAGCCTGTCGGGGTACACGCGGACGGCGGCGGCGCAGCAGATGGCGAACACAGCGGCGGCAAACCCCAGCATGACGCCCGCAAATGCCTTTGCAAGGCGGTCGGTAAAGGGGGTGTTCTGCACGCGGTCAAACGCCAGCAGCGCACCGCCGTTTTTGCGGGAGAGGCGGGGGATGAACCTTTTTCTCAGCGCGGCGGTCACGAAAATCGTGGGCAGCGCGGCGGGAAGGAAGCACGCATACCACGGCATGCCGAAAACGTGCACCGTGCCGCGCGCGAAGAATGCGTCAAACACGAGCTTTGCCGCAATGAACAGCGCAGAAAACGCCGCAAACGTCATAAGCAGCGAAAGCGCGAAAAGCCGACGGTTCTCCCTTTCCAGCCCGCGCAGAGCCTTTACCGCGTTGCAGGTGTCGGGCATGGGCTCGAACCCGCGGGGCTCCCCGCAGAGGTATTCGTAAAGCCTGGTCTGATAGACGTAAAAATCGCCCTTTTTCAGCTTGCGCGCGAATATGCGCTTGGCCTTTTCGGTATCGCCCTCAAGCAGCGTCCTGTACTGCGGCTCAAGCGTATAGCCGTAGATCACGAACGGCTCGCGGTCAAGCGTGTCGGGGTCGGCAAAAACCATCTGCCGCTCCACCGGGTCGTCCTTCGTCACGGTGCGCGCCCACGGCAGCCGCCCGTCCAACGCGGCCTCGATAAGCAGGGGAAGATGCTCCTCCAGGATCAGGGCGAGCTGCCCGAAACAGCTTTCAAGCCTTTCGGGGCTTTCGATCATAGAAAAGAAAGTGCTGCGGTACTCGGGTATTTCAAGCTCGAAAAAGGCTTCGGGCAGCAGATAAAAGACCCGGTTCATGCGGTTGGGGAAGAACCTTGCGAACAGCACGTTTTTCACCCCGCCGAGCGAGGAGTATTTCAGCACGGCCTCCAGCTTGACGCCGCTTTTCTCCATGGCGGCGACGGCCTGCTTTTCGTCAAACGAAAACTCCGGCTCGGCAAAACCGAGGCGTGCGGCGAAATAGCAGGCAAGGCTCCGAAACTCTTTTTCGAACATACGGCCTCCCGATAATGTTTTATAAAGATTAGCACAAGGCGGGGCCTGCGTCAAGTACGGCTGCCGACTATCCTTACCCGTGCGCTTGACAGAGGCGGGTTTCGGGGTATAATAGAAAAGGAAATCTTTGAGCATTTGAAAAGGAGGCTCTTTTTTATGAGCGAAAACTGCACACACGATTGTTCAAGCTGCGGTGAAAACTGCCCCGCCAGGGACCCGCAGAGCATGATCGAACAGCTCAACCCCATGAGCTCGGTCAAAAAGGTCATCGCCGTTATATCCGGCAAGGGCGGCGTGGGCAAGTCCCTTGTGACTGCCCTTATGGCCACCATCATGCAGCGCGCGGGCTTTAAGGCCGCCGTCATGGACGCCGACATAACCGGCCCCTCCATACCCCGCCTGTTCGGCGTTGAGGGCCAAAGCGCCGAGGCGGACGGCTTTGGCGTGTACCCCGTCAGGAGCAAGACCGGCATCGACCTTATGAGCATCAATCTGCTGCTTGAAAACCCGGCGGACCCCGTCGTGTGGCGCGGCCCCGTCATCGCGGGCACGGTAAAGCAGTTCTGGACTCAGGTCATCTGGGAGAACGAGGATATCATGTTCATCGACATGCCCCCGGGCACGGGCGACGTTCCCCTTACCGTGTTCCAGTCCATACCCATAGACGGCATTATCGTTGTGACCAGCCCGCAGGAGCTCGTCAAGATGATCGTCGAAAAGGCCGTCAGGATGGCCGGCATGATGAATATCCCCATACTCGGCATCGTCGAGAACATGAGCTGGTTCGAGTGCCCCAACTGCCATGAGCAGCACAGGATATTCGGCGACAGCCACGTTGACGCGATAGCCAACGAGTACGGCATACTGAACGTTGCAAAGCTGCCCATCAACCCCAAGCTGGCCGCCGCCTGCGACGCCGGCCTTATAGAGCTTTTCGAGGGGAACTGGCTTGATAAGCTGGCCGAGAGCATCTGCGGAGAAGAGGTAAAAAATGGATGACCTCGCCCGCACGGAGCGGGTCGCCCGCGCAATAGAGCTGCATCTTTCGGGCTGTAACTGCGCGCAGGCGGTGCTTTGCGCGTTTAGCGACCTTATCGGCCTTGACGAAAGCGTGCTTATGAAGGTCGCCTCCGATTTCGGCGGAGGCGTTTCGGGCACCCACGGGCAGTGCGGAGCGGTCTCCGGCATGCTCATGGCGCTGGGGCTCATCCGCGGCTACGACAACGTGGACGACCTTTCGCACAAGCAGCGCCTGTATGCCGAGGGCGCGCTTCTGATGAACGCATTCAAGGCCGAGTTCGGCACGGACAACTGCGCCGAGCTTAAAATACGGGTAGCTCCCCGCTATAAGGAAACGATGCATCCTCTCGTCACCGAGGAGTTCACAAAGCCCTGCTCGCCGTTCGTGGCATACGCCGCGGCGCTTCTCGACTCATTCTTAAAGGAAAGGGGCGTCGGCTGATGTTCAACCCCACTCCCGCAATGGCCGGCTGGTTCGGCTACCCGTTGGAGCTTGACGACAGGCTGCGCCTGATAAAAGGGGCGGGCTTCAAGGCGGTGCTCCTGTGGTGGGCGGTCTCGTCCGAGTTCGAGCCTCCGGTCCCGCAAAAGGTGGAGACCGCCGCAAAATACGGCCTTAAGGTCGAGAACGCGCATCTGCAGTTTGCGGGAGTCAATTCGCTGTGGCAGGACACAGACGAAGGCGAGCATTACCTTGCGGAGCTTATCGGCCTTATCGCCGAGGCGGGCGTGTACGGCGTGCCGCGGCTCGTCGTGCATCTGACAAGGACGAGCACTCCCCCCGCTTTCAACGACCAGGGCTTTTCGCGCTTTATGCGCATGACCGAGGCCGCCGAAAGGGCGGGCGTCACGCTGGCGTTTGAAAACCTGAAGGTCCCAGAAAGGCTTTACGAGTTCGTTTCGCGCGCGGGGACGGGCCGTGTTGGCGTGTGCTTCGATTCGGGGCACAATCATTACGTCTGCCCGGAGCGGCGCATTTGCCGCGATTTCGCGCCCATCATAAAGGCCGTGCATCTGCACGACAACGACGGGACGCGCGACGCGCACAACATACCCGGCGACGGCACCGAGGATTGGGCGATGGTGCGCAAAGAGCTCATCGACTCCGCATACGAAGGCGCGTGGAGCCTTGAAATAGAGCATCCGCTCACCGACAAATTCGGCAAGAGCCTCCTCCCCGAAAAGGACGACCCCTACTTCGGCATGGGGCCGGAGGAATACCTCGACAGGGCGTTTGCCGCGCACAAGAGGCTGATAGACGGCGCCTGTTAAGGCAGAAAGGAAACCGTGTGAAAAAACTTGCAAAGGCCGCCGCGGCCGTCTCCGCGATACTGCTGCTGTTCGCGCTGCTCGTCGGGGCGATCTTACGAATCTTTACCGATAAGCTATGGGTGGAAGAAGAGTATAAGCGCATCGACATCGAGGCGCAGTCGGGCTTTACGGCGCACGAGGCTGCTTATGTGCTTGGGTGCATGATGGATTACAGCGTAGGCAGTTTCGACGGTCTTGACGAGGTGACCTATACGGAGAACGGCGAGAGCGTGCGCTTCTTCAACGAAAGCGAGCTTAGCCATATGGTCGACGTTCGCGCGCTGACAACAACTGTTTTGAAGCTTGGCCTTGCTGCTCTGATAATCGGGTTCGTGCTGTTTGTCCTTGCCTTTGTGCTGCTGCGTCTTGCCGGGCTGAAAGCCTTTGCAAAGGCCTTCCTCATAGCGCTCGGCGTACTGCTCGTCGTGATAGCCGCGCTCGGCGTATGGATGGCTGTCGATTTCAATTCCTTCTGGGCCGCGTTCCACGTGGTGTTCCTCGACCTCGAAAGCTCCACCTTCGACCCTGCCGTCAGCCGCATGATACGCATTTGTCCTGCGGAGCTTTTCTCCGATTTCATTAAGCATTTCGCGCTTATCGCAGGGCTTGGGCTAATACTTCCGGTGGGCCTGAGCGTGTTCTTTCTCTGCATCAAAAGGGATAACGGCTTCGGCCGCAAGCTTCTGCCGTTCTGCCTTATTTCGGCAGGGCTGTGCGCCTTCCTTGCGCGGCTGCTGACCGGCATGAACGCCTTCTGGATCGTTTCCGCTGTGCTGCTTATCTGCGGCGCCGTTTCTGTCAAGGTGCTGAGGGCGGGACAAACGCGGGCGGAGCTCCTCTCGAAGCAGGCAAAGGGAGAGGCCGATAATGGATAAGGACAAAAAGAAACATCTTCTTTTGTGCGTCATACATGCACTGCTGTATATCTCGGGTTTGGCTCTGATGGTGCTTATGTACGTATTGCACAGCAAAACGCTGTGCTTCATCGGCCTGATACTTTTGTTCTTTGCCGTGCTGCTGACCTTCATAAAAGCTGTTCGGCGAATCAAAGAGGCCGGGGAGAAGAGGAGGGAATAAACCTTGGCCGAACGGCGGGTTTCAAAGAGAAAACGGGAAACTCCCTTCTCCCCGTATAATGGGGAATAGCTTGTGAAACGAGACGGAGAGGTTATGATCCATGAAAAAAACCTACCAGGAAACCGCCCTCGGCGGCGCAGCTGAATACAGAAGCAAAACCGCCCCGCTGATGCTGGGCGTCGAGTCGAGCTGTGATGAAACGGCGGCAGCCGTCGTGCGCAACGGGCGCGAGGTCTTGTCCGCTTCCGTCCATACGCAGATTCCCGTCCACCGCCTTTACGGGGGCGTCGTGCCGGAGATCGCCTCCCGCAGCCATACCGAAAGGATCGGCGCCGTGGTGCGCGACGCGCTCGAAAAGGCGGGCGTCACGCTTTCCGATATCGACGCCGTCGCCGTCACCTGCAGGCCGGGGCTCATCGGCGCGCTGCTCGTCGGGGTCAGCTTTGCAAAGGGCCTCGCTTTTGCCGCCGACAAGCCGCTTATCGGCGTTGACCATATCACGGGGCATATCGCCGCCAACTACATAACCTATCCCGACCTTGAGCCGCCGTTCATGTGCATCGTCGCGTCCGGCGGACACAGCCATATAGTCAGGGTCGATTCCTATACCGGGTTCAAACTCATCGGGCGCACGCGCGACGACGCCGCGGGCGAAGCGTTTGACAAGGTCGCCCGCGCAATGGGTCTGCCCTATCCCGGCGGCCCCGAGCTTGAAAAGCTCGCCAGGGGCGGGGACCCCAACGCCTACCGCCTGCATACCGCCTTCAACGAGGGCGAGGGGTACGATTTTTCGTTCTCGGGCCTTAAAACAGCGGTCGTAAACATACTCCACAACGCCGGGCAAAAGGACGAACAGGTGAATAAAGCGGATCTTGCCGCGTCCTTCCAAAGGGCGGTCACCGACGCGCTCGCCGTCAAATCCGTCCGTGCCGCGCGCGAGGCAAACCTCTCCGTGCTGGCGTTGGCCGGGGGCGTCTCCGCAAACACCTGCCTGCGCGAACGCCTGCAAAGGGAGTGCGATAAGTACGGCGTGCGCTTCTGCCGCCCGGATATGAAGTACTGCACCGATAACGCCGCCATGATCGCCTGCCAGGGGCATTATGAGCTGTTGGCGCACGACCCCTCCCCGCTCTCGCTCGACCCCAACGCCGCGTCCTTCCTCCAGGAGATGGGCTGATCGCGAAAGGACTGCACCGATAACGCCGCAATGATCGCCTGCCGGGGGCATTATGAGCTGCCGGCGCACGACCCCTCTCCGCTCTCGCCCGATCCCAACTCCGCGTCCTTCCTCCGGGAGATGGGATGATCGCGAAAGGACTGCACCGATAACGCCGCAATGATCGCCTGCCGGGGGCATTATGAGCTGTTGGCGCACGACCCCTCCCCGCTTTCGCTCGACCCCAACGCCGCGTCCTTCCTCCGGGAGATGGGCTGATCGCGAAAGCCCAAATCATATATCAAAAAACCTCTTGCATTTATCGCGGCTTCGCGTTATAATAACTCCGCTTGGGGCATTAGCACAGTTGGTAGCGCGCAACGTTCGCAATGTTGAGGTCAGGGGTTCGAATCCCCTATGCTCCACCATCGGGGAAAAATCCGAACTATAGGCTGGATAGGATTTGCCCTGCATACAACGATACGGCAGACGGGTTGACCGCCTGCCGTGTTTTTGTTTATTCCTCAATATCATCATCCACGGTATGTTTCGAAACACCGTCCGTGTAACCTTCAGCCATTTAACTCAATCGATCCTTAAGATGGTTATACAGATCGATCTTGATCGTGTAGCTTGTATTATTCCACTGTGGAAATCTCAAAAGAACGGTTTTGCCAATGTCTATTTATCCATGATTTACTTGAAAAAATTAATCCCATATTGACATTATAAACAAAGCCTGTTATCATATAGTTCCCAAGATAACTTGGATAGGGCAACACCATAGACTACCGTTTATAATCTTGACATGAAGGACGCAGAGACACGTGCTGTCATCGGCACCGCATCTGATGCGTATGAGTGCTTTGCCAAGTGCGGCAAAAAGTATATGGATGATCTGCTTTCCAAATCGAAAGACGGGTATAGGAAGAAAATAAAAAACTTTCGAGGACAAACACCTAATATCGTGCGTAAAAAACGCAAGATAACCAATGGAGGCAATTTGTGAAAATACATAGTTTGAAAATTAAAAACTTCCGGGGCTACACGGGTGAAACGACTGTATTATTTGAGAATCTAACTGCCTTTGTCGGAAAAAACGATATAGGAAAATCAAGCATTCTCGAGGCGTTGGATATCTTTTTCAATGATGGCAAAGGGGCAGTAAAGATTGAAAAAGATGACGTGAATGTCACGGCAAGAGCAAACGAAGATAAAGAAATTCGCATATCATTATGCTTTGTAGAACTACCTGAAAGGATCGTTATTGACGCCACCAATGAAACTACCTTGCAAAACGAATATTTGCTTAATGAAGACGGGCGACTTGAAGTAGTCAAAGTGTATCCAAACGCTGGTGCTGCAAAAGTCTTTATTAAGGCCTTGCACCCTACAAACCCGGAATGCTGTGACTTATTACAAAAGAGAGGTAGCGATTTGCGTAATCAGATTGAAGCAAATCATATTGATTGCAATGATAGAACACGAAATGCTGTTATGCGTTCTTCAATTTGGACCCATTATGCTGATAATCTCCAATTAGCAAGCGTCGAAATTGATGTGACAAAAGGAGACACAAAAACAATCTGGGATAAGTTACAGGGGTACTTACCTCTGTTTTCGCTGTTCCAGTCCGATAGAAAAAATAGCGATGGTGATAGCGAAGTTCAAGACCCGCTCAAGGAGGCAGTAAAAGAGATTATTCATGATGCTCAACTACAGCAAACGCTCACTGAGGTAGCGACTGTTGTTGAAACTAAGCTTCGAGAAGTATCTACCCGCACTTTGGAAAAACTGCGTGAAATGAGCCCCGATATAGCTAATACTCTAAATCCTGTTATTCCATCTGCGGCAAATCTGAAGTGGGCTGATGTATTTAAAAACGTTTCAATTACCAGCGATGAGAATATTCCTATCAACAAACGTGGTAGCGGTTCTAAGAGATTGATTTTGCTAAACTTTTTTAGAGCAGAAGTTGAACGGCGTCAAGCGGAAAGAAATGCTCCAAGCGTAATCTATGCAATTGAAGAACCAGAGACATCTCAGCATTCAGAAAACCAAAAAAAGCTGGTAAGGGCATTATCAGCATTGTCTGAAGCCGCCAACACGCAGGTAATTATCACAACTCATAGTCCGATAATTGTTAAGCAGCTTGGATTTAGCAATATAAGAATAATCCGAATGGATGCGACACAAAAAGTAATTGAGAATACACTACCAAATCAATTACCATATCCTTCACTCAATGAAGTGAACTATCTTGCCTTTTCGGAAATATCTGAGGAATATCACAATGAGCTTTTCGGGTTTATAGAAGAGCAAGGGCTTCTCCCCGCTTATTTGCAAGGACAGCCAACTATTCCGTATAATCGTTTACTCCGGGATGGAACTATAAGAGCTGAGCAAAAAACGATGACTGAATACATTCGCCATCAAATACATCATCCAGAGAATACACACAATCCTCGTTTTTCTGATGCCGATTTATCTGCGTCAATAGAGGCTATGCGGCTTTTTATTCAGGCCCAACCATAAGTCCAAAGTGCACCCGCCTGTGCTAAAATGCACCTTGTATCAATTATTCTGTCCAAGGCCATCAAAGACACCTCTTTTGTCTACCAAGGCAAAAGAGGCTTTTTCTGTTGGCAGAAATATGGTATAATTATCCTTATCAAACGGAAGAAACGGAGGTAGACCATGATACTTTTTCTAACAGGCAATACTTTCACAGACAGACCGGGGTGCGACGACAAAGCCGAAATGATCCCCGACAACCGTTTGATCGACGAAATGCGCAGTGTTTTTCCCGCTCCATGCCGTGCGATCTACTTCAGCGACAGTCCCGACGACTTTGAGTTTAACGATTATATTACCGACGATACCAGAGATGGCTTTGAGTATTCGGGATTTCAATTCGAGAGCTTTATCTGTGTGGACGGCAGGAACGCTTCTCAGGCAGAGGAGCTGATC
>JAEEGL014584236.1_pt1 | contig 29268 bp, 19 predicted proteins | sample 9134231 | NCBI WGS metagenome assembly JAEEGL01 (sample SAMN16246548, study PRJNA631951) | gut metagenome | biome: gut microbiome; feature: rumen; material: fiber-attached | host: Bos | place: Iran: Karaj | collected 2018-10 | reverse complement strand
GTCTCCGAAATATTTATTTACTGTACTCTCTTATCAAGAGGATACATGTTTGTACTTAAATATTTCATTCCGTTGTCTGCAAGGATGGCTACGATATTTTTGCCTTCGTTTTCAGGTCTCTTTGCAACCTGAGTTGCTGCGTACAAAGCTGCTGCCGCTGACTGTCCGAGGAACACGCCGTCTGTCTTTGCTATCTCTCTTCCGAGCGCATAAGCATCTTCGCCCTTTACGTCAATGCATTCGTCATAACCGAATCCGACGATGAAAGGTGCCTTGAAAGCATCGGGGAATCCGGGATCGCCGAAAGGTGCGGTGCCGTCGATTGTCTGAGGGTTCTCTGAACCGCCGGGTCTCGATGTGGGATCGGCCTGAACTGCGATAACCTTAATGTCGGGATTCTTCTCTTTAAAGAATCTGGTAAGACCGGTGATTGTTCCTGCCGTTCCGCTTGTTGCTACAAGAATATCTACTTTTCCGTCCGCATCCTCCCAGATTTCGGGACCTGTGGTCTCATAGTGAACTCCGGGGTTTGCTTCGTTTGCAAGCTGGTTTATGAAATAATGAGGTGTAGGCTGTGCATCGCAGTAAGCCTGGATTGCATCCTGATAAAACTGTGTGGAAAATGTTCCGTTTCCGAGTGCTTCGGCAACGCCGGGTACATCAAGCATGCTCTGTAAATCGGCGCCGTAAGCACGGAGAATCTTCTGTCTTTCTTCCGACTGTCCGGGCTCCATAAACACGGTAAGTTTGTATCCTCTGCTGGCTGCAAATGCAGCAAGTCCGATACCGGTATTTCCGGATGTGTTTTCCACAATCGTATCTCCGGGATGTAAAATTCCGTCTCTCTCTGCTGCCTTGATCATGTTGAGCGCAGCCCTGTCCTTAACGGAACCTGAAGGGTTAAAGTACTCAAGCTTTCCGAGAATGTGTGCTTTGATATTTTCTTTTTCTTCATATTTTACAAATTCGAAAAGAGGTGTATGTCCTACAAGTTCCTCTATGTTTTTTACTATTTTGCTCATTTTTTTCTCTCCCTGGTAATTGCTTTATTCTTTTTGTTTAGTTAATTTTTCTTCTTTGTTTTTCTCTTCTTTATTTGTTTTTTCTTCTTTATTTGTTTTCATATTAATTGGCTGTCATCCTGTTTTTACTTTAGAAAACAGGCTTTTGAAGCGCCTTTAATATAACTTTTTATAAGGATCCTCGAGGTAAAAGGCCTTCGGAATCTCGCCGCCGATATATCCCGCAAGTGAAAGAAGGGATGCCGCACATCCGCTTGTTCCGTGATAAAGTCCGGTATATGCATCGGACGTAAACGGCTCGTGTCTGTTCCATGCGGTGAACCAGTTTCTTGTTCCCTCGTTCTCGTTTTCCGTGGAATCTCCTATTATAATCTCCGCTGCCTTGTATGCCTCATTCAGATATTTCTCGTCTCCCGTAAACTTATGCACGTTAATGAAATGTTCAAGCATTCCGGGTGCGCCGCAGCAGTAGCAGTTCGTTCTCCAGAATCCTCTCGAATGCTTTGCGGGTGCTCCCGATGCAATCAGGCCGTTAGTCAGTTTGATGACGAAGTCTTTGTATTTTTCTTCACCGGTTACATCAAAGAGTTTAAAGAAAAGCCTTGATGTTCCGACCGGTCCCTGGCAGACACCGAGATAATAAAGGTCTGTAAGGTATGTGTCGTTGTATCTTACCAGTGCGGCGTTCTTATCCTCGGAATAATCCGCAACATTGAAAATATATTCCGCTGCTTTCTTTGCCGTATCGAGAAGTTCTTCGTCCTTTGTGTGTTCGTAAACACTCGCTAAAATATATCCGCATCCGGCTGCTCCGTATTCAAATCCCGGGAAATAACCGCCCGCCTTTTTTATGGTCGGGAAGCTATCCGTCGGCATGACATACCATCTGTATCCGCCCTGCGGTGCGTCTTCCTTTTTCGAAACAATGAATTTTGCTGCTTTGTGAGCTGCCTCGATGTACTTCTCTCCTCCGAATTTCTCATAAATATCTGTAAGGAAAAGAATCAGTCCGCCCTCGCCGATTATTCCGTATTGTCCGTACCAGAAGAGCTCTCCGTTTTCTTCATGCGAAGCTTTGATTGCATCATCCGCTACGCGAAGGGCATATTCTTTGTACTTTTCTTCACCGGTAACCGCATAAATCTGCGATGCCGCATATGCGCCGCCGGCCGGTCCCCCGAGGTATCCGATGAATGCACCTGTCAGAAACTCGGAATCAGATGTAAAATCTGCGGCTCCGCGATAAGAATTGATACTGTGATTCACCGCTGCCTTTGCCGTATCAAGATATTTTTCTTCTTTTGTTAAGAAATATAATCTCAAATAAAACTGTGCGATTCCGGCAGAACCCGAATATACGCTTGTATCTGAAGAAAAAAGATCAGCCTTGGATGACAGGCTTTCCGGTTTTATATCCCAGTAAATCTCTTCTTTGTTTTTGTGTGAGTACTTGTCAAGCCATTTGGAAGTTTCCAGTGCTTTATTTATAAGTTCCTGTCTGTCCAGGGGCTCAAAACTCTTAATCCATTTTATTTTTTCCATATTTTCTTTCTCTGTTTTCATATATTTCACGTGATATTTCGCATTTTATTCCTATTTACCTACTATGTCAATAGGTAAATAGACGAGAATTTATTTTTTATTGTTTTTCAGGCATAAAAATACCGCTGCCGGAAGCTCCGACAGCGGTTTGTCATCACGGAAGGATTATTCTTCCACCACCTATTACGCAGTCATCGGCGTCGTAAAATACGGCCGACTGTCCGCTTGTTGCCGCACGAACGGCTTTTTCAAAACTGATTTTAACGGTATCTGCATCATGCATGGTAAGAATTGCTTTCTCACCCTCGTGGCGGTAACGGATTTTAACCCTTGCGGGAATCTCCTCGCCCTCTTTGATACCTTCTATACTCATGAAATTGAGATCTTTAACGTAAACTTCTTTTGTAAAAAGTGCATCTTCCTCGCTTAAAACGACTTCATTGCTCCCGGCACGGATTTCTTTTACGAACATCGGATGTCCGAATGCGATTCCGAGTCCTTTTCGCTGGCCGATCGTGTAATGAATGATGCCCTTGTGACGTCCGAGGATATTTCCGTCCTCATCGACGAAATTGCCTTCGCCGGGGATTTCATTTTCTGAATATTCCTCGATGTAATCCGAATACTTTCCGTCCGTTACGAAGCAGATTTCCATAGAATCGGGTTTGTTTGCCACCGAGATTCCGGCTTTTCTTGCGATTTCCCTGACTTCATCCTTGGAAAGATTTCCAAGCGGCATTAATGTATGTGCGAGCTGCTCCTGTGAAAGCTTGTAGACCATGTAAGTCTGATCTTTCATCTTCGAATCAGCCTGTCTTACGGTGTATCTGCCGTTATCTAGTTTAATGACATTGGCATAATGACCGGTTGCGACATAGTCGGCATTGAAGGCTGCTGCCGCTTCCATCATTCCCGCCCATTTAACATAGTGATTGCACTCAACACAGGGATTCGGGGTCCGGCCGCCCAGATAATCATTAATGAAAGGCGTTGTCACGTATTTTGCGAACGCTTCATTGACGTTTCTGACATAATATGGAATTTCAAGTTTGTCTGCGATTTCCTTTGCGGCGTCTATTTCACAGCATCTGCTTAATTCGTCCATGGACGAAATCCACATCTTTAAAGTCACGCCGATTACATCGTAACCGTATGCTTTAAGAAGGTATGCGGTAACTGCGCTGTCCACGCCGCCGGACATTCCGACTATTACTTTTTTCATGTATTTATACCTATTTTTTGCGATTGTGAAGCTTGATAATCAGATAAATTCCCATGGCCAGCGCCGCCACAAAACCGCCAAAGCCGAGTGCCGGGATTCCTAGAATCTGGGGATGCATGTTGGTGGTACATATAAGCGCCGAGCTGACGATTAACGAAGCCATTATGATACAAAGTATCATATCTCCCACAAGAATTTCAACCCTTTTCATAAGGGGTTCGAATCCCACGGGTTCGACATTTATCTTGGTCTGTCCCTTGATAACGGCTTTGATTAAATCCGATGAGAGGGACGGAATCGAAAGCGATTTCTTTGCGGATTCGTAAAGAGCTCTCGAGTCGCCGAGCAGTTCTTTCTTTAAATCAAACTCATCAAGAATGTCATGCATGACTTTTCCGGAGAAAAGTTCCGCCATGTTGACATCCACATTGAGCTTGGCAATGACACCTTCGATGGTAACCAGGGCTCTGACTAACATCGAAAAGCCCTCCGGAAGCGATATTCCGTGAATGGCCGCGAGCTCAACAACCTCACCGAGAAGCTCGCCGATGTTCATGTCTTCGAGGTTCATGGCACAGTATCTTTCCATGATATCATCGATATCGTTGAAAAGCTGAGGATGGTTGATTTCTTTCTTCGGCTTTCCGAGTGAAAGAACCGCGCTCTTCATTAAGTTTACGTCTTTTTGAACCACGGCGGTAACGGCGGTTTTAAGGATGTTCTGCTCCTTTTTGCCGAGGCGCCCTACCATTCCCCAGTCCAGCCAGACGATTTTGCCGTTTAAAATTTCCAGATTGCCCTGATGAGGGTCCGCGTGGAAGAGTCCGTCATCAAGCACCTGTTTTAAGAAGTTGTTGACGAGTTTGGTCGCAACCTCTCTTCGGTCATACCCTTCGGCATCGAGTTTTTCGAGATTTCCGATGGAAAAACCGTCTATGTAACTCATCGTCATTACACGCTGAGTCGTATATTCCTCTTCGATTATGGGGCATGTTACGTAGTTGATGCCCGCCATGTTTCTGGCGAATTCCATCGTGGTTTCAGCCTCGATTCTGAAATCGAGTTCGTTAATCGAAACCTGTTTGAGTTCCTGCACAACCATATTGAAATCTATGGTCTGATTGACAGGCGTAATCTTCGCCATCTTTGCGGCCTTTGACAGAAGTGCAAAGTCCTTCATCATCATGTCGGCAACGTAGGGACGCTGCACTTTGATAACGACTTTTCTTCCGTCGGGAAGTACTGCAGCATGTACCTGCGCAATGGATGCAGCACCTAAAGGCTTTTCGTCTATCGACTTGAAAAGCTCGTTTATCGGCTTTCCGAGTTCGTTTTCTATTTCTTTTCTGACAACATCTATTTCGAGCGGTTTTACTTCTGCTCTTAAAAGCTCAAGTTCCTCGCAGTATTCTTTCGGAAGCACGTCGCCACGGCTGCTCATTATCTGGCCGATTTTTATGAATGTCGGGCCGAGATCCTCGAGAATATGTCTGAGAGTTTCCGGTGTAAGACCGTTTTTGACAAGGTTGTATTTACGAATAACCCCGAGGATTTCTTCGAGGCGCTTGGTCTCATCGAACATTTCCATCGGGATGCTTCTTAATTTCATTTCGGCTCTGTTCATCAATCCGCACCTTCTTTCACATTTTCTTCGGTCTGATTGACTTCCTTATAAGAAAACCTGGATTCATCACGGGTTTTCGAAACCTCAATATCAATATTCTTTTCAGGCTTTTCGCTCTTCTTTTGGTCGACTACTATCTCTCTTTCAAGAGTTTTTCCCTCTTCGTCTTTTACATGGTTGTAGTAGAGGGTTCGGCCGTTGCCGAGATCGTAGGTTTTGTCGTCCTGTTCTTTCGCAAGTCGTTCCGCCATAATCCTTTCGCGGTTGCCGTTGTACATGAGTTCTTCATTGTCAACTTCACCCATACCGAAAATGGCACTGCCTCTTTTAAGAAGATCCTTAACCTCTTCGTTCTGTTCGTCAATTGAGCCCAAGCCTGCCAAAATCATGTCTTTGGTTACATCCTTGATTTTTTTCACTTAAGCCTCCCTTGCCAGATTATTTCTGGCCATAATAAGCGTTTGCTCCGTGTTTTCTGAAATAGTGCTTGTCCTGAAGTTCCTGAGGTGCGGGTTTTACATCGGCTTTAATCTGCTCTGTGAAAAGTGCCATCTTGGCAACTTCTTCGAGAACTACCGCATTGTGAACCGCATCATTTGCGTTCTTGCCCCATGCGAAAGGTCCGTGATTCTTGCAGAGAACTCCGGGAACAGCCATGGGATCTTTGTTCAGACGGTTGAATTCGCCAACGATAAGCTTACCTGTGTTAAGCTCGTAAGCTTCCTCGATTTCTTCTTTTGTAAGACATCTTACGCAGGGAATGTCGCCGTAGAAGTAGTCTGCGTGAGTCGTTCCGTAGCAGGGAATGTCTCTTCCCGACTGAGCGAAGCTTGTTGCATATGTTGAATGTGTATGAACCACGCCACCAATCTCAGGAAAACCTTTGTAAAGCTCGAGGTGTGTGGGCGTATCGGATGAAGGATTAAGCTTTCCTTCTACAACATTTCCCTCAAGGTCCATAACTACCATGTCATCGGGAGTCATCTTATCGTAATCAACTCCGCTGGGCTTGATAACGAAAAGTCCCTTCTCTCTGTCTATCTCACTAACATTTCCCCATGTGAACGTTACCAATCCGTGTTTCGGAAGAAGCATGTTTGCCTCATATACTCTTTTCTTTAATTCTTCTAACATTTCTATTCCTTCCCATAACCGTTTGTTCTTTTCGGTTACCTGTATTTTAATCTTCACATTGTGCCCCGGATACAACTTGTCGAACCGCAGGCAGTTTCGCTCGCTGGTCGCCTCTGCACTAAACTCGAACTTCGTTTCCTGAAACCGACTCGCCCTCGCGAACTCGCTTGTTTCGCTTATGGGCGAAACTGCGCTCAGACATGCGCTTCGGGCGAGATTGGAAACTCGTTCTCATTAAGTGCCCGGCTAAGGCTTCGCTCATTCTGCCTGCCGGTTCGCCTTAAATCTTTATATTGGTGCTACAATGTGAAGAAAATTTCTTTTTTGACATTAAAAGAACAAACAAGTCATAGGACATGTTTGTTCTTTATTAGAATTAATTATAATACTTCAACAGCCGATTTCTCGATTGCAAGACCCTTCTTGTACTTTTCAATGAAAGCGTCGAAGCCCTTTACATCGTCAGCATCAGGCATACACTTCTCGCATTTAGCATTTGCAAATACTACGCTTGAGAGGTAGTCGCTTAAGGACTTGCCGTTCTTCTCACACATGTAAGCAGCGAGTAATGCGATACCCCATGCGCCGCCTTCGGAAGCTGTTTCCATTACGGAAACGGGTGCGTCGATGGCTGCTGCCGCAATCTTTGTGCCGACACCTTTGGTCTTGAAGTAGCCGCCGTGGCCGTACATTTCGTCTACCTTTACGCCCTCTTCCTTAAGCATAAGGTCGAGACCGATCTTAAGAGTAGCCATTGCGGAATAGAGGTTTGATCTCATGAGGTTTGCAAGGCTGAAGTTGTCTTCTGCTGTTCTTGCGAGAACCAGAGCACCTTTTTCGAAGCCTGTTACAGGCTCGCCTGAAAGGTAGTTGTAAAGAATCACGCCGCCGCAGTCCTTGTCGCCGTCAAGCGATACGGAATAAAGCTTTGTGAAAAGTTCGTTCATGTCGGGATTGATTCCGTAAAGTTCGCAGAACTCTTTGAAAATCTTAACCCAGTTGTTGATTTCGGATGTACAGTTGTTGCAGTGAACCATGCCGACAAGTGCACCGTCGGGTGTTGTTACGAGGTCGATTTCGGGATAAACCTTTGAAAGTTCATTCTCGAGAACAACCATTGCGAATACACTGGTACCTGCGGAAATGTTACCTGTTTTAACCTTAACGGAATTGGTGGCAACCATACCTGTTCCCGCATCGCCTTCGGGAGGACAAAGGGGAATTCCTGCCTCGAGGTTTCCGCTCTCATCAAGAAGAGCAGCACCTTCTGCACTTAATGTACCTGCATTTTCACCTGCATTTAAAACTTTGGGAAGAAGATCTTTGATGCTCTTTGACAAAGCTGTGCTTCCTGCAAGTTCGTCGAATTTTGCCATCATCTTCTCATCGTAGTTACCGTTCTTTGTGTCGATGGGGAACATTCCCGATGCATCGCCGACACCAAGTACCTTCTCGCCTGTCAGTTTCCAGTGAACGAAACCTGCAAGTGTTGTGAAGAAATCGATGTCTTTTACATGCTCTTCCTTGTTGAGCATTGCCTGATAAAGGTGTGAAATGCTCCATCTCTGGGGAATGTTGTAGTTGAATTCTTTTGTAAGAATGCCTGCTGCCTCACCGGTAATTGTGTTTCTCCATGTTCTGAAAGGAACGAGAAGTTTGCCGGATGCATCAAAAGCAAGATATCCGTGCATCATTGCGGAAATACCGATACCCGCGAATTTTTTAACGGGAATATCGTATTTTGTCTTTATATCTTTTACAAGATCTGCATAGCAGGCCTTTAATCCGTTGAAAATCTCTTCTTCGGAATAGGTCCAGATTCCGTCTTTTAAACTGTTCTCCCAGCCGAATCCGCCGATAGCAAGCACTTCGCCCGCAGCATCGCATGCAACGGCCTTTATTCTTGTCGAACCGAATTCGATTCCGAGGTACGCTTTACCCTCGCTGATAATTTCTTTTGCTCCCATAGTTTCCTCCGTAAAATAAAATATATTTTAATTTTCCTCTTAACTTCTAATTCACAGATTTACTGTCTTCGGACAGTAAACTTTCATGCCGGTTTTTTTCCGATTCATTAAAACAGGCATACATGCCGGTTTCTTTTTGGACCTGGAACCCCGTCTCCAAAGTTCATTTGGCATTTTGAACCGAAAACCCTGTCTTCATAACTCATTGGTCATTTTGAACCGTAAACCCCGTCCCCCCGTTTCATTAGTGTTTCTTCCACATGGGCGGAACAAAAAGAAGCAGGATGGGATAGAGTTCGAGTCTTCCCGCAAGCATGTCAAAAATAAAAATGATTTTCGAAAAATAATTAAATCCGGCAAAGTTGCCTGTAGGTCCGACAACGTCGAGACCGGGTCCGATGTTGTTCATCGTGGCAAGAACAGCCGTAAAGTTCGTTACCATATCGTATTTGTCGATTGAAACAAGAAGTACCGAACCGAAATAAATAACCGCGAAAAGGATAAAGTAAACGCAGACACTCTTTACCACGTTTTTATCCACGGTTCTGTCATCCATGCCCACAGCCTTAACGCTTCTCGGGTGGATAAACTGATTTATTTCCTGGCGGATTGCCTTAAACACGATTAAAACTCTCGAGAATTTCAAACCGCCGCCGGTACTTCCGGCGCAGGCACCGCTTATCATCAGGAAAATAAGAATCGTCTTCGAAAGCGCGGGCCAGAGATTGAAATCGCATGTGGCAAATCCGGTTGTGGTGATAATCGATGCAACCTGGAAAGCCGCGTCCGTAAGCGCATTTCCGAACGAGTCGTATGTTCTGAAAATATTGAGTGTGATTATAATAACCGAAACAACGATGGTTAAAAGGTATGCTCTTACCTCTTCCATCTTAAACATGCTCTTGAATTTTCTCGCAAGCAGAAGGAAATAAACGTTAAAGTTAATTCCGTAAAGAATCATGAAGATCGTTACATTCCATTTTATAAGTGTCGAGAAACCGGCGATACTTGAATTATAAATACCGAAACCGCCGGTACCGGCTGTCGCACATGCCGTACAGATTGCCTCGAAAGGCTTCATTCCCATGATGCAGAGGGTAATAATCTGAAGCAGTGTAAGCACGATGTAAATAAGATAAAGAATCTGAGAGGAGTCCTTCATCTTCGGAACAAGTTTTCCTACAACGGGTCCCGGGCTTTCCGCACGAAGAAGGTGCATGTTTACTCCGCCTACCATCGGCATAACCGCAAGGAGGAATACGAAAATACCCATACCGCCGATCCAGTGGGAAAAACTTCTCCAGAAAAGTGCCGCATGGCTCATTGCTTCAACATCCGTAAGTATGGTGGCTCCGGTGGTCGTAAAGCCTGAAGTCATTTCGAAAACGGCATCTATGTAATTGGGAATTTCACGTGAAATAAAAAGAGGAAGCGCCCCCACGGAACTAAGCAGAAGCCACGCGAGTCCGACGCTTGCAAAGCCTTCCTTGGCAAAAAAATTCATGTTTTTCGGCTTTTTTATCGAAACAAGAAGTCCGGCCAAAACGCCGACAAGTCCGACTACCAGATAAACCAGCCAGACTTTTTCATGATAATAAACCGCTATAGCCGCCGGAAGAAGCATGAATGCAGATGAAATGGCAAGTACTCTTCCGAGGGTATATATAATTATCGCTATGTTCATAACATCCTCTGTTACATGAAAGAATTAGTTGAGTATATCCTTAATGTCGCTTAAGCCGCTCTTTGTCGTAACAACGATAACGGTATCGCCTTCCTCAATGGTATTCTGACCTTTGGGGATAATGATTGTACCTTTTCTGTTGATACAGCCGATAAGGATATCTCTCTTTAAATTCAGCTGCATAAGGGGAATTCCGACTATCGGCGAGCCTTTGAGAATCTTGAATTCAAGCGCTTCCACTCTTCCGCCGTTTAACTTGATAAGAGTTTCAACGTTGCTTCCGATGGAATTCTGCATTGCTCTGACGTAGGAAACTATGTAGTCGGCAGCAATCTTATCGGGGTAGATAAGACTTCCCGCACTGAATGTATTAATTATATCATCAAATGATATTCTGTCTATTTTGGTAATAACCTTGCCTGCTGTTTTTGTCTTGGCAAAAAGAGACAGGAAGATGTTCGTTTCGTCAATGCCCGTAAGAGATACAAAAGAATCGCATCCGGCAATTCCCTCTTCGTTCAATACCTCCTGATTGGTGGCATCTCCGTTTATGATTGTAGCTTTTGGAAGTGTTTCGCTTAAGGTCTCGCATTTTTCCCTGTCGACTTCAACGATTTTTACCCTGATTCCCATTTTCAAAAGGATTTCAGCAAGGTAATAACTCATTCTTCCGCCGCCGATAATCATCGTGTCTTTAACCTGATGGGTATCATATCCGATTCGTGTGAAGAATTCTCTTGAGTTAAGAGCCGAAGCGACAATGGTAATTTTGTCACCTGCACGAAGTATGAAAGCACCGTTGGGGATGAAAATGTCATCGCCTCTTTCAACGGTACAGATAAGAATATCAGACAGAACTCTCTTGGAAACATCGATAAGAGTCTTGTCCACGAAAGGTGAATCCTCTGTAATAACCAGATTCAGAAGTTCGACTCTGCCCTTGGCAAATGTATCGATTTTGTCTGCCGAAGGGAATCTTAAGAGTCTGGACATCTCGACTGCTGCCGCATATTCGGGATTAATGATCATTGATAATCCGAGTTCATCCTTGATATACTGGATTTCCTTGCTGTAAAGAGGGTCTCTCACTCTGGCTATGGTGTTGCAGTTACCTGCTTTCTTTGCGAAAAGGCAGCAGAGGAGGTTAATCTCATCCGAGCCGGTTACCGCAATCAGAAGGTCCGTGTTTTCAACATCCGCATCCTTTTGTACCGAGTAACTCGCACCGTTTCCGACAAGTCCCATAACATCATAATTGTTGGTGATGTCGGTTATAACCTCTGCACTTTTGTCTATTACCGTAATATCATGTTTTTCAATTACAAGCTGCTTTATTATCGAAAGTCCGATCTTTCCGCAACCCACAATAATAATTTTCATTTATTTCAATCCTCTTTGAGTTTTTTCTTTCTGCTGTATATATCGTATTACTCTTTCGGAAATTTTATCTTCTTGCCGTATATTCCGTCACTCCGCGAACGGTTTCGCCGTCAATCTGAAGAGCAATGGGCTTGTCAAACTTAACCGTGATTTCCTTGCCGGATCTGACGGTTACAAGCTTTTTGTTATTAACATGCTCGCCCTGGAAAATCTTGGGAAATCCCATGAGTGTACGGATTCTGCCGAGATTGTGGAATACAACGCATGTAAGTTCGTCGCCGAGTCTGTCCTGCTCGGGAGCCGCTTTCATTCCGCCGCCGTAATATCTTCCGTTCATAGCGGAAGCAATCCATGCTTTTTTATATTCAATCGTCTCGCCGTCCACCGTAATGGAAGCTTTGGGACATTTGTATTTAAAAAGAACAATCTTAATCGAAAGTGCCGTATAATCGATTTTTTTCTTGCCTGCCGCCTTCATGTCATCGGCCATCTCGCAGCACATGCCGTCAACGCCGAAGCCTACGCCGTTTAAGAATCTGTAGTCTCTTCCGTTTACGGTTACCTTGGGAAGATTCTCGATGAATTTCTTTATCGAAGGCATTTCGTTTGCGCCGTAATTTTCTTTAAGATCGCGGTAAAAATCGTTTCCGTTTCCCGAAGGGTAAAGCAGAATATCGCACGGAACGGAAAGTTTGTCCGTGTAATTTGCAAATCTGTTAATGGTTCCGTCACCGCCGCAAAGAATGATTAAGTCATCTGAAGTAAGTTTGGAAATGAATTCCTGAGGGTCAAGACCTATGACATTTACGAATTCGCTTTCGCCTTTAATGTTAGCTTTGAGCTCTTCGATTTTCTCTTTTGCATTTCCGTTATTGGAAAGTTCATTGTACAAAACATACTGCATAATCGCACATCCTCACAATTCTACATAATGATTATATCTCAAATATCTATAATTATATGAATTCAATGTAAAATTATTGTAAATAAACCCAAAAAAAACGGGAAAAAGGTAACCGATTATTTCACGGTTACCTTAAAAAAATCATTTATACTTAAGCATCTTTCTTTTCGGAGTCCCCGTCGTTGTTCGGGTCCTCATCGTAATATGCCAGTGAACTTCCGCAGTATCTGCAGAATTTTCCGCCGTCGTTTACACCCATGCAGTAAGGGCAGTTGGCGTAATATCTCTTGTCCTGGAACTTGTCGAGCTTGACTTCTTCCTGCTGAACCTTAAGTCTTTCGATTTCAACCTGATATTCAGCCTGCTGTCTCGCTATCTCCGCCTGCTGTTCCGCCTGCTGTCTTGCTATTTCTGCCTGCTGCTCTGCCTGTTTCTCAGCCAGTTTAATCTGACTGTTCTCATGCATCTTGTTTACAATTGCAGCACTTGCAACTCCGACTCCCGCACTCACGGCACTTCCGAGAAGCGATCCGAGTAATCCGCCGCCTCTTGAATGATGTCTTGACGGACTTCCGATATTAATGTTTACCGGCGAAATCGGTGCTCCGAATGCAGCCGGGGAACTGAACGTGGGTTTGGGTGAATAAACGGGTTTTGAACTAAAAATTCCGTGTCCGCCGCTTCTTGAAGGCATTCCGCCTCTGGATGGTCTTCTTCCGTGTCCGATTGCCATTTTCTTCCCCTCCGTAGGGTTCTTAATAAAGAACCGTTAAAAGAAATTCTCAGTACTGTTAATCTGCAAATTTTCGAAAGCCGGAAAAAAGAAAAATCTCCCGCTTTCAATTAGATATTTTATCATACGGCAAACAGTATTTAAACCACTATTTGCATACCTTTAGACGCTTTTATTTCCCTTTCCGGGAAAAATTAAACTCTTCGAAAACTATCTTGAAATACCAAGTTCGTCCAGATACGTTTTCTGCTTTTCTTCCATTACTTTGGCCTCGTCTTCTTCCATATGGTCGTATCCGAGAAGGTGAAGCATGCTGTGTGCGATAAGGAAAGCATACTCTCTCTTTACGCTGTGTCCGTACTCTTCGGCCTGGCTTATGACTCTGTCTTTGTTTAAACAGATTTCGCCGAGAATCGGAAGCGAAGTTTCGGGATTGAAAGATTCGGCTTCAAAAGCATCATAGTCGACGCTCTCATAATCCGCGGGTGCTTCCCAGTCGATATTCGGGAAAGATAAAACATCCGTGGTTTTGTCGATGTCGCGGTATTCTTTGTTGTAGTTTCTTACTTCCTCGGAATCCGTAAGGTAGATATCCACCTCGCACTCGAAAGGACATTCTTCTTTTTTAAGAATGTATTCAACTACTTCTTCTGCTGTTTTTTCCTTGTCGAAATCAGTTTCGAAGTCGACGTTTTCGTCCAAAATAACCATATCCGGCTCCTGATTTTCATTTTTTAAAAATCTTTTTTTATTTTACCATATTTACCATAAAATCCGTTAGACATTTCGTGTATAATATATATAAAGTGGGGATTTGTTTTTGAGGAGAATGATTTATGAAAAAGGCTTCTTTAACGGGGATAATTACATTAAGCCTTGTCGGGGCAATTCTTGTTATCACGATTACGCTTCTGATAATGTTTTTCGTAAGCCTTAGTTCTCCCGTTTCGCCTGCTTCAAATCCCGTATCGGGCAATCCTCAGACCGCTTCTTCGGGAAATGCAAACAATCTCTCGACTCCAAGTCTCGGACAGGCTTTGAAAAATACGGCTGGTTCCATAAAAGACAAACATCACAACGGAATAGAAATGGCAAGAGTCGTAAAAATCGGCAACCATACCTACTATCCCGAGCAGATTTTCGACAAGCCCGAAATGGGACTTACCGAAAAACTTGATGTTGAAAGATTCTTGGAACACCTTGATTCTTCTCTGACCGAAGATCTTTACTTCTACAGTTACATGTATGATAAACAGACCGGTGATGTGAAAGCATTCGGTATGCCTTATTATCAGGGCGTGCTGATTGAAGGTTTTTACGGTGCGGCCGAAAGCGGTTCATCCGGCTTTACGCATTATTCAACCGACCCGCTTCCCGATCTTTCTTCGCTTAATCTTGCCGGCATTCTGGATGAAACCGATGTCGTAACTACGGCCAGGGCTCTCACAAATCAGAACCGCCTGAATCTTTACTACGACGAAACAGGCGAAATCTACGGAATTATAACCTTACGTTACGAGCCCGAAAGAGACATTCTTTACTATGACTGCATAATCAACGAGTACAGCCATATTGAGATTGATGCCTATACCGGTGATATTCTGTTAAAGAGCTTCTTTAACGGCGAGTATCCCGACTGAGATTTACACACTCTGTTTTTCCTCTTCCGATGCCCACTGGCTCCGGTAGAGTTCTTTGTAGAAGCCTCCTTTTTTCATAAGTTCGTCGTGGCTTCCCTGTTCTATTATATTTCCTTCTTTCATTACAAGAATGATATCCGCGTTTTTGATTGTCGACAGACGGTGTGCGACTATGAAGCTGGTCTTGCCCTTCATAAGTTTGGCAAATGCATCCTGAACCTTCAGTTCGGTTCTCGTATCGATTGAACTTGTCGCTTCGTCGAGAATAAGGATGGGCGGGTTAATGAGCATTACTCGTGCTATGCAAAGAAGCTGTTTCTGGCCGTTCGAGAGATTTCCGCCGTCCTCGTTTATTACGGTGTCATACCCTTCGGGCATTCTTTCAATAAAGCTGTGTGCGTGACATTCGCGACATGCTTTTATAACTTCATCGTCCGTAAAATCTCTTCCGAGAGTAATGTTATCCCTGATGGTTCCTTTTCTTAACCAGGTTTCCTGAAGCACCATGCCGAAGTTTTCCCTGTAGGCTTCTCTCGTATAATCCCTGATGCTTTCGCTGTCAAAGAAAATTTCTCCGGACCTTACTTCGTAAAATCTCATTAAAAGATTAATGAGCGTCGTCTTTCCGCATCCGGTGGGACCGACGATGGCAATTCGTTTGCCTCTTTTTACGTTAAGAGAAAAGTTCTCAATAAGCTTCTGACTTTCCGTGTAAGAGAAACTTATGTCTTTAAAATCTATGTTCTCAAAATGTTCTGCAGGTGTTGTTTTGGCATCTTCTTTTTCGGTGATTTCATTTTCCGCGAGAAGATCTTTTATTCTGTCGGCGCAGGCAAGCGCATTCTGAAACTCCGTAAGTACGCCTGAAATCTCGTTGAAAGGCTTGGTGTACTGGTTCGCATATGATAAGAAAATCGTGAGTTCACCGATGGTAAGCGCATCGCTTTTAACGATTGAAAGTGCGCCGAAAATCGCAACACCGGCGTAAACAAGCGAGTTTACGAATCTGGTGGAAGGATTGGTTAAAGACGAAAAGAAAGTTGCTTTCAAAGAAGCATCCCTGAAGGTTTCATTCATCTTTTTGAAGTTTTCCATATTGTCGGATTCTTTGCCGAATGCCCTTACAACCTTCTGATTTCCGACCATTTCGTTGATAAAGGAAACCTGTTCGGAACGTGCCTTAGTCTGTTCCTTGAAAAGGTTGTAGGTTTTCTTTGATACGAAGCCCGCAACAAAGAAAGAAAGCGGTGTGATGAGCACTACGACAAGCGTGATTTTCCAGTTGAAAAGAAGCATCATCACGAGTGTTCCGAGGATTGTCAGAACCCCCGTAAACACCTGGGTAAAGCCCATTAAAAGTCCGTCTGAAAGAGTCTCGACGTCGGCTATCATTCTGGAAACAAGATCGCCCGCGGGATGTGAATCCGTGTAGGAAATCGGGAGTTTGTGAATCTTGGCCATTACGTCTTTTCTTATTTCGTAAACGACGTCCGACGCAAGGCGGTTGTTTGTAAGACTTAAAAGTGCCTGTGAAACTATCGTAATTCCGATTACTGCGAGAGCCATCTGAATAATTGCGATTAAGCCTTCAAAATCAACGTCACCGCTGCCGATTACGCGGTCCACGCCGTGACCTGTAAGAATCGGAATGTAAAGTGTGCCCGCAACGCAGAGTGCCGCAAACAAAATCGAAGACGCAAGAAGATACCACTTCTTAAACACGTATTTCATTAAAAAGGAAAAGGTAGAAGTCTTTTTCATGCGAGTTCCTCCATTTCCGGCAATTCTTCTTCGGGGAACTGCGACTTGTAGATTTCACGGTAAACAGTGCAGGTTTTAAGAAGCTTGTCATGTCCCGCACAGCCTGCGAGTTCGCCATCATCAAGTACGAGAATTTTGTCGGCATCCATTATGCCTGCTGCCCTTTGCGAAACGATAAAACATACCGAATCCGAAGCAAGCTCGCGGATTCCTTTTCTTACCTCGCGCTCTGTCACATAGTCAAGCGCCGATGTGGAATCGTCGAGAATAAGAAGTTCGGGTTCCTTCACAAAAGCCCTTGCAATCGAAAGACGCTGTCTCTGACCGCCGGAGAAATTCTTTCCTCCCTCGCTGACTGCTGTCTTTAATCCGTCTTTGTCATTAAAAATAAAATCATAAGCCTGAGCGCGCTTTAATGCTATCTTCATCTCGTCTTCAGAGGCATCTTTTTTGCCCCATTTCATGTTCTCTTCAACGGTTCCCGAGAAAAGAACCGCGGTCTGGGGAACAATGCCCGTGTTGTCGCGAAGGATTGAAGTATACACGGAATCAAAGGGTTTGATTTTTTCCGAACCCTCTTTTTCGTCTGCTTTCTCAAAGCAGTTTGCCTCGGCATATTCCTTCATGTTGATTCCGTTTATGTTTATCTTTCCTTCGGTATTTGAATAATATCCGCATATAAGATTTACAAGAGTTGTTTTACCCGAACCGGTACCGCCGATGATACCGATGATTTCTCCTTTTTTCGCGCTGAAAGAAATGTTCTTTAAAGATTCCTTCTTGGCTTTCGGATATGTGAAACCAACATTTTTAAACTCTATCGTATCAATCTTTTCAAAAGGATTTTTCTCTTTGCCGGCTTCAACAGTTTTAACTCTGTTTTCGCCGTCATTAAGCATGTCCGAAATTCTGTCGGCACATGCCAGAGATTTCGTCATCGTGATAATGAGGTTTGCGAGTTTAACGAGTTCCACGAGGATCTGAGCCATGTAGTTTAAAAGCGCAATCAGCGCACCGCGCTCGATAACTCCCGTATTTACTTCGTTTGCGCCAACGTAAAGAACGGCGAGCGTTGCAACGTTCACAATAAGAAATGTCGCGGGATTCATGACAGCGGTTACTCTTCCGGCGAAAAGCTGAATCGACCTGAGATTGTCTATCTTTTCGTTAAAAGCGACCGTCTCTTCATCGTTACAGTTGAATGCCCTGATTACACGGATACCGGTGAGGTTTTCTCTCGTTCGGATTGTTACCGCATCGAGCGAGTTCTGAACTTTTTTGTATAAGGGAATGCTCTTTATGAGAACAAAGAAAACGACTGCAAAAAGAATCGGAACGCAGATTACGAAAATAAATGCGGCCTTCACGTTAACGGTAAATGCCATGACTACGGCGCCGAAAACAATGAAGGGCGATCTTAAGAAAAGTCTTAAAAAAAGGTTCACGCCGGTCTGAAGCTGATTGACATCGGATGTGATTCTCGTAATCAGCGTGCCTGTTCCGTATTCTTCAAGTTCCGAATATGTTCGTAACTGAATGTTCTCAAAAATGGCTTCGCGAAGGCTTGCCGCAAAACCCGTGGCTGCCTTGGCCGCGAAATACTGGGCCGTTACCGCACAGGTAAGACCTATTACGGCAAGAAGCACCATAAGCCCGCCCATTTTTAAAATGTACGGATTGTTTCCCTTTTCGATACCGTTTGAAATAATGCCAGCCACAACGAGCGGCACGAATAATTCAAAAGTAGCCTCGGTCAGCTTAAAAAGCGGACCGAGGATGCTCTCTTTTATATATGGTTTTAAAAATTTCAGCAGATGTTTCATCTGTATTCCTGTATCTTTCCCGATAAACTTCACGGCAGCAGTCTTTCGCATTAAAGAGCGGTATGCGGAAGTTTATCTTTGTAAATGCCGGTTCTTTCGTATTACAAATTATCCTGTAATCTTTTTGCAGAATTTAAATATTATCCCGCAACTTCATAAAGTGAATTTTTAAGAGCTGTATATTCTTCGATGAAATGCTCATAATTTTCTTTTATGAAAACTGCGTCCTCATTCTCGGCAGCCTTTTCAAACTTAAATGCCTTTTCGGAAATATCCGTGGCGCCGATTGTTTTGGAAGTGCTCTTTAAAGCGTGAACGCTGATTCTGAACTCATGCCAGTTCTCGCTTGCAAAAGCAGCATCAAGAACCTTCTTTTTGGAATCGTATGCTTCGATATATTCTCTGACTATTTCGATAAAGAAATCTTCATCCATGCCACAGTATAAAATACCCTGATCGACATCGACTGTTTTTCTTTCACGAAGTTCGGCAATAATGCTCTTTGTATCGCCCGGTTTGCGTGAAGCGGTAGTCGCTTCGGATTCAGTATCGGATGCGCCTGTTTCCTTATTGTTAAATCCCGCGGATTCTTTGTCTGATTCGATTAATTCTGAAGTTTCTTCTCCCTCAGCAGCGAATTCAAGCACATCATCGTCACCCGTTGCTTCGAATTCGAGAACTTCTTCATCATTCGAAACTTTGTCGTTAGATGCTTCAAATTCAATAACATCCTCATCATTCGAGTCTTTATTTCCGGCAGAAGCGAATTCAATTACTTCCTCTCCATCCGAAACTTTGTCAGCAGTAAATTCGAGAACTTCCTCACTGTCAGAATTCCTGTTACCTGAAGATGAAGAAACCTTCTCACCATCGTTTGATTTGTCTGAAACTATCTTCTCCTCTTCGGATGCCTTTGTTTTTTCATCGGCAGTATCTTTTCCTCTCCACTCGATATTCTCTTTGGGAAGGTACTTTCTGAGTTTGTCTTCGAGAAGTTCTACTTCAACGGGCTTTGAAAGATAATCATCGAAGCCTGCCTTAAGATATGTTTCTCTCGCACCTACGACAGCATTTGCGGTAAGAGCGATTATCTTCATGTTGATTCTGACGAGACCTTCTTCTTTCATCTTGGCAAGTGTTTCGATACCGTCCATTTTGGGCATCATGTGATCAAGGAAAACAATGTCGTAATTCTTTTTCTCGACAAACTCGATTGCCTCGGCACCCGAAAGTGCAAGGTCGGGAACAATTCCGTTTCGCTTGAGAAGGTTTTTGATAACCTTAAGGTTCATCTCGTTATCGTCTACAACGAGAATCGAAGCCTTCTTCGCATAGAGGTATTCTTCCTTCTTGGCTCTGGCAGTATGGCCGAGTCTTTTCTCTTCGTAATCACCGATTGCCTCTTCCTCGACTATGAGCTGTCTTAAGCCGAATGAGAATTCGGAGCCTTTTCCGTACTCGCTCTTTACATCAAGTTTGCTGTCCATCATGTTTAAAAGACCTGTAACTATGGACATTCCGAGGCCCGTGCCTTCTATGTTTCTGTTTCGTTTTTCTTCGATTCTTTCAAAAGATTCAAAGAGTTTGCCCATATCCTCTTCCTTGATTCCGATTCCCGTATCTTTTACGGAAACGTTGAGGATTATGGAATCTTTGTCCCTGCCGCCGTCAGAAATTTCAAGTGTGATGCTTCCTCTTTCGGTGTATTTAACCGCATTTGTAAGAAGGTTCATTATTACCTGCGTAATTCTTACGTCGTCGCCGAAAAGTACGCTCGGCAGAGTCGGGTCGATCTTTGTAATTAACTTAAGCGACTTTGCTTTTGCTCTTTCGTCGATTGAATTCACAAGGTTGTTGATAACCGTTGCAAGTTCGTATTTTGCGGGAATGATTTCCATCTTGCCGTCTTCGATTTTTGAAAAGTCGAGGATACTGTTTATGATGGAAAGCAGAGTTTTTCCGGCTGACTGAATGTTCTCGGAATATTCGCGGATGTCCTCGTCCTCCGACTCTCTTAAAATCATTTCGTTCATACCGAGAACCGCATTGATGGGAGTTCTGATTTCATGGGACATCTGTGCAAGGAAACGGCTCTTTGCTTTTCCTGCTGCGATGGCGGCATCGGCGGCATCCTTCATCTGCTGGTTGGTTTCATCCTGCCATTTGATAAGGTCGGTCAGAAGTCTGTAAACAAGGATCGTACAGAAAAGGAATGCAACAAGACTTATAGTTGAGTAAACGATTACCCTTCCGTAAATTCTCCAGATTCCCGATACTACATAAACTCTGAAGTACGAATCGGGGTTTCTTGTCGCGATAAGAATTTTGTATGCACCGTCATAATCGCGAATGACTTTTGTGCTCTTTCCGTCGATTTTTATTTCATCATAGGGAAGGCCCGACACGTTGGTCTTGCTTTCCTGAGTCATCTGATAACTTCCGTAAGGATGGTTGATGATGTCGCCTTCGGTATCAACGAGGAAAGCATAAGAATCATCCGAATAACTGTCGCCGAGGATTTCTACAAGCTTATCCATGTAGAAGTCGATGGCGAAGTTTCCTAAGAATTCTCCTGTTTTGGCATCATATACTCTCTCTGCAATCGTTACGCAGTAAACACCGGTCTGCGCATCGTAGTAAGGCGCCGAAACGCTCCATCCGGTTTCGGAATTAAGCGTATCGATATACCACTGTCTTTCGCCTACATGATAATCGGGCTCGGGAACCCAGCCGTTGTTCATGATAACGTTGTGTTCCATCTCGGGGTTCGTCATGTATGTTGCCGAAATTTCGGGATACTGTATCGTGATTCGGTTAAGGAAATCAACCATTCCGTCATAATCGTCGAGCATTTCGGGGTTGGTGGAAACAATACTGCAGAACATATCGAGAATACTCTTCTGAGTGTCAATCCACTCGGAAAGTTTGAACTCGTAGTTCGCAACCTCATTTCGCATAAGAACATTTCCCCAGTTATATGTTGCGGAAATATTTGTATAGAAACTTACGATCATACAGACAATCATAAGTATCAGGATTAACATTCTGAATTTCTTGTTGGGACCGAATTTTCTGACCTTGACGCCTGTCTTTTCGTTCTGGCCTTCGGTTCTGACAATGCTTGTGTAAGACATTATCTGCCCTACCATTTCGGAAAGTTTGAGTCCCGCTTCGTGGATTCGCACGAAATTTTCGTCCGTTTCCGCATCGAGAGAATTTTTCTTATCCGAACTGTCGAGGATTTTTGTAAGCTGTTCCCTGAAATCGCCGGTTATTCCCGCGAGGAATTTTTCCTTGGATGCAAGTGCCTCCACGGCTTTTTTTCTGTTTTTTTCTGAAAGGAAAAAGAGAAAAACGGTTACCGAGAAAAGCGACACGGAAAGAAGTGTCGTCAAAATAACCTGAATGTAAGATTTTTTATAAAGATTCCAGTCACTTAAGGAAACTATAAGATACCAGTCGTTTCCGGATTTTGTGGCAAAAAGATTTTCATAGGCAAAAAGGCCCGCTCTGATTCTGCTCGTGGCAACGCCTTCCTGACTCTTTACGAGAGAATAAATGCCTGCGTAATCGGGAAGTGATGTGATGAGTTTCTTTCCGATAAGCGATTCGTCGGTGCATCCCGCGATGATTCCTTCGCTTGTAACGATAACGGCATTGTTTGAACCTGTGGAGTACATCTGGGCAATGTGAACCTGAATGTTTTCCATTGTGTAGTCAACGGCAAGTACCGTGTCTTTGTCGCTTAGCATAACGGAAACCGTGTAACAGATGTCCCCTGTCATCGCATCAACGTAAGGCTCGCTGACGAAAGGTTTTCCGGCTTTTTTGATGGCGCCGATATACCAGTTTCTTTCGGTAGCAACATACTCACCGGCATGTTCGAATCCGGGAATTATATCCCACCCCGTTCCTGCTGTATAAACATTGAAAACACCCGAGTTCTGCTCGATGGTTTCTTCTTTTATTTCAGTAATGAATTTCTCAAGACTTGCACGGTCATCGAGATATCCTTCTTCACTGAGAGCGATTTCCATAGTCAGTTTTTCGGCTTCAAATATGGTACTTTCGAGTTTGCCCGTTATCGACTCGAGCTGATATGCACCCGATTCCCTGGTCTGCTGATGTGTCTGTCTGAACACAATCAGAGTATTGGTACACGTTACTATAAGAAGCAGCGTTGCAATTATAATTACTATACCCGTTCTATGGTTTTTCTTCATTTTATCTCTTCTCTCAGAAAATTTTTAACCGGTCTTTTTCTCAATCCGGATTTTCGGAATTCCAAAAGCGCGACCGAAAAGATGTAACCGTCTTTATGCCCCAACAAAACGCCGATTAATTATATCATAAAAAGCAGGGTATTTACATTACCCTGCTTTTATTTAATACCTTTTTTTCTGTATTTTTTACGCTTTTTTGAACCTTTTATGAAAGCTTCATGTCTCCGTCTTTAATAAGTCCGAGTTTTCTCATAAGAGTTGCGATAAGCCATGACAAAACTCCGGGAAGGATGAAGCAGAGAAGTGCGATCTCGCCAAGTACAAGCCATGTGGGTGTTCCGTTTGCCGTCATTACCTGGAATACGTTAATAGGTCCTACGAGACCTGCGGTACCCATACCTGCACCTGTTGCATTGCTTTCAAGCTGGAATACCATTGTTGCAATCGGTCCTAAAATTGCACTTGAAATAATTGCGGGAAGCCAGATGATGGGCTTCTTTACGATATTGGGCATCTGAAGCATACTTGTTCCGATTCCCTGTGCGAAGAGACCGTTCCATTTATTGTCTTTAAAGCTTGCAATTGCAAAGCCGACCATGTTTGCACAGCATCCGACGGTTGCTGCTCCTGCTGCGATACCCGAAAGACCGAGGATAACGCTGATTGCCGCAGAACTGATGGGAAGCGTAAGCGCAATACCCATAAGTACCGATACGATGATTCCCATTAAGAAAGGAGCCTGTTCCGTACCGTATCTGATCAAATCACCGATAAGTCCCATGAACTTTGAAATAGGCGGTCCGAGGATTAAACCTACTGTTGCGCCTACTGCGATGAGACAAAGGGGTGTAACAAGAATGTCAAGCTTTGTCTTGCCTGCTACAAGTTTTCCTACATAAACTGCTACGATTGCTGCAAGGAATGCACCCAGAGGTTCTCCGGGACCCGATAATGTCATCTTGCCTTCGGTAAGAATTGTTCCTGCAATAATCTGTGATGCAAATGCGCCCGTCATTCCGGCAACTGCCGAAGACAAAATCGTTAATGGCTGTGCTTTCAGTTTGATAGCAACGCCGCATCCGATTCCGGCACCTGTAAGCATCTGTGCTACTTTTCCTGCAAGAGTAATGTATCTTCCGATCTCACCGGGAACAACCGTTCCGATCTGCAAGATAATCGTTCCGATTATCAGCGTTGCGAAAAGACCTGTTGCCATTCCGCTGAGTCCGTCGATAAAAATCTCCTTCAGTAAGCCCTTAACATAATCCGTAAACTTCTTCATTTCGATACCTCTCGTTAACTTCAGTTTTTAGATGTTTATATAATATTTTGCAATTCACAATATCATTGATAATTTCATTTGTCAAACGAAAATGATAAAAACTTATCAAATTATTTTCTTTTTCCTTTCCTGTTTTTCAACCTTTTTATTTCTATTTATTGTGATAAATACAGTATTCTTGTTGACAAGGCCTTAAATCTATGATACTTTAATACAACAAAGTGTAAAACTTTAAAGCGCTAAATTGTTTATGCCGGCTTTCAATTTTTCTTTTCTTATATAAAGGAAAGAATCTGATTGGAAGTCAAAAGGAGATTTTTTATGAAAATACTTACTGTAATCCTCCTGGTATGCTTCTTTGCACTGATGATCGGTGTCGGTGTGTATACCAGACAAAAAGCAACCGATGTAAACGGCTTCGTTCTCGGCGGAAGAAGCGTAGGTCCCTGGCTTACTGCTTTTGCATTCGGTACATCTTACTTCTCGGCCGTAATCTTCGTCGGCTATGCCGGACAGTTCGGATGGAACTTCGGTCTTTCAAGTACCTGGGCGGGCCTGGGTAATGCGTTTATCGGATCGCTCTTAGCCTGGAACATTTTAGGAAGAAGAACCCGTGTTATGACGCAGCATTACGATGCAAAGACAATGCCTGATTTCTTTGGAAAAAGATTTGATTCCAAGGCTCTCAAGATTGCCGCTTCCATAATCGTATTCATTTTCCTGATTCCCTATACAGCATCTCTTTACAATGGTCTTTCAAGTCTTTTCGGTCTTGTATTTGAGATTCCTTACTGGGTAGTTATCCTTGTTATGGCCGTACTTACAGGCGTATATGTAATCTTCGGCGGATACATGGCAACCGCAATAAATGACTTCATTCAGGGTATCATCATGCTGTTCGGTATTTCGGCAGTTATCATTTCCGTTCTTGTTCAAAACGGCGGTCTTTTAAATGCAATGAAATCCCTTTCTGCTATCGAAGGCGATGCAGGCTGGGCTGGTGCTTACTCATCATTCTTAGGACCCGATCCTCTTGCATTACTCTTCGTGGTAATCCTTACATCCCTCGGTACATGGGGACTTCCTCAGATGGTCGGCAAGTTCTACGCTATCAAGAGTGAAAAAGATATTCATAAAGGAACAGTTATTTCCACATTCTTCGCTATCGTTGTTGCCGGCGGATGTTACTTCCTCGGCGGTTTCGGCAGACTTTACGCAGATGCAGGTGTTGTTTACAATCAGACTACAGGAAAGCCTTTATTCGATACAATCGTTCCCGCAATGCTCTCAACATTGCCTGACATCGTTATCGCAATCGTAATCGTACTTGTTCTTTCCGCATCAATGTCAACACTTTCATCACTTGTATTAACATCGAGCTCCACATTCACTCTCGACGTTATCAAGCCCGCCTGCAAAAAGGGCTTAAGCGACAAGCAGCAGGTATTAATCATGAGATTATTCATCGTATTCTTCATCGCTATATCAGCTGTCATCGCAGTTATCAAAGACTCCAATCCTTCGGTAACCTTCATCGCTCAGATGATGGGTGTTTCGTGGGGAGCTTTGGCCGGAGCATTCCTTGCACCGTTCCTTTGCTCACTCTACTCAAAGAAGGTTTCAAAAGCATCCGTTGCAGTATGCTTCGTATGGGGTTGCGGAATCGCAGTATTCCAGATGGTTGTATCTCTCGCAAAGATCCCTCTCGACGGCTTCGGTCCCATCCTCGGATACATTTTCAAATCTTCAATCAACTCCGGTGTTGTTGCAATGGTAGGCGGTCTTGTAATCGTTCCTCTCATCAGCCTCTTTACAAAGAAGCCTGATGACAAGATTGTTGACGATGCATTCCGTTCTTACGAAAAAACAATCGTTGTTAAAGCAAAAGACAGCCTCGGTGAGGATGAAGCAGAAAAGAAAGAAAACTAATTCATAAAAAAACAAAAGTCGTGCACTCAATAAACAGTGCACGACTTTTTTTATTGCTCAAATAAAAAAATATACCGCAGGATAAACTGCCGTTAAAAAACCGGCCCGAAGGCCGGTATCAAAATTTTATTCTATTTCTTCGAGTTTGCATTTTGCCATTGCTCTTGATGTAAGTAAAAACAGAATCATCTGCCAGATATTTATACCAATCAAAATGAGTGAACTTAAAAAAATTGCAAGAGCAGCCAGAATATTGATAAACGGAATAATAAGTAAAGATGCGGCTCCCACCATAACTGCCTGACTTACCAGATAAACTTTTCTCAATAAATCCCACGAATTTGCCAGGGATGAATTAAGATTAAAAGTTAATGCAGAAAGCGCTCTTGTGCAGCAGATAATATATATTATCATTGCTGCCGCGGCTACCATAGACAATATCACTCCAAAACAGGTATCCTTAAAGAATTCCTGAATTGTATTCAACACCTGACCTGTCATAAACATTATTCCGGCCGTTCCCAGCTGACTGTCATATTCTCGCATCGTAAGAATAAATATTCCGATTAAAATGGCAGAAATGCACGACATGAGATTGAAAATAATCTGGGCATTTGTAAGCAAATCCGAATTTTGGAATATAGCCGCCACCAAATATACGCTCACACTAAACAAATCCAGTACATTTGCTACGATAAATATCCAAAAAACAAAACCTAATTTTTTGCTCATATCCTGATATCTTTCGTAAAGGCCATATCTGGCTTTTTCCATGTAATACTGTTCTTTATCCATTCATTCTCCTCTTTTCTGGCTGTTCGTAATCCTTCGAAAACTCAGGTAACCCTTGAGTTCTTTGGGAAGAGTTTTCCCTGCTCGCTTCTCCAATTTCCCCCACGGATTTCAGTGCCTTTCTTATAGATTTATACTATTTTGGGTATATTGTCAAATTAACGCAAAAAATAAAGGACAGTTTAAACTGCCCTTTATTTATGTGTTTCCGTCTAATGACGGTTATTAACATCACCTGTTAAGTACAGGATTGTTTAATTAGTTGAGAATCTTGAAGCCGTATGATTCAAGAAGGTTGCGGAATTCACCTGACTGACCGAAACCTCTTTCAATCATCATCGTTCTGCTTATATTACCCTGATTGAGCTGATTTACCCAATCCTGATAGTATACTTCTTCAGCAGTTCCTCTGGGATCTCTGTTAAAGAATGCCTTATAAGCATCAACTACAAAGTCTTCATTGCTCTTATTCTTTTTCTTGTATTCATCTGACTTGAAGAAACCGTTGCTTGCTACAAGTGCTGCGTCATACTCTGTTCCTGCGGCATCCTTTCCGTTAAGAATGACTGCCTTCCACGAGTTGATTCCATCAGGCTCACCGGGTCTTCCGAGAATCATTAAGTAAAGTCTTTCGACATACTGAGTCAGTTTTTCATCGCTGACATTTGAGCTGTCAAGTTTAAGTCTGGGACTTGTTAAAGGCTGAGTAGGTGCTCCTACATTTGCATCGAGACTTCCGGGTTCAATTCCGTATTTCTTGCAAAGATTCCTAAATTCTTCGGAATTTACAAATCCTGCAACAACATATTCTCTTGTAGCTCCTGCATAAAGGTTATCTACCCAGTAATCAAATCCATCCTGATCTGCCGGACGATCAAAGAAGCCTGCATACATTCTTCTTATGTATTCCGCATTGTTAAGATTTTGTTTGTTCAACTCTTCGCTGAGTGCAAATCCTCTTGCAACATCTGCGCCTGTCTTGGTCTGTGAAAGAAGATCATAAGTCCAGCTGTTAAGACCGTCTTCATCTGCGGGTCTGCCAAGAACCGTCTCATAAAATCTTTTAACGAATTCTCTAACCTGAGATTCTTTGTCTGAAGGTAATTTAGCAATATTCTCTGTCTTGGTTTCGCCACATACAGTACATGTATATGTCCTAATTCCTTTTGCTTTTGTTGTGGGTTTCTTGGTTACAACACCGTCATCCCATTTGTGTGAATATACAAGTTTGTCATAACAGTCTTTCTGAATGGTATAAAACTTAGGACAGCTCTTTAATGTAAGGGTATTAATCTTACCGCCTGAAGCAACTTTTACAGTCTGTTTTTTACTGTCACTAACATTACCTATAAGGTTAACTTTTTCCCAGGTTCTGCCCTTCTTATCTGTAAAGTTTCCTTTTACATTTAAGTCAGTCAGATTTCCGTTGCTTCCTGTAGAGTAAAATACAAAATTCTTTCCGACCGTAATTTTGGGTGATCCATTGTATGAGGAATAAAAATCAGCTGTTCCTTCTACTGCTTTTCCGTTAGAATCTAATCCCTGTACCGACAAGTTACCTGTTACTTCTAAAGCAGCGCCTGCATCGCTAAAGTATACAGAACTTCCTGTCTGAGTATAATTACCATTAACAGTAAGTTTTGCGGATTTTCCGATTTCAACATACTTTCCTGAAACTACGTTCTTGTCTAATGTCAGTTTACATCCCTTAACATATAAACCATTATTAATGATAATGTCATCCGAATTGGAAGTAACTTTGAAATTACTGTTGATTCTTCCGTTAAAATATTTCTTAACCTTTAAGTTCTCGTTGCTTCCGCCTAACTTACCAAGTTCTGTTTTTTCAACAATATTGATTGTCTGTTCCTTGGTACCGATAAAGTTTACTGTCTGATCGGGTAAATATTTACCGTTTCTGTCGTTGAAACTTCCCTTAAGATTTAAAGTTCCACCATTTCCGGCATTGCTGCTAGTAGTATTAATAATATAATTACCACCTACATTTATTACGGAACTGTCTGTCGGGCTCCACGCAAAACCGCCGCTTCCCTGAACAGCATTTCCGTTTGCGTCGATTCCTTCAAGTTTAAAGTTCTTGGAGATATCAAGTACATTTGCTCCGTAATTCATATAAATATATTCGGATTTCTGTATATAATCTCCCTTAACGGTGAATTTTCCGCCTTCTCCCCAGTATACATCTGCTTCAGCTATAACCGTAGTCGGTATTGTTAACGATTTACTGTTAAGCTTCAAAGTTTGATTGATGTATAATTCCTTCTCATCAGAAGAAAGCGTAAAATTCTTAAGAAGGGTTCCGTTAAAATACTTTTTAACTTTTATGCTGTTATTGCTTCCGCCTAAATTTCCAAGGGCAGTCCCTGCTACAATATTTATTGTCTGTTCCTTGGTTCCGTTAAAGTTAATAGTTGCATTGGATAAGCTTTTTCCAACTTTATCTGTAAGGTTTCCCTTAAGATTTATGGTTCCTCCGTTTCCTGCACCACTGGAGGTGTTAATAACGTAGTTTCCGCCTATGTTTCTTATCGAACTGTCTGAGGGATTCCAGAAAAATCCTCCGTTTCCTTGTACCGCTTTTCCGT
>JAEEGL014128639.1_pt1 | contig 29269 bp, 18 predicted proteins | sample 9134231 | NCBI WGS metagenome assembly JAEEGL01 (sample SAMN16246548, study PRJNA631951) | gut metagenome | biome: gut microbiome; feature: rumen; material: fiber-attached | host: Bos | place: Iran: Karaj | collected 2018-10 | reverse complement strand
CGACATCGAGAACTACACCCATCGCTCAGGCCGCACAGGCCACGCAGGAAAGAAAGGCACCAGCATCAGCATCGTCCACTCGAAGGAGAATCACAAGGTTCGCAACATAGAAAAGGAGATAGACAAGAAGTTCGTAGAGAATGAGATTCCGAAGGCCGAGGAGATTTGCAAGAAACAGCTCTACAAGGTGATGGACGAAATCGTCAAGACCGACGTCAACGACGACGAGATTGCTCCCTTCATGCAGGACATCAGCCGCTACTTCGAGTACATCGACAAGGACGAGCTCATCAAAAAAATCTGTAGCCGTGAGTTCGGGCGCTTTCTCACCTACTATGCCGATGCGCCGGAGATAGAGGTGGTTGAGAAAGACAAGAAGGGCAATGTGAAGGGAGAGAAGAAGCCTCAGACCGACCGCCAGAAGCGCATGAACAAGGCGCAGCCGGGCTACCACCGTCTCTTCATCAACCTGGGCAAGCGCGACGGCTTCTACCCTGGCGAGCTGATGCAGACACTCAATCGCTACGTGGGTGGTCGGCAGGAGGTGGGTCATATCGACCTGCTCGACACCATCAGCTACTTCGAGGTGCCTGAGAAGGATGCCCGCAAGGTGATGACGCAGCTCACCGGCATACGCTACCGTGGACGCATCGTCCGCTGTAACTCCGAAGACGAGAAGGCTCCCGGCAAACCCATTTCTCCCACTAAACCCAACAAGCCCACAAAACCCACCAAGCCCTCTAATCCCACCAAACCAAAAAAATCTAAGTACCCTGACTTCCTCCCAGACTTCTCCGACGAGGGCTGGGCATGGCGCAAACCCCGCAAAGGCAAGAAGAAATAACCCTTTCCCTCTAATTTGTCCTGTATGTTGCGACATTGTCGCAACCCCAAATAACCAATCCTTAAATCTATAAAAACACTATGAACACAGAGAAAATTATGCAGGCCCTGGCCCAGAAGCATCCGGGCGAAAACGAGTACCTACAGGCCGTGCGCGAGGTGCTGGAAAGCATCAGCGACGTCTACAACCAGCACCCCGAGTTCGAGCGCGCCAAGATTGTGGAGCGCCTTGTAGAGCCGGAGCGCATCACCACCTTCCGTGTACCCTGGGTCGACGATAAGGGCGAGGTGCAGGTGAACCTCGGCTACCGTGTGCAGTTCAACTCAGCCATAGGCCCCTACAAGGGCGGACTGCGCTTCCACGCCTCCGTCAACCTCTCTATCCTGAAGTTCCTCGGCTTTGAACAGACCTTCAAGAACGCCCTCACCACCCTGCCTATGGGCGGCGGCAAGGGTGGCTCCGACTTTAGCGTACGTGGCAAGAGCGAGGCCGAGATCATGCGTTTCTGTCAGGCCTTCATGATGGAGCTATACAAGGTTATCGGACCCGATATGGACGTTCCTGCTGGCGACATCGGCGTAGGCGGACGTGAGATTGGCTACCTCTTCGGCATGTACAAGAAACTCACTTCGCAGTTCCACGGTGCCACCCTCACCGGCAAGGGCATAGAGTGGGGCGGTAGCATCCTCCGTCCGGAGGCAACGGGTTATGGCGCACTTTACTTCGTACACCACATGCTGGAGACCCACGGCCTCGACATCAAGGGCAAGACCGTAGCACTCTCGGGCTTCGGCAACGTTGCCTGGGGAGCCGCTAAGAAAGCTACCGAGCTGGGTGCTAAGGTCATCACCATCAGCGGACCCGACGGCTATATCTACGACCCCGCAGGTCTCGATGAAGAGAAGATTGAATACCTCCTCGAACTCCGTGCTTCGGGTAATGATGTTTGCCAGCCCTACGAGGAAGAGTTTGAGGGCAGCAAGTTCTTCGAGGGCAAGAAACCTTGGGAGCAGAAGGCCGACATATACCTGCCCTGCGCCACGCAGAACGAGCTGAACGGCGATGATGCCGACATGATTCTGGCACAGAAACCGCTCTGCGTAGCTGAGGTCTCGAACATGGGCTGCACTGCCGAAGCCGTCAATAAGTTCATTGCCGCCGGTCAGCTCTTTGCTCCCGGCAAGGCCGTCAACGCCGGTGGCGTCGCCACTAGCGGCCTGGAGATGACGCAGAACTCCATGCGTATGTCGTGGACGGCACAGGAGGTAGACCAGCGCCTCCACCAGATCATGGAGGGCATCCACGCCCAATGCGTGAAGTACGGTCGCACCCCCGAAGGCTACATCAACTACGTCAAGGGTGCCAACGTCGCCGGCTTCATGAAGGTTGCCAAAGCAATGCTCGCGCAAGGGGTTGTATAACCCCTGCGCAAGGTTCCTGTCAGATCGTCTCGTCGAGTCGGTTACCCCAGAGGAATTTTTTAGTCTCGCGTGCCGCCACGCCGCTGAGCAGCAGCAGGGCCACAAGATTGGGTATGGCCATCAGCGCGTTCATGCAGTCTGCGATGTTCCAGATAACATCGAGGTTGATGATGCTGCCGAAGAAAAGAGCCACGATGTAAAGAATACGATAGAAACGGCTGGAGTGACGGTGCTCAATGTAGTTTACCGCACTCTCACCGTAGTAACTCCATCCTAGGATGGTCGAGAAGGCGAAGGTGAGGATGCCGAAGGAGAGTAGCGGCGCACCAACATACGGAATCTTCGAAAAGGCCACCTTCGTCAGGGCAGCACCGTCGGCATAGCTAATGTCGGGGTATGCCAAGATACTGCTCACGAGCACGATGCCCGTCATGGCGCAGATAATCACCGTGTCCCAGAACGTGCCGGTGCTGCTCACCAGTGCCTGACGCACTGGGTTGCGTGTTTGTGCCGCTGCTGCTACGATAGGTGCCGAACCCATTCCGCTCTCATTCGAGAAGAGTCCCCGAGCGATGCCATAGCGCATGGCCATCATCACCGTGGCACCCACGAAGCCGCCGCCCGCCGCTGAGGGGTTGAAGGCCGAAGTGACGATGAGCTTCACGGCCGGCCACACGTAGCTGCCGTTCATCACCAGGATGGCCAGGCAACCAGCCACGTAGAGCACTGCCATGAACGGCACCAGCACCATGCACACACGGGCGATGCTCTTCACGCCGCCCAGGATAACCGCTGCGGCGAGTACGCTGACTGCCAGTCCAACGGCCCATGTGGGCAGTCCGAAAGTCTCATTGGCCAGCAGGGCAATGCTATTAGCCTGCACTGTGCAGCCGATGCCGAAGGAGGCCAGGGCCGTGAACACGGCGAAGAGCACCGCCAGCCACTTCATATTCAACCCGCGCTCCAAGGCGTACATCGGCCCGCCGTAGGTGTGGCCGTCGCTGCCTTTCACGCGGTATTTCACCGCCAGCAGCCCCTCGGCATATTTCGTAGCCATACCAAAGATACCCGTTAGCCAGCACCACATCACTGCACCTGGGCCTCCCAGGGCTACGGCAGTAGCCACGCCCACGATGTTTCCCGTGCCAATGGTTGCCGCCAGGGCCGTGGCGAGTGCCCCAAACTGACTTACATCACCATCGGCGTTAGGGTCTTTCTTTGCCGACAAACGTATGCCCGTCAGCAGACGGCGCTGTGGAACGCCAAGACGGAATGTCAGGAACACGTGCGTGCCCAACAGCAGCACTATCATCGGCCAGCCCCAGAGGAAGGAGCTGAGAAGGGTGAAAAAATCATTGATTGCTTCCATTTGTGTTCGCGTTTTGCGCGGCAAAGGTAGTAATTTTATTTGAAAATATGAAAAAAAGGCGGCAGATTTGGCCGTTACGTACAAAATTCGTACCTTTGCCACTCGAAATGATACTACACGTATTTAATCCTGAACATGACATAGCCCTGGCCTCTGGCTTGGAGAACTTCACATCCCCACATGCTGGAAGACAGTTGCGTCATGACCTTGGCTTTCTACCCGCATTATGGGCGGAGCCGGGCGACAGCGTCCTCGTGGAGGATGCGGAGCTGGCCATCACTTCGCTGCAGCGCATGGCCGTGGCGGCGAAGAAACACCTGGGTGTGACGGTGGGCAGCGAGGCGGTTTTGCATACGGGGAAGAGACAGCTGACGGGTGTCAGTGCCGTGGCTCCGTGGGGATGGGATGCAGCCCTGCGTGGCCGGTTGAGGAGGATGGGCATTGATGACGGGCTGCTGCCTACTGACGAACAGCTGAGGGAGATACGAGAGATGTCGCATCGGAGGGTGGCTGCAAGGTTGTTGGGGAAGCTGCTGCAAAGCTTGGAAGCTTCACCCACTATGGAGCAGCTGCAACGCTGGGAAGCGTTGCGTACTACGGAGGGATTGCAACGCTTGGAAGCGTTGCCTACTACGGAGTGTTGCTCCATGAGCGAGGTGGAGGCAGCTTTGGCACGCTATCCACGCGCCGTGCTGAAAGCACCGTGGTCGTCGAGCGGCCGGGGGGTGCGGTTCGTTACAAAGACGGACAGTGCTCTGGAAGGATGGCTGCGAGGGGTGCTGGCGAGGCAGGGCAGCGTGATGGTAGAGCCTTATTATAATAAGGTAAAGGACTTCGGCATGGAGTTTGAGGCTCTCGCCGATGGCAGCATCAAGTATTGCGGGTTGTCGCTCTTCCATACGGCCAACGGGGCCTACACGGGCAACATCATTGCTACGGAGCAAAAGAAGCGCGAGATGATGGGCAGATACCTGCCGGCAGCACTCATAGACCAAGTGAGGGAGTGCATCTGCCACCACCTGGAGGACATGCTGCAGGACCGCTACCAAGGCCCGCTGGGTGTGGACATGATGGTGATAGGAGCAGGCGATGGATTCCTGCTTCACCCCTGCGTGGAGATTAACCTGCGTCGCACCATGGGCCATGCCGCCCTGGCTCTCTCGCCCAACGATGATGACCTCGTCGGTGTGATGCGTATAGAATTTGCTAACGGGTGCTATAAGATGAACGTTGAAAGATTGACCATTGACCATTGAACATTGAACATTGACCATTGAACAATGACCATTGAACAATGAGCATTGAAGATTGATGATGAGAACGAAGATAATCTGTCTGTTCCTTCTCCTGGCCACCGTCATTTATGGTCAGCAAGGGAATTGCAAATCTCCTCAAACGGTGCATATCCTTGCCGTGAACGACATGCATGCAACCTTGGAGAATATGCCACGGCTGGCGGCCATTGCCGACAGCCTACGCGATTTGTACCCCTCGCTACTGGTGCTCTCGGCGGGCGACAACCGCACAGGCAATCCATTCAACGATATGTACAAGCCTTCGGGCTACCCTATGGTGGCGCTGATGAACCAGATAGGATTCAACGCCTCTGCAGTGGGCAACCATGATTTCGACATGGAGACGTTGCCGAGAGTCATCGGAGAAAGCAACTTCCGATACCTCTGTGCCAATGTAGCTCCACTGAATAAGACCGACACGCTGGAAAACGTGTATCCCTGCCGGGTGCTGCCTTACCAAGTGTTCGACGTAGAGGGCGTTCGTGTGGGCATCATAGGCATCATAGAGGTGAACCCTCAGAAAGGCCATCCCGACACCCACCCGGACAATGTAGCGGGCCTGACCTTCGACAACCCGATGGAGACGGTGAAGCACTACGAGTGGCTGAGCCACCAATGCGATGCCACCATCCTGCTCTCCCACGACGGCCACCGCAACGACACGCTGACAGCACACGCCTGTCCCTGGCTCGACCTCATCATTGGCGGACACACGCACAAGCAGCTGACCGCCGAGGAGCGTGTCAATGGAGTGCTGATTACCCAAAATTCCAACAAGCTGAAGCGGGCAACGCACATAACGCTCACCGTGGACAGCGGGCGGGTCTTCGACTCGAAGGTAGAATATATAGATGTGAAAAACTTCTCGCATGAGAACGCCCTGGTGGCCGCTATGGTACGGTTCTTCAGCGACAATCCTGACTTCCAACGCGTGCTGGCACAGGCATCAACGCCCATTGACGACATCTATGAAATGGGGTGCATGGTGTGCGATGCCATCATGCATGGTACGGGTGCCGAAATGTCACTGCAAAACCATCGCGGAATAAGAAAGGAAAACATGCCCGCAGGCGACATCACCGTGAAGGATGTGCTCACCATAGACCCCTTTGGCAATGCTGCCTACGTGCTCACGCTGACTGGCGACGAGCTGTTCCAGCTGGTGAAACGATACAGCCGCATGGAGGTGGCCCACTTCCCTCACCTGGGAGGTCTGCGTGCCGTGGTCAAGTTGGACAAGAACGACCCTCAGAAGATTACAGGCTTCGAACTTCGCACTCCCGACGGCAAACGCCTGAACAAAAAGCACATCTACCACGTGGCGACAAATGCCTACGTGGCAGCAGCCTGCAGATACTATAGCATTACCCACATAGAGAGACTCAACCGTGAGACGGCAGACATGATTATGAAGTTCTTGGAAGAGAAGGGCACCGTGAGCTATCAGGGCGTGAAACGCATAGAATTCCGCTAAGTTTTTATACACAGCACTTTTTTTTTGCAAATAAGGTTGTCAGGTTGACAGAACGCCGATAAACACTGGGGTTGCAACCTTTAAAAGGTTGACAGAGGTTGCAACCCCAGTGTTTATCGGCGTTCTGTCAACCTGACAACCTAAAATGCAAAAAACTATATAATTAAAAAGTATACAGTTTGAAACAGACCTGAATAGCGACGTATGTAGGCCGGTCTCAACCGCATAGCACGAAATTGTTTATGGCTTTTCTGCAAATTATCTTCTTTTTCCTGTCTTTTTCTTTGCTCGATTGAATTCTTTTCCGTATTTTTGCAAGCGTTATAACGAGCATTGAAATGAAACGGACTGAAGTAGTAAACCAGATTTGCAAGAATTACCTTTTCACATTCGAAAATCTTCAATATAAAAAATGCAATCAAGGAGAATCGTCCCCGTTGATTCCCAATAATAGAAACTAAATATAAACACATAAAATATTATGCCACAATATTCAGTAAACAATCTCACCGTAGATAACGTTCTTGGCTTCATCAAGAACAAGGAGATTTCTATTCCTGAGATACAGCGTCCCTTCGTTTGGAAAAGTGACCAGATACGCGACTTGATAGATTCGCTCTATAATGGCTATCCTATTGGATACTTGATCATTTGGCAGAATCCTGATACTGTCGATAAGAATGGCGAGAAGACGATAGGCAAGAAAATCATGATTGACGGTCAGCAACGCATCACTGCCTTGATGACATCTATAGTTGGGCTGCCTGTTATCGACAAAGATTTTAAGGAGAAAGTAAGATGTATATCCTTTAACCCATACGCCGCCGCTATTGGTGAACCTTGCTTTGAGGTTCAGAGTGCTGCCATACTGAAGGACAAGAAATGGGTGAAGGATATTGCCTACCTTTTTTCTAATGAGTACAATGCTTTCGACTTTATTCCCAAATTCTGTCAGGAAAACCCGGACATGGAGCCTAAGCAATTAAATGCTTTGCTCGAACGTGTACGGGACATAAAGAATGCCCCAATAGGTGTAATCAACCTTAACAAAGAACTGACTATTGATAAGGTGACGGAAATATTCATCCGCATCAACAGTAAAGGTGCATCACTTACACAGGCCGACTTCGTCATGTCTACCATCGCTGCCGATGACGAATTTGGGGGCAATCTGCTAAGAAAAGCCATCGACTACTTTTGCCACCTCTATATTAACCACAACTTTATCAGTCTGATAGATAAAGATGCGGAATTTAAGACATCAGAGTATTACCCCATGATAAAGTGGCTGGCCGATGCCGACACTAAACTCTTTGCGCAGACTTTCGACGACGTACTGCGCATTGCGTTCACTTCAAAATACTATCGTGGCAAGATGGCCAACCTTACCGACTTGCTTCACGGTAGAAACTTCGAAGCCAGGACATACGAGAAAGCCATCATGGAAGAAACATTTGCCAACCTGACAGAAGGCGTGAAGGATGTGTTCAATAAATACTTGTATGAGCAATTTATGGAATGTTTGAAGGGAGCAGGTTTCATCAGCAGTCGTCTGGTGAAAGGTCGCATGGCACTCGACTTTGCCTATATGCTTTTCCTTCGGTTACGCAAAGACCCAAGCATCGACAAACTTAAGGTTGCCCACTATGTGCAGAAGTGGTATGTAATGTCTGTGCTGACAGGCCGTTATGCCTCAAGTCCTGAGACGGCGATGGAATCAGATCTTCGTTCCATACGCGAAAAGAGCTTCCTCACGTTCTATGACGAAGTAATGGCTAACCTATCTGATACATTCTGGGATGTAACATACGTACAGCGACTGGAGACCACAGCCAGCAATTCGCCAGCTTTCAACGTATATTTGGCTGCACAGTGCAAGAGCGTCGATGCCTCATTCCTCAGCACTGGGTCGAAAGTACGCGACCTTCTGGCTTCCGCTGATATTCATCACATCTTCCCACGTCAGTATTTGAAGGATAATCAGATGAACTCGACAATGGAATACAATCAAGTGGCCAACTACACCTATCTCAGCAAACCCGTAAATGTTGCAGTAGGCAAGAAAGCACCAAAGGTGTATCTTGGCGAGGTGGTTTCTGCCATCGAAGCTGGAAAAGATTCGGCCTATACCACGATGAGGTCGATGGACGAACTAAATGTCAATCTCGAAGAGAACTGCATACCTCGCGAAATCATCAACATGGATGTCAGCGACTATCATGCATTCTTAGAGGCTAGGCGAAAGCTGATGGCACAGAAAGTGAAAGCGTATTTCAATGCATTATAGGATGATCTAAGATATTTGAAGCAATATGAAGACAGAAAGCCTGAAACAATATATCAATGAGCTGAACAAGCAGTACAAGACAGGTATTGCTCGTGAACATTCCTATCGTCCTGCGCTGAAAGACCTGTTACAGAGCTTACTGCCAAAGATGGTTGTGACAAACGAGCCTGCCCATTTCGAGTTTGGTGCACCTGACTATATCATTCAAAGAGAGAAAGACCATCTGCCAGTGTTTTTTGTGGAAGCAAAAGACGTGAACGACAACGACTTGGACGGACGCAACAGGAACGGCCATAAAGAACAGTTCGACCGTTACAAGCAGGCCCTCGACTACATCATCTTCACTGACTATCTGGACTTCCATCTGTATGAGCATGGTGAGTTTGTAAACAGCGTGAGGATTGCTGAGACAAGAGGAGATAAGATTGTTGGCATAACTGAGGCAGAAGACAAGTTCATCGCTATGATTCAACACTTGGGTTCTTCTGCCATCCAACGCATCACATCTGCTCCTCGTTTGGCTAAACTGATGGCAGGAAAGGCTCGTCTGTTGGCTAATATCATTGAAACGGCTATGAATGATGAAGACGATAACGAGGCCAACCACAACTTGCAAACTCAATATGAGGCATTCAAGGACGCTCTCATTCAAGAACTGAAGAAAGAGGAATTTGCAGACATCTATGCACAGACCATAGCCTACGGTATGTTTGCTGCTCGACTCCATGATGATACCCCCGAAAACTTCAGCCGTGAAGAGGCGGGGCGTCTTATTCCAAAAACCAATCCGTTCCTACGCAAGATATTCAATGACATTGCAGGTAACGATATCGACGAACGTATAGCTTGGGTAGTTGATGACCTGGTGACGGTATTCCAGGCGACAAACTTGCAGGAACTTATGAAGAGCTACAGTCTTGACAAGCGCCATCATGACCCAATGATTCATTTTTATGAGGATTTTTTGGCCGAATACAACCCAAAGCAGCGAAAGGCAAAAGGCGTATGGTACACACCGCAGCCTGTTGTGGGATTTATTGTGAGAGCAGTAGATGAAATCCTGCAAAAGGAGTTCGGCCTGTCAGAAGGATTGGCAGACTACTCGAAGATAGAGTGTGAAATGCCTATAGAGCAAAGCCGAGATAAACGGACTTCTGACGGCATGAAGCACAGAATGGATAAATTCCATCGTGTTCAGATTCTTGATCCCGCAACAGGTACGGGTACATTTCTTGCAGAGGTGGTAAACCAGATTTATGACCGCTATCGAGACAATCAAGGCATTTGGCAGCAGTATGTGGAGCAACATCTGTTGCCTCGTCTGAATGGTTTCGAGATTCTGATGGCTTCGTATGTGGTCGCCCATATCAAACTTGACATGCTTTTGGGAGAGACGGGATACCAACACAAGTCGGACAAACGTCTACAGGTCTATTTGACCAACTCACTTGAAGAGAGCAACAACGAACCTCGTACCCTCTTCGCATATCAGCTAAGTGAGGAAGCCAATAGGGCTAACTTCATAAAACGTCACTATCCAGTAATGGTGATGATTGGTAATCCGCCGTATAGTGTTTCAAGTCAGAATAAAGGAGAATGGATTTCCACTTTGGTTGCTGACTACAAAAAGGGACTAAATGAGAGAAAGATAAATATAGAGGATGATTATATAAAGTTTATCCGATTGGGGCAGTACTATGTTGAGAAGAACGGCTCCGGGGTATTAGCATTCATCAGCAACAATAGTTTTATCGATGGAATAACACATCGTCAGATGCGACGTTCATTGATGGATGCCTTTGATGACATATACATTTTAGATTTACATGGTAATACCCGTAAACAGGAAGTGGCACCCGACGGAAGTAAAGACGAGAATGTTTTTGATATCATGCAAGGTGTTAGCATCAATATTTTTGTAAAGACAGGACGCAAGGACAAAGGGGAATTAGCGACTATTTATCATCAAGAATTATATGGTGCGAGAGAAGACAAATACTCTACCCTTAACGATGCTTCACTATCAACTATTTCGTGGAATAAGCTATCGCCAACAGAACCTTATTATTTCTTTGTGCCCAAAGATTTCTCCGTACAAGATGAATACGAAAGAGGGTTCAAGGTTGATGAATTGATGATTCAACATTCTAATGGGATCGTGACTGGTAAGGATAATGTTTGTATTTGCCAAACAGAAGCTGAAGCTAATAATCTATATAGAGATTTGATGAATATGGCTATAGAAGATTTTAGAAATAAATACAATCCTGGGGAAGATACAAAATATTGGAGCATACATAGTGCAAAAGAAGATGTTATCAATGCGACAAATAATAATAAATGTCATATTGTGAAATGTCTGTTTAGGCCGTTTGATATTAGATATACTATCTATACTGGAAAGTCAAATGGCGTTTTGCAACGACCCATAGATGACAATTCCAAATATATGTTACCAAATAACATAGGAATGGTCATCCCAAGACAAACAACACAAGATTGGCGTCATATTCTCATGTCGAAATACATGATTGATGGTAATCTTACCTCAAGTGCCAGATTGCTTGGCGCTGGACAATTATTCCCACTATATATTACTCGAAACACTCTTGGCGAAGACGAACTAATTCCAAATCTTAGTCCAAAAATTTTCAAGCAAGTCGAGCAGTTCCTTGGCGAGCATGTAGAACCCCAAGACCTCTTTGATTACATCTATGCAGTGCTCCACAGCCCATCTTATCGCGAACGTTACAAGGAATTCCTGAAGATAGATTTCCCACGCATCCCTTATCCTACTGATTGGGATAAGTACCACGATTTAGTGGAAAAGGGCGAAGAACTTCGACAATTGCATCTCATGGAAGATTTGCCTCATTCGACTGGCGTATCATTCCCCATTGGTGGCACTCTGCAAGTAGATTGCTATCGCTGGGAACAGAATCGCGTCTATATCAATAGCGAACAATATTTCGAGGGCGTGCCTGAATCCGCTTGGAACTTCTACATCGGTGGCTATCAGCCTGCCCAAAAATGGCTCAAAGACCGTAAAGGCTTAACTCTGAGTTTCGAGGACGTGAAGCACTACCAGCGCATTATCTACGTGTTGCAGCAGACAGAGCGCATTATGATTGAAATTGACTCCATATTATAATAGTAGAATGACAATAGAGAACTCATAGCTGAATAATAGAGAGTATGGCAAAGAAAACGAGCAAGACGAAGACTCATGAGGTGGTTACGATTAGTGACAGCCAACAACTTGAAGTAACAAATTGTGATATCAAAAACCTTGATATAAAGTCTATGATTAGAGTCATCCGAGGTCAGCAAGTGATGCTCGATTTCGACTTGGCTATGCTTTATGGCGTTGAGACAAAAGCACTCAATCAGGCTGTTAAACGCAACATAGAGCGTTTCCCTGATGACTTTATGTTCCAGTTGACAAAAAGCGAGCTTGAAATATTGCGGTCACAAATTGTGACCTCCAATTCTGTTGGGAATCAGCAAGATACTAATTGGAAGTCACAAATTGTGACCTCCAATCCAAGCGCAGAGATTTTGATATCGCAAAATGCGACATCCAATTTTGCGAAAATGGGTTTAAGAAGGCCGCCTTATGCATTCACCCGAAACGGCATTGGAATGCTCAGCAGTGTCCTGAGGTCAGAGACAGCAGTTGGTGTCAATATCCGGATTATGCGAGCATTTACTGCAATTCCGCAGATTGTAAGCCAAAATGTTCAGGTCATTCAGCGCATCTTCAATATTGAGCAACATCAGATAGAGACAGACGAGAAGATAGAGTTGATTCTTGACAAGATAGAGGAAATTGCGCCGAAGCAATTGCCAGAACAGGTATTCCAGACGGGATGCGTATGGGATGCATGGAAGTATGTTTCCAATTTGGTGAGGAGCGCGAAGAACCGAATTGTGTTGATTGACAATTTCGTTGACGACCGTGTCCTGTCATTGTTTGACAAACGGGCCGAAGGTGTATCGGCTACTATACACAGCCGCTACTACGAGCAGTTCCAGACAGACTTGAGGAAGCACAACGAGCAGTATCCAACCATCGAGTTCGTTCAGCTGCCACATAAGAATCACGACCGTTTCCTCATCATTGATGAAAAGGTGTATTTCTTGGGAGCCAGTCTGAAGGACATTGGGGCCAGTCTTTGTGCTGTAAAGGAAATGGAGATGAAGCCAGAAACACTTTTAAATCTGCTAAAATAGAAAGGCCAACGGGGACGGATTTCTTCTGATTCATTCTTGAAATGGATGTGTAGGGCTATCGCCCCACTACTATAGAATAGCAAAAAATAGAACAAGGAACAAAAACGTTACTAAGGTATAATCTGCATGTCCTTTTATTTTGGGGCAAAGGTACGCTTTTTCCTTGTAAAAGCCAAATTTTAACCTCTTTTTTTGGTGGTCTCGGAAATAGTGACTACCTTTGCACGAAATTTTTGACAAATCAAACATTAATAAACATGAAAAGATTCTTTCTTGCCTCCGTCGGCTTGCTCTTTGCACTGATGGACACGGTGGCTCAGGAGATGCCGCCCATTCCCGTTGACCCCGAAGTACGTATCGGAAAACTTGACAACGGACTTACCTACTACATCCGCCACAACGAATACCCTGAGAAGGTGGCCAACTTCTACATCGCCCAGCGTGTAGGCTCTATCCAGGAGGAGGAGTCACAGCGCGGCCTGGCACACTTCCTGGAGCACATGGCCTTCAACGGCTCTGAGCACTTCAAGGGCAACGGCATCATCGACTTCACCCGCACCCTCGGCGTGGAGTTCGGCAGCAACCTCAATGCCTACACCAGCATCGACCAGACTGTCTACCGCGTCTGCGACGTTCCCACGACTCGTCAGAGTGCCCTCGACTCCTGTCTGCTCATCATCAAGGACTGGTCTAACGGCCTGTTGCTCGAAGAGGAGGAGATAGTGAAGGAGCGTGACGTGGTACACAACGAGTGGCGCATGGGCGAAGGCCCCAGCCAGCGTATGATTACCCGCGACCTGCCCCGCATGTATCCCGGTTCGAAGTATGGCGAGCGCATGCCCATCGGACTCATGTCGGTCATCGACAGCTTCCGCCCTGAGACCCTGCGTGCCTACTATCATAAGTGGTATCGTCCTGACAACCAGGCCGTCATTGTCGTGGGCGACATCGACGTAGACCACACCGAGGCAAAAATCAAGGAGCTGTTCAGCGGCATCGTGGTGCCCGCCAACGCTGCCCAGGTGGTGCGCGAGGAAGTGCCCGATAACGAGGAGGCCATCTACATCTTCGACAAGGACAAGGAGATGCCCATGAACCAGATCATGATGTTCATGAAGCACGATACCACCACGCCCGAGGAGAAAGGCTCGATGGAGTATCTCGTCGAAGTCTACCTGAAGAGCGTCATCGGCGAGATGTTCAACGCCCGTCTGCAGGAGATGACCCAGGAGGAGAGCTGTCCGTTCCTTCAGGCCATGGCCGACGACGACAACTATCTGCTGGCACGCACGAAGGATGCCTTCCAGATGATGGGCATACCCAAGGAGGGTAAGGACTTGGAGACCATCGCCGCCCTCGTCGTGGAGTGTCGCCGCGCCCTGCTGTTCGGCTTCACCGCCACGGAGTACGACCGTGCCAAGGCTGAGTTCCTCGCCAGCATCGAGAAGGCCTACACCAACCGTGACAAGCGTCGCAACGACGAGTTCGGCGACGAATACCGCGACCACTACCTGAACAACGAGCCTATCCCATCCATCGAGACACTCTATCAGATTATGCAGCAGCTTGTGCCCAACATCCCTGTGGAGGTGGTCAACCAGGTGCTGCCCCAGCTCATCAGCGCCGACGAGAAGAACCTGGTCATCATCGACTGGGCACGTGAGGCCGAGGGCCTGACCTATCCCACCGAGGCCGACATGAAGGCCGCTGTGGAGAAAGCCCGTCAGGAGCAGATAGAGGGCTATGTGGACAACGTCAAGGACGAACCGCTGATGGCCCAGCTGCCCACTCCTGGCAAGATTACGGGCGAGACAGCTAACGACGTGCTGGGCTACAAGGAGCTGAAGCTCTCTAACGGTACCACCGTCATCCTGAAGCAGACTGACTTTAAGAACGACGAGGTGCAGCTGCAGGCATGGTCGATGGGCGGCGAGAGTCTTTACGACGAAAAGGACTACGCCAATCTGAAGGTTTTCGATCAGGTCATCGGCATGAGCGGTATCGGTAACTTCTCTAGCAACGAGCTGCAGAAAGCCCTCGCCGGCAAGAAGTGCAACTCCGACGCCACGATGGGTCAGACACGCCAGTATGTCACCGCACATTCAACGCCGAAGGACCTCGAGACGATGTTCCAGATGATGTACCTCTACTTCACAGCCATCAACAAGGACGAGAAGCAGTACCAGAACCTGATGACCCTGCTCGAGCAACAGCTGAAGAACAAGAACCTCAACCCGCAGGCCGTCTTCAGCGACTCGCTCGCCAACACCCTCTACCAGCACAACCCGCGCTTCGCCAACATTCAGGTGGAAGACCTGCCCAATGTGAGCTACGACCGCATCCTGGAGATTGCCCGCGAGCGCTACAAGAACGCCGGACAGTTCACCTTCGTCATCGTCGGCAACTTCGACGAGCAGACGCTCCGCCCCATGATTGAGCAGTACATCGCTGCACTGCCCTCCACTGGCGAGAAGCCCGAGCAGTTCCGCGAAGTGCGCACCTTCGCCACTGGCATGGTGACCAACAACTTCACCGTGAAGACTGAGAGCCCCAACGCCATGTCCTACGAGGTGTGGTCGGCTCCGATGGACTACACCCTGGAGAACAACGTGAAGCTCGACGCACTCGGACAGGCACTCATGCAGATCTACCTCGCCACCATCCGCGAGCAGGAGAGTGCAGCCTATACCTGCGGCGCACAGGGAGCCTTCGACCTGAGCAGCAAGCAGCCCCTCGCCCGACTCTTCGGCGTCAGCCAGGGCAATCCTGAGAAGAACGCCCGTGCCGTGGAGCTACTGCTCGAGGGCATGAACAACTGTGCTGAGAAGTTCGATGCCGACGTACTGGACAAAGTGAAGGCCTACATGCTGAAGCAGGCCGACGAGGACGCCAAGAACAACGGCCACTGGGTGAACGTCATCACCACGTGGAAGGACTTCGGCATAGACATGCAGACCGACTACAAGAAGGCCGTCGAAGCCCTCACCACAGAGGCCATGCAGCAGTTCACCAAGCAGCTCCTCGCCGCCGGAAACCGCATCGAGGTCATCATGATGCCGGAGAAGTAGGCAACGCCACTGGACAAACTGACCTAAAAAAAACATCAAATCCCGAATAAAAAAGGTTCGTAGCGGCCACCGTGATCATTTTCGGCGGTCGCTACGACTTTTTGGGGGCAGCAGCCGAAAATCTTTTCTGCCGAATATTTTGCCGTAAGGAAATTATCGACCTGTGCGGGTGAAAAAATGTCACACAGATTTCACAGATGGACACTGATTACAACGCGCTTTTTTGTCACACAGATGGACACAGATGGACACTGATTGCCATGCACCTTTTTTGTCATACAGATGGACACAGATTGCCATGTGGAGCTGGGTAACTTCAATCTGTGCCCATCTGTGAAATCTGCAACAATATCCTACGCCGCATGGCTATCTGTGTAAATCTGTGAAATCTGTGTGACAATTTTTCACCCGCACAGGTCGGAAATTATTGTGTATTTTTGCCCCTCAGAATCGAAATCCGTGATTCGAAAATCGGAAATCCGTAAATCGCAAATAAATCCGATGGGCATCTATATCGACAAGGGCCATGAGCTGTTCAGCCAAAGCCGCAACACTATATGACGGGAATCCTGCCGATAAAGAAGTATAAAACGCAGTCGGCCATGAACAATTTTATAGAGTACTCGATGGTGGAACCAGGAAAAACGGTCTCCTTCTTCGGCTTTACGAAGGAGGAGGTGCAAGCCCTGGCCGCAAAACACGGATACCCCGACAAAGTTGCTGAATACACCGGCAACAACGGGCTGGCACGGGGGAACTATAGCTGGAATAAGTAGTCACGAACAGTTTCCACTGACTCGCAGCATCCTGCCGGATTTGTCGAGGTGATGGACATCATTTTGTCAATCACCTCGACAACGTTTTATTTGGTGGCTTTCAGTTTTCCCCCTACCTTTGCGCCAAATTCTAAACACGAACAGTTATGATTAAGTATTTCTTTGCCATGCTGGTCATTGCCGTCCAGCTTGGCCAGCCCGGACTATGCGGCTGCGGTGCCGCCGCACAAGGACTTGACACTAGTATTAACGAACTGCTGACGAAGCCGAACCTGAAGATCCTGCACATAGGCCACAGCTTCACCTTCGATGCCGTCTGCTATCTGCCGGACATTGTAAAGAACACGGGAGCCGACGTCAGCGATCTGTGCATCTACCGCACGATGCTGGGCGGCGCGTCGTTCAGGGACTGGGTGGACACCTACAACGATGCCTATCCCTGGCAGGACTACCAGATAGCGAAGGTCATTGGCGGAATCGACGCCGGCATCGCCACCGGCAACGCCAATGGCAGCGACGGCTCGATGCTGCGCCAGGCACTCACCGACGAGCAGTGGGACATCATCTTCCTGCAGCCCTCGCCCCTGCACTCGCCCTACTATGAACTGTGGGCGGGCAACACCTACGGAGGCTACCTGAACGAGTTGCTCGCCATCCTGAAGAAGCAACAGCCGAAGGCCACCATCGGCCTGATGCTCCTGCACAGCTATGCCAGCGACTATATGGACAATGCCGAACATTCATCGCTGGAGCGCTGGAAGCTCATCGCCCAGTCGGTGGAGCATTGCTGCGCCGACTATGGCATCAGCCTCGTGCTGCCCTACGGCACGGCGGTGCAGAACATGCGCGCCAGCTCGCTGAACAACGCCGAGGATTTGACCTGCGACGGCGCACACTGCGAGCTCCTCCTCACCCGCTATGCCGCCTCGTGCTGCTACTACCAGACGATTATTGCCCCCAGGACGGGCATACCTGTGACCGAAGACAAGACACTGCTCCTGAAAGAGTGGATGACCGTCGCTTCGCCCATGATTTCGGTCGATGACAATACCAGGCCTATTGCCCATAAGGCAGCCATGCTGGCCGTGGAGGACCCGTACCACTGCACGAATCCCGAGACGGGCATCGTCGTAGGCATTGAAACTCTCACTGGCTCGTCATCCCCCAGCTCCTCCAATGGAAGGGAGGTGGATGTATACGATCTGCAGGGTCGCCACCTGTCAGAGACTCCCGTCAGGGGCATGTACATCAAAGACGGCAGGAAACACGTGAGATAGATAGGGGCTGGTACGAGGCCTGCCCCTACACTGGGTGGAATTCCCGCAACATAAAAAAGTGATTATGGAGAAATTCCACTGATCCAGCTTTGCAGTGATGAGAAACTTATGGGACGAAAAGTTTTGTCATTACGGAAAAAACGCGTACCTTTGCACCTTAAATCATAAAAAGAAACCCCTTCAATGACAAGACTCCTCATCATTCCATCTTCAATTGCCCGTTGGCTGGGATTTGTAATCCCTGCCCGCCGAGTATTGGGATTTGCAATCCCCCTCCTGCTGCTCACGGCCTGTGACCATGGCCGTCATGAGCGCATGCACGACGAGCTGCTCCATGCCCGTAAAATGAACAAGGAGTACGTGGACTTCACCACCGACTCCGTGATGAAGGAGGTGGCGGCCTACTACGACCACCACGGCACCCCTAACGAGCGCATGGAGGCCCACTACCTGCTGGGCCGAGCTTTCTACGACATCGGTAAGCTGCCCAACTCCCTCGAGGCTTACCGCGCTGCCGCTGCCAGCGCCGACACCACATGCGCTGACTGCGACTATCACACATTGTGCCGTGTACATGCCCAGATGGCAGAGATTTTCCACCGTAACTACCAGCCACGAACAGCCATAGCAGAGCTGTCGGAGGCTCAGCGGATGGCTTACAAGGACAGGGACACGCTGATGGCCATAGAATGTTATTTCGACCAGTCGAACGAATATGAGCGCATGGGAGAGGCCGACACGGCGTTCTCCATTGCCACTGAAGCAGCAAGGCTCTTTGCCGCCATGGGACAGCATGACCGTGCCGCCGCCGCCAAGAACGCCACCATACTGATGCTCTTGGACAAGCACTGCACCGACGAGGCCCAGGCCGCCATCGAGGCTTACCTGGCATCGGCTTACGTCGACAGCCTGGGCAATGTGAGGCCCGGCCGCGAAATCTTCTACTACAAGCGCGGCCTGTACTATCTGCAAGTAGGCAAAACAGACTCTGCCGAGTACTTCTTCCGTAAGGAGCTGCGCGACGGTCACGACATCAACAACCAGATTGCCGGGCGAAAGGGGCTGCAGCAGCTCTACGAGAAGCAGGGCAATGCCGACTCCGTGGCCAAGTATGCTGCGGAAGGCTACTGCATGAGCGACTCCGTCTATATGCTTTCAGAGTCGCAGAACATTCAGTCGCTACAGGCAATGTTCGACTACACCCAAAACCAGCTGATGGTGGAACAAAAGGCCAATGAACTCAGGGACACTAGGTTCTGCATGATCATAGCCATATTATCGCTCCTGCTGGTCATATTCATTGTGGTGTATCTGGCGCAGCGGCGCGACAAGCAACGTGCCATTGCCGCCGCCAACTACCAGACGACCATCAGGGAGCTGTCACTGGAAGACAGGCTTGGCACTTCGCCCATCACCACCCGTCTGCAAAAGCTGGCAAACGGGAATCCTCCAAAAATGGCCGATTCCATCGACGTAAAGGAACTGAAAACGCTTGTCAGCGACAACATCCCGTCGTTCTACGAAACGGTCAGCCCGCCGCAACAACCACTCAACGAACAGGAGTATGTGGTCTGTCTGCTGACGCGCCTCTCATTCCCGTCGGTAAGCATAGACCGACTGACAGGAGTATCGGAAGGCTACACGTCAAAGCTGAAAAGCAGACTGTATAAGAAGCTGACAGGAGAAGACGGAAACGCCAAGGATTTCGAACATCGGATAATGGCTATAAGATAAAAGTAAGCCTTATTAAATTCCAATATCCCTTAGTATTTTTTTGACAGCATTGTCTTTCGCTGTAATCAAAAAATTTTTACACCAACCCTTCTGAGAGTTCCGTATTTTCCACTTAGGTCACTCTGGGATGTGGGGATGCTAGTTTTGCATGGGGTTAACCCGCCTACAGGGTTTGGACGGTTCAAAGTGGGGGTTTGAACCGTCCAAACCCATAGTAAGAGCCGTTCAAACCCATAGTCCGCTACGTGCAAAGTCTGTAGGCATACAGTTGTAAAGAAATCGGAGAGCTCCCTGTTTATGGGCATTCCCAGAGGAAAGGGTGGTGGACATGGCCAGGTGTCACACCGTGCTTTTTCTCCATCTAGGAGTAAACGAGTGCCAAAACTGTACTTCTTTTTGCTGTTTTCTGCACAAAAGACCAGATTTGTGCAGGAATTGAAGGTGAAAAATCTGCACAAAACAGGCAATCTGTGCAAAATTCCGCGCTAGATGCTCACTTTACAGTACCCTGATATTTTGACATTTTTCTTTACAGGGAGCTTGGGTTAGGTTTAATGTGCTTACATTAAGAAAGAGACTAAAAAGTACATGGTTTCACTGAAACTGCAAAACTTTTCCGTGTTTTTCTTTGCCAGTCCAAGGAATAATCGTACTTTTGCAGTCCACTGGGAGCGCGGGTGTCCCCGCCCGCATCGGTCAAACAAACATGGAGACAGACTACAGGGCGATATTGAAGCGATACTGGGGCTACGATGACTTCCGAGGCATACAGCGCGAAATCATCGAGTCGATAGGTGCCGGCCACGACACGCTGGGCCTCATGCCTACGGGCGGCGGCAAGAGCATCACCTTCCAGGTGCCGGCTCTGGCCAGCGATGGGATGTGCATCGTCATTACCCCGCTTATCGCCCTGATGAAAGATCAGGTACAGGGGCTACGCCGACATGGTATACGGGCGGCGGCCATCCACACAGGCATATCCCACGACGAAGTGATACGCGTTCTGGAGAACGCGGTCTTTGGGGCCGTCAAGTTCCTCTACATCGCGCCGGAACGCCTGTCCTCAGAGTTGTTCCGCAAGAAATTGGTGCACATGCCCGTGAAGCTTATCTGCGTGGACGAGGCCCACTGCATCAGTCAATGGGGCTACGACTTCCGTCCACCCTACCTTACCATCGCCAACATACGACGCGATCTGCCCGGTGTGCCCGTGCTGGCACTCACCGCTACGGCTACGCCCGAAGTGGTGAAAGACATCACCGCCCGGTTAGCTCCCCTTGGTAGGGGGGATGGAGAGTCTTTCCACATCTTCCGCATGAGCTTCGCCCGTGAGAACCTGAGCTATGTCGTGCGCCACGTCAGCGACAAGCGCGAACAGCTGCTCCACATCCTCCGCAACGTCAAAGGCTCGGCCATCGTCTATGCCCGTAGTCGGGAGCGCACTCGCGAAGTGGCCGACGAATTGGTGAAGGAGGGCATCAGTGCCACCTTCTACCACGCTGGATTGGACAACGCCCTGAAAGACGAACGACAGAAACAATGGACCAGCGACCAGGTGCGCGTCATGGTGGCTACCAACGCCTTCGGTATGGGAATCGACAAGCCCGATGTGCGACTCGTCATACACATCGACTGTCCTGATAGCCTCGAGGCCTACTTCCAGGAGGCCGGACGTGCAGGGCGCGATGGCAAACGGTCCTACGCCGTGCTGCTTTATAGCAATGCCGATGGCGGAAAGCTGCAGCGGCGCATCAACGACACCTTCCCCGAGAAAGACTACATCCGCGAGGTCTATGACCACTTGGCTTATTTCTATGAGGTGGGCGTTGGCTCTGGATATAACGCCATGTTTGAGTTCCCCACGGATAAGTTTTGCTACACCTACCACCACTTCCCCATACAGGTAGAGTCGGCCCTGAAAATCCTCGACCGCGCAGGCTACATCGAATACAAGGAGGAAGAGGACAGCCGCGCCCGTGTAATGTTCCGTCTGGAGCGCGACGACCTCTATCGGCTGAAAGGAAACACGCAGGACGAGGACTCTATCATTGTGGCCCTGCTACGCACTTACAGCGGACTGTTCTCCAACCTGACGTTCATCGACGAGGCCCTATTGGCACAACTCACCGGCTTGAACGTCCCACAGGTGTACATGGCCCTGAAATCGCTGGCCCATAAGCGCATCATTCAGTTCATCCCGCAGAAGCGCACACCCTACATTCGCTATGCGCAGCGGCGCGAGGACTCGGAGAACCTGGTGTTCCCACCCTCGGTATATGCCGACCTGAAGGAACGCTTCACGCAGCGCATAGAACACATGGTGGACTATGCCACCAACGATGCCGTTTGCCGCAGTCGGCAGCTGTTGGCCTACTTCGGCGAGACCGACAGCCACAACTGCGGACACTGCGATGTCTGTCTGGCCGGGGATTGTAAATCCCCTACAACAGACAATGACCACAAAGACCCGGAAGTCCTGGTGGCCGAAGCAAAGCGAATGATTATCGAAAGGCTCTCTGACGGCAAGCCTCATCCCGTGTCAGACCTTCACACCCTTCCCCTACCCTACGAGCCGATAGAAGAGGCCCTGACCATGCTCATCAGCGAGGAACAGGTGTTTAACGACGACGGGATGCTTAGCATTTCTGGTTGATAGAAGTCGCGCACTGTCTGTGTCTGAGCCACATAGAACTCCTTGTAGTTTTAGTTTCTCACCAACAGGTCGTAGCGGATGTGGTCGTCGGAGACGGGACGACCGAGTGTTGGCTGAGGACGTGACGATGCGGGGATTGCAAATCCTCTTGGACGGGCTGGAGTCTGTACGGCGGGAATGGCCTGGGCGATGGTGTCCTGACGGGGCTGGTCGTGTACCTTAATATATACGGTATCGACAAGAGCCGTCAATGGAGCGTCCAACTGGGTAGCGCTCTTTGTCCAGAAACCGAACACGAAGCCGATGATGGCGGCGGCGGGGATGGCGATAAGCCATGCGGGGATAGCGGGGATTGCAAATCCCCTTGAACGGTGTTCCCTTGAACGGTTGCTGTTCCACGGTTGAACGTTCAGCAGCTCGTTCTCTTCGTCACGCAGCTGGCGGGCGGTGCGGATGATGTCTTGTTCAGTGACTTTCATATTGTTTCAGTTGTTGTTTGATGATGTTCATTGCTTTGTGCAGGCGCGACTTCACCGTGCCTTCGGGCAGGTCGGTGATTTGTGCTATCTGGGGGACGGTTAGCTCCTCTTCGTAGTGGAGGGAGAAGAGCATGGCGTATTGATCTGGGAGATTGCGAAGCACCTCGCGGAGGGCATCGTGGAGGATATGCATGTCGAATTCGAGCTCGATGTCGTAAGAGTCAGCAAGACCCGACAGACCCACCCCCTGCCCCTCCCTATAATGGAGGGGAGTAGATGGTTCCTCCGTTGCATCTTCGTCTATATTGTAACCCCTCCCCTCCCTCGCAGGGAGGGGCAGGGGGTGGGTCTGTTGGGGCTGTTGTGTCTTTCTATAGAGGTTCTTCAGTATGTTATACGCAATGGTATATAGCCAGGCGCGGAAACTGCTCCCTTCACGGTAGGTCTCGCGGGCAGCATAGAGGCGCAGGAAAGTGTCATGCATGAAGTCGGCGGCCAGATCGGCATCGTTGCCAAGCCTCCTGGCGAAGAAGCCCTGCAACCGCCGGGCGTGACGGTTGTAGAGTTCCTCGAAGGCTCGGTCGCTGCCGTGGGCGGCCCGCTGCATCAGTTGTTCGTCTGTCTGGGCAGACAGTCTCAGAGGTATTAGCATATATTTATGGAAGTTACTGCAAAGCTTGGAAGTTTCACCCACTACTGCTGTGGTTGTCACGCTTGGAAGCGTGACCTACTACTATCGTGAAGTTAATTTATCAGCAGATTTAGGAATTGCTGTTTCTGCTCCTCGTCGAGCGAGGTATTGGTGATGCCGCACACCAGCAGCTTCATCAGCCAGTCGTAGCGTTTCTGGTCGTGCTTGGCATAGTAGGGCAGCAAGTCGGCCAACAGCACGGCATAGTTGGCGGAGAGCCGTTGGCCGGATGTCCATTCGGGTCGGAACGACACGAGCAGATACTCCAGCAGATAACGCTCCTCTACATTGCGGCGCTTCACGGCGAGGTTGTCGTAGGGCTTCGCGGAGTACTTCAGCAGAAGGCCCTCGTTGTAGAGGTTCTTCTTCCAAGGCTCCATCGTCTCAGAGGGCGTGGTGGACGAGAAATAGACGCGGCTACCATACTTGTCGATGATGGTTTGCAGGAGGTAACGCTCGTAGGCATCGTACGACTCGAAGCCGCCGTCCTCCAACTTGGGAAAGTCAATCTCCAGCTTGCGGCTCAGCCACTCTTGATACTCCTTCACAGCCAGGAACGGTATGCAGACGATGGTTTTGTCGCGGTGCAGTCCCATGCCCTCCTGGATGAGCCACTTCGGGATGATGGCCGCATCACCGTTGGCAAAAAGAATACCATTCTCGGCCATGCCTTGCAGTTCGTTGTAGTTATAGCGCAGCACGGCCTCAGAATAGATACCACTGTCGAAATAGCGTTTCGCCATCTGTGCCAGACGCTGCTCGTCTCCCTTCATCGCCAGGTAACACACCCATCGGTCGTAGTCGAAGAACTGCATGTCGTCGGGTAACTTCGCCAGTGCCGCCTCCGCATATTTGTCACCATCGGTTTCACCTGTACCATGACCACCGACATTGGCACTGTAGGCACAATAATTATAGGTGTAGCTGTCGGGAATGGCCTTTCCCATCTCAATAATGACTTGACGGGCGATGCTGTCGGAACTGCTGCCAAACCAGCCCATATAGCGGGCAGCGTGATAGTAGTTCAGCCACGCCGTCTCGTTCTGTGGGTCTTTCAGCGTCTGGGCCTTCCACGCCTCCTTTTGCTCCACGTACCACACGAAGTCCTTTTCCGACACGATAGGGCTTTCCACCCGCACTGCCTTTGTCTGCGCCATGATGCCAAAGCTCTGCACGGCCAGCGCAACAATCATAAATGCTTTTTTCATTGTTTTTGTAGGTTAATGATTAAACGATTTCCGTCTTTCTGTAATGGCATACACAGAAAAACGGAAATCGTTCACGGAAATCCTAAAATTTCCAATTGGCCGCAAGTTGTTTTGCTTGTCACGCTGGGAAGCGTAACCTACGAATATTATTCCAGACGGAAGGTGATAGGCACTGTGTACCTCACGCGCACGGCCTTTCCATTCTGTCTGCCGGGCTTCCAATTCGGCATGGAGCCTATGACGCGGATGGCCTCGGCATCAAGGTCATCGTTTACCTTCTTGATGACCTTGGCATTGTTGATACGACCTTCGGTATCGACGATGAAGCTGACGAGGACACGACCCTGCGCACCAGCCTTGAAGGCGGCCTCGGGATAGCAAATGTTCTTACTCAGGAACTGCATCAGGGCTTCCGGTCCACCAGGGAACTCAGGCATCTGCTCCACCACGTCGAAGACATCTTCGAAGCCGTGCTCAACGACATCGGCTACAACGACCTCCGCATCCTTGAATTGTGCGCCCGTGCTGTCCACCTTAGCATTGCCCAAGAACAAATACTCACCTCCATCGGAACGCTTGGAAGCGTTCCCCACTAATTCACTGGAACGCTTGGAAGCGTTCCCTACTACGGTGGTGATGATAATCACGCCGTTCTTGCCGTCCTCGCCATAAAGTTCTACAGCCGACTTGTCTTTCAGCACGTCGATGTGGTCGATGTCCTTAGAGTCGAGTGCCTGCATCTGTTCCTTCGTCGCACGCTTGCCGTCGATGATGATGAGGGGCTGCTTCAGGTATTCCTTGTCGAGGTAAATTATCTGACCTCTTATAGTGTCGGTTTCGCCAACTCCCATTATGACGTTCTCGCCAGTGAGGGCTCCCTCGTCTGTTCGTACCTCTATGGTCTTGGCTCCCACCCTGATCTGTCCGTCCTTGCGGCCTTTCTTCACCACCTTCTTCTGTGGCTGTTCATAGACGTAGTGGGTGACGGTCTCGGCGTTCAGTGCCAGAGCTATGCCCACGATGGGCACGAGTGCGAGCAGCTTCATGTAGGGGCAGGCCCTGTGCCAGCCCGTCTGGTTTGATTTCTTATTGTTAAGCATCATAGTTATGCGGTTTTTAAGGGTACTGTGAGTAATGCCGTTGGCCACGGAGTACCCGCACGCGACGACGGCCTTTTGGATAAGCAGATACTGATACTGACGCATATTGATGCCTTGAGAGAGCACCGCCTGGTCGGCCTCGTACTCGTGGATGGCACGCAGGTCTTGGCGCAGCATCCACATGGCGGGGTTGAACCATTGCAGGGCGGTGAGCGTATCAACGAGGAGCACGTCGAGCGAGTGGCGCTGACGGATGTGTCCCCGTTCATGAGCGAGGATGGCCGCGTCGCGACATTCGTAGTCGCTGTGGTTCATGACTATATAGTGCATCCAGCTGAACGGCGACACGTCGGCGTTACCGGTCACGCAGAGGGTGATGCCGTCGGCCCAGGGATGCTGCTCGCTGCTACAGATGAGGAGCCATACTTTCAGGACAGAGATGAGGGTATAGGCGACAGTTGCCACCACACCAATTGTATATACGACAGGCAGCACCACTTGCCACCACGTCAAAGGCGGCTCGTCCTCGACCGACACACGAAGTGAGCCAAGGCCGATATGCCCGGCGGCAGCATTGACCACCACCGTCTCGTGCATGGTGATGACGCAGAGCGGCAGGATGAACGAGGCCACCGCCGTCGTCAGCAGCACTACGCGGTTCATGCGGTGCAGCGTCTCACGGCTCAGCAGTAGACGGTAGAACATATAGAACACCGCCAATAATACCGCCACCTTCAGGTCGTATATCAGAAAACCCATCATGATTTACGATTTACGAATTTACGATTTGTTACCATCACTAACAGGCTGCGACTCAATTTTCTCTATCAGTTCCTTGAGTTCTTCCACTGAGATTTTCTCATCTTTTACGAAGCTGCTGACGGCGCTGAGGTACGAGTCGTTGAAGTAGTCGCGGATGATGCCCGTGAGGCTAGACCGTCCGTACTCCTTCTCCGTCACCGTAGGGAAATACTGGTAGGTAGTCCCGTACTGCTTATGGTCGAGGAACCCTTTCTTCTCCAGTATGCGCACCGTCGTCGATACTGTGTTAAAGTGAGGGCGTGGCTCGTCGTAGTACTCCAGCAGCTCTTTCACGAACATTGGCCCGTGCTGCCAGTACAGGTCCATTATCTCCTTTTCCTTCGTTGTCAGCCTTTTCATAATCTATCCTTTTTCTTTTTCAGTCTAAATTCTAAGTCTAAAGTCTGTAGTCTGAAGTCTAAAGTCTAAAGTCCGAAGTCAATAATCTGTAGTCTTCAATAGCGTCAGTATCTGTATCCGACTGCAAAGTAACTAAAAACTTTAGTTCATTCCAACTAAAGCCTTTAGTTTTTATGGTTTGTTAAGAAGAAACCGCCCTATTTCTTAGTTATTCACACAATGTTTCTGCATCTGGGGTGTTTGATTAACTTAATGCCTCTTGATTATGACTAAATAGTGCAAAAACATTTGTTGGTGAGACGCATGTTGCCTATCTTTGCAGCCGATGAAAGCGACACGCATTTACCTGCTTCTGGCAGTATTCCTGTGCAGCGTTGCTGCCTCGGCCCAGAGGCGGCTCATTGTCATTGACGTGGAAACGTTGGAACCTATCGACGGAGCCAACGTGGTCGGCAACAACCTTTCGGCACAGACCGACACCCTTGGATATATAACCGTGCCCGACGCCAGCCAGAGTCTGCTGTTCTCGAACGTGAACTACGAGAGCCGGCTCATCAACTTGAAGGAGGTGCGCGACACGGTTTTCCTCATCTCCAAACTGCTGAACGTGAAAGAGGTGGTGGTTTTCGGAAAGACACCTCATGTTGAGGAGTACGAGCAACTACGCAAAAACATTAACTCTTCAATAGCAGACTTACAATTGTCAGATGCCAAGCCTGGCGACGGCATTAACCTCCTGGGGCTCTTCAGTTATCTCATTCCCAAGAAGTGGAAGAAAAGCAAAAAAGAGAGACGTGAGGAACGGCTGAAGCGTGTCATGGAGGATTATTGATTAGAAAAGCTATCGGATAGACAATAAGCACTGCCCACCCGATAGCTTCTTGCTTCATCGTTCAATGTCTATTCCTCTTCTAGCCTGTTATTTTGCGGGCACGTCCTCGAGGGTCTTGACGAGCAGCTGCCAGAAGGGTGCAATGGTCTCGATGAGGGCACGCTCCTGGGTGGTGTGGGGCGACTTCATCGTGGGACCGAGGGAGACGACGTCGAGGTGCGGGTACTTGCCCAGGATGACGGAGCACTCCAGACCGGCGTGGTCTACCTGAATGATGCCGTCCTTGCCGAAGAGATCCTTGTACTCCTTCAGCAGCAGGTGGAGGATTTCGGAGTCGGGGTTGGGATCCCAGCCGCCGTAGCTGCCGCTGGTCTCGACCTTCATGCCGGCCATGGAGAAGCAGCTCTCGAGCATCGTGGCCACGTAGTCCTTCATGTCCTCGCGGCTCGAACGTGCCAGTATTTTTATGCCGGCATGACCACCGTCGATGTCGATGATGGCGAGGTTCGACGAGGTCTCCACCACTGCGGGATAGGCGGGGATGAAGCGGATGACTCCGTCGTGGCAGGCATAGATGGCATCGATGAGGTTGTCCTGGATTTCCTCGGGTACCTGCATCTTAGGTACATCGACCTCTTCAATGGTGACGTCAACGCCCTGCGGCTCAATGAGTTTGAACTCGTCGCAGAAGGTGTCGCGCCAGTCGGCTACGTCATCCTTCAGCTGCTGCAGGTTCTCCTTCGGCAGGGTGAGCACGGCAACAGCCTTGAAGGGGATGGCGTTGCGCATGTTGCCACCATGCCAGGAGCAGAGGCGTGCGTCGAGGTCGGCAATGGCTTCGCGGACTATCTGCACAAGCAGCTTGTTGGCATTGGCACGGCCCTCGTTGATCTCCAGACCGCTGTGGCCTCCGCGAAGTCCCTGAACGGCGATGCTGACGGCCACGTCTGTCGGGTCGGTCTCCACCTCCTTGTAGTCAAGCTGGGCAGTAACATCGATGCCGCCGGCTGAGCCGATGACGAACTTTCCCCAGTGCTCGGAGTCGAGGTTGAGGAGGATGTCGCCCTCGAGCTCGCCTTTGGGCAGGTCGTTGGCACCGAACATGCCGGTCTCTTCGTCGGCGGTGATGAGGGCGTCGATGGGGCCGTGCTTCAGCGTCTTGTCCTCCATGATGGCCATGATGCTGGCCACGCCGAGGCCGTTGTCGGCACCGAGGGTGGTGCCCTTGGCCTTCACCCACTCGCCGTCAATCCACGGCTGGATGGGGTCGGTCTCGAAGTTGTGGGTAGACTCGGGAGTCTTCTGCGGCACCATGTCCATGTGAGCCTGCAGCACAAGACCTTTGCGCCCTTCCAGTCCGGCTGTGG
>JAEEGL014627909.1_pt1 | contig 29270 bp, 28 predicted proteins | sample 9134231 | NCBI WGS metagenome assembly JAEEGL01 (sample SAMN16246548, study PRJNA631951) | gut metagenome | biome: gut microbiome; feature: rumen; material: fiber-attached | host: Bos | place: Iran: Karaj | collected 2018-10 | reverse complement strand
TCGATAAATAATGGCATAGATTGCTAGAGCAATTAGCCCAAGATCAAAGACTGCGCCCACGAAAAGGAGAAGTCTTCCTGATGCACGCAACACCCGCGCAAAAAGATGATTCTTCATATCTTTATTTTAGCATAAGCGAGAGGAATTAGCTATTCTTGGCAATAGCGAGAATGCCGCGGAGGGCATAGGCGGTGTCTTCGTGGCTGCGAACGGTAATAGTGTCGACGCCCATTTGGACGACTGGATAATCGTTGCCGCCTGGCTGCGTCATGTCGCCAAAGTAGAGAACCTCTTCCTTTGTGACGTTGAGCTCTTCGAGAAGGTGAGTCATGCCGAAGACTTTGTTCATGCCCGGAATGAATGCGTTGATGCTAGTGGTACCGCCAATCTCGTACTCGTAAGATGGGGCGAGCTCTTTGGCGCGAGCGACGATGGCTTCGCGCTTTTTGCAATCAGGATCCCAGGCGTATTTGACGTCGGTGCCGGCCTTCTGGCCGAGGGCAGAGAAGGTGACTTGGCTGAGGCGGTTTTCGATAATTTCGTCGCCTTCGGCGACCTTGTCTTGCTCCCAGTAGCCGAGTTCTTCGGCGGCCTGCTGGATAGCTTTGGTGATTTCGGCGACCTGGTCGTCAGAAAGTGGGTAGTTGTAAACTTGCTCCCACTCCTGGCCGTTGTAGCGGTAATACTGGGTGCCCTGAGCGACGAAGAGGTGGAGGTGTTTTAGTTGTTCGTCGGTAACATTGACGTCTTTTAGGCGATTGACGATTTGGATGAGGAATTGGTCGAATTTCTGGCCAGAAATAGGGCAGATTTCATAGTAATCCAAGAGGTCGCGGAGGAGTTCGGCGATCTCGTCCGGGATAGGCGTCTTGGCAATATTAAGAGTTTGGTCAATATCAAAAGAGAGTACTTTTTTCATATATTTATTATACATGAAAAAGGCCCGTACTGGCTGCACGGACCTTTTTGTGAGAATGTTTGGCTGTTAGGCGGTTGCTGCTCCGTCATCGTCGTCGGGGACGTAGGGACCATCTCCCTCGTCATCGTCGTCGGGATCAGGGTCGCCTTCGCCGTCGGAATCGTCAGCGGGGGAATAAGGACCATCTTCCTCATCATCGTCGCCGTCGGGATCGTCTTCGGCTTCTGTGCAGCCGACATACTTCTCGAGCGGGCGAAGACTGACTGATGCGCTAGCCACGCCATCTGCGGGGCTAACCTGTCCTGCCAGGATGGCCCTTGCAATAGCTGTCGCGTCGAACGGAGCGGGCGTAGGCGCCGGAACAGGTGTCAGCACGGGAGTCTGAGCAGGAGCTGCCTGAGGAGCAGGTGCTGCCTGAGGAGCAGGTGCTGCCTGAGCCGGAGTTGCCTGAGCAGGAGTTGCCTGAGCCGGAGTTGCCTGAGCCGGAGTTGCCTGAGCCGGAGTTGCCTGAGCAGGAGTTGCCTGAGCAGGAGTTGCCTGAGGAGCGGGTGCTGCCTGAACGGGCGCTGCCTGAACGGGCGCTGCCTGAACGGGCGCTGCCTGAACGGGCGCTGCCTGAACGGGCGCTGCCTGAGCCGGAGTTGCCTGAGCAGGTGTCGCCTGAGGAGCCGGAGCTGCCTTGGGAGATCCACAATTCTGGCAGAAGTCTCCGCCAATGTTATTGTGGCTGCAATTACTGCACTTCCAGATAATTGCTCCCGGTCTCACGCTACTCGCAGGTGCGGATACCACCGATACGTTTGCTGACGGATCGTCAAGCCAAGTTGCGGCCTTTGCTTCGATTAACTCGAAGTCTTCTGTGCCAAGCCCGACGGTCGCCGGAGCGGTGACAACAAGATTGCCATTCTTTGTGGTAATGGCAACACAAGTTCCGTTTGCTCTCTGCTGCGGCTTATTGAGCTGTTCTGCCTGCCAAGCCGCGAGAATTCCAACGGACAGATTCTTGAGCGTGGCGGGGAGGTTTGTCATCGTGCCTTTTCTAGGGGCGTAGATGGTCAGGGTATTGCCCTGATTGCTCAGCTTCGCTGAGCAGGTTCCGCGGGGGACGTCTTCGAAGCGGTCAACCGCTTCGATTCCATTTCTAGAGAGGAAATTAAATCCCCTCTCCCTCAACTCCATGTTGTTGTTTGCTGCTGCTGATCTTCTAACCATAGTCTGGTTCCTCTCTTTCATAATTTTTTTATTTTTGCCTATCATGTCATTCTAGGCATTAAACGCAGTAGAGGAGGACTACTACGCTTGATGCCTAAAACGACACGGCATAGAAAGGAGGTAACAAAACATTCTCTTTAAAAGAGCTATATATGATAACACCTCATATATGCCCTTATTATAGCACACAGGGCTCAAAAAGTCAATAGCCACAAGGGGAATTTGGCTGTTTTGCAAGTACAAAAAACCACCCCTGTTAGAACAGAGGTGGCCTTTGACTACTTTACGAGAGCAAATTTGTTTTTGCCGCGCTTCAATAGGGCAATTTCGCTAATCTGGACGTCTTCGGCGGCTTTTACACCGTTTACGGAGATGGCGCCAGAGGCGATGAAATTGCGACCTTCACCCTTGCTGGAGGCGAGGCCAGTCTCAACGAGAATATCGAGAAGCTGAGCGCCTTTTGCGGCGGTAGGGAAACTCTTTGCGAGAAGCTCGAGTTCGTCGGCGCTAAGATCGGAAATCTGACCTTCGCCGAAGAGGATACCGGTGATTTTCTCGGCGGAGTTGGCGGCGTCGGTGCCGTGAACAACTTCTGTAACCATGCGAGCAAGCGTGCGCTGGCCGTAGCGAGCGCCTGGATTTTCGGCGTGCTTAGCGAGAATATCGCTGAGTTCATCAGGAGTGACGAGGGTGTAATACTTGAAGTATTCTTCGAGGACTTCGTCAGGCTGGTTGAGCCAGAACTGGTAGAAGTCGAAAATGCTGGTCTTTGCGCTATCGAGCCAGACGGCGTTGCCTTCGGATTTGCCGAATTTGCGACCGGTGACCTTGTCGATAATGAGAGGGCAGGAGTAGGCGTCGGCCTTGGCGCCCTCGAGGCGACGAATGAGGTGAATACCAGAGGTGCAGTTGCCGTACTGGTCGGCGCCGCAGAGCTGGAGATCAACGTGATGGGTGCGGAAAAGATGTAGGAAGTCGTAGCCCTGAATGAGGGTGTAGCTAAACTCGGCGTAGCTGATGCCGGAGCCGCCTTCGCCGATGCGCTTCTGGACGAATTGGCGATCGAGAAGCTGAGTCATGCTGAATGCCTTGCCGATTTCGCGGAGGAATGGGAGGAACTTAACCTCGCCAAACCAATCGAGGTTATCGAGAACCTGAGTATCGGCTGGGGAATGAGTGACGCGGACGATTTGCTTCGCGAGTGCAACTTTGTTTGCTGCGATTTCGTCGAGGCCCTTCAAGTCGCGCTCGACGGTGTCCTTTGGATCACCGATCTGGCCGGTGGCGCCACCAACGAGATAATACGGAGTATAGCCGTGGCGAACGAAGCAGGCGCACATCATAAGAGCAGCGAGGTGGCCGATATGAAGAGAATCGGCACTAGGGTCGGTGCCCCAATAAAAATTACGCGGAGCTTTGTCTAGGTCTGATATCTGGTCCAGCGTGTGCTCGGCGACGAAACCGCGCCACTGGAGCTCTTCGGATAATTGCATGGAATACTCCTTTAATAATTATTTTGGTAGGTCCGGCTGGAATCGAACCAGCATTGTATCCTTAGAGGGGATATGTCCTATCCGTTGAACGACGGACCCATACATTAGATTATATCATCTGTTGTGGGTGGCTTACCAGCGTTCGTATTTGCTTTTGATGTCCGGTTTGCGCTCGTCGGCAGTGTTGTGGCTTGTGGAGATTTCGGCGAGGTAAACCGGGAAGAGGCCGCTTGCGTGGCCGAAGAGTTTGGTTTTTGGCTGGATGGTCGTGACGGCGCCGAGCGTGATGAGCTTGTCGCCATAGAGGCCGATGCGGGAATTGTAATCTTTGAAGAATTCTTGGGATGGCGTAAAGATGCCGCGGTGGCCGCGCCAGAAATCTTGGAGGACCGGCGGAACGACGCCGTTATGCATGTGGCCGGCGAGGACGAAATCGAAAGGCGCGAGGGCTTCCTGGATGCTCGGATCGGTCAGGAATAACGGGGAATGAGTGATGAAAATTTTCGTTTTCTTGGCGGGAAGTTTTGCGAAGCGGTCTCTGACGGCGTCGAGCCTTTCGCGGAGAATTTCGATGTTCTCGCGGCACTCGTTGGTGCTTTCGCCGTAGTAGATTGGGGGCAGAGTAAGGCCAAATACGAAATGGTTTTCATTTTCAAATTCGGCGTCATCTAGCAAAAAAACGTTTGGTATGTTAGCAAGTTCTTGCATGAGAATGCTCGGTTCCTGGTAGACGCGACCGCGTGCGATGTCGCGGCGGAAGAAGTCATGGTTGCCGAGACAGAGGCAGACGGGCGCGACGGCGCCGAGATGTTCGAGCCAAGTTTTGAGGCAGGCGCGTTCGGCAGTGGTATTAAGAGCGTCCTGTTCGTCTACGATGTCGCCAGCGATGAGAATGAGGCCGGGTTCGTCGGCTTCAGCGCGGTGCAAGATGGCCTTTAGAGAGTCATTGATGCAGTCATTAAAATGAATGTCGCTGATGGCGAAAATCTTGGTCTCTCTCTGTTCTGGCTTATAGAAGCGGTAGTAGCTCGTATAGAACGATTTCATCACAATAATTATACCAGTTATGGCATATTTTTTGAGATTTTCGAGACTTGTCGACAGAGAGAAAATAGCTTATGCTAAGGGTGTGTATTAATGGTGGGCTAATAAAGGAGGTGTGCCCAATATGAAAACAAACACGAAATATATTTTTGTAACCGGCGGCGTCATTTCTGGCGTTGGCAAAGGTATCATGGCGGCGAGTATCGGCGCTATTTTAAAGGCAAAGGGGCTAAAAGTCTCGATGCAAAAGTGCGATCCGTATCTAAACGTCGATGCTGGATTGCTCAATCCACGCGAGCACGGTGAGTGCTTCGTGACCCAAGACGGAGCTGAGACTGACTTGGATCTCGGGCATTACGAGCGTTTCCTCGACGAGGAAATGACCGGCAACTCGATTTGGACTTCTGGCAAACTTTACAAGCGTCTCATTGATGCGGAGAGGGCAGGCGAATTCGGCGGGCACACCGTTCAGCTCATCCCCCACGTTACTGGTATGGTTCAGCAGACTTTCCTCGAGAATGCGAAACATTTTGGTTCCGACGTCCACATTGTTGAGATTGGTGGTACGGTCGGCGATATGGAAGGCCAGCACTTCATTGAAGCGATTCGCGAATTTGGCAGCAAGGTTGGCCGCGAGAATTGTCTCTATGTCCACGTTTGCTACGTGCCTTGGCTCTCGACATCCGAGGAATTCAAGACAAAGCCGGCACAGAATTCGCTCCGCGATCTGCGTGAGTTCGGTATCATTCCGGATATGGTCGTGGCGCGCATGGATGTTGATCGCATCGTAAAGGCGCCACAGGTCGCGCGCAAGCTTGCGACGTTCTGCGGTGTTTCTGAAGATTCCGTGGTGCTCATGCCGGATGCAAAGTCTGTCTATGAGGTTCCGCTCAACGCGGTGAAGGGCGGCGTGCTTGCGCCACTCGAACGCTTTATTGATCACGGTGACCCAGATATGACCGAATGGGAAAAGCTCGTCAAGTCGATTGAGTCTAGTCCAAAAAAGACTGTGAAGATTGGCCTCGTCGCGAAGTATATCGACAATACGGATACTTATCTATCTGTTACTGAGGCGCTCAAGGCGGCAGCCTGGAAGAATGGCGTGAAGCTTGAGACGGTTTGGATTAACGCTGAGGAAGCGACCACGCGCGATTTCGAGCAGGTTGATGGCATCTTGGTGCCGGGTGGCTTTGGCTCGCGCGGTGTTGAGGGCAAGATTTCTGCAGCAGATTATTGTCTCAAGAACAACAAGCCATATCTTGGCATTTGTCTTGGTCTCCAGACGGCCGTGATTGCGGCGGCGCGTATTGGTGGGCTCGAGGGTGCGAACTCTGAGGAGCTCGACGCGCCAGAGGGCAAGAATGTTGTCTATATCATGGAAGGCCAGAAGGGTAAGGAAAGTACCGGCGGCACGATGCGCCTCGGTAACTACCCGGCCAAATTGATTAAGGGCACGAAGATTGCAGATCTTTATGGTGACCTGAAGGTAGTTGAGCGTCACCGCCATCGCTATGAGGTGAACCAGAAGTTCATGAAAGAAATCAATGCGGGCGGACTCATCGTCGCTGGTACTTCGCCAGATGGTAAGTTGGTCGAATTCGTCGAAGCACCGAAATGCGACTACTTCGTCGCAACGCAGGCGCATCCGGAATTCCGCTCTCGTCCATATCGCGCACATCCGTTGTTTGACGGCTTGATCCAGGCTGCGAGCAAATAATTCAAGGCATAGGAAAAGGACTGTCTCATAATGAGGCAGTCCTTTTTGGTTTCCGATGACGATATGAGGTGTTTTAACTGAATTCTTATGGAGAAATCGTCATCGGTTTTGTTCAATGCCGGTGCAATAAAGGGGATTTGTTGATGACATGTCGGCAATGAACGGCACGGCTCTAGGGCCGCAGAAAGGAGTACTATGGGCTAGAGGGAAGTCTTGTGCAGCAGCCGCCTCTAGCTTAGAAAATAGGCCACCTTCAAATCATTGTGTGGTGATTCGGGGAGAAACCTATGTGCGTGCTCTTTTCATTTTGGAACGTGCAATATTATACCCGCGTCTCGCGAGTCTTTGGATATTTGTGCTATTATAGCATGGTTTTTAAAAAAATGCAAGCATAATTTGGAAATATCAGGGAAAGATGGTAGAATATAGGCGATGGATAGTTTGAAAGACATTATTTCTACAGTTATTAAGAGACTTTATGGCGTTGATGCGCCAGTCGAGTTCTCAGAGGTGCCGGCGGAAATTGCGGGCGATTATTCTTGTAATGTGGCAATGCGCCTGGCAAAACAGGCGGGAAAAGCGCCGCGCGATATTGCGAATGAGATTATTGCGGAATTGCCGCGTGAATACGAATACTCCGTTGCGGGGCCTGGTTTTATCAATATTACTGTCCCTGGTACGGCGCTAGTGAGCATTCTCGAGGATGCATGGAGCGATGATTATGGCTGCAACGAATCCGGCAAGGGTAAGATTGCGGTGTCGGAATTCCCAAGCACGAATATGGCGAAGCCTTACTCGGTTGGGCATCTGCGTCCCGGTACACAGGGCTGGGCCGCAAAGAAGATTCTCGAGGCGAATGGTTGGAAAGTGATTACCGACAACCATCTCGGCGACTCTGGCACGCCATTCGGCATCTGGGCGACGGGCTTCAAACGCTCTGGCAAGTCGATTGATGACGTGACGATTTATGACCTTGGTGAGATTTATATTCAGATGAAGGCCGATATGAAGGCCGAGGAAGCAGCAGGGGAGCATGCGCTCGCAGATAGCGCGCAGGATTGGCTCTTGAAGCTCGAATCTGGTGACGCTGAGGCAAAGGAATTATCTGATAGATTTAACCAGATTTCGCTTGATCATATTCATTCCGTGATGAAGCGCATGAATCTTTCGACGGATTATGAGCTCGGTGAGAGCTTCTTCGTAGAGCGCGGCAAGGAACTCGTGAAGAAATTCCTCGCAGAGGGCAAATTCGTCCAGAACGAGGACGGCTCTGTTATCTGTCCGCTCGATGAATTTGGCATTGAGGTGCCGATGTTGATGCTAAAGAGCAACGGTGCGGCGCTTTATGCGACGACCGATTTGGCATGTCTAGATTATCGCCTCCACGAATGGAAGGCGGATCGCCTCATCTATGCGGTGGGCGCTGAACAAAAATTTTACTTCGAACAGCTTTTCGCAGTGGCAAGGAAACTTGGCTGGAATGCCGAGTTGATGCACGTTTGGTTTGGCACGATTGATCAGATTTCGCCAGAGGGGAAGCGCGAGAAAATGTCGTCCAGAAAAGGCGTGGTATTGCTTGAAGATATGCTTAATGATGCGACGCGTCGTGTGCGTGAGAATTTCGCGGGCGAGGAACTTTCTGACGAGGACGTGCGCAAGATTGCGACTGGCGCAATTAAGTATTCAGATTTCGTGGCCGATAGGAAGATGGGCATTCTTTACGATCCAGAGAAGATTTTCGCTTTGACTGGTCAGTCTGGCCCATTCTGCCAGTATGCATGCGTGCGTATGCGCAGAATTCTCGAGAAGAATCCAGAGTTTGATGATGACTTTACGGGCTATGATTTTGCGGCAGAGAAGCCGATTCTCACGAAGCTTTTGGCGTTCCCAGGGCTTGTAGCGTCGATTGCGGATAACCTCGAGGCGCACAGGATCGCAGGGTATTGCTTCGAGCTCGCGCAGGAGTTGAATCGCTACTATGAAAATGCGCCGATTGCTTCGGCCGCTCCAGAGGTGAAGAACGCGCGCTTGTGGACGATCGACAAGGCGTCGAAGGTGCTTGCAAAGGGACTAGATCTCTTAGGAATTGAGATTCCTGACAAGATGTAAGCATTGACATTTTGGCTCATCTGTGATATAATGTAAAGATAGTGTAATTACCGGGGAAACCCGGTTTTTAAGTACATTTTCAAGGAAAAACGAGCTTTCGGGCTAGTTTTGGCAAAGGGGAGCCGGAACTAGCTCGAAGGTAATACCTCGCGCCTACGAACTAGAATCTTATCGCACATGGAGGATAATTTCATGTATTCAATGAACAACAGAGGCAAGCGGTCTAGGAAGCACGATGCAGGAAAGTCTCGCGGTGGTTACAGCCCGAAGAAAAAGGTCACACTGGAAAATCTGATGGCAGATTTCCAGGTTGTAGAACCGGAATCCGAAGGAATTGAGACGCCCGAGGACTTAGCAGAGCAGTACAAACTGGCAAAGGCCCGTATCGAAAGGGTCCTTGAGGGCGGCGAATCTGTTCCGGACGAGATTTACGCCGGAACTAACAGCAAGGGTGTCTATTGCGACATTCACGTTGATAACCCCAAGGTACGCTTGGTCAGATTGCATCTGGCCGAAGTATACGAAGCACTTCTTGCGGTTGATTCCGCTGAGGCGCTTAAGATCTTCAAGGAGAATTACGTAGACGGTCTCTACGGTGCTGGAAGTAAACTCCCGTATGTGGAGACAATGATTACGATTCTCCAGAAGCAGTACGCTGCTGCGTGACTTCCACGTTTTTCCTTATTAGCCCTCGGGTAGAAATATCCGGGGGTTAATTATTTGGGCAAAATTAACGCCTCGGGCTACATGCCCGAGGCTTTTGTGATTTATTTGTTCTTTCTTAGATTTCGGTACGTCGGATTTCTCTATCCCATTTCCACTTCTTAATCTTGAAGATAGAGTCCGCATACTTCTTCGCGTCGCCTTCTAGGAGTTGCGAAGAACGTTTGAGGGCGGAGTCGTCCTTGTTGAGGCAGCCGATTATGTAGGCCAGAAATGCGCACATCCTGTGCGAATCATCTGTACTGCCATTTCGCTGGAACCATCCGATGCCGACAAGTCCGTTATCGCTGCGAGCGAAGAGCGCGCATGTGTGCGAGATTGATGTATCTATTCTAGAATCGTCTTTTTCGTTGATATAGAATGAGGCATCTTTCGCGCTTTTGAGCATGTAATCGTCAAGCTGCGTAAGCAGTCGCTGCATGGAAGCTCTTTCCGCTCTGGACTCATTTGATTTTTTCTGAGGATCATAGATAGGGAAATATCCATGTGCGAGTTCGGTCTGGCAGAGTTTGCCGTCGATTTCTCTGTAGAGAAAAATGGCGTAGGCGTCGCCGTTTGCCGATTGATTTCTCTTATTAGCCTGCTCCTGTCGGAGCGCGGTAATAATTTCGACTGGCGGAAGGTAAAAAAACTTTTGGTCAGCTTTGCGAGTTTTATGAAGTGTCGTAAGCATTTAGCTCACCTCCTTTGGTTGATGGTAAGATACAAATAAATCTTCCAAATTATATCACAGATTGCTAAAAAAGTCAATGTTTGCTATAGTGGAGTTAAGTAATTTTGAAGGGAAAAATATGGTAGAGAAAGCTAAGAAAACAACGAAGGCCGAAGAGGCAAAACCTGTCGACAAAAAGGAAGCAGCAAAGGCAAAAGCAAAGGCTGGCCTCGGCAAGCTTAAGAACGGCGGCAACGGCTTCAAGGAATTTGTCAAAGAGCAGAACGTAGTTGGTCTCGCCGTAGGTTTGATTCTCGGTACTGCCGCAAAGGGCCTTATCGATACTTTGATTAACAAGGTCGTGATGCCACCACTCGGACTTCTCCTTGGCTCGACGAAGGGTCTCGAAGGTTGGACTATTCCACTTGGTGACACCGGTGCGGTGATTGGCATAGGCGAATTCCTCAGTGTCCTTATTGACTTCCTCGTTCTCGCACTCGTTGTCTACATTGTCATTAAAGCTTTGAAGCTCGATTCGAAAAAATAATGGCGCGAAAAAAAGACGAAAAATCCATGCTTCTATGGATCGACCTTGAGATGACTGGTCTCTCGCCAGAAGAGGACCGCATTTTAGAGGTTGCTGCGATTATCACGGACTGGGATCTTGAGGAGAAAGCGACCTATACTGGCATCGTGAAAGTCGACGAGAAGATTATTAAGTCGCGCATGGTTGGCGAGTTCTGGGAAGAGAACCGCGAGTCCTATGAGGCGCTGGTGGCGCAAAATAAGGACGGCAAGGCGGCTTCGACGATTGAGAAAGAATTGCTCAAATTTGTCGATAAGCATTGCAAGAAGGCGACGGTTTATCTCGCAGGGAACTCGATTCATCAGGACCAGAAGTTTATCGAACGCGAATGGCCGAAGCTCAATAAGCGCCTACATTACAGGCAGCTTGACGTGTCGGCGTGGAAGATTTATTTCGAAAATGCGCTTGGCAAGAAGTTTTTGAAGCCGGAAAACCATCGTGCTTTGGATGACATTCGCGGTAGTATTGAGGAATTGAAATGGTATCTGAAGACGATATCTTAGCTTACGCGCGTGGGCTCGAGGGGGTGAGCGAGCGCACGGAAGATGGCATGCTGATTTTTGAGCGTGCGAAGATTTTTCTCTGTGTTGAAACTGGTACGAATCCGCTGCGCGTAGAACTGCGCTGCGATAGAAGGCTTAGCCAAACTCTACAAGAACGCTATGAAAGCGTGATGGAGAGCAGAGCGTTAGGGCGCAATGGCATCGAAATCATTTGCTCCGGACAGTTGAGCGCAGACGAAGTGCGCGACTTAGTGCGTCACGCGTACGAAATTTCTGCTGAATAAAAAGTTCCCCGCGTACAACGGGGAACTTTTTGTTGCTGATTAATGAGTGTCTACCCAATCTTGGAATTGATCTTTGAGCTGAGTTAAATCAGTTTTTGATTGATTGACGACGTTCGTGAAGCTTTGATTGTTGGATTTTTTGAGCGCTTCATTTTCGTACTGAATGAGCGTGGAAACCTGATAGACGACATTCGTGGCATAGACGCGGTCGATGTTGCCAGCGTAGGATGCGTCGAGAAGCTGGTTTGTAATGTTGTTGATATTTGCGCTTTCGGCGTTCGAGACTTCTTTGCTGATTTTGTCGGTCTTCACGCCAACGGCGCTAACGACGCCGCCGAGGGAAGTGTCGGTTGTGGTAAGGACGGAGAAGAGAGTATCGGAATAAGAGCGGAGATTGGAATCGCGGATTTTATCCTTGTACTTCGTGAATGGGTTATTGTAGTTGCTTCCGCTAAGATTATGGATGCGCATATAGACGCGTTCGTAAGTCTGGGTGACCTTTGCGTTGGCGTTACTAATAACGACACCGACGGAAATAATTGCGATGAGCGCAACGGCACCGGCTGCAATAAGTTTAATGAGTGTCGGGGTGAAAATGATACCCGATTTCACTTTGCCCTTAACGGCGATTTGATCAAGATATTCCTTGCCATTCATACGCTCATTATAGCATAAGCGGGATTCTGTGGTATGATAAGGATAAGAATTTTGGAGGTTTTTGTGAAAAAACAGCAAAAAAACAAAAAGATAGCTTTGCCTGTTTTAGCGGCTGTTTTTGCTTTGGCGGCGTTAGTGGTTGGTTTTACGATTGCATATAGCCGCGACAGATCGATACTTCCGAATGAATTTGACATCGCAAAATACCAGACGGAGGTGACCGAGGAGTTTACGAGTCCATCGAACTGGACGACTTGCGAAACGACCCCGAAGACATATCAAGTTGTAAATCATTCCGACATGCCAGTGTCTGTTCGCGTGAAGGTTGATGAGTCGTGGAAGAGTAGCGCTGGACGGTCGTTGCCGCTAGCGAGTAATAACTCGAGAGTAAGGATGGCGGTGATAAATTACGCGAATAGCGCCGATTGGACACTAAAGAGCTATGGAGGGCGTCAGTATTATGTCTACAATACGGATCTGCAGCCCGGAGCAAGCACTTCGACGCTGATGACTGGCGTGACGCTAAACTGCGATGCTGATTTGGGCGCTGATGTCGACTATAATAATGCTGAATACCACCTGCTATTGACGGCGCAAACGATTCAGGCAGACAAGAGGAGTGAGGCTTGGCGGACGCGCGTTACTTGGAACCGAGAGTTCCAGAGCGCATTCGATTATTGGATAAACGCAAGTGCCATTACGGATGGCGATGTTTGTAAGTCTTCAGATGCTGGCACTCAGTATAAAGCGATTTCTTGCGTGAAGCGACTTGAGCGTAGCTACACTAACCCGGTGGGGACTATAGCCCCATTCTATATCAGAGGCATTGGCGGTGGAGATAGCCCATTGTTGGCATGGCTGAGTGATGACTACAGGACTCTTTATTGGTATACGGAGGCCGACGAAGTATACCTTCCTTCAGATTGTTCGAATTTGTTTTCCAATATGTACTTAGAGACGCTGGATAGTTTGGAACAGGTTAATACTTCCGAGGTTACGAATATGTACTATATGTTCTATTACGATACCAACTTGAGCGACGTAAGTGCGCTCGCGTCTTGGGATGTGTCGAATGTGTCTAATATGAGGTATACATTCTTCTATACGATGTTAAGCTCTTTGGAGCCATTTAGAAACTGGGATGTTTCTCGCGTGACGAAAATGGACATGATGTTTACTCAAGACCGGAAGAATTATGCCGTCTCTTCTGCTGAGCCGCTGAGCGGTTGGAATGTCGCAAATGTGGTCGATATGAAAGGTCTATTTTGGAATTTCGAAGATTTCGATGCAAGCAGCTTGAATGGGTGGACTTTGAATCCGAATTTATGGTATGACTCTCAGACGTTTGGCTGTTCCGTGACGACGCCAACTTGGTTTACGCGTGAACATAACCCCTGCAGCTAGTATAGAGATGATAAGTATTTTGGAGGTTTTGTGAAAAAACGATATACGGTTCAAAGGAAAATGATACCAGTTGTGGCGTTAGTTTTTGCGCTTGCGGCGGTCGTTATTGGGGCAACGATTGCGTATAACAGGGATCGTTCTGTCATCTCGAATGTTTTTGAGATTAGTGATTATCGGGTGGAGTTTTCTGATACATTCCAGAGCCCGTCGAATTGGCTGACGGGGCAGACTGTGCCGAAAGAGATCAAGGTTACGAATCGGACGAATACGCCGGTAGTTGCGAGGGTGAAACTGACCGAGACTTGGGATAGTAAAGACGGCATGGGTTTGCCGCTCGTCGGCGCGCAGTCGAATGTGCGCATGGCGATTGTGAATTATCTTGAGAATTCTGGCTGGACGCTTGATGGTACTTGGTGGTACAGTCCGGTATTGCAGCCGGGTGAGACGAGCTCATCACTCATTACGGGCGTAACGCTGAATGAAGATGCGGACCTTGGTGCGGATTGGCGCTATGGCGGTGCGACGTACAAGCTAAGTGCGAAGGCGGAAGTGATTCAGTCGGAGCTTGCGGCAACCGAGTGGCATAAGAAAGCGGTGGTTAGCGTATCCTCGATTGTTTCGAGAGCGGCGGCGCTCGGCAGAATACTGAATGATGGATATGATTTTGTTCGCTCCGACACAAAGATTGATATGAATGGCCAGGATAGCGATTATTATATTCATATTGATTCGGAGTCGAACACCCCGGTTTATATGTGGTTGGTGGACCATACGCTTTATTGGTATTCTGACGCCGATGATATTTATTTAACGAATGGGAGCGAAAACGGCACGAGTTGGACCGGGTTTTATTCTGGACAAATGTTGTTCTTGAAAAGTTTGACGGGCATGCGTGATTTCAATACGTCGAGGATGAAGTCGATGCACGAACTGTTCATATACCCAAAAATGACTTCTCTTGATGGTCTCGAGACATGGGACGTATCGAATGTGACGGACATGCATAATATGTTTTATTATGGCGGTGGCGATGGGGCAGTGACGGATATTTCTGCATTGTCTCGATGGGACGTATCGAATGTGACGGACATGTCTTATATGTTCTCTGGGAATAATGAGATAGCAGATGTCACGGCGCTCTCCGGTTGGAATGTTAGAAATGTTTCTAATTTTACCAATTTTATGTATAGGACGGCGATAGACGAAAGCATTTGCCAGCTGGCGGACTGGCCGATAGTTTTTTCTGGCAGTACGCCATCTATCTCTTCGATGCTCTATACGCTCAGTAAGAGTCCGCTTCTTGATGGCACGTGCCTTGAGCCATGGAATGTCCCGGAAACGAATGGCCAACGAACTAATGTCTTGAACAAAAGCGCGTTCACTCTTCCGACTTGGGCGCAGTGGCATTAGTTTCTCTAGAGATGCTATAATATAGGCATGGAGGATGCCAAAGAGGAAATTCGGGCGCGGCTAGCTGTTGAAGATGTGATTGGGCAATACATCGAGTTGAAGCGTGCCGGCAGAAATTTCAAAGGGCACTCACCTTGGGGGACTGACAGGACACCGAGTTTTATGGTTTCGCCGGAGAAGGGAATCTGGCATGATTTTTCGAGCAATAAAGGCGGCGACATTTTTACGTTCGTGATGGAGATGGAAGGCTGTACTTTCCGCGAAGCGCTGGAGAAATTGGCGCAGCAGGCAGGCGTGGAATTGAAGCGCTATTCGGGCGATGACAAAAAACAAGCTGAGCACAAGGCGCGACTTTACGAAGCGCTTGAGCTCGCGACGAAATATTTTCAGTATTGTCTGACAAAGAACAAAGACGTGATGAAGTACGTTTTTTATAAGCGTAATCTCAATAAGCAAACGGTGCAGAAATTCCGGATTGGCTACGCGCCAAAGTCGGGCAGGGCGCTCGTAGATTTCTTGACGAAGCGCGGCTTTACGAAGCAGGAAATTGAGGACGCGGGGCTTGTGAACCGTTTTGGCGGCGACCTTTTTAAAGGTCGCATGACGGTGCCGCTCATGGATGTTGGTGGACGCGTGATTGGCTTCACGGCGCGCATTATTGAAAAAGACGAAAATTCGCCGAAATATCTCAACACGCCAGAGACTCTGCTTTACAATAAGGGCCGCCATATCTTCGGTCTGAGCCAGGCGAAGGATGCGATTCGTCGTTCCGAATTTGTGGTTGTAGTCGAGGGGAACATGGATGTGATTTCATCGCATCAGGCTGGGGTATGCGAAGCAGTTGCAACGGCAGGTACGGCAATGACCGAGATGCATCTCAAGAGTTTCTCGCGTATGACGAACGATATTCGTCTCGCATATGATGGCGACGAAGCGGGTGTTCGTGCGGCGGAACGCGCGATTTCGATGGCCTCGAAATTCGGAATTTATTTGTCGGTGATTGACGACTACCATGGCTGTAAGGACGCGGATGAATTGATTCAAAAAGATCCGGCTTTGTGGCAGAAGGCGGTGAATAGTTATCGCCCGGCGCTTGAGTGGTTACTCGAAAAATATGAAGGACAATATAACCTAAAGACCGAAAAAGGTTTTGCGGAATATGCGGCGGCGGCGAAGACTTTGATTGACGACGTTGAGGACGCGGTGCTTCGCGAGAAGTACGAGCGCCAGGTTGCAGATCGACTCGGTATCTCGCTCGAGGCGTTCCGTGCGAAGAAGGTCAAACAGGACACGAAAAAATTGAAGAAGAATGTTGCGAAAAAGGGTGATCAGTCGAAAGTGTCGAGAGCAGAGCAAAATCTCGCAGCGTTGATTAAAAATGGCGTTAAATGCGAGGACTTTGAGCCGGCGAGTGGGTTAAATGGCGATGAGCTCGATTTGATTTTTGAAATGAACTACGCGCAGATGGACGGCAACCAGCGCGAGCGTGAAGCGAAAAACTTGCAAAAAATCGTGGAGCGCGAACGGATGCAGGCAGAGCGGGAAGAGCTTGCCGAAGCGATTCGCGCAGCAGAAGAAGCGGGCGATGACGAGAAAGTCGATGAGTTGATGCGCAAGATGCAATCGCTTAATTCACGAGCGAAATAATTTTGGTTTTTCCTCTCAATGTGTTATAATTTGCGATGAATGCGCTGGATTAGCGGGCTAGTTTTTGTTTATGGCCCATCCAGGAAGAAGTTATTTAAATAAAACAAAGATCGAAAAAACAAAGAATAGCAACTTATATAGGGTTTTTATGGACGACGAAGAGAGAGACCTACAACTAGATAATTTAGACGAAATGGGCGGCGGCGACGATTACGTTGACGAGCCTAGTTTTGACGATATGGACGAAGAGGGCGAGGAAGACATTGCAAACCTCGATCTCGAAGCCGGTGGATATGACGAAGTTTCCGATGACTCGGTGAAGCTTTATCTCCGCGAAATTGGTAAGATTCCGCTCCTTAGCCAGGAAGAGGAATATGAACTCGCGCAAAAGATCATTAATGGTACGCCAAAAGAGCAGAAGAAGGCCAAGGATAAAATGGCCGAATCAAACATGCGTCTCGTGGTTTCGATCGCGAAGCGTTATTCTGGTCGTGGCCTAGACTTTCTTGATTTGATTCAGGAAGGTAATACCGGTTTGCTCCGCGCGGTCGAGAAATTCGACCCGGACAAAGGCTTTAAGTTTTCGACTTACGCAACTTGGTGGATCCGCCAGGCGATTACGCGCGCAATTGCCGACCAGGCACGTACGATTCGTATTCCAGTACACATGGTTGAAACAATCAATAAGGTGATGCGCATGCAGCGCCGTCTCACACAGGATCTTAACCGCGAACCGACCGTTGAGGAAATCGCAAAGGCGATGGGCATGGAAACGGACAAGATTGAGTATGTCATGAAGATTAAACAGGATATCGCATCGCTTGACGCATCCGTTGGTCGTGATGGCGACGATGACGATTCCTCGCTCGGTGATTTCATCGAGGACGAGGATCGCATTTCGCCAGAAGATTCTGCCGCAACGCAGCTTCTCAAGGAGCAAATTGCTTCGATCCTTTCGACGCTTTCCGATCGTGAACAGAAGATTATTAAGATGCGCTTCGGCATCGGTGGCGGGAAGAGCCATACGCTCGAAGAGGTTGGCGCCGAGTTCTCGGTGACGCGTGAGCGTATTCGCCAGATTGAGGCGAAGGCTTTGACGAAGTTACGCAAGAACAAAGACACCAAAAAATTGCACGAATATCTAAAATAAAATTAGGGCGAAAGCCCTAATTTTGTTGTAATTTTTGAAAAGCATAAGTATAATGGGAGTATGGAACAAAGTGGGCAGGTAAATGCTGGTGCCGCTGCAGCGGAACCGGTACAGACTCCGGCACAAGAGCCGGTACAAGAGGTGTCCCAGGATATGACACCGCCAGCGCAGCAACAGGCAGCTCCAGTAGCGCCGGCCGCGCCGATGATTGCAAAGGAAAATATTCGCATCGAGAATCTTCTTGAGGAATGCGTTCGGACGAAAGCAAGTGACTTGCATATTCAGGTCGGTCTTCCTCCGATTCTTCGTATCGATGGTGCCTTGCAGCCAGTTTCTGGTTATGCCGCTCTCGACGAGCCTACGGTCGAGCAGTTGGTTTTTGCCACACTTGAAGAAGACCAGAAGCAGATTCTTATCAAGGATAAAGAATTTGACTATTCGTTCTCATTCGGCGACCTCGGTCGCTTCCGCGTGAATGCCTTCCACGAAAAAGGTAACCTTGCTGCCGCATTCCGCTTAATTCCAAATCAGATTCAGACAATTGCTGAGCTCGGTATGCCACCAGTGGTGACGAGCTTCGCGGATTTCCCACGTGGGTTGGTTCTCGTGACTGGTCCTACTGGTTCCGGTAAGTCTACGACGCTTGCGGCGCTTGTTGACAAGATCAACACTGAAAAGGCTTGTCACATTATTACGATTGAGGATCCTATCGAATTTACGCACAAATCAAAGCGTTCGGTAGTGGTTCAGCGTGAAGTTCACTATGATACCTATTCCTTCTCGGCAGCGCTTCGTAGCGCACTCCGCGAAGACCCAGACGTAGTGCTTATCGGTGAGATGCGCGACCTTGAGACGATTTCGGCAGCGATTACGATTGCAGAAACTGGTCACTTGGTCTTCGCGACGCTTCACACCAACTCCGCATCGCAGAGTATCGACCGTATGATCGATGTGTTCCCGCCACATCAGCAGCCACAGGTGCGCTCGCAGCTTTCGAATATCCTCATGGGTATTTGTGCGCAGCGCCTCGTGCCAGCAATTGGTGGTGGTCGCGTAGTTGCAGCAGAAATTCTCGTGGCTAACCCAGCAGTCCGCTCGGTGATTCGCGAGGGCAAGACACATCAGCTCGATACGATTATTCAGACCGGTGCGGATCAGGGCATGCAGACGATGGATCGCACGCTCGTTAAGCTCGTTCAGACAGGTGTTATCACGCACGATAACGCACGTGAGTTTGCAGTTGATTTGCAAGAATTTGAAAGGTTGTCGCGCGGATGAAACGCTTTAGCTACAAAGCCAAAGAGCAGGGCACAGGCAAGGTAATCAAAGGTACGATTCAGGCCGAGAACGAGAACGTTGCCGGTAAGCTTTTGGTTGATCGTGGCTATGTGCCAGATATGATTCGCGAGGAAGGCACGAGCTTCGGTGAGAAGTTGAACCGTGTCACCGCGAAGGATCGCATTAACTTTACGCGTCAGTTTGCGACGCTCGTTGGTGCTGGTCTTCCGATTGCGCAGTCGCTTCGTACGGTGATTGAGCAAACCTCGAACAAGGCAATGAAGGCCGTGGTTGAGGAAATTTTGGCTGACGTAGAAGCAGGTCATACGCTTGGTGATTCGTTCGGCAAGCACAAAGACGTATTTAGCAATGTTTATCTTTCTTTGATTAAAGCTGGTGAAGTTTCCGGTACGCTCGATGAGAGCTTGAAGCGCATCGCTACGCAAGAGGAAAAAGATGCAAAGATGATGGGTAGCATCAAGGGCGCAATGGTCATGCCGATTATTACGCTTGCTGTGATTTTCGTCGTCTTCCTTTACATGATGCTCGCGGTTGTGCCGCAGGTGGAAGGTCTCTACCAGGATCTCGGCCAGACATTGCCGCCGTTCACATTGTTCCTTGTCGCGATAAAGGATTTCATTCTTAATTTCTGGTGGCTCGCACTCATTATTCTTGCTGGTCTCGTAGTTGGCTTCTTGCAGTATAGAAAGACCGAACCAGGCATTCGTATGGCTGCAAAGGTTAAACTAAACGTGCCGATGTTCAATGGTTTGTTCCGCATGCTTTATATGGCACGTTTTGCGCGTATTTCCCAGATTTTGCTTTCGACCGGTGTGGCGGTGCTTGATACGATGAACATCGCAGGCGAGGCAACGAACAACGTGATTGTCTACGATGAAGTGAAAGACGCAATGGAGAAGGTCCAAGCCGGTAAGGCAATGTCCGAATCGTTGAAGGATAAGGAATACATCTTGCCGCTCGTACACCAAATGGCGGCGATTGGCGAGCAGTCTGGTAAGATGGACGAGATGCTAGGGAAGGCCGCGCAGGTCTTCGAAGACGAACTCGACGAAAAAGTTCAGGCAATTTCTTCGGCAATTGAGCCGGTGATGATGATTCTCCTTGCTATCCTAGCTGGTGGTTTGGTCGGCGGTATTTTGTTCCCAATCTACGCGCTCGTGAACGAAATCGCCTAGACCCTTGCATTTTGCTTATGTTTTTTGTATAATAGCGTTAATTGCGGTTTTTCGCATCGCAAAATAAACAAATAAAAAGGAGCTATATAATGGCTAAAAGCAAAAAAGGGTTCACGATCATCGAGGTGGTCTTGGTGCTTGCTATCGCAGGTTTGATCTTCCTCATGGTCTTCATTGCGCTCCCAGCGCTTCAGCGCTCACAGCGTAATACTCAGCGTGAGGACGACATTTCTCGTTTCTTGACTGCTGCTAACGATTATCAGACTAACAACCATGGCAAGACGCCATTCAATAAAGATAGTGGAAATAAAGGCGTTGATGCGAATTTCGTAAAGCGATACATCGATGACACCTGTACGGCTTATGATGAAAATGATGGTTATAGTTGTACTGGTGACGAGATGCGTGATCCAGATGGTACTAACTACAATATGGACGGTAACACTTCCATCAAAACCTCCGGCAATGACGATAGCGTGATTGATGCAGCGAATTTCTCTGAAGCAAAGCATACTATTCATGCAGTTACCTATGCTACGTGTGGCGATGAAAACCAGGCAGTAAAAGGCACCGGCGAACGTCAGTATGCGCTCTTCTACATGCTCGAGGGTAACTCGATCACTTGTAACGATAACCACTAATCTCGGTTAGAAAGAACCTCCCAAAAGGAGGTTCTTTTTTGTTCGTGGTAGAATATAGATATGGACATAGTTTTTATGATTATTTTAGGTGTTCTCGGTGCGGCATTCGGCTCTTTTGCATGCTGTCAGGCATGGCGCATCCAGAAGCACGACAAGTCGGCGCGTTCGCACTGCATGAATTGTAGCTATAAGTTGAAATGGTACGATAATATTCCGGTGCTTAGCTGGTTAATGCTTGGCGGGAAGTGCAGAAAGTGTCGCAAGCCGATTGGTGCGGCGGAGATTTTGTCGGAGCTTGGCCTCGCAGCGGCGTTTGTGTTGTCTTTTGTCTTGTGGCCACATCGTCAGCAACTCGTAGAGCTAAACGGGTTTGAGATTGCGAAATTCGCGCTGTTCCTCATTCAGCTAGTTTTGTTTGCGATTCTGTTCGCGTATGACGCGAAGTGGAAAGAGATGCCGGTTCCGATTTTGATCGCGAGCTGTGTTGCCGGTGCGGCGTTCTGGGCGGTGAATTTTACGAAGATTATTGTATTATTTGGCTTTACGGCTGAAACGCTGACGAATCTTCTTGGCGCGATGCTGATTTTGCCTGGGTTTTACTACTTTATGTATAAAGCGAGTAAAGAGAAGTGGGTCGGCAGCGGCGATGCGATTTTGTGCGTGCCGCTTGCGTTGATGCTAGGGAATTTCTGGCTCGCGATGTTCTGCTTGTTCCTGTCGAATATGATTGGTAGCGTGATTATGTTGCCGGTCACGATTGCGAAGAAAGAGAAGCATGCGATGATTCCGTTTGGACCATTCCTTATCTTGGGCTTCTTGGTTGTTTATTATTTCCAAGTATTTTTTCTAAACTTTATTAATGGATTCTAGGATGTTTGTTGCGGATCTCATTAATGAATTCCTGGAAGCGCTCGAGGTAGAGAACGGGCGCAGCCGCTTTACGACGCGGAATTATGAGATTTGCCTCATGCGAATTCTTGAGTTTAACGGTGAGATTAGCGAGGGCGACATGAAGCCGGACGATATTACGCCGGAATGGCTCAGGAAGTATCGCCTGTGGCTGAACCGCTACGAGGTACGCGATGGGCACGGCAAGACTTTGTCGGTGACGACGCAGGCGTATCATCTGATTGCCTTGCGCGGCTTTTTGAAATATCTGACGAAGCGGGGAATTAAGACGCTCGATCCGACGCTCGTGGAGTTGCCACGTACGCATCGGCCGCAAGTGACATTCTTGCATGTCGACGAAATTGAGCGGATTTTTAAAGAGATTCCACTCGATACGGAGACTGGGCTTAGAGACCGTGCAATTATGGAGCTATTATTCTCGTCGGGGTTGCGTGTTTCGGAATTGATTAACCTAAATCGTGATCACGTGAACTTGCAGCGCAAAGAATTCATGGTGCGCGGTAAGGGGCAAAAGGACCGCCCGGTGTTTATTACCGACGCGGCGGCGGAGGCGATTGAAGATTATCTAGCAGAGCGCAAGGATTCGTTGCCGGCGTTGTTCCTTAATAACTCGCGGAATACGCCGCTCCAAGGCACTTCGGGGAATTATCGCCGCTTGACGCCGCGCAGTATCCAGAGAATTATTGAGAAATACGTGCGTGCGGCTGGGATTACGAAGCATGTGACGCCACATACTTTCCGCCATTCGTTTGCGACAGATCTATTGATGAACGGGGCAGATTTACGCTCGGTGCAGTCTTTGCTTGGTCACGCGAATATTTCGACGACGCAGATTTATACGCACGTGACTGATCCGCAGCTTCGCGAAGTACATAAGAAATTCCATAGCGATATCTGATATAATAGTCGAAAAGGAGTTTTTTATGGCTGACAAAAAAGAAGCTAAGAAAATTGGAAGTGCAGCAAAACAGGTCGCTGCCGAGACGAAAAAGGCAACCGCTTGGAACATTGGTTTCACGAAGGAAAACAATCCAGATGGTTTGATTCAGCGTACGCTCATCATCTTTAAGCCAGATGCAGTGCAGCGCGGTATCGTTGGTGAGATTCTTTCTCGCTTTGAGCGCGTCGGTCTCAAGATTGTTGCGACCAAGATGGTAAACCCAGACAAGGACCATTACTATCATCATTACGAAGAGATTTCTAAGATGATTACTCGCCGTGGTCAGAAGGCGTTTGATCTCGTGGTCGATTTCATGATTTCCGGTCCAGTGATTGCAATGGTACTCGAAGGTGTCGAGGCGATTCCAGTTGTTCGCAAGATTGTCGGTTCGACTGAGCCAATGGCAGCAGATATGGGTACGATTCGCGGTGATTACGCGCACGTCTCCTTCGGTTATGCTGATGCTCGCAACGAAGGTGTCGCAAACCTCATCCACGCTTCTGGTAACGCTTCTGAAGCAGAGCAGGAAGTGTCTTACTGGTTTAAGCCAGAAGAGATTCAGATCTACAAGACGCTTTCCGAGAGATTTACTCGCTAGATTCTGACATATTTAATAAAAACTGCCAAACATATTAGACTTATGCTTGGCAGTTTTTTCTTGCCGGGCTATTCTTTTACGCATGGGCGAGGTGAGCGCCCGAGTGTTATCGCTTTTGAAGCCACTAGGCCCGATTCGCAGGGGCTTCAGTGAACGGCAATGCTAGGTAGCTAGAAGCTCCTGGAGAGGAAGCGAAGCATGATACTGAGACTTTATGCCTTTAAGTTGATTGTGGAGTTGAGAATCCGGAGTCGGAAACTCAAAAAATCTACCTGCCGCTAAGCTAAGGTAGATTTAGAAACCTCTGAGGTCGGGAGTCCTAGCCCCTGACCTACTGCGTATATTATAGCACATGGTATAATTACAGGAGTGGCCCAGTAGCTCAATGGATAGAGCGGCTCCGTCCTAAGGAGAAGGTTGTGCGTTCGACTCGCGCCTGGGTCACCATTTTTGTGCTTATGGTAAAATATAGATATGGAATTTGAAGGCCAGAGAGAGGGGGAAGAAGTAAAATATGTGTTCCGTCGGCATTTTGTGACGACGATCCGTGGTTGGCTTTGGTTGATCATCGTGACGGCGCTAGGATTTGTGCCGAGCCTGATTTGGCCAAATAATAGCGACATGTTCTGGGTTTGGCTAATCTTCTTTGCTGTTGGTTTGATGGGTGCAGTTTATAGCTGGATGCTGTGGTATTTTAGCTTTTATATCGTGACGAATGAGCGCTTGCGCCAGACGCGCCAGAAGGGTTTCTTCCAAAAGAGCGTGGTAGACCTCGAGCTTGATAGCATCAAAAACATGAGCTATGGCGTGCATGGACTGTTCGCGACTATCTTCAATTACGGCTCGATTTTGATTCAGACGGACGCTGGGGATTTGGTGCTCAGCATGGTCAGCCACCCCGAGACAGTGTATAATGAATTAGAGAATACTTGGCATGAAAAAAGATAAGAAAAAAGTTGTTACTCAACAAAACCTTGAAGAAAGTCGTGACGAAATTTTGTCGAAAGGCAAGAAGTTCCGCTATCCTTTCCAGTACTCTAAGCACCGCTTGGTGAACAATGCGATTTTGATTGCTGTTCTCGCTGTGATTGCGTTTGGCTTCATGTGCTGGTTCCGCTTATACAAGGCGCAGGATACTGGCGACGTGATGTACCGTTTCGCGAGGACTTTCCGCATGCCGGTTGCAAAGATTGACGGCGTGAATGTGAGCTATGGTGATTATTTGATGCTTTATAGAAGCAGCATTAAGTCGATTGAGCACCAGCAGGGTACGCTTGATGATTCGAAAGATTCTGAGCGTTTGAAGGCCTACTATAAGCGTCAGGCGCTTTCTGATGCAGAAGATTATGCCTACGCGGCTGCGAAGCTTGCTGAGGCGAATAATAAGGTCACGGACGAAGAGATTGATGAGGTTATTCACGATCACAAGATGATTGATGGCGAAGAGCGCAGCGATGCGGCATTCCAGGGCATTATTCGTGAGAATTTTGGCCTGAGTATGGACGAGTATCGTGACATGATTCGGATGACTTTGTCGAAGAAAAAATATGCTGAATCGATTGATAAGACTGCACAGAAGATGGCGAAGGAAGTCCAGGCGGCGATTAATGGGGGAGAGAAGGACTTTGCGAAGATTGAAGAGGCTTACAAAGAGAATGATATCTTTAGCTTTGAAAGCCTCAGCGAGATGGTTGATGCGACGAACCTTGACTCTGGTCGCGCCGCGATGGCGATGAGCCTGAAGGAAGTTGGCGATATTTCTCCGCGCTTTGTCTCAAAGAATGGTAACGGCTACTATTTCGTGAAATTGACCGAGCGTGACGGCTCGAAAGTGAAATATGATTCGATTTGGATTCGTTTCACTGAGCTAGACAAGGTGCTCGAGGGTTTGCGCGCTGACAACAAAGTCGAAGAAATGATTGAGCTCAAAGATGTTGCGGACGACAAAAATGAAGAGTCCGATCAGAAATCTGAGAATTAGTGACTAAAATAGTGCATTGCGATAGAGGCGGCGACGCCTAGGTTGAGGCTGTCGACCTTGTCGCTCTGGCGGATAAAGACTGGCGTGGCGCCAGTTTTTTCGCAGAAATCTTTTGGTAGGCCGGCGGCTTCGTTGCCGAAAATGAGGGTGAGGTCTTTATCCTTGGAGCTTGCCGTGATGCTATCTAGGGTTTTGGCATTTTCGTCGAGCATGAATGCGTAAAAAATGTGGCTTTCGCTCGGGTAGATAGATGGTTCGTTCGCTACGTAGACGAGCAGATGGAAAATCGCGCCCATAGATGCGCGGATAACTTTTGGATCATATGGGTCGACAGCTGGAGGAACGATAGTGATTTCGCTGAACCCGAAGGCGGCGGCGCTTCGCATGATGGTGCCGAGGTTGCCAGAATCGGAAGGATTGACGAGGATAATGTCTTTTTGGCCGGGCATGCGCAAAACGTCGCTCTGGGGCTCGTAGAGGCATTCTTTTCTGAACTCGGCGGCGAGGAGGCAGTTGTCTTTGGCGCCGAGGATATTGAAGGCCTTGGTCGATTCGATAATTTCGAACTTCCTGGCCTTTAATTCGTCGAGGATTTTTGTCAGGTCGTCGCCGTATTTGTCGGCAGGGCGAAGAAATACGCGCGTGATGGCATTCGGATGAGTTTTTAAGAGTTCGGCGACAAGAGTGGCACCGAGGGCATAGCTGACCTCTGAATCACGTTTGTATTTTTGAAGCTTCATATCTTATTATTATATCAAAAATCTTATGACTTGTCAAGGTATGGTATAATTTGTGGCAGCTGCGGGTATCGTATAGCGGCTATTATGTTTGCTTCCCAAGCAAGAGATGAGGGTCCGACTCCCTCTACCCGCACCAGAAGCCTTTCGGGGCTATTTTTTGAGTAAAAAAATAACGCCTGACGGCGTATTTCTTGTAATGGCGGGCCCGACGCGACTCGAACGCGCGACCTCCTCCGTGACAGGGAGGCGCTCTAACCAACTGAGCTACGAGCCCTTACTCGACTAATTATAACGGAAACCATCATGAAAAGCAAGAAGAATGTGTTATAATACCTGTATTGCCGTTGTAGCTCAGCTGGTAGAGCAGCTCATTCGTAACGAGCAGGTCGCTGGTTCGATCCCAGTCAACGGCTCCATTTTTTTGGCTTGAAAATTTGATAAGTATATAACGCTCATGGTAAGATAGAAGTATCGTGAGAGGTAAAACGACTAATTTTGGCCGTAATAAAAAACCGCTTCTTTTTGCGGTTCTTTTGTTCGTGGTCGCCGGAATTGGCTTAACGATCGCATATAATAGCGCGGTGCACCCGTTTACGAATGATTTCGGCGTGGCGGGCTACAAGACTTTAGTTTCGGAAGATTTCGTGTCGCCGACGAATTGGACACCATGTGACGAGACTCCGAAGACTGTGTTCGCAAAGAACGAGAGCTCGGTAGATGTTTCGGTGCGCTTGAAATATAACGAATATTGGTTGGCGGCTGATGATATTACGCGTTTGCCGCTCGAAAGAGATGGCGTGAGACTCGTGTCGATTGTGTTCCAAAATGAGGACGATTGGGAATTGCGCGACGATGGGTTTTATTACTATAAAGTAGCGTTGTCGCCGGGCGCTTCGACGAGCTCATTATTCGAGAAAGTTGTGTTTAACTGTGAAGCGAACATGAGTGGTCGTCAGACCTGCACGGAAACTGCTACTGGCACTGTTTGCGAGAGGCCGGCCGATGAATACGAGGACGCCCATTATCATTTAGCGATTCGTGTCGAGACGGCGCAGTCCGATGTCGCGTCTGACCACTGGGCAAATATTGCGAAGGAGAGCATGATTATGCTCGACGTGGCGCGCCGCTATTATCCAGTGAATGAAATTAAACGGTATATAGATGTGCTGTCGGTAAACAAGAATTCGACGTTGCAGATGCATTTTACGGACGATGAGAATGTCGGCATCGAATGCGATTACCTCGATCAGACCGTGGCAAATGCGACGTACGAAAATGGCGTTTATACAAATAATGCGAACGGCAAGAAGTTCCTGTCGTATGCGCAGGTGCGTGAGTTGATGGATTATGCCGATGCGAAGGGCGTAGAATTCGTGCCAGAGATTGATATGCCGGCGCATATGACTGGGTTCCTCGATTTGGCTGTGGCTAAGTTTGGCTACGAAGCAGTGCGTAGCCACGAGTATGGCTATGCGTGGGGCACGGGCGAAGAAGCAGACAGCGTTGATATTGTGCGCGAGCAGGGTAAGAATTTCATTAAAGCACTTTATGATGAATACACGGCTTTCTTCAGCGACAGGAAATATTTCCATATGGGCTTTGACGAATACACTTTCCGCATCGACGAGAAAATCGATTTCGCGAACGAAATGTATAACTATTTGGCGCAAAAAGGCTTCAAGGTTCGAATGTGGAGCGATGCGGTCACGAAGACGAATATCGACAATTTGAACACGAACATTGAGATTATTTATTGGGGCTGGTGGGCAGATGTTGAGCAATATGGTTATGCGACGGTGCCAGATTTCCAGGAGCGCGGCTTCAAGCTTATTATTACGAACCGCTTCTATTTGTTCTTTGTTCCATCGGTTGAGACGATGACACCGGAGAATAATGCGCGTACGATTCGTGATATTCGTGAGACGTGGGAACTTGATCGCTGGAACTATACGTTCCCAAGCAAGCTCAACACGAGAAACGGAATTTTGGGCGGGGCAGTGTGTATTTGGGGCGAGAACTCGGCCGGCGTGAGCGACGAGGCGATCTTCCAGCAGGCCTCCGCAATGTACAATGCGATGTATCCGAAATTGGATACGCCATCAGGGGACACAAATTGACAAAACGTATAACCATAAGCTATATTTGGAAATAGGAAAAGGTCAATGAAAAGGTTAAAGCAGAAAAAGAGCAAGAAATATCTTTTGATTACCCCTATTTTGACTTTGGTAGTGGTGGGCGCTGGTCTTTTGATCGTCTATGCGTTGAGCCATAATACTACTGTTGTGACGAACGATATTCCGGTAGGTACTGGTACGGTTCAGATTGTCGACGATTCCGATCCTGGTTTTGGTAAGAAGGAAGTGTCGTTCGTGAGCAGTGATGCAAATAGCATTCCGATGCTCCTCAGGATTGGCTACAGCGAGACCTGGAAAGATAGCAGCGACAATGTTGTTAGCAATGTGTATAACGGCAATAATGTCGTGACGAAGACTTGGACGAGCGCATTTACGAATGATTTCGTGGACGGCGGCGATGGCTGGTACTATTACAAAAAGCTGCTTAATCCTAGCGATAGCGTGAAGGTGATTACGGCGATTGCGCTCGCAGAACCTTCTTATGCGGCATACAATTATGATTTGAATTTCCGCTTTGAAGCGATTCAGGCGGATTCGGCTGCGGCGACAGCGCTTTGGTCGAAAACTGCGACGATTAATACAGAAACTAGCGCAGTAGCATGGACGTTCTAAGAAAAATAGTTCACGTTTTGAGCTTCATTTGTTATGGCCTGATCGCCATCTACGCCTTGATTTGTGCGCCGATGATTTTTGGCCTAAAGCCAGAGGTAGTGACAACCGGCTCAATGATCCCGACCTATAATATTGGTTCGATTATTTATTATAAGAAAGTTGACCAGGCGGAGATCCAGGTCGGCGATGCGATTTCGTACCACATGAACAACGGTGAGATTGTGACGCACCGAGTGGTCGAAATTGAAAATGGAAATTATATTACGCAGGGCGACGCGAATAACGTGAAGGACGCCTCGCCAGTTGCCTATAGTAGCGTGGAGGGCAAGATTGTTGGCCCGGTGATTCCATGGCTTGGCTTTGCGGTTGCATTTATCAATTCGCACATTTTTGTGGTGTTTATTGTGGTCGGCATATTACTAGCAGAATTCTTGCTAAGTAATATAAAACGTGATAAGATAAGCGTAAGCGAGAAAGGTCAAGAAAATGAGAAAGAAGAACAGGCCTAGCTCATTCAAGAGATTATAAATAACTTATAAATGAAAGGGAATCAATGAAGAATAAAAAACCTATCATCGCGCTCGCAGCATTGGTCGCAGTCGGCCTCGTTGGCGCAACCATTGCTTACTTCACTAGCGAAGTAACGCTTGATAACGTTTTCACGACTGCTACTTATAAGACTAAGACGACTGAGACTTTCTCGTCTCCAACCGACTGGCTTCCAGGCACT
>JAEEGL013914114.1_pt1 | contig 29272 bp, 18 predicted proteins | sample 9134231 | NCBI WGS metagenome assembly JAEEGL01 (sample SAMN16246548, study PRJNA631951) | gut metagenome | biome: gut microbiome; feature: rumen; material: fiber-attached | host: Bos | place: Iran: Karaj | collected 2018-10 | reverse complement strand
CCCAATCCCCAATCCCCAATCCCCAATCCCCAATCCCCATGTATTTTTTATTGTTTCTTTTATATTATCTAAATCAATAATTTTTATTATTTATTATAAAATATAATAAAATTATTTTTTAAATTATATATTGAAATTTAATTAAATAAAAAAATGGATGTGTTTGTGTCTCATTAAATGCTTTCTTTTAGTTTCCATATATCTTGAATTTGATTAGAAATATTTACTTGAGCATCAATAATTTTGTTGTTTAATTCTATCAATTTTTTCAAAATAGGCAAAATATATTTTTTATATTTACTTTCAGGAATGTTTCTTTTTTCAGAATATTCTTTAATAAATTGATTTTGGAAAATTCCTATAAAATTATTATCTCTTCTTTTAATCATTTCTTCTAAAATCTTATAATCTCTTTCAGCTATATCATTATAATAATCATTATCATTTTTTTTCATTATAAAGTATAAAATAATAAAAATAATAAATACAGTAACTACCAAACTTAGAATCATATTCGGTGAAATTAATCTTAGAGCATTTAAAATTTCTTCTTTTTGTTCTTTTTTTGACAAATTATAAACAAATATCATAATAATTCCACTGAGAATTACTATAAATCCGAACTTTTTTATTATTTTTTTATATTTATGATTATATGTAATAAATTTCATATTTTCTATTTCTGGCATATTAAAATGAGAAACACCAGGTTCTATAATTTCCACTATAATTTGCTTGGAATGAGAAATTAAATTTGATGAATTATTTATTTGGTTATTTGATAAATTATTATTTCCTTTTAATAATGATCTTTGTTCATTAAAAGAATTCATTAAATTTATTTTTTTATTATTATAATTATCTTTAGGAAAAGGAATTTTTGATGTATTTATTTCATCATAATTTATAAAACTGTTATTATTATTATTTAAATTAAAATTATAATTATTATAATTACCGCCTTTATTATATAAATGTTCATCTTTTTTATTTGTGCTAAAAATTTCTTTACTTTTTTGTTTATAATAATCTAAATTTTTTTCTATTTTTCTGTTGAATTCATTTATATCTAAGTTTCTTTTTTGAAATTCATTTTGATTGGTATTATTTACATCTCTAGGAATTTTTTTGAATTTTCTTATACCATGAGGAACATTATTGTCATATTGATTATCATTATAATTATTGTTATTTAATTCAAAATCTCTTCTATTTCTTCTGTTATTGAAAGAAAAACTATCTAGCTCTTCATTTTTAAAATTATTATTAGAAGATTGGAATTGATTTTGATTTTGAAAATTTGAAAAAGATATATTAGTCGCTTCATAGTTATTTTTATTATTAACATTATCATAATTTTTCATATATAGTTTTCTCATTTCATCATTTAGTTTTTGATTATCAGAAAATTGTTTTTGATTCATAAAAATTAAAAAATAGATAAACTTTTAATTGAATAATATTTAATAAATAAATTATCACTTAAATAAATAAATGTAAAACAAAAATTTAATCTTTATGATAAATAAATAATAATTACATACCTAACATACAAAAGCACAAAAAATAAAATATCCTAATTTTTAAAATAATAATTATTTAAAATTTCTTCTAACTTTGGTTTTTTTAATGGTTTAGGAACTTCTTCAACAATACATTTAAATTCTTTTAAACTGTTAATTAAATTATCTTCAATATGTGCAGACACAATAATAATTTTTAAATCATCATTAATAATTTTATTATTAATTAATTCTTGAATTTTTTTAGTTGCTTCTAAACCATCCATAACAGGCATCATCATATCTAAAAATAATAATTTATAATATTTATTTCCACAATTACATTTAATTTTATTTAAAATTGCATCTATACATTCTTTACCATTTGTACTTGTATCTGCATTAACATTAAATTTTTTTAACATATTCTTTATTGTTGATAAATTAAATTCTTCATCATCACATAATAATACATCATTGCATTCTTCACATTCTTTTTTTTTATTAATTATTTTATTGTTATTTGTATTGTATGTATTTTCATTATAAAGAGAATTTTTCTTTTTCATTTTTATATCTTCTGTTTTTGATTTTACTGTTTGAATAATATTTTTATTTCCTTCTTTTTCATTTTTATTATATGTTCTTAACTTTTTTTTACTTGAATTAATACTTTCAATATTTTTAATAAATTTTTTATGTAAATCATTGTTATCACTTTTGTTAGTATGTTTTTTAATTAAAAAAGTGCTATTATTTTTTTTTAAATATTTTTTAAGAGATTGATTACTGTTCAATTGTTTAAATGAGGTATTATTTTTTTTTTTTGAATCAAATGAATTTTCTGAATCATTTTTATTATTTTGCTGATTATGCGAATGATAATTTACACTATCCATATAATTCTTTAATCTCTTTTTATCTTCTTCTTCATTTACATATTCAGACATTGAAATACTTCCAGATATAAAAGAATCACTTAATTTACTATTTGTTATTTCTCTTATAAAAGGATTTTGATCTTTTGTCATTTTAATAAAAGGATCATTTTCTAATTTAAAAATATCATTATTTTGATTTCCTTTTTTATTGCTTCCATTATTATCAATATTTGAATTAATAGTAGAAAGAAACCAATTACTATATTGATTGTGATTTAAATTTTCATTAGGAACTGAAATTGTAAGATGGTAATTATAATTTATATTATTATGTTGAATTGTTGTTAAAGAAGCTTGAAAAGGAGAAGTTATTTCATTTATATTTAAATGATTTTCTGGAACTATTGAATGCCAATTATTATGAAATCTAATTGATCTATTTATTCCATTTAATGTTATCAATTTTTGAGATGGAGTAAATTCTTTTATCTCATCTTCTTCTTCTAATTCTTCTTCATAAGAAAATGTTAAAATTAAACTTAATATTAAATCTTCATCATCATTATAAAATTTTAATTTTAATTTTAACATATTACTAAGTCTTAATAGTAATTCTTTCGTTATTTCTATAGTTTGAACACTGTTTGAAAAATCAAATTGTTTTTTAAAATTTAAATCAATATCTGTTAAAATTTTATTTTTTGATTTTTCTTTAGTTACTATTTTTTTGATAAAATTTATTTTAATTTTGTTATCATTTAATAAGTTATGACTTACAATAAATCCATTTTTTTTAGGTAATATATGATATAAATAAACAAATATTCCTTTAAAAAAATTATTAATATGTTTACTGTCAGAAGATATATATTTATCTTTTAAAAAAGAAAAATTTTTCTCATATCCAATATCTTTATATTTAAATAGATCTTTATATTTATTTACATGTTTTGAAAATAAATATTCTAAATTAATTTTTGAAGATGAAATTGCTTCTATATTATTAGTTAATTCAAAAATCACTCTAAAGTACCATATAAAATTTTTAATAAACATTTTAATTAAAATAACTAATAAATTAATTTGTTTAAATTTCATTTCAATTTCTTCAAAAAAAAAGTTATTTTTTTCAACCCCATAATTTTCAAAATTATTATCATCTGAAATATTCATTAAAGCATTTAATGGATTATTTAATTCATGATACAATGTTACTAGATATTGATATTTTAAACTTTTAACTAAATTTCCTTGAAGATCTTTTCTTTCATCATTGTAATTATCTATCGATAAATAAATATGATTATTTAAAAATTTAACTTTGACATAAACCATTGAAAGTGATGAAATAAATGTTCCACAATGTTCTTTTGTTAAATGATTAGAAAAAATAAAATTATACAAATTTAAATCTTGTAAAGTATTATTTTCCCATTTTTTAAATTTTTTCATTTGATTTTTTAATTTAATAAAAGCTGAATCTTGATAAAGTTCAAATATTTCACATGCATATGAATTTATTTCTTTAATTATAATTTCTTTTTCATCTTTTTCAATTATTATTAATCCAATTGGGAAATTATTATATGCATCATTTAACTTATTTTCATAAAGTAAATAATCTAAAGTTTTACCACTTTTTTGCATTATTCTCAACATTTAAATTTATAAATTATTCTTATTAAGATTTTCTTTTTTTATTGTTTTTTAAATAATAGATTAATAAGGTAGTTTAAAATATTATGAGTTAAAATTATTGTAGCAATGAAATTTCATTTTTTAAATAATAGCATTAAATATAAAATATTTAAAATAAAAGTTAAATTACATAAGACTTAATTAATGAAAAAAATTTATTTTTTAGATTTCATTTAAAAAAACAAAATACATAATAAGAATTTATTATATATTTCAAACATTGAATTGGAGTGAAAATAAGAAAATAACAAAAATTGAATTAAAATAATAATTGTAGAAGATGAATTTTTATAATAATTAATTGACAAATTAATTTACCTCTTATTTTAATTATTTAGATAATCTACATTTTAACTCATTTGATTAAAATTATAATTTTTATGGATAGAAAAAAAATATACTATTTTATTAAATAAATAAATCATATTTTTTATTTTTATTTTTCTTTATAAAATTATTGTTTTTATATATAAAAATCCTTGAATATTTAAAAAATAAATCAAAATAATATTTATATATTTAAAACAATACAAATAAATAAATATTGGATTTATATTATAATTAATTTAAAAGTTTATAAAATAAAATATGTTTGGTTCTCAAAAGGAATATGAATTATATTCTGGTCTTCTCCTTAAATCAACCTTTGACGAAATAAACAATTCAATGATTTCAACAATAAATGATGAGACATCGGTAAATTCAAAGTGTTCATTATTAAATGAAAATAATTCAAACAATGAAACTTTAAATCAATATTTCAAAATTGAAAATAAAAATATAAAAAATCCAACAAATCAAATGAAAAAAGATTTGAATTTTGAAGAAAAATTTTTAAAAAATTTATTTTTAAAAGGGCAATTAATAGTAAGTAAAATAGAAATTATAATTCCAAAATTAAAAGGTCGATTTTTGAATTTAATGAATGGAAAAAAATCAAATTATTTAATGAGTGAATTAATTAAAAATGCATCTAAAAAGCAAAAATTAATTATTTTAAGCGAAATTTATAATCAAATTGATAATTTAGCAATTAATGAATATGGTTCACATCCTTTACAAACTTTAATTGAAAAAGCATCTTCAAAAGATGAAATAACAATGATAGTCAATGCTATTTCTTCAAAAAATAAATTAATAAAAATTGCAAAAAATAATAATGGGACTTATGTCATTCAAAAAATAATTTCTTATTTCAATGAAAATTATAGAACAAAGATAAATAAAATTATTTTCAAACATTTTGTTGATTTATGCTATAATATGAATGGAGTTTGTGTAATCAAAAAATTTATAAATAATTGTGAAAATGAACAAATCTTATTATCTTTATTATCTTTATTTATAAAAAACTTTTTAAATATATCTGAAAATCAATTTGGAAATTTTGCAATTCAGGTTTTTATTGCTAAAATTTCAAAAAAAGAAAAATACTTTTCTATCCTTCAACAAACAATTACATTTAATTTTATAAGATTAAGTATAAATAAATTTGGTAGTCGAGTAATAGAGTGTTTTATTGATAAAATAAATAATAGAAATAAACTTCAATTATTTCATTATTTATTAGAATCAGGATATCATAGTCAGATAATATCTAACAAATATGGTAAATATGTTATTTATAAATTACTTAATCAATATGAAGGAATAAATAATACAAATATGATAGATTGCTTCTAATATGAATAGAACTATAAATAAATATAAAGAATATAGATTTTAAAGGTGAGTGTAAATTATATTTTTATTTGATAAGGATATTTTTCTTTTATTTACATTAAAATTTATAAATTTGAGTAGAATATATTACTATAATATAATGAGAAAAAAGAATAATTTAATTATGATTTGAATAGTATTTTTAAATAAATGTGGTTGAAAATATTATTTTATGAAATAATAATACATATAATATATATAAATTTAAATAAAAAATTATTTTTTTATATATTAAAATCTAAAAATGTCAAACAATTTAGCAGGAATGTGTACATTATTTTCAACATTATTAGCTCACATAGTAAAATAAAAAAAAAATAACCAAAAATTTTTATAGTTAGGAGGGTCAATGTATACTTGGCCAAATATCAATGGTTTATTAACCTCTTATTTAAAAAATCATGATTCACCAGATATGAAATTAGTAGATGGATTATTTTTAATGCCTTTAATAAGTATGTCAACTTCAATAATGGGAACAATTGGGCCAGTATTAGAACAAAAATTTAAAATTAAATTTGTTACAATATTAGGAATGTCATGTCAAATGTTAGGATTATATATTATATCTCATACAACCAAAATAATTAATATATATATTGGAATTTGCCTTTTTGGAACATGTTCTGGATTAAGTTTAATGCCTTTATTAAAAAATTTATGGGCATATTATCCAAGTAAAAAAGGTTTATTAACTGGAATTTGTTTTTTTGGTTTTGGATTAAGTCCTTTAATATATAATTCTCTTGCTACAAATATAATAAATCCTACTTTTGAAAAAGCTGATCCAATTACAGGTCTTTTTAAAAAAGAAATTGCTGAAAGAGTAAAAGATTATTTAAATGTATTAAATTTATTTGTTGATGTTTGTTGTATTTTAGTTATTATTTTTGTATATGAATATAAAGAAGTAAAAAAAGAAAAAGAAACAGGAATAACTGAACAAAAAAAAGAAGAAGATGATGAAATGGTAATTAAAAATCCAATTCAACAAGTTTATTCCTCAATACAAGTTTATCAATTAATTATTATGAATATATGTACCTTTGTTTTCTGTTATACAGTTGCTAATACTAATAGAACTTTTGGTCAATTAAACCAAATTGATGAAAGCTTATTAGGTAATTTAGCTAATATTTATGCTATTGTTAGTGGATGTTCAAGATTAATTTGGGGTATTTTATTTGATAAATTTGGATTTAAAAAATTATATCTTTTATTAGTTTTAGTTGAAATTATTGACTCAGCTACAATTTATTTTTCAGTTTCTAAACCTTTATTATATTGTTTCCAAGTTTGCTTAGGTGCTTTTATTTTAGCAGGAAATGTTTCTTTAATTATACCTATTTATCCAAAAGTTTTTGGATTAAAATATTCAACTATTATTTATGGTATTGCTACATTTTTTTTAAGTTTTGGAAGTATGATTAGTCCTACTTTAACTAAAATACTAGTTAAAGAAAAAAGTGATTATAAATATTTATTTTGGGCTAGTACTTGTTTTTCTATTGTTAGTTTTATTAGTTGTTTAACTTTTAAAGAGGAAAAGTTTAGGTATAAGAAAGAAAGAAGTGAAAAAGAACAAGAATTACTCGAAAATTAAAATATTAATTTAATTTAAAAAAAAATTTTGGAATTTAAGATTAGAATTTTTATTTTTATTTTTTTTTTTAATTTAATTTACATTTTTAGTTAATTATTTTGTGAAAAAATAACAAAAGAAATCACAATTTTTATGTTTGAATACAAATTTAAATTTAATGGGAAAACACAATGGTAAATGTAGTTATAACCTTCCAAAAAAAAGAGAAAGATATATAGATAATAATTATTATGAAAACTACTACACATAAAACCAATATAAATCAAAACTAAATTGGTTATATATTTAAATGAAAGAAAATCAGCTTAAAAAATTCAAAGAAATATTCTTTGTTAAAAAAAAGTAAATTAAATAAAAGTAAAAAATGAAGAAAATAATATAATAAAAAAAGAAGAAGGTTCTACAATAAAAGCACATATAAATTAAAAATATAATACTAATAATAATCATAAAACAAATAATATTATTAATATTAATTACAATTTAAATAATGAAAAAAAATTTCTTTATCATGGAGTGTCTATTGTTATTCAATAAGAAATCTTTATTTCCTTTAAAGATAATGAATTAGTTTTTTCTGGTTAATTAAAAAAAGGTTATTGATAAAAAGCAATTTAAATATTTGCATATTATCATTCAAAAGAATCATTTATTGGATTAGATAAACCTTTATTTTCAAATAATAATAATTAAATTGTAAGAATTGAAGAAATAATTTTATTAGATGAACATTTTTATTTTTGAAGTTTTTAAATTAGATGAGGGAAATTTCAAAATTGCAAAAAAAAAATAAAGTGATTTACTAATATAAATAAAGACAATCAAAAAGAAAATATATTAGGTTTTAAAACACCTGATAAATAAACGATGTTCAATTCTATTTCTATTTTAAATTTTTTGATAAATTTAAAAGATATATATATATATATTTCTTAATATAATTTATTTAGAAATATTTTTTATCTTTTTTTTTATTTTTTAAAGTTTTAATTAAATTTTATTTTATTTAAAAATAAAAAAAGAAATTTTGATTATTTATTATATAAGAGAAAATAATAATTAAATTTAAATAAAAATAAAGTAAAAAATTATATGATTACTGAAAATTCATTTTTGAACTATGGAATTGAAGATCCAGAAGATAAAGAAAATACAGAAATGAATAATCAAGATATAAAAGTTATAAAACAATATAATAAAACAAATGATTTAAATGAAAATTTAAAAATGGAAATTTCAAGTGAAGAAAATGAAGAAAGTTTAAGTGAAAAAATAAATAATTTAAATATAACATCAAATCCAATTTCCCAATCAAAAAATAATCCATTTACTTTTACAAAGGAAAATTTAAATGAAAAATATTTTGAGTTAGAAAGTAGAAAAAATTTATTAAAATATGGTGAAAAAATATATTCATTTAATAAAATGTTAGCAGTAAAAAATTCAATTCCAGAATTTTTTTTATCTAAACATAAATTAAGTGAAAATGCAAGAATGAAAATGGTAGATTGGATGATTGAAGTATTATCTTGTTATAATTGTTCTAATGAAACTTTTTTTCTTTCTGTTTCTATAATGGATCAATTTTTATTTAAAACAAATTCTATACTTAAAAATCAAAATATTCATTTAATTGGGATTGCAAGCATGTATATTGCAAATAAATTTGAAGAAATTTATCCTATTCCTTTAAAACATTTTGTAGTTAAAATAGGACATAATAAATTTAAAGATATTATAATTAAAAGTCAAACAATGAGAATTTTAGAAGTTATATCTTTTGAAAATTTGATTATTAGTTCTGTTTATGATTTTATTAAAATTTATTTTTTTGATTTTTATTCAAATAATAAAATAAATTTAATTTGTAATGACTCTTTTATTATTTATCAAAAAATTCAAGAAACAGCAATTTATTTTGGAAAAATTAGTGTACATTATGTTAAATTTTATAATTTAAATGATAAAGAAAAAGCAATTTGTTCTATATGTTGTGCAATCCAATTGTTTTTTGAAAAAAATCCATTTTGTTTAAATCTTGGAAAAAAGAAATTTTATAATGATTGGGAAATTTTTATATTAAATAATAATCATATTAACCATTTTAATCAAAAGAAAAATGATTTATATAATGCTTATTTTGATTATCATAATAATAACTATATTTCTCATAATTTAGATAAATTTTGTCCTCTTTCTTATATATAAAATTTGTCAAATTACATTCATTTTTAGTAATTTATTAATGATAAAGATCAATATGTTTTATTGTTTAGATTGTTTTTAATTATAATATATATATTATTTAATATTTAAAGTAGTTTTCTACTACAATTACAATTAAACTTATTAATAAAATAATTTGTAAAATAAAATGTAAAATGAATGAAAATAAAAAAATTAACATGAATAATATTAAGTAAAATAAGAAATCAATAAAATAAAACAAAAAAATAGAATATTTTAAAAAGTTTTGGAGAAGGAAAAAGTTATATTAAAACAAATGAAACAATTATAATGAAGGTTTTAGAATAAATTTATGAAAAAAAAATGAAATAATAATTTCTTTTATGAAAAAAAAATGAAGGAATAAATAATTATGAAAATTTAAGGAAAATTATATTATTGAATCCTTCATAAACATGTATTAAAGTTTCATTTAAATCAAAAACATTTCTTTTATTTTATTTTTTTTCAAAACTTGAAAAGTCGAAACAAGAAAGAGAAGATAAATGAAAATTTGGTTTATAATTTGAATAATATTTTTTTTGTATTGTTTCTTTGAACTTCCATGATTTTTGAATTTTGTGTTATACATCTTTTTTTCATTTTATTAATGATTGAAGAACAAAAAATTTTATTGATTTGAGAAAATATTTTTTTCTCTGATTTTTTAAAATTAAAAAAAATAATATTAATAAAAATAACTTAATTAAAACGTTATTAAAATAAAAATGATAGACAAAGAACAAAAAGAGCAAATGTCTCTTAGATATAAACAAGATTTAGAGAATCAAAGATTAAGATATGAAAATGAGCGTCAACAACGTTTAAGAAGAGAAATGGAATCAAATTATAGAGTTCAACAAGATATAAGAGAAGAAGAAGAAGAAAAGTTAAAAAGAAAAAAAGAATTAATGGCAAAACAATATAATGAATATTTAAAAGGACAAGAATATAAACATGAAAAAATGTTAAAGGAAGTACAAGAAAAATTAGAACCAACTTTAGTTTCCCTTCCTTTAAATTCTGATGCTAGGTTAAGACAATTTAAAGAAAGAATTGAAAAAATAAGTGAAAAAAATGATATTAATGGGAAATTATATGATGAATTTAAAGCTAAAAATAGAGCTACTTCTCATTATAATATTTTAACAAAAAGATATTCTTTAGATAATAAAGTTGTTAGTAATTATCCTGATGAAAAAAATTTAACTCAACCTCCGAAATTAGGTCATAATACTAATTTAAGTGATATTAATTTTCAAGACAATATTAATGTTTATAAAGATAGTGATAATCTACAATATCAACAACAAGCTAATTTTAATTATATTTCAAATGATCCAAATAATAATAATGATATTAATTATAAAACTAGAAATAATGTTTATGATAACTATCGTTTTGTTGAAACAACAGGTAGATCATCTAATGATTATAATAATAATAATAATATAAATATTCAAAATAGTAAAAGTGTAGAAAATATAAATTCAAATATAAATACAAATATAAACTCAAATTTAAATTTAAATTCAAATTTATATCAACAACCAAAATATACAAATAATAGTATTTATGTAGGAGTTCCAGATAAAAAAGGTCAAAGTTTATTATATGAAGGAGGAAGAAGAGAAGGAACAGATGTAACAAATAATGCATATTTTGATCATTATTATAATATAACATATCCTTCATATAAAGAAATAAATAAACAATATGAAGATTATAATAAAAGTTTAGTTGCTCAAAATCAAGCATTTAAAAATGAAATGGCTTTAAGGAGAAAAGAACAAGAAGAAATAAGAAGATTAGAAAGAGAAAGATTATCAAAAATGCAACAATTACAAAAAATGTATGATGATGATTTAAAAAGACAATATAGACAATATTTAGATCAACAAGTTGTACAACAATTACCAAGAAAATTAATGGATGAAGGTTATACAAAAGAAGCTTTAGCTGAAGGAACTCCTATGTTTCAAAATGAATATTTATATGTCAATGCTCCTGATTATAATTTAATTAATAAATCTAAATTTGTTGAAGTTAATCCTTATAATCCTAAAAAATATGATTTAGGGGAAACTATTTTACAAAATAATACAATTTTAAATCCTGCTTTTAATTATAGATATAATAGATATATTGTTCCTTTGAATAAAGAAATGAGAGAAGGAGAAAATATTTTAAGAAATAGTGCTATGAATTTAATGAATAAATAATAAATATAATAATAAATAATTAGAATTGTGTTATTCACAAATAAATTTTTTTATTTTTTATTTTATTCATTTTTGTAATTTTTAAAACAATGGATGCAGGAAATATATAAATTATATTAAATTTTTATTATTGTATAATATAATTTAACTATTTCTTTTTCTAGAAGTTTAACCAAAGAAATAAACAATACAGAAAAATTATTATTAAAATAAGTCGAATTTATAGAATTTATACTAAAAATTAAATGAATTTATTGGAAATTATTTTAGTTTATTTAATTTTGAAGTAATTTCAAATTAATAAATTATAATTTTTATTCTTTTTAAAATAACATTAAATATAGTTATCCATTAACAAAAAATATAAAACTAAAAAATGAAAATTAATATTTAATAATAAATAAATACTTTTTCAAACATTCAAAAAAAATGTCAAATAAAGAATTACTAAATGATCTTTTAAAAAAGCTTTTAAACGAAAAATTATTATATTTAGAGGAAAAAGGGAAAGAAGATATATCATCATTATCATATACAAAAACAGAATTTGATTTATTAGGAAAAAAAATAGAAACTTTGGCAAAATTAAGAGAAGAAAAAATAAAAAAAGATAAAATGGAAGAAGAAAAAAGAGAAAAAGAAAAAATAGAAAAAATGCAAAAAGATCAAAGAAAAAGTATTATGCCTCAAACATCAAGAAAAACAATAGGATTAAAAATAAGTCCTTCAAAATCAAATAAAAAGGAACCAAAACAAAATTTAAATACTACAACAGATTATGGTAGAAAAACATTAACAAACACTAAATCATTAGGAAATATATTTGGAGGAAGAAAAAGTTTAGGTCCAAATACTGAAAGAATGTCAACTAGACCTAGTATTGGAAGAGACAAATCTAATGGAAGAAAAAGTATAGGCAGTAATTTATTTACTAATAAAAATGAAAATATTGGAAGAAAAAGTATTCAACCTATTCTTAAAAATAGTAATACTACTACTAATTTATTTGGAAAAAAAAATATTAATGTTAATAATAAAGGAAAAGGAAATATAAAGAAAAATATTACTCATTCTAATACTAATAATAATAATATTAGTGTTAATCATAATTTAAATAAGAAAGTTTGTTTTAATGATTTAATAGAGAAAGATATTGTAAATAACAATATTATTCCTTATTTAAATGATAATGATAAATTAATGTTTTATTCTATTAATAAAAAATTATATTTAAAAACTTTAATCGAAGCTTTAAATAATATTCAAAATTCATATAAAAAAATATTTGGTCTTTTCATAGGACAAACTTATGAAAGTAAATTAAATATGCTTGAAATGAAATTTAAACCTGAGGAATTAAATGCTGCAATTCCTTCTTTTAATTTAGGAAGAGGAACAATAAAAGCTTTAGAATTATTAGATCAAGAATCTTATTTAAAAATATTTCAAAAACCTCCTGAAGAAAATAAATTAAAAGAAATATTAATTGTATATAAAATCTTTTGTCAATTATTAAAAAAAGAAGATTTAGTTAAAATTAAAGATGAAAGAGAATTTTGGGAAAAATTTTCTAAATTTATTATGGATAATAAAAATGAATCTTTAAGTAAATTTTTTATTGATTCTTCACAAAAATTTTATTTAGATAATAATAATTTAAATAAAGTTAGAAAATTAGCTATTAACCAATTAGATAAAATTAATCCGTCTTATTACGGTAAAATTTGTGGAACTACTGGTTTAGTTGTTTTTTTGATCAAAGAAATGTTATTGTATGTTGGAATAATTGAAGATAAAAAAACCCCTCCAGCCAAAATTAAAGAAAATATTCTTTATCAAAAAAATATTATTGATGGATTAAATCAATATTATGAAATAGTGAAAAAAATGGATGTTGAAAAATGATAAATAGTTTTTATTAAATTAATTTTGAATTATAAATACTTAAAAAACATAAATTTTCAAAAAAATTAAAAAATAATTTATATTAATATCAATAAACTTACTTATTTATGATTAATTAATAAAATGAAAATATAAAATACCAAAATTAAAAAAGACTAAAAATAATAAAAGTCCGAAAAAAAACGTTTATTTTTTTTTCCTATATATTTTCCGATAAAATAAAAAATGACACAAATTATCTTCAATACAAATATCACAAATACTACAATGTTTAACTTTTTTTTAGGATTATACCAAATTTCACATATATTATAATATTTCATATCTTTATTTCCTCTAAGAGATTCAACATTAATTTGAGATAAACTGGATTAATTAAAAAAGAATTAAGAAATTTAAAAACCAAAAAAAAATAAGTAAATAAACCAATCAAAATTTCAAAATTTGTAATTATATCAATAAACCAATATATATTTGTGAAAATACTAGATGCAATTAGTATATTTATCAAACAATAATATATAAATATGGTCCTATATAAATTTTTGGATTTCCATTATCATCTATTCACAATGTAAATATATTTCCTAATTTTCCTAAAGTAAATATATTTTTTAATTGCTCTTTTAAACGAAATTTTAATATATTTTCTGAATGATATTGATTTTTTACTCTTTTATTTTTTGACTTATCTCATCTTCGATTTGGTATCATGGTATCTATTTCTAAATTTTTTCTTTTATTCAATGATGTTATTTCATTTTCATTGATGAATGGACTTTATTAATATTATATTTTTACAATTTTACTTTCTGTCATTTTTTTCAAATAATAATAAATAAAAAAATAAAAATATAGAAACTTAAGGAGTGTAAATAAAATTAAATTGATATAATAATAATATAAAATAAAAAAATGTCAGCAACATTAACTCAAACAAAAAATATAGTATATAGAAAAAAATCATTAGGAAATGGAGATTTAGAATCAGATATAAAAAAACAAATAAAAAAAGGAAAAAGTAAAGCTTTAGAAAATCAATTAAAAAAAGTGAATCAAACAATGAAACAATTTGAAAAATCTCAAAAAACATTTATACCTCAATCAAATAAAAAAATGCAAAATGAGGCAAATTTATTGAAAAAAAACATAAAAAAAATAAATAAAAACCAAAAAGAACTAAATAAAAAATTAGCTCAAACCCAATTGAATTCAAAAAATCCAAATTATTTTTTTTCAAAAAATAAACATTTACCAAATTCTTTAAGAGAAATAGATGATAATATAGAATTAGGAAAATTACTATTAAAAAATCCAGATAAAATGACAACAGAAGAGAAAATATATATAGCATCATTTAATAATAAAGAATATGAATTATTTATAAATTATTTAAAAATGAAAGATAGAGAATTAAAATGGGTTGGAAATGGTTTAGGTTCAGGGCATTATTTAGAAGGATTTATTTCAATATATAGGAAATATGGACAAAGTGAAAATGAAAGATTTGCTAGTTTAAAAAGATTTTTAAAATTAAGTTATAATAATGAAAAAGGCAAAGAAAAAAATAATAATACAAATACTAACTTTTTCCAAATTGAAAATATAAATTATGGTGATAATGCTACTTTTGATAATTTTAATAATAATGATTATGATAGTTTTGAAGCTCAAAGTAGAGAAATGATGAAACAATTAGATGCTCTGACTAATAAAATAAATGCTAACAAAGAAGAAATTGAAATGCAAAAATTCAAAAATACTAATGAATTAATTTATAATGAATTAGATAGAAAGAGAAATAAAGTTAAAGAAGATTTAGATAATTTAGAAAATATGAGAAATAATCCTGATAAAGAAATAGATGAATTATATCAACAATATATTGCTAAGAATAAAATAGGAAGAAATAAAAATATTGAAGATATTTTATTAGGGAAAAAGATAATAGATTACCTAGATCATACTACTTTAAATTATTTAGATTTTGCAAAAAGATTTGGAGAAAATAAAAATTTAGAAAATTTTAATCAAGATTTAATTGATCTTGATAATGCAAAAAATAAATTAATCCAATTAAATATTTTAGATGAAGAAGAAGCTTCTTCATTATGTAGAATATTAAAAACTTATTCTGGAAAAGAATTAACTGTTGAATTTTTTGCTAAATTTTTAGAAAATTTATGTAATAAAACAAGAGAAAAAATAGAAGAAGAAAGAAGATAAAAAGAAGAAGAAGAAAAAAAAAATAAAGTTCAGAATTTTATTATGGAAAATAATTTCAAAGGAGATAATTTAGAAAATGTTGATTCAGATGATTCTGATTTTAGTTATGATGGTGAAAACACAAAAGTAAAAAATCAATTTGATAGAAATGAAAATTTAAGAAATAAATTAAAAGGAGAATATTTCTTAGAATTTGAAAAAGCAATGAAAAATAAATGTGCTACTATAATAAATAAAAATATTAAGGGTTATTTGAAAAGAAAAGAAGTTAAATGTGAAAGAATTTATTTATATATTTTATCAAAAAGAATATGTAAATTATTTAAAAAAAACTATGAAAGAAAAATGAAAGAAAAAGAAGCAGCAGCTGAGAAAATAACTTATTTATTAAGAAAAAATTATTGGAATAAAAAAGATTTAAAATCAGCTTCTCAATTTTCTTCTAGATGGTTAAAAGATAAAAAATATATAAGTAATGAAAATAAGAAAAATATATCTGCTAGTTTAATTCAACAAAAATGGAAAGAACATAGAAAAATAATGTTAGAAAGAGAAAATCTATTAGATGAACAATTATTAAGATCAAAAATATGTTTTATTTGTAAAGAAAACAAAGTAGAATATTTATGTAAAGATTGTGAAAATAATCATTATTGTAAAGATTGCTTTAGAAAATATCATATGAGGGGAAATAAAAGAAATCATAATTATTTAAGTGTTACTGATTTAATTAATAGAAAAAAAAACAAAACTAGAGCAAAAATTATTGAAGAAAATATTGAAATTAAAAACTATTTAAAAGAAAATAACATTAATTTATATGATGCACTTTCTAATTGGGATTTACAAAATAATAATACTATTACTTATTATCATTTAAAAGATGCTCTTGCTTCTGAAGTTTTTCAAATGGATAAAAAATATCAGAAACTAATTTTAGATTATGCTTTAAAGTTTGTTACTAATCCTTCTGTTGAAAGTAAAAGTAAATATATTATTTCTCTAAAATTTTGTGACGAACTTGTTTAATTTATTATTTTTTTTGAAATTAAATAAATAATATTTTTTTTAAAATATTAGTTGTTTTTTATTGAATAAAATTTTATTGATTTATATGTTCTTAAACGATAAAAAATAATTTTCAATTTTATTTTAATTATTTTTAAGATTTTTAATAAATATAATAACTTTCATCATTTTCCATTATATACCCTTCATCAATTAAATTTCTGATAATTTTTCCAATTTCATCATTCCTAATACTATTTTTAATCAAAATACTATTTAATTCTCCTTTCTTAATATTCCTATTTCCACTTCTTGAAATTTCATTTAAAATATTTTGAGCGATTTCATAAGAATTATTATTTACATAAGTATTACTATTATAATTCCTATTATTATTATAATTATTATTAATATTATTTCCTTTAGCATTTTTAGCAATTTCTCTTGCATTATAAATTTCATTTTCAAAATGTCCTTTTTTTAATTCATTTAATCTTCCAGATAAATATAACCAAGAATTCATAACTTGTAAACAATGATGGAAAATATCATTATCTTTTAATAATATAATTTTAGCTCCTTGGATATTTTTTTCTTTTTTATATACTTTCACAGTTCCAAATATTTTAACAACTTTATTTTTTTTCCCATCCCAAATAATATTATTTAAACCATTGGTTTCTTCATTTCCATTAAAAAAAGTAACTTCAATAGTTCCAGTTTGATCCCAAATTAATATTTTAACTTTTGCTTCAAAAACTTTATAATCAATAATATAACCAACAATTATTATATCTCCTAATTGAACATCTCTATATTCTACTGTTTCATCTTCTGTTATTGATGATAAATTTAATATATATGAAGTTATTGGAATTAATCCTCCTCTTTCTATATGAGCATATTTTTTTTGAGGTATATTTGTTTCTTGTTGAGACGAGAAAAATATATTCGATTCCATTTGTTCCGATTTTTTATATTATTTTTTGAAGTTCAGAGTTTATATTTTTAGATTTAGAAGATAATTTTTAAAAAATTGATTTTTTTAAGGGAAAAATTAAGGTTTTCAAAGATAAATTTTTAAAAATTTGGTTTAATTTTAAATCAATTATTTTAGAAAAATACCAAATCTAAATAATAGATATTTAGATTTTCGAGATATATTTATTTTTTGTTATTGCCTCATAGAACTTCAAAATTTTAGAAACAAATATTCTTTTTTTTATATTCAAAATATTCTATAATTATATCTTTTAACTTTTCTTTATTGAATTGGGTAAAAAAATACTTTAATAATTACATTTCATTAAATAATTGTAAAAAGAAGAAGATATGTTTTTTTAATTGAATAATACTATATATAAAGATAATAGACAAATTGTTTATAAATTCCCAAACATAGTAATCAGCATTTAATAATTTTAAATATATCAATATAAATTTTTCTCAAAAACAATTTTTGAATAAATCCCATATATATTATTTTGATAATTTTTAAAAGTATTTCTAAATTAAAAAAATTAAAAAACCCAATTTAATATAATAAATAATTAACTTAATAAAAAAATGCTTCGTCAAAGTTACATGAATAAATACAAAGAAAAGTCAAAATTTGATGACGATAGATTTACAAAAGAAGATGATGAATATTTATTAAAAGAAATGCGTCCAGTAAAAGCAAATGTAATAAGAAAACTTCCAAAACACAAATTAGAAAAATTTATAGATGATGTTCTAACAGATAGATACTTTACAAAAATACTATATGATTCAAATGCAAATGCAGAAATAAAAAAATATAATAAAGTGAAAAAATCATTAGAAATGACTCATGAAAAATTAGAGCCAAAAAAAGAAAAAAATGAACCTTCTTCAGTAGTAAAAAAAAGAAGTAGAAGAGAAGCATATTTACAAATAAGAACTGAAGTAGATAATTTTAAAAAAGGAAAAGAAGATTATAAAAATTATTTAGAAAAAAAAAATAATGAAAATTACTTATTATTAAAAAATTATTCTTCAAATGATAAAAATGCATATTTTGAACCAATGAAAGAAAATAGAATAGAAGGATTTAAAAAAAGTTTTAATAGAATAAGAAACAAATTAAAAGCTTTAAGAGGGAATCCTGTAGTTGATGAAAGAACAAATGAAACAGCAATAATAAATGATCCTTTTTATACTGAAGATTCAAAAGTAGATTTACCTGATATTAAATTAAATCTAAGAAATGTATTTAGTAGATTATATCATAATGCAGTTTTATTAGAAGAAAATAAAAAAGTAAAAGAACCTAAAATTATAACAAATACAAATAAACCAAATGCAAAAAATATTAAATTTAAAGTTAAAAATGTTTTAAAAAGCACAAATGGAAAGGAATTTACTATTAAAATAACAGATAATATTATTAGAAAATGCTTTAATAAATATTCAGGTGGTCCTGAAGTAATAGATTATTTAAAAGAACAATTAAATAATAATAATGAAGATATCAATGAAAGTGAATTAAGAGAAGATCAAGTAAATTTTTATAATATTATAACTGAAGAAGGAAATTCTTTTTTACATTTAGCAACAATGGATAATTTATATCAATTAGTTAAATATTTTACTGAAAAAGGTGCTAATTGTAATATTCAAAATAATAATGGTGATACTCCTTTACATATTGCTGCAAGAGAAAATTATAATCTTTGCATTAAATATTTATTAAAGGGAAATGCTGCTTTAGATATTATGAATAATAATAAAGAAATTCCTTTTGATTATTTTGATAATATGAAAAAAAAAGAATTTGGACTTGAAAAAGTTGTTGTTGTTATGAAGGATCAAGATAAGAAACAAGGAACAGGAAAAAATTAAAATTAGATTATTTTTAAATTTTTTTTCTCTTTTCTTGTATTATTGTTTTTATTTTTTAAAGGAAATTCTTTGCTTTTAGTAAAAATCTAAAATAAATATCAGCATTTTATTTTTCATAAAATTTGAATTAAAAAAATTATTTAATTTTATTTTAAAAAACTTAGAACAAATAAAATTTAATCTTTTTAAATTTAAAACAAAAAGGAAAAAAATGGTAGATTCCCTCCAACAGCAAAATCAAGCAATAATGATAGGCAAATATGTAAAATACTTCTATTAAAACCTCAAAAAAAATATAACCTATATAGCAACTGGGAGAATTAATAGGTAAAGGAGCAATTGGAGAAGTATATAAAGCCTTAGATTCTGAAACTGCAAAAACAGTAGCAATAAAAAGAATAGATTTAATGTCAATTTCAGCAGAAAATATTCGTTCAATTGAAAGTGAAGTAAATTTACTGAAAAAATTAGATCATCCAAATATAGTAAAATACATAGAATATATTCAAACAAAAAAACACATAAATATAATATTAGAATATGTAGAAGGTGGTTCATTACATTATATATTAAAACAAAGTGGGAAAATGGGAGAACATTTAGTATTTATATTTGTAAAGCAAATATTAGAAGGATTAGTATATTTACATAATCAAGGAATAATTCATAGAGATATTAAAGGAGCAAATTTATTATTAACAAAAAATGGAATAATTAAATTGGCAGATTTCGGTTATTCAATATTAAATGATAAAAACAAAGCAAATTCAATAGTAGGAACTTCATGTTGGATGGCACCTGAAGTAATAGAACAAAAAGGTAATATATCACCAAAATGTGATATATGGTCTTTAGGAAGTACAATAATTCAATTATTAACAACTCAACCTCCATATTATGAATTTGATGCTATGGCTGCTATGTTCAGAATTGTTAGAGATAAATGTCCTCCTTTACCTAATGGAATTAGTGATAATTTAAGAGACTTTTTATTAAAATGTTTTGAGAAAGATCCTGAAAATAGAGCTAGTGCTAAAGAATTACTTAAACATCCTTGGATTACTATACCTAATAAGAAATTAGTCAAGAAATTTATTTATGAAAATGATAATAGTGCTATTCCAGTTAATTTAATTAATGAATGGAAAAATAATTATAGAGATAATTTAGCATCTATTGCTTCTTGTCAAAATGATAATGGAAATGGGAATAATAATAATAGTAATAATGAAATTAGTCCTAAGTCAAATTCCCATATTGATAATTTTAATGAAGAAGAGGAAAGGAATATAAAATTAAGTAATAATAATATTAAAGGGAAAAGAAAAAATATGTCAACACCTAAACAAGATTTATCTAAATACAATAAATTAAATGATAATGATGATATCATTAATAATAATAATTCAGATAATAATATTTCTAGTAGTAATATTGCTTTGGTGAGAGAAATTAATTTGTTAATTGATACTTTACAAAAAGCAAAAAATGAAAATATTTTAAAAGGACCTTATCATAAATGTTTGGATAATTTAAATAAATTAATAGAAAGACCTAATGATGAAAGTGATGATTTAAAAATTGTTGTTAACAATTTAATTTTAATTAATATAGAAAATGAAAATCATAAATTTTATAATGAAAGTGAATTTATATATGAGAATTTAGTAAGGTTACATAATATTATTAGTAAAAAAAGTAAATATATTTATGAATTTACCAATTCATTTTCTTTAGTTCAATTCATTCAATTATATTCATCTAAATTTATGAATGGGAAAATTTTACAAATTTTAATTAACATTACTAATTTAATTGTGTTAAAAAATCCTTCTTTAATAAATGATGTTTTAGTTTATCAAACTATTTTTCATTTATCAAGATATATACATTTATTTCCTGATATTGAAATTCAGATTGAAATGATTTGTTTAATTTTTCAATGTTTAGGAAATGTAAATACAATAAATTTATTTTTAGGGTCAGGAGGGATTTATTTATTAACTACTTTAATAAATCCTTTATTTCTACAAAATAATGAAATTCTATTAATAATTTGCTTGGATTTTATTTTATATATTCTTGACAAAATAAATAATAAAATACAAGATTTATCTCTTTTATTAATTAATAATAAAATATTGACAAGATTAAATTTAATTATAATTGATATTTTTAATAATGAAGATGCATCAAAAACAACAAATGAAGTAAATGATATGAATAATAATATAATAATAGAAAGAATATTCACTCTTTTAAATAAATTTACATATAATTCTAAATTTTTATATATAATTTGTAATGATAAAATAATGAATACTTTAATTCAAACAGCTACAACAATGACAAATAATCAAATAGAATCTTTAATTCAAATTTTTGATAATATAATGTCGGATGCAAATAATTTAAATAAATTAGAGAATTTAGGTTTTATAGATACATTATTAAAATTATTGAATAATTTCGCATATAATGACACAACAACTTTAAATAGTAAAAATATAAAAATAATAAATTCAATTATAAATCAAATAAATAATATGATAAAATTAAATAAAGCAAGAAGTGAATTATTTGCAATGAGTGATGGAATTGATATAATGTGCTCTTTAGCAAATAATAATAATGTCGAAAACAATAATGAAGATTTAACTTATATTATTCAAATAATTTATATTTTGAGTGAATTAATTAATGCTTCTGATTATACTAGAAATAAATTAAAACAAAGTAAAACATTAGGTTTAATTGTTAAATTACTAATGGAAAAAAAAGATTTAAATATGATTAAAGAATTAACTCAAATTATTTTAGATTGGTATTCTGAAGATAAAAATTTCATTGAAGATTATATTATAAAAGATGAAATTTTTTTTGGAGTTTTTAGTAATTTAAATGAGGTTTTATCTGAAAATGTTAGTGAATATTTATCTTTATTAAATGATTTTTTTAGAGCAAGTGAAGAAATAGAAAATAAATTTTTTAAAAACAATTCTTTGGTTAAAAATGTAATTAAAGTTATTGAAAATAATAATTGTATTAATAATAAAGATATTCATTTAATGAATAAAATTATGGATTTTTTAGAATTTTTAATTAATAATAGAAATGAAGATAAAGAATTTTTAAATGACATTAATTTTATGAGGACTTTAGAAAAAATAAAAGCAATTTCAAAGGAAAGACATTTAATAATAATTGATGAAAAAATAAAAAATATTTCTCAACATTTGAAAGAACAGAAAATAAATAATGTAAAAAAATAAACAATTGTTTATATTTTTTAAAAAAAGTTTATCATTTTATTCAATCAAAATATATTAATTTAATATAAGAAATTAACCTTATTTAACATGATTTAACTTCTTTAATTTGGTGTTGATATAATATTTTTTCTTTTTAATTCTTTTTCTCTTCTTTAAACTTTTAAAATTTGTTTTCTTATCTTTTTTCTTTTCATCATCTTTTCCATTAAAATTATCTTTAATATCTTTTTTTAACATTAATCTGAGCATTATTATCATTATTATTTATTTTTGAAAAATTATTTATTTTATTTAACTTCTTTAATTGAATATTTCATTTTTCCTTAAATGATTAATATTTTTTCTTTTTTATTTTGGGAATAAAATTCTTTCCAATATCTTCATCATTTAATTTTTCATTTTTAATCCTTCAAATGTTTTTTCTATATTTTTTTTATCTTGAATAAAGCAAATTTTTTTAAAATTTGAAATAAAAACATTGTATGATTTATAAATATAAATTTATTTTATTTTTTCAAATAAATTTTTATATATATTAATTCCATTTTTATTTAATTTCTATAACAAATAATATTCATCATTTATTATTTAATCATTATCTATATATAAAGTATTTAATTTTCTTTATCTTCTTCAATTTTATTATTTTCAGTATTAATATAATCAACTGTTGAAGATGGCTTAATTAAAGGAAGAGTATTTATTATATTACTTTGAGATTTATTTTTAATAGTATGATTTAAACCTAATCTTTCTTCCTTCATTTTTTTAGATTGAAAATAAAGATCTTCATGTGGTTTTTTTCTTAATTCAGAAGAAATTTTAAAATATCTTTCCTCTAATTTTTTATATTTTTTATTCATATTTTCAATTTTACTTTTTTCAATTTCTATTTCACTTATTAAATGAATTATTTTATGATTTAATTTTTCTATTTCTTTATTTTCATTTATTTTATTTTCATCTTTTAAATTTATTATTTTCTTTTTTAACATTTCAATTTGATTATTTAAAGAAGTAATATTTTCATCTTTTTTATTTAATTCTTCTTTATTTTTTAAAACTGTTTTATTTAAACCATTAATTATTTTATTTTGTTTTTCAACAAAATTTTCTTGTTTTAAAAGAATATTTTCTAATTTTGATTTTTCTGAGTTTAACTTTTTGATTTCTAATTCAAAGTTTTTAATTGAATTTTTTTTTTCTTTTAAATTATTATTTTCTTCTTTTTCTTTTAAAAGTTCTTTTAATTTTTGTTTTAATTCTTTTTTTTCTTGAAAAGTTTTTAAATAAATTTCATAAGGAACACATTTTTTAATTGCTTTTTTATCATGTTCTTCATTATGCTCATCATTGAAATCATTTAATTCTTCATTTTCATTTTCATTTTCTGAATTATTGTCTTTAATTTCTTTTTCTAATTCAGACTATAATAATTAAATATTCAAGTTACCATTTTATTTTTTTTATAAATTAATTTAAACATTAAAAATATTTTTTTTGTGTTTTTCTTTTCATTCAAATTCAATTTGATTTTTTTAATATTATTTTTTATTTAATTTTTCAAAGTCTCAAATCTTTTATTAGAAACAGTAACAAAGAAAGAATAAAATTAAAAGATATAACAAAAATAGAGAAAGTATAAAAGAAATGAAAGTTTCTGAAAATAAGCTTAATGTGATTTTAAATTTTTCAATGAAGATAAAAAATAAAACAATAATTTTGAAGAAACATATACAACAAATAACTATTGACAAAAATAATGAATTATTCAAATTAGAGAATAAAACTAAAAAATGAAAAAATAGATGAGCTTTAAATGTTTAATTACCAATTAATAATATTTCAAGTTGATATATATTAATATATTAAAATAATTAATTAGAATCTTCCAAAATAAAAAATAGTAAAAAAAAATGTCAAATAATTCAACAAAATCATCAACAACATCATTAAATTCAAATCTTACTCCATCTCCTGAAGAAAATGAAACAATTATAGGAATTGATTTAGGGACAACATTTTCCTGTGTAAGTGTGATAAGAAATAATAGAGTTGAAGTGATAGCAGATTCAAAAACAGGGAATAGAGTAATTCCATCAATTGTAACTTTCAAAGGAAAAGATCAATTAGTTGGTACTGCAGCTAGAAATAAAATGTTTCAATTACCAGAAACTACAATGTATAATTCTAAAAGATTAATTGGACGATTATTTAAAGACCAATCAGTTCAAAATGATATTAAATATTTACCTGTTAAAATAATAGAAGATCCCATTACTAAAAAACCTCAATATTGTATTAAAGTTAATAATGGAGAAAAAAAATATTTTCCAGAAGATGTATCATCAGAAATATTAAAATATATAAAAAAATATTCAGAAGATTATGTAGGAAAACCAATAAAAAAAGCCGTAATAACAGTTCCAGCATATTTTAATAATTCACAAAGAGAAGCAACTAAATTAGCAGGAGAAAAAGCAGGATTAGAAATATTAAGAATAATTAATGAACCAACTGCTGCTGCTATTGCTTATGGTGATTCAATAAAATCTGATAAAGAAAGAAAAGTTCTTATATTTGATTTAGGAGGAGGGACTTTTGATGTTTCTGTTTTAAAAATTAAAGGAAATGAATACTTTGTTTTAGCTTCTTGTGGTGATGATCATTTAGGTGGTGAAGATTTTAATGAATTATTAGTTAATTATACTATAGATGAATTTAAAAATGAAAATTTAGAATTTAAAAATATTGATTTTTTTGATAAAAATAATAAAGAAAATGCTAAAGCTTTAAGAAGAATTAGAGAAGAAACAGAATCGATAAAAATAGAATTAACAACATCATCAGATGCCCAATATGACATTCCAGCATTAATTAAAGGAAAAGATTTAAATTTATTAATAGAACGAACAAAATTTGAAGATTTATGTAAAGATAAATTTGAAAAATGTTTCATTTCAATAAATAAAGTCCTTAAATTGGCAAATTTAAAAAAAAATGAAATAGATGAAATTATATTAGTAGGAGGCTCATCAAGAATACCAAAAATTCAAGAAATGATAAAAAAGTATTTTAATAAAGAACCTTTAAAAAAAATAAATCAAGATGAAGTTGTTTCTTGTGGAGCATCGCTTGTTACTTCTTCAAATTTAAAAATATTTGATATAACTTCTAAAGCAATTGGAATTCAAACTTCAAAAACAAAAATGGAAGTTTTTATACCTAAAGGTACCATTTTACCATCTAGAACACCTTCTTATTTTGTAAAAAATTTTTTATGTCCTAGGGATTGCTTTAATGTCATTATTAAAGTTTTGGAAGGAGAAAATGAAGAAATTAATGATAAAGTTAAATTGCTTGATAAATTTGAAATATCATTGAAAAAACAAGAAATTAAAATTATTAAAATTGTAATGATACTTGATTATAATTCTATTTTGAAAGTTTCTGGAAAAGTAGATGATGTAAAAAAAAATGAAGTGATGATTGAATTGAAATATAATGAAGATAATTAATAGAAATAAATATATTTGATAAATATAATTAATTGTTTTATACATTATTCAATAAAAATACTTTTCATTTTTATTATATAAAATAATAATAATGTGGTGATAAATTAAAATGAGTTAATTCAAGATAGAGTAAAAATGAAATGAAGTATAATTATTGAACTTTCTTTTTTGTAGAATAAAAATATGTACTCTTATTAAAATATATCTATCTACAATTTGTGAAATATTAAAATAAAAAAGTAACTTTTTAGGTAAATATATAATATATCTTTTTTAATTTTCAAATCATTAAAGTATTTAAAATAAAATGTAATTCTTTTGTATTTGAAACTCCTAATCAATTATTTATAATAGTGTTTCTATATCTTTTTGTCTAATCATAAAAATTATTAAATATATCTAGTCTTAAAGCATTTAAAAAATTAAATCCTTCAATAGGTTATTTTAACAAAGGAGTCCCAATTAATAATTTTAATCTTTTAGTTTTTCTTATAAAAGTATTATCATAGATTTATCATAATTTAATTTATTTTATTTTCATCTTCTGATGTATTATAGTAATTACGATTATAGTACTTTATATGAAATTTAATAATATAAAACTAGAAATTAAATAATTTTCAAAACAAAATGGAATTAGAAATAATTAAATTTCAAACAAAGATTAAAGAAATTAAAAATAAAAATAATGAAATTGAAAGAATAAAAGATATGATTGATGATAATAATAATATATTTCAAATAAATTATCAAATTCAATTCAAACAATAAGAAAAGACATAAAAGAAGGAAATGATGATAATTTTGAACAACTTGAATTCAATTAATTAAATTAGAAAAACAGAAGAAATTAAATAAATATATTAAAGTAAGATATTAATGAAATAAAACATAATAATTATAATAAAATGATTCAAAATGTATTAGAAAGAATAGACAATTTAGAAAGTCGAATATAAAAAAATGAATAAATTTTATTAAATAATAAACATAAAAAAATAATAAACAATTAAAAATTTATATTTGATAATCTTCATCACATTTTTCTTCATCTTCTAAATCATTGGTTGCAATCATATATCTTTGATCAAATTGTTCTTCTAATTCTTTATTATAAATATAACCATTAGCTTTATCAGCAAGAATACTTGCTCTATTTAAATGTTTTGGATTATTTAAATCTAACAAAGAAAAAGAAATTAAGCCATAATCAGCAATAAATTCAGATATTTTTTTATTTAAAGATTTAAATTTTGGATTTAAATTTAAACTATCTAAATAATATCCTAATTGAAAAGAATTATTTGGATTTTTAAAAAATTCTAAATCAAATGGAAATTTATTATCTTTTTTTAATTCATTTAATAAATCACATTTTGATATTAAATTTATTTGTGGTAATTCTAAATTTATCATTGCATTTAAAACACTAAAGACAGAAAAAATATATTTTGGCATATCACATATGTTAATACATTCTATTAAATTTACACAGCATAATCTTAAATTAATTCCTTTTTCATCAGTTAAATTTTTACATATTGTTTTAAATGAAGCTGATAAAGTAAAAATTTCAATTTGACCTGGAGTGTCAATTAATAAATAATTTATATCTTTATATGAATATATTTTATTTTTTAACCAATCTAAATTTTTTTCTAAAAAATCAAAACAATATAAAAAAGAACTATTTGGACCTAAATGTAAATTTTTTTCTACTTCATCTAGATTTATTAAATTTCTTATATCTATATCAAATACTGAATTTTTACTTTCATTTGCTGGGTCTAAATTTATTAATAAAACTTTTCTATTAAAATTATTATAAAAGTCTTTTAATGTTTGACAATATGTTGTTTTTCCACTTCCAGGAGGACCTATTATTATTTGTCCAAACTTTTGTATTATTTTATTTTCCATTTAAATTTTTTTTAATTAATTTTTTAAAGTTTATTTTTTATATTAATTTTTATAATTTAAAGTTTATATTTTTTAATTAAATAATTAAGAGTTTATTGTTACGCTTTGGAACATTAGTGTTTTTATTATTCATCATTGACATATTATTCATCATTTGCATATTATTATTATTCATCATTGACATATTATTCATTATTTGCATATTATAATTATTCATCGAATTCATTCTACCATACATATTATTATTATTCATCATTCCTATATTATTCATTGAATTTTGATCAGATGGTTTTTCATATACTTGTTCAGTAGGTTGATTATTTTGAATACTATTATTCATGTTTATCATCATCATTTTAATCTCAAGTTCCTTCATCTTTAATTGAAAATCTTGAACTTTATCTTTCATCATTCCTTCATGTTGAAGTCTTTGCAATTCCATAATTTCTTTATGTTTATTATCTTCTATCTTTATTTTTTCTTCATGTTGAATTTCACTTTGTTTTAAATTCTCTGTATGTTGATTTCGATTTTCTTCTAATACTCTTTCATTCATACTTTGTTTGTTTGAAATTTCACCTTTTAATATTGTCATTTCTTTATCATGATTTTGTTCCATTTGTTTTAAATTTACTTCATGATTATGTTGATTATCTTCTCTTATATTTTTTAAATGCTCTTTTTCATTTTCAATTTGTTTTTCTTGT